>Ga0315904_10004628_pt1 | contig 19470 bp, 16 predicted proteins | sample LakEriMetagenome_6_FD_203529 | JGI IMG/M metagenome (GOLD analysis project Ga0315904, IMG submission 203529) | Freshwater fungal communities from buoy surface, Lake Erie, Ohio, United States - Buoy 12 MA120 | ecosystem: Environmental > Aquatic > Freshwater > Lake | place: USA: Lake Erie, Ohio...
ATCTCAGCCATGATCTCACGACCTTTAGTGTGATCGTTCCTGTCTGGACGATGGGGCAGATCACGGGCGAGCAAGAGAAGGCTCTGACAGCCGCCGTGAAGTCGGGAGTCGGCATTGCGGGCTGCCACGGGGGCATGTGCGATAGCTTCCGCAGCAGCACCGAGTACCAGTTCATGACCGGCGGACAGTGGGTCTCGCACCCCGGCAATGATAGCGTCGAGTATACGGTAGACATCCGCGACCCGGATCACTTTATTACGCAGGGCGCTCCCTCGGTGATTCACGTAAAGTCTGAGCAATACTACCTGCACGTGGACCCAGCGGTTCGCGTTCTGGGCACCACGCGCTTCCCTATCGCCGATGGGCCGCACGTCAAAAATGGGATTGTGGACATGCCCACAATCTGGACCAAGTACTACGGCGAGGGCCGGGTCTTCTACAACGCACTGGGCCACCGCGCCAGCGATCTGGCACAGCCTGAGGTTCTAGAGCTCACGACTCGTGGCTGCCTCTGGGCGGCACACGCGGAAGACGCCGCTTAGTCTCTCGCGATCCCTACCCCACTCCCCAAAAACGGGTAGTGGGGTAGCCTTGAAAAACCTCTGTTTTTTTCGATATTTCTCCGATCAACCTAATAGAAGCTGGGTATAATCTTAGTAGTACTCATCAAAGGAGAAGTGTGAATGAAAATTGTTCCTATTTTTATCGCCCTCACTTTGCCTGGTATGGCTCTCGCACAGACACAGACGCCCCCAGAGCAGCCGCCGGCAAAGACAGCGCCCATTGAGGAAAAAGTCGCCCCCAAGACCAAGCGTGTCCTAGTGGTCTCCTTCCAACAACTAGACCGTAAGATCAAGAACAACCTCCCCATTGGCCAAGATGTCGCCGATATGATGACCCTCTCGCTTGTCAATATCGGCGCGCGGGTTGTCGAGCGGATCGAGCTGGCAGCGCTGGAGAGAGAGCGTGGCCTGCAAAATGGCTCGGGCAACCAGGCAGCGGTTCAGGAGCTGGGCAAGCTCAAAGGAGCCAGTGTCGCTGTGATGGGCAAGATCACCGAGTTTGGGGTCTTTGAGAAGAACGCATCGGTGGCGCAGAACGCGGTCAACCAGGTAACCAACCAGATCGGCGGCCTTCTCAGTAAGAAGAAAAAAAGCACCGATGAGAAAAAGGCCTACGAGCTCCGGGTGAGCATGGATGTTCGGCTGGTCAATGTCGAGACAGGCGATATCCTCGCGGCAGCCTCGGCCACGATCACGGAGAACCAGGCCGACGATAGCATGGAGAGTCTCTTTGGCAAGTCGTTTGCGCAGAAAAACTCTCTGGCAGGCGCGGCGGTGGCGGCATCAGGTCTGGGCAACAACACGACCAAGGCCGATGACTGGAACGAGTCAGCAGCAGGACATGCAGCGCGAAAAGCGGTCGGTCAGCTCGCCCGCTCGATCTTTGGCAAGATTCCCCTGGCCCCTGAGGGAGAGATCGAAGATGCCATTACGATCAAGCTCAGTGTCGAGGGCCTAGCGAGCTTCAAAGAGGCCGACACTCTAGTAAAGTCCATCGCCAAGCTTAAAGATATCTCTGAGGTCGAGACCGTTGACTTCACCCCCGAGCGCACGGAGATCGTGATTAAAGGCGCTCCCAAGGCCATCAAAGGGCTCGCGGCCAACCTACAAGACGATAGCGCGGTCATGAGCCTGGGTCTCAAGATCACCCGCGTGACCAAAGAGGTCATCACCCTCAAAAAATAGACCACCTTCTCAAGAAAAGACACAACAAGGAGCAGTATCTCAAGATGAAACGTTTTCTTCCCCAAGACTCAAGAGTGAACTTAATCCAGAAGTCAAACTCCCTCTCCCCCGTCGTCCTGCGCCCCGAGCGCTACCTGGAGATCCTACGATCGGACTCTCTCACGCAGCTCCAAGAGCGCGGCATTAGCAATCGCTTGCAGAGCCTGAAGCAGGGCTTTGACCAGAACCGCCCCGCCTTCGAAAAAGCCCGTCAAGCTGTCAAGTTCGATGAAAATGCCCTCCGCGCCGATACAGAGCGCTTGCAGGCCATCAGCGACCCCACAGCGCTCCAAGCGGCGACCGCCCAGTTTCTACAGCGCTGGAGTTCGACCATTGAGTCGCTCCGCAGTGCAACGGGGCTAACAGGCAACGAGGCAGCCGGGGGAGCGGCGTTTGCAGGGATGCGGCTCAAGAATGGTGTCCTTCAGGGAGACTCTAGCTCTGTCGAGGGGTCATCATCTCAGGTCACCTATAAGCCCCTCTCAGCGCCGGGACGAATCTCAGGAATCGGTAAGATTCTGGGGGGTAAGATTCCTGGTGATAAGCCAACCCCAGCGGGTCCTCAGCAGCTCTCTTTTAAAGCCCCGTTCACGGGAGCGGGCGTGAGTGGTGCCGTGGGCAAGAGCAACGCCACTGCGGCAGATGGAAAGCTCTCCTCATGGCTCTCACTCCTCTGGGTTGGATCCGAGCAGGCACGTAGCTTCATTACCCAGAGTCTTGCGGTGCCCGCTGGTGTCAAGCGTGTGAGTGTGGCTGCGAACCTCACGAGTTTGAGCTGGTGGCAGAGTGTGGTGATTGTTCTCGGCTATGGCAATACAGAGACCATTGTCAACCTTCGGGTGATGGATGGCTCTCGTGTGGTTGCCAGTGATCGCATCAGCCTCAAGCGCATTAGTATCCCGGTCGCAGGGGGATCCTCAGAGTCAGGAAGCGGCCCGGTCTCCCTGCGGTGTGAGTTTAATCGAGATCGCCCTGGGGATATATCCAACTATACGCTTATAGCGGAGGTAGAGATCTGGGCAGGCCTGGGAAGCGTCTTAGGGACGATTGCATCCAGCTCGGAGTCTGCCACGGTGGCTTCCTTCGACGCCGTGCTCTACTCCTAGGCGCTAGATTGGGGGCAGGAGGGGCGCGGTGCCGTCGGGGGGCAGTGCGCAGGGCTCTTGTGCGAGGGCGAAGGCTTGCTCAAAAGTAAGCAAGCGCCCTTGTGCAAGAGCCTTTGCCAGAATCTCGGGGCTCTCTTGCTGGAGACAAGCCAGATCGCGGTCATAGACCCGCTGTTCCAAAGCATTGGGCAGAAGCTGGACACTCTCACGGACAGCGAAGATGTAGCCGTAGAGCTTTCCGCCACGCTCTGTCTGTCCCATATCCGCCATCAGAGACGCCACCGCTCCCAAAAGATAGACCCCTATCATCGGCAGTGTCGTCGTGCCCTTGCGGAAGTGAAGCATCTGTAGCATCGCCTTATGCGCCAGCTGCCAGCGCGAGAGATGGCGACAGGCCTGCATCAGGTCGTGCCAGGCGTTGTAGGCATCGCTGGGGGCACCTAGGCGAGGCGCGAGCACCGCCAGCCGATCAGCGAGCTCTTGCAACGTTGCCACGTCCGGTACAAGCTGGGCACGCTGGGCACGGATCTGCATGTTCAGAGCAAGCACCTCCATGTGCGTGCTCTCCAGCAGAGCCGCCGTTTCCTGAAGCTGATCCAAGATCGGCGCTGCCGCCTCAAAGCGCTGGTAGACCAGGTGAATCCCCACCAAGCCAAAGAGCGCCTCCATGACCTTTGCACAGTCCCCTTCTTCCTCGAACAGAGCAATGGCCTGAGCCAGAATCGCAATCTTTTTTTCATGGTCGCGATTATGGTTAAGAAAGCGCTCCCCTTGAAGCAGTGCCTGACCGTAGTGCCAGCGCCAGCGGGTATCGTCCTGAATCTCTTTGAGAATCGGGGCAATACTGCTCTGGTAGCTCTCGTAGGAGTCCGAGGTCACTTCTGCCTTAAGATAGAGTGTGGCCTCGATAGCAACTCTCCGATCGTCGGAGTGTGAAGCGGTCGTCAGAAGCTCCAGTGCACGCTCCCGCTGTCCTGCGCGTAGCAAGAGCATGCCCAAGGTGAGGAGAGTGGCGAAGTGGGTTTCGGAAGGATCTGCGATCTCGGCAAGAGCCTGCTCAGTCAGGCGTACTCCCTCATGGAGAAACTCCCGCCGAATCCAGTAGCTGCCCAGTGCGCTAACAAGCCGTAGCTTCTGGGAGGAGCTAAGAGTGGTAAAGGCCGTATAAAAGTTGGCTTGCTCGGCATCCAGGCGCTTGAACCAGAGGTGCTGCTCCCTGCGGCGTAGCTCAGGAGCGATGCGTTCGGCCAGAGCGAGAAACCAGAGACCATGACGCTGCTGAACCGTCACTGCCTCGCCACTCTGCGCGAGACGCTCCGCGGCCCACTGACGAATGGGCTCTAAGGAGCGGTAGCGCGTCGTGCCATCGGGCAGGATGCGCACTTGCAACAAAGACTTCTCCACCAGCGCCGCCAGATCCATGCGCGATGCCTCACAGACCTCCAGGATCGCCTCACGGGTGCCACCACCGGAAAAGACCGAGAGCCGCCGCAGTAGCTGCTGCTGTGTGGGGGTAAGAAGCGCCTCACTCCAGGCCAGTGTCGCTTCCAGAGAGCGGTGACGGAGCGGCAGAGACGTGCTCGCCTGCTCGCTGAGCCCGAGTCCCTGGCTGAGATCCTGGGCAATCTCCTGAAGCGAGAGGGTTCGGCACTGAGAGGCAGCCAGCTCCAGTGCGATCGGCAACCCCTCAAGCTTAGCACAGATCTGCGTGAGGGCCTCAGGATCCTCCGGTAGATCCGGGCGAATGGCGCGGATGGAGACTTGCAGAAAGCGCATCGCGGTCTCTATCGCAAGCGGCTCAAGAACCAGCGTGCGCTCCCCGGTTAAGCGCAGAGGCTCACGGCTTGTGACAATCAGCTTGAGGCGGGGAGCAGCACGTAGCAGGCGCAGAGCCACCGAGGCCGTTTGTGCCAGAACGTGCTCCGCGTTATCCAGGATCAGCAGTAGCGGACGGCTCGCCAGCAGGCGGAGCAAGCTCTCCTCCGAGCCTTCTTCCCCCGCGACAGAGAAGGCAAGCGCTTCTCCAATTTTCTGGAAGATCAGCGCTTCATCACAGCCGGGTGCAAGCGCGGCCAGCTCCACAAACGCCGCTTCCCGCTTTCCTCCCGAGACCACCGTGGACGCCAAACGCGTCTTGCCAATCCCCCCTGGCCCAAGAAGTGTCACGAGCCGTGTCCCCGGTTCCGCCAGCAGAGTGCTCAGGCGCTCTAGCTCATCCTCACGCCCGTGAAACTCCGAAAGATAGATCGGGAGCGATGTGGGGATCGTCGGGGGGGGAATTCCTTCGTGGGGGAGCGCCATAAAGAGCGCCTTGAGCCGCTCGCGCTCGGTCAGAACGGCTTCTTCGAAGAAACCTGGCAGGAGCTCACCGCGCCAGAGGCTCCGCGCCCGTGCAAGATCGCCCGTCTGTGCCGCAACCTCAAATGCAGTGACATCTGTCGTGATGCCGTCACAAAGCCAGAGGGCCTGGGTATCGGAGAGTAGCAGCTCCAGAGATTCGAAAGACTGCCGCAAGTAGAGCAGTGTCTGTCGCAAGTTGCGCCGCCCCGTCTCGGTGTTGGCATCAGGCCAGAGCTGCGCGGCGAGCTCCTCACGGGAGTGTTTTTGCCTCGGACGGAGTGCCAGCAAGGCAAAGAGCGCCGCCACTTTCCGCCGAGGAAAGCTGTCAAAGACGCGGTCTTCCGCCTCAACCCGAAGCCCCCCGAGCAGACTGATGTGAATCATCTTGGAAAATTATAGCAAAAATAACGCTGAGATGATACACCGATGACGCTGCGTCTACGCAGGGCTGAGATACTAGCACAGAAAGGAAGAACTTTAATGAGTACACTTGCCCTCCCCTGGATTCAGGACGAACCTAGTTTAGCCGATGTGAATCTGTCCAATGATGCCTATGCCAAGCTTGTCGAGGACTTGCTGAAAGTCGCCACCGATGCCGCTGATAAATTAGTTGTCAAGGGCAACGAGAGCCCGCGCGAGGTCGCGATGGAGGCTCTGAATGTCTATGTTCTCGCCATGATGCTGGGAGCCGCCGGAGCCGTGGGAACGGGAACCGCGACAGGTGCTGTGATTGGCGGGGTCGCCACGGCCTGGACAGGCCCTGGCTTGGTTCTGGGAGCCGCCGTCGGGGGAGGCATCGGCCTGATGGTGGGCATGATCCCCGTGCTGATTATCGGGATGGCCTACATAGATGCCATTGATCGGGTCAATACCAAGTATCCCCCCACCGCTCAGACCGCCTCGCTCCTGCGTCTCGCGCCGCAAGCTGGAAAGTCCGAGTCGTTTGCGGTTCACCTGCTCACTCTGCTCATTCCCGGTGATCTTGCCGTGATCGCGGACCGCTGGGACGCCGCTCCTAACCTGCCGAGCGCCGTCCGTAGCTTTCTGGCCCGTCACCGGTTCCTTCAGCCCTCTCTCCAGCGGCTCATGCGCCTGATCCGAACCCAGAAAGCCTCTGCCAACGCCTTTTCCATCCGGCCTATTAGCCAGTTTGATGCCACCCGCAGCATTGTCTATCGGCAGCAGCCGGGGCAAAACTGGCTGGAGTGGATGGGGCTCACGACCCTGAAGCTCCGCGCCGATGATGCCAAGCTCACCATGACCCTGCCAAGAGCACTCACCGAAGTCGGAGCGCCCGCACGCCTGCGAACCGACCTGCCGAACTTCAATATCCGGGTCGGGGGCGATGGGGGCGCGATTCCCTATGTCCAGTTTGGCCTCAAGCCCAGCGCCTTTGACATGACACTAGGCGAGACGCGCTTGCTGACCACGGGGCGTGACCGAGGCAAGGTCCGGCTAAGCTTCCGAATCGCCAAGGGCGCGACTCTGGGGAGTGCCAGCGGGAGCTTTAAGTGGGGCCCGGGAAACGGCGCCCTGACTTTTGCGTCCCCCAAGCTCACGGAAGCGCTAAGTGTTGAAGTATTCCTCAAGCCTGAGGGAGGGCTGCTCGCTTTTGACCATGCCGAGGTGGGCGATCTGCGCCTCTCGCTAGAGACACCAGATCTGATCAAGAACCTGCCCGGAATCGGAGGGCTGATTGACCAAATTGTTCAGGGAATCGTCGGCTTTTTCAAGAACCTCTTCACCACGGCCATTAGCTGGGCTAGCCAGTTCCAGCAGCTCGCAGGCTACTCAGTCAAGGCACTAGAAGCCGCCCTCGCCGAGACCGCCCGTGCCTGTGGCGTGCTTGCTCTTAGTGGCCTCCAGCAGCTCCAGAGCGCTGGGAACTCGCTCCAGGTGCTCGTTCGGGCCACCACGCTACGTCTTCCTGAGATAAAAGACACCGTCATGCGCCTTGCCTTGCTAGAGTATCGTCTTGTCCGCCGCTCACTCTGGGGAGCACGAGGTTAGAAAATGAAAACTCTCTTTTTTGCCATGGGGGCGCTCGCCGTACTGGCCCCCCTGAGCTATGCTCAGAACACGAACCCGATCTTTCCCGTCTCTTTTACGGCTCCCAAGAGCTGGAAAGTCCTCAAAACCCAGGACAACAACACCCTCTTAGTTCCCAGCAATGCCGTGCAAGTGGATGCGCTCTTGGTCACTCACTTCGGGCTCTACGAGAAGTTCGAGCCGCTTGTTACGGGGCTAGCCAACTCGCTCAAAGACCTGAACTGCAAAAATATCGAGGTGAGCGAGGAAGGTGAGAAAGTGGTGCAGGGCAAGAAGGCCTATGTCGCCCGAGGCCGCGCGCAGAACGCCCAGGGGATGCCTGTTGCCTTTGCGCTCTACGGCACGCTCTCGGGCAAGCAGCTTGGGGCAGGGATCGTCACGCTTTCAAGCCCCGAGAAGAGCGCCGAGACAACCCGCGCCGCCGAGAGCCTGCTGAGCAGTCTGACCTTTGGCAGTTTCGCCCCCAGTAAAACCGCCGCCGCCGCGCTGGTCGGAACCTGGGAAGGCGGCAAGAGTGAGGGCTCACGCACCTCGGGAATTGGCGGTGTGAGCGTGGCCTCGTCCACACGCTACGCCTTTGAGAGCAACGGGCGCTTTTCCTCCCGCTCCCAGAGCATCGTCAGTGCCAGCGGCGAGTTTGGTGATTTTGGCTCGGGCCTCTCGAAAGATAGCACCACGGAAGACGATGGTCGGTACTTTGTGGTCGGGAAAAAGCTGATTCTCTCCAGCACCAAAAATGGCACGATGGTTCTGGACTACACGCTTCAGGGAAATCTCTTAAAAGCCGCAGGAGCGACTCTGCGACGAAGATAGCTTGTCATTCGTAGACGTGAGCGGGTAGGATAGGCCGTTGTGTCTGACCTACCCGTTTCGCTTTCCATCCCCACCATCACGGAGTCCGCGCACGGCGGGGGGCTGCCCACGGTCGAGTGTGGCGAGCCACTGGTCACTCTGACGGAGACGCCACGTCTGCGCCTGCGACCCGTCTATTTGGAGCTTGGCCTCGTAGGAGCTTCTGCCACGATGCAGCTTCGGAGTGGGGCGGCAGAGCGGCTGGAGCAGGCCATCGCGCTTCTCCCCGAGACTCTAGGGGTGATCGTGCTGGATGTCTTTCGGCCACTCTCGGTTCAGCAGGCGCTCTGGGACTGGCAGTGGCAAGAAGTCAAGCGCGACTATCCCCACTTCACCACTGCCGAAATCCACGAGAAAGTGCGCCACTTTGTCGCCGAGCCCAGCGCCGATCCCGCAAAACCCACTCCCCACCGAACGGGCGGTGCGGTAGACCTCACGCTCTTTGAGCTTGCCACGGGCGAGCCACTCCCCATGGGAACCGCATTCGACGAAGCCGTTGACGCCACGCAGACCGACTGGTTCGAGCGCTTTGTGCAAGAGCCCTTCACCAGCCATCGCCGCTTGCTCTACCACGCGATGATCCAGGCCGGCTTTGCGAACTATCCAAGCGAGTGGTGGCACTACGAGTTCGGCACTCGACGCTGGGCGGCTTGCCATGGCACAAATCTTGCATTCTATGGATCAGCGGAGTAGTAAGTAGCAATGGAGGGGATCGAAGGGCTCAAGGAGATCGTCGTATTTTTCTCCTACGAAAACCAGGAGCGGCCACGCCAGCTCGCGGAGGCGATGCTAAAGGCATTGCAGCTTCCGTATCTTGCGCTGGGAGTGGATGCACTCACGAGTGGCTGTGAGCTGCGGCTCTACTACCACAAAGAGACACTGGCTAGTGTGCGAACTTACTTGGATCGCCACAAGATCCTCCACGATATCACCTACTTATAGTTTTCCCGATCGCACGGGGGTTAGGGAGCCACTTGCAGATATTAATCGTAGATGACGACGCAACTGCGCGGAAAGTCTTGGCGGGCCAGCTCACACAGCTCGGCCATGAGACGCGCACAGTGGCCTCGGCACACGAGGCGATCTGTAGCTACCGACGGCTCGGGGCCGATGTGATTGTCACCGACTGGAAGATGCCCGGCACCGATGGCCTAGAGCTCTGCCGCCGCCTGCGCGACACCCGCAGCGATGCGTCGCCCTACCCCTATATCATTCTGCTAACTGCCCACGACGGGCCGGATCACTTTCTGCGTGGGATGGAAGCGGGGGCCGATGACTACTTAGTGAAGCCGATGGACATCCGGCACTTGCAGGCGCGTCTGATCGCTGCCGATCGCGTGACCACGCTTCACAAGCGCCTCTTTGATGCCTCTCGCACCGATGCGCTCACCGGGCTGGCGAACCGCTTGCGCCTCAACGAGCGCCTTGCGATCTTGCGGGAACAAGTGGAGACATCCGGCCAGGGAATCACGCTAGCCCTCGGCGACATTGACTTTTTCAAGCGCTACAACGACCGCTACGGGCACTTAGAGGGCGATCTTGCCCTCTGGCGCGTCGCCGAGGTTCTCCGCAACGGTGTGGAGGGAGTAGGTCAGGCGTTTCGCTACGGCGGCGAGGAGTTCTGTTTAGTCATTGAGAGCCTCCCTCCCCCCGCCACCGACACGCTAGAACAGATTCGCAAGAACTTAGAGAGCGCCGCCATTGCCCACGAGACCAGCGACTTAGGGATTCTCACCCTCTCGATGGGAGCCTCCACACTCCGACCCGGCGATGGCAAGTCCGGCGACCAGCTCCTCTCTGAGGCGGATACGGCGCTCTACCAGGCCAAGTCGTTTGGCCGCAACCAGCTCGCCCCCAAAGCCTTCGAGCGCCTCTCACAGCGCCACTAGCGCTTAAAGGGCTTGAGTGCCTGGGTGAGGCGCCGGTAGAGCTGAGTCACCCAAGGATCGTCGGCAGGCGGGGCGGGTTTTACGCGAAGATCGCAGGGGGCGATCCAGATGCGGCTGTTCTTCAATCCCACGATCGCCACGAGAGGAAACAGCTCCTCGATCTTCTCATCGCCGAGGGCCAGGCAGCCAATCGAGACACGGTTGCCATGAACATAGATATCGCTCCCCATTTTCTCGCGTGGCACCACAGCATGCGCGAGGTCGTCTTTGTTGGGATAGTTCACCCGAAACGAGAGGTGAAACCGGGAGCTGGGGTTAAGCGCGGTGAGCTTGTAAAACCCCTCGGGCACCTGCCGATCCCCCTCGCGCCGCTTGACACCTGCGCTACCGCTGGCAGCCAGAACGTCGTAGTCCGCCAGAAACTTATACGTGCTAGTCTCGCCGTTCGCACCCCAGATTTCTAGTTTCTTCTCTTCTTTGAAAGCCAACAGTAGCAGGTGCTGAGGAGGAAAGACGAGCTTTGCTTTTTTACAGGCTGGAACAAAGCGCAGGCGCATAACCGGGCTATAGGTCTCCAGAGCGGCTTCAAGAGTGCGCTGCATGGGGTATAGTATAACCTAAGCAGCTCGAAGAAAAACGAGAGACTCACGGAAGTCTTGAACACTGGCAGAGGCAATTTGCCCAAGATAGTTGTTTAAAGCTTGGGGAGTAAGCGGTCTTTGCAAGTGATAGCCTTGACCAAGCTGACAGCCTAGAGACTCTGCCAGCGACGCCTGCTGCTCCGCCTCGATCCCCTCCGCAATGACGATTAAATCAAGCACCTGAGCTGCTGAGGTAATCGCACGAATGAGGGCCTTGTTGCGCTCGGCGCGTGCACGGGAGGGGTCTATGGCACGTGCTAGAAACGTCCGATCTATTTTTAGAGCATGCAAAGGAAGCTCGCTGAGGGCCGAAAATGAGGAGTAGCCCGTCCCGAAATCATCCAGCACGAGAGACACTCCTGCCTCATACAGAAGCCATAGCTGACGAAGGACTGGGTCGCATCCCTCTGCCAGAATGCTCTCGGTGACTTCCAGAGTCAGCTTCTCGGACGGAAGGCCGGTTTCCTCCAGAATTCTTATCACATCTTGAGCAAATGTCTCCTCCATTAGCTGTACCACGGAGACATTGAGCCCTACCACAAGATCGGGGTGCTGTCTGCGCCAGTGCACGGCCTGCTGGCACGCCTGCTTCAGAAGTCGCAAGCCTAGCGGAATAATCAGCCCTGTCTCTTCCGCAATCGGAATAAACTGATCGGGTGGGATCATTCCCAAGGTGGGGTGAGACCAGCGTGCCAGTCCCTCCAGACCAATAAGCTTACGCGAATCGAGCCGCAGAATGGGTTGATAAACCAATCCAATCCCGTCTTTATCTATCGCCTTGCGTAGCTCACCTTCCAGCTCAAAGCGGCTCCGAACCGCTCGCTCCATCTCCGAGTCAAAAGCAACAATCCGGTTTTTCCCCTGATACTTGGCCGCATACATTGCAATATCGGCATTTCTCAGAAGGCTCGGTGCATCCAGATCTGTGGTAGCTGCAATCCCAATACTCGTACTGAGATAGAGGGTTTGTCCCTCGACAATCAGTGGCTGACGAATTTGTTGGAGAAGTGATTCGGCAAGCTCCTGTGCCTCGGTTTTGGTTGCATCGGGGCGCAGTAAGACTGTAAACTCATCGCCGCCCAGCCGAACCACATCCCCAGACATTCCCACAACGCTTCGGAGCCGGTTCGACAGATGAAACAAGACAAGATCCCCGATGGGATGACCTAGCGTATCGTTGATGACTTTGAAGTTGTCCAGATCCAGATAAAGAAGATAGCGCGTACTCTGGGAGGGGGCTTTCGCAAGCGCCTCAAAGAGATAGCCACGGTTGGGAAGCTGTGTCAGCGAGTCGTGGTGAGCCAGATAGAGCAGGCGCTCCTCAGAGAGCTTATGGGTCGTGACATCGGTAAAAACCCCGACAATGCGCCAGTGATCGGGCTCCACTTCCTCCAGATGAACATCCTCGTGAATCCAGATCTCCGAACCATCTGCCAGTGTCATCGGAAACTGCCGTCCACAGCGCTTCTTCTTATGCTGAAAGGCTTCCTTAAACATGACATCACCCTGCGCTTGTGCAAGAGGAGAGCGTGCCAAATATAGATCCTGGAGAAACGAGTTTTCAGGGTGACGCTTGATAGGGAGCCAGCACTGTGCCGCCGCCTCATTCAAGATCTTAACCGTCCAGGAGTTATTCGCTTCCTCAGGACGCCTAGAGACATAGGCGTGCCAGATCAGACAACGGGCATTATCCAGAATATATGCCGTCAGCGAATCAGGCAGGCTTGAGTTAGGAAGCTCCATACGTAAACTAAATAATCGGTAAAAGTACGCGGATTACTCAGACGTGTATACTAGAAAACATGTTGCCCATCATCGCTCAGATTGCGGCTCAAGAGCCTCGCTTGCCGCTCGTCACCGACACGCTCCTCGCAAGACTGCCCGCCCACCCGCGCCTGCTGGCCACCAAAGCAGAGCTGGCGGCTGCCAAGCGCAAGCCGGAGAACCAGGCATTTTTGGACGGACTTCTGGCCCGCGCTGAGGAGCTCGTCAAAAAACCGGTGTCACTTCCCGAGCGTGGGGGGCAGTGGCCGCACTGGTATGCCTGCAAGAAACATGGCACACGCCTCAAGACAGAGTCACCAACCCGGCATGTCTGCCCCGTGGACGGGGAGGTCTATACCGGCTGGCCCTACGACGATGTCCCACTTCTCGCGCAGCACAACGACTGGGCTGCCGCGCTCCGCGACCTTGGCCTTGCCTATAAGCTCAGTGGTGAGAGACGCTTTGCGGAGAAGGCTAAAGAGATCTTGCTGGCCTACGCCGCAACGTATCCTGGCTATGCCTACCACGACAAAGACGGCAAGACGGGCACAGGCGGCGCAAAAGTCGGCCCGCAGACCCTCGATGAGGCAGTTTGGCTGATTCCCATGACCCAAGGCGCAGACTTAGTCTGGGACACGCTGAGCGACTCCGAGCGGGTAGCTCTCCGAGACAGTCTTTTCTACCCCGCCGCCAACGTGATCCGTCAGCATAAGCTAGGGGTTCACAATATCCAGTGTTGGAAAAATAGCGCCGTCGGCCTGGTGGCGCTTCTCTACGGTGATAAAACGCTGCTGGCCGAGGTCTTCGACGATCCCACACGTGGCTTCCAGCGCCAGCTTATGGAAGGCATTACCGACGATGGCTTGTGGTACGAGGGAGCCTGGAGCTACCACTTCTACACCATGAGTGCCCTCGCTCCTCTGGTCGAGGCGGGCTACCACGCGGGCTTGCCGCTCTACTCAGGGCCGCTGGGCGAGCGCTACAAAAAGCTCTACCTCGCTCCGATCCGCATGGCGCTTCCTGGTGGCCAGCTTCCTGCCTTCAACGACTCCAACGCGGCTACCGCGATGAGCAACCCTCTCTACGAGACGGCATTTGCACGCTTTGCCGACCCACAGCTTGCCTTACCTCTGACGACAAGCCCTCGTAAGACTCTCCCCGCATTTTTGGCGGGCGCTCCCTCGCTTCCTAAACACACCACAAGCCCGGCTACCACCACGGATTTCCCCGTGGCAGGCTACGCCTATCTCCGTGGGCCCGGGGCGACGCTGATTCTCAAGTACGGCCCCCACGGCGGTGGTCACGGGCACCCAGACAAGCTCAATACGGTCTTTTATGCGAGTGGCAAGATACTCCTAGACGACCCCGGCACCAGTGTCTACGGCATTCCCGCGCACTTGGGTTGGTACAAGACGACTCTGGCGCATAACACGTTTGTCCAGAACGAGGCGAACCAGAAAGCCGCCACCGGAAAGCTGCTCTCTCTCAAGACAGGCAATGGCTGGTCCGCTGCCCTCGCGGATGCAGGGCCAGCCTACGAAGGCACTACCCTGCGCCGTGCGGCGTTTCTGCTGGGCAGTGACACGGCTGTCTTTGTGGATAGCGCCGATCAGAGAGCTCCTGGCCTGCTAGATCTGGCCATCCACCCCAGCTTCGAGCCCAAAGCGTGGCTGGCGCAGCACATCGGTGCGGCGGTAAACCTCTCCCCAAAGCCGGGCTACAGCTACCTAAAAGACAGTAAAACCGCGATACATATCTCCCCCTACACCGACCCTGCCTCTGGCTTCACGCTCTCTCTCTCCCCACTTGCCACTCCAACCCAGTACATCGTTGCCACTGGGATGGGCAAGAGCAGCGAAGACCGCGTCCCGATTCTACTGGCACGCACGGAAGCGACCAAAGCCCGCTGGGTCTGGATGATCGCTCCTCAAGACACCAAGCTCACCGCGCATACAGAGGGCGACACCATTCACGTCGCGGTCAGCGCACCCGGCAAGAAAACCTGGCAGCTCCAGGTGCGAAGTACAGAGCTTGCCGTAAAGCCATCACAAGAATAAACGTCGCAACCATTTGCAACCTGAAGCGTCTCCACTAGAGGAAACCAAAATGCTCTATCAAATTCTGCTTGCCGTGGGAGGACTGGGACTGCTGACTCAAGCCGTTCTTGGTTTTGCCGATGGCGATGGCGACAGCGATGGCAGCCATCATGCCCACACACAAGATCAGCAGGGCCAGCATGGAGATGGGCATACCTGGCTTCTCCTGCTCTCTCCGCTGCGGCTCTTTGGCTTGAGCCTGGGAATCGGTGCGGCGGGAATGGGGCTCCAGAGCACGATGGCTCTCTCGCCTTGGCTGGTGCTTGCCCTATCACTACTAGCAGGCGGGGCGTTCTATCGCTTGATCGTGAAGCCGCTGATGGCCTTGGCGATGCGCTTTGCCAGTAAGCCCGCCACCACTCTCTCAGGAGCCGTTGGCCAGGAAGTGACCGCAGACAGCCGCTTCGATGCCACCGGAAAAGGGATCGTGACTCTGACGGTAGACGGCCACCTGATTCGGCTTCTGGCGACTCTCGAAGGCGCTCCAGAGGCAATTGAGGCGGGAGAAAAACTCGTCGTGATCACGATTGACACGCGGCGCAATACCGCAAAAGTAGCAAAGCTATGATCTATCAGATCTTGCTCGGAGTCGGAGCGCTGGGGACTCTGATGATGGGCCTCACGGGCCTGCGCGGCGGACGTAGCGCCCGTGCACGAGGCAAAGGCAAGGGGAAGAGCCGGGGAAGCTCCGACAGCGGCGCGTTTTTGGAGGCGCTGCTCGGTGTCTTCTCTCCGCTGGGAATCTTCTCGCTGTGCCTGGGCGCGGGCGTGGTGGGCATGCTCACCAACCGCTGGTGGTGGGCCGTGTTGGGAGGGCTACTTTTTTGGAAGCTGGTCATTGAGCCGCTTCAGGAGCTGCTTCTGCGCTTTGCCTCCACCCCTGCCAAGAACCTCGAAGGGGCCCGCGCCACCGAGGCGATCACCCTCTCGCGCTTCGATGCCAGCGGCCAGGGAATGGTGCGCTTGACCGTGGATGGCCAAGTGCGTCGCGTGCTGGCAAAGCTCAGTGAGGGCGAAGCCGCAGAAATTACGGTCGGTGAAAAACTAGTGGTGGTGGACGTAGACACGAAGCGAAACACGTGCCGCGTCGCCCGTTTATGAGCCATGCCCTTCAGGGCATGAAAAAGAAAGAAAAGTAGGAAAATAACATGCCAACCTGGCTTATTCCTGTTGTTATTATTGTCGTCGCGGTGCTGTTAATCCCTGTGATTATCAGTCAGTTTTTGACAACTGTTGAAGCGGGAACGATCCGCATGGTAACCAGCATGGGCGGGGGAACCAAGATCTACCGTGGCCCCGGTAAAGCAACTGAGATTCCGATTTTTACGACAGGAACGACCATTCCCTCCAAGGCCATTAACATTGACCTGGATATTTCTGACCAGACCGCCGACATGGGCAGCGATGGAATCCCACGTCCGATTAAAGTGCGTGTCTTGGCGAGCGCCATTGTCTCTGTCGGTGACTCCAACGAGATGATCATGACGGCGGCCAATAAGTTCTTTGCCAAGAATTTAGAAGAGCAAAACGGGATTCTCTCGGACTTGCTGACATCAACGGGTCGCCGTGCGATTAACTTGCTCAACCATGACGAGCTCTTCTCCGCAGGCGGCACGGGCACGGCGGGGCCCGAGGAAGACGACCGGCTGGCGATTATTATCAAGGGCGCGTGCTCTCGTGAGCTGCAAGATCTCGGGCTGGTCTTTAACTCACTCAATATCAAAGAGGTGCAGTCCGAAGTGGCCGAGGCGCGTCGCCGCCAGTCCGCCGTGGAGGCCAAGGCCAACGCCGATATCGTCGCTGCCGATCAAGAGCGCCGCGCCAAAGAGGCGCAGCTTCAGGCCGAGCAAGCGGTCAACGACAAGCAGCGCGACCTAGAGCGTCGCAAGGCCGAGAACGCCGCCGGAATCTCGCAAGCCGAGGCCGAGCGTCAGAACGCGCTTGCCATTCAGCGCGAGGCTGAGCTCCGCGCCACGCTCATTGCCCAAGCCAACGCCGATCTGGCAAAAGCTCGTGTGGATGCCGAGGGGGAGGCCATGCGCAAACGCGTCGCCGCGGAGGCCGATGCGAGCAAGATGAAGATCGGAGCCGAGGCTGACGCTGCCAAGATGAAGATCGAGGCCGAGGCCAACGCCAACCGCGTGACGATCACGGCGGGCGCGGAGTCTACGCGCACCAAGATCGCCGCTGATGCCGAGGCGGAGCGCACCCTCAAGATCGCGCAGGCCGAGGCTGAAGCCGAAGCCGTCAAGATCCGCGCTGTGGGTTTGGCGCAGGCCGATGCCATTCGCGCCGTCAATGAGGCCATCCGTGAGGGCGGCTCGGCGTATCTCAACCTCAAGCAGCTTGAGATGACCCCGCAGATCACCGCCGAGATCGCCAAGGCGCTCGCACAGGCCAAGATGGTCAATATCAGCGGCGGCGCAGGTGGTGGCAACGCGGCAGGCGACACGGCCAGCCAGCTCACCGGAATCGTCCAGAGCCTCCTCGCCACACGGCTGATCGGCGAGCAGCTCCAGTCCGACCAGAAGCAAAACGCGACTCCCAGCGAGTCATAAAACTCACCTAAGCCGAAGCGTATTGTGATGCAAACACAGAGATCAACTCACACGCTCCGGCTCCGGCTCAGTAAGATGCCTCCTATTCTGGGAGGCATCTTACTGGTCTGTGGATTCCTCTTCCTTTTCCTCACTACCCAACCGCCCTATGGCTATCCCCTCTGGAGCTCCCCAGCCCTCCTTGCAAGCCTACTGTTTACCGCAGCTCTGACTCTCTTTTTTTGGTGCGCTTCTGCCGTGGTTCTGGCCGACGAAAACGGCCTCCGTTGGCGCAATTTTGGACGTTGGCAGAGCGCTTGCTGGGAAGAGGTGGAAGATTATTTCTTCACGATTAGCAAAAACGATGGCCAGCCGGTGAGCTGGCTTCAAGATGGCCAGCCGGTGAGCTGGCTTCGGTTTCGCGATGGCCGAACGCTCTGCCTCTCTGAGAGTTCCTGGAGCGATCAGACAGCATTTCGTGCGCTCGTCGTGGAGCGGGCGACTCAGGCAAAACCGTCGGGGTGGTTGCTACGCGGTAAAGAGGGAACGATCACCGGGCGGCATGTCTTCGCGTATAAAAAGCGCTTGGATTACTTTGAAGCCGATGAGAGCGGCATTTGGCACTTCGACGGTCACACGCTCCATTCTGCCGCTTGGAGCGACGTTCTCACTCTCCATGACCCGCAGGATATTTTCCGGCGGCTCCCCGCGACACTAGAGACAAAAGACTGGAGTGCGACGTTTTCCTGGCAACTGAAGGACAATGCGCTTTTGCGAGAAATGGTGCGTCAGTACGCACCACACGCATCGTTTCTACGGCTCCGAACCCCAGGCAGTGAGCTTCTCATGCCCACGGAGCGCAGCGACGGTCAGCGCATCTTTCACTATCAGACCCGCACGTCTCGAAGAAGTCTTGGAGCTTTGCTTTTTGTCGGGCTCGTGTTTCTTGGAGCGGCTCTGGGACTCTTTCTCTTTACCAGACAAGTGCTACCGGAGCTGGCCTCTTTCGTAATACGGGAGCCACTATTTTGGGGCCTGGTAAGTCTTCTGTGCTGGACCTTGCAGCTCTGGGGCTACAAAACCGAGCGGATTATCGTGGATCGGGAGTCGGTGACACAGGTCAAACGCAGGGGACAGGTGCGCGTCTTCTTCGAGGAGATCAAGGAGATTGAGTCGTCATCTGGCATGGATACTTTGGTGACCCACTCCGGGGAGCGCCTGATCCGCTGGCGGCACTCGCTTGCTAATGTCGCTGAGCTTCGCCAGGAGATAGAGCGCCGCCTCTCTCCTGCGGAGCAGGTACAATAGCAGGCGATGTCTACACCCCACCCTGCGGAGCAGGGAATGCGCTCTACTCTGATCGGGATTGGGGTCAATATCGTTCTGGCGCTGGGTAAGGCGACCGCAGGAATTCTGGGGCACTCTTACGCACTGGTCGCGGATGCCATTGAGTCGGGGCTGGATGTGATCTCGTCCACGCTGGTCTACTTTGGGCTAAAAGTCTCGACGCTTCCCGCCGACGAAAACCACCCTCAGGGGCACGGCAAAGCGGAGCCGCTAGCCGCCGTTGTCGTCTCACTCTTTCTCTTTCTGGCCGCCTTTGCCATCGCCTACGAGAGTATCGAGCGCATTCGGGTGCCCCACCGGCTCCCCGCTCCTTGGACTCTTCTCGTCTTGCTGGCCGTGGTCGCCATCAAAGAGGCCCTGGTGCGCTTTGCACTGAAAGTTGGGGAGCAGACGGGCAGTAACGCGGTAAAGGCCGATGCACTGCACCAGCGCTCGGACACGCTCACCAGTATCGCCGCGTTTTTCGGGATTGCGATTGCGCTGGTGGGAAATTATTTTCGCCCCGACTCTCGCTGGGCCACTGCCGATGACTGGGCCGCGCTCGTTGCCTCCGTCGTGATCTTCCACAACGGGATCAATATCCTGCGGGGCGCTCTCTTTGAGCTCACCGATGCCCACCCCGACCCTGCGCTGGAGGAAGAAGTCCGCCGCATCGCACTCACGGTGAGCGGGGTCGAGAACCTCCACAAGTGCTTTATCCGCAAGATGGGCTTCGACTACTTTGTCGAGCTAGACGTGCGTGTGGAGGGAAACCTCTCGGTCTATCGCGGCCACGAGATCGCCCACGAAGTTCAGGATACGGTTCGCGCCCAGATCTCCGACAAGCGCTTCGCCCGTGTCTTAGTGCACATTGAGCCCACACTTCCCAAAGACAGAGCGGGCTTGTAACCTACTTCTTGAACTTGACCGTGGCGGTGCTGGAGCCCTTGCCGCCAGTTCCTGTGGCGGAGACCTCGGCGGTGAAGACAAGGCCCGTGAGCTCTTTAGGGACGCGCAGTAGGATCGGCTCCGTGGCCCAGCGTCCGTTTGCATCCGCTTTGGCGCTGTACTCCCCGATGAGCC
>Ga0315904_10004632_pt1 | contig 19462 bp, 20 predicted proteins | sample LakEriMetagenome_6_FD_203529 | JGI IMG/M metagenome (GOLD analysis project Ga0315904, IMG submission 203529) | Freshwater fungal communities from buoy surface, Lake Erie, Ohio, United States - Buoy 12 MA120 | ecosystem: Environmental > Aquatic > Freshwater > Lake | place: USA: Lake Erie, Ohio...
GAACGAATTGCGAGACATGCTAGCAGCCTGAGAGGGCTGTGTCCGGGGCCCGGGGTCTTTACGACCTCGGGCCTTCTGGCTGCAGGGGACCATGCGACAGGATGACCCAAGGTGCGTGGGGCGGGGGGTCAAGGTGAGACGAAAGAGGGGGATGGGCCGGAAGGGGTCGGTGACTGTTTTGCTGGCAGTATTTGTCAGGAGGGGGGGAGCGGTTTTTGGGAACCGGAAGAGGCTTTTGTGGAGTGCCTTATGCCGAAAATGAACTAACTTTCATTTGAAGGGATCGCTAGCATTGTTAAATGGACTGTATGTCTCGCATCAAAGCAACACTTACGGCTGTGGCCCTTGTGCTCAGCGTCTCTGCCTCTCAGGCAACGGTCATCGACCTGTTCAATCCGTGGACTCCGGACAACTCAGGTAACTGGTCTAAAACGGTAGCCACCGGGGTGGTGGCACGCATCACAACGACCGCGGGTCCACTCCCTGCTGGTGCGTCCATGAACAATTCGTCGACCGACCCGATGATCCTCTCGGGCGTCCCGAGCGACAGTCCGTACGTTCTTTACACTTTGTCCCTCTGGACTGACTTTACCTTCACCAATGCGGCGACGCTGCCTTCGGTGACTATCACCGGCTACGACATCGATTCTGAGCCGTTCCGGGTAATGAGCGACGTGTTTGGATACAAGAACACCAGCACAACACCCGACAGCGTCAATCTCGGGGCCGATCTTGAAGCGGGGACGACGAATGGCAGCGTCACTGGTTACACTGTGTACCAGATGAAGTCGAGCCTCTGGGGAACCGCTGGCAGCAACGTGGTGGTTTCCGACATTCTCACTTCGCCGGGTAACGTGAATCAGGCGCCAGTCGCTGCGAGCCTGACCTTCAACAACTTCTCCACCGGAGACTTCTACTGGGGCTTCACGGGGTCGGACAACGGCTCGATGGTGCGCCAGCAGCTGCTCGCTGGGACGACGATTGACGTGCCTGAGCCGGGTTCTGCCACGGCTTCGGCGCTGGCTGGCGCTGGTCTGTTCGGACTGGTGACCCGCCGCCGTCGCCGCGCCTGAGTTTAGCTACTCCTGAGCGTAAACAAATCGACTGATCCGGAACCCAGAGTCATGCTGGGTTCCGGATCTTTTTTTGTCTGGGAAGGGCAGATCGTTCTGGAGGATCGGGGCCGGGTGATTTAGGAGGAAGCGATGAAGGAATATGAATCATTGGAGCGGCGTTTCCGCGAAGCGGCGACGGTCAGGAGCATTGCGGCGATGCTGGGGTGGGATCAGGAGACCTTTCTTCCTGGGAAGGGAGCGGTCTGGCGAGGGGAGCAGCTGGCGTGGCTGGCGGGGCGGCAGCATCGTCTGGTTACCGGCGAGGAGATTGGGGCGGCGCTGGAGGTTTGTGCTGGGTATTTTCCGGAAGAGGGACGGGAGGCGACCAACGTGCGGGGGTGGGCGAGGGATTTCCGGATGGCGTCGCGGATTCCGGTGGAGTATGTGGAGCGGATGGCGCGGCTGACGTCGGAGGCGACGCATGTGTGGGCGGGGGCGAGGAAGGCTGCGGATTTCTCGATGTACCGTCCGATTCTGGAGCAGCTGGTGGGAATGGCCCGGGAGAAGGCCGACCTGCTGGGCTGGGAGGGATGCCGGTATGATGCGCTGCTTGACGAATATGAGCCGGGCAGCACCGCAGCGGCCGTGGAAGAGTTGTTCGCGCGGCTGGCTCCGGAGATCGCGGCGATGGTGGGACCGGCCGTGGCTGCTGCTGCTGGTGACGGCGGCTGGGAACCATCCGGTCATTTTCCGGTGGCTGGGCAGCAGGCATTCAACCGGGAGGTGGCGGAGGCGATCGGTTTTGATTTCGAGGCTGGGCGGATTGATGCGTCGAACCATCCCTTCTGCACTGGGCTGGGACCGGGGGACACCCGTCTGACGACCCGGTATGACGAGTCGAATTTTCTTTCTTCGTTGTATGGCGTGCTGCACGAGGCGGGCCATGGGATGTACGAGCAGGGGCTGGACGGGGGGCAGTGGGGCTTGCCTGTGGGGGAAGCCTGTTCGCTGGGGATTCATGAGAGTCAGAGCCGGCTATGGGAGAATCACATTGGGGGGAGCGATCAATTCTGGGAGCATTGGCTTCCGCGGGCGGCCCATTATTTTCCGCAGCTGTCGGGTTGTTCACCGCATGCGGTGGCTGCGGCGGCGCGGCGGGTCAGTCCGGGTTTCATCCGGGTGGATGCGGATGAAGTTACGTACGATCTGCATGTCATTCTGCGGTTTGAGATCGAGCGCGGGCTGGTGGGTGGATCGCTGGCGGTGGCGGATGTGCCTGAGGCCTGGAATGCGCGATTCCGGGAACTGACAGGGTTAGCGGTTCCCGATGATGCCCGGGGGTGCCTGCAGGATGTGCACTGGAGCTTCGGGGGATTCGGGTATTTTCCGACGTATACCATGGGGAATCTTCATGCGTCGCAGCTGATGGCTGCCGCCCGCGGGGCCGTGCCTGGTCTGGATGGCGAGATCGCGGCGGGCAACTATAGTGCGCTGCGCGGCTGGCTGCGGGAGCAGGTGCATATGCATGGGCGGCGTTGGTCACCGGAAGAACTGATGCGGCGGGCGACGGGTGAGGAACCGGGGGTGGCGGCGCATCTGGCGCACCTGCGGACGAGGTATCTGCGTTGAAGCGTTGGCTCTTGCGTGCGCTGGGCGGTGGTGAGAAAGACAGGGATGGTCACGAAGCTGCTTCATACTCGCTACCGGGTGCAGGATCTCGCGCGCACCGTCTCGTTCTACACGGAAGTGCTGGGGCTGGAGGAGGTGCGGAGGCACAAAAGCCCGCGGGGATCCGAGCTGGTCTTCCTGAAGGCTCCTCATTCCGAGGAACTCATCGAGATCTGCCAGTTTGACGCCAGCGGTCCGGTGGTGGTGGGACCGGATCTGACGCACCTTGCCTTCGAGGTTGAGGATCTGGCGGCTTTTGCGGCTCATGCGGCCGCCCGGGGATTTCCGCTTTCCGACGGCCCGACCACGACTTCGACCGGGAGCACCTTTGCGTTCATCGATGCTCCGGAGGGGTATGAGATCGAGCTGATTGAACGGCGGTCCTGAACGCGCCGGCCACCTTCTGCTGCCATGGAATTCGACTGGCTCGACGTGACCTTTGACCTCAAGCGGATGACTCCGCGCGAGGTGGAGGAATCGTTCGAAGACCCCTTTTCCCTGCGGTTTCTGCCGGAGGGGGGTGGCGATCCGGCGGCGGCGCGGTATTTCAGTCTGGGGAAGACGATTGCGAGCCGCCCGGTTTTTTCTGTCTTCTGGACTGACGGAAAGAAGTACCGGGTGATTTTTGCGCGTGACATGACGCCGGATGAGCTTGCGTTTTATGAGCGGAGGAACCAGGAATTCGTGTCAGCATGAACCGCATCATTGACTGGAACCAGATCCCTGCCTTTGAGACCGAGGCCGAAGAGGCATCGTTCTGGTCGGCGCATCAGCTCGATGCGCGGCTCATGAATGCGGCCCTGCATCGTTCGGACGTGCGGGAAAGTGCCACCATCACACTGCGTTTTGATCCCCGGATGCTGGCCCGCATCAAGCGTCTCGCGCGGAGCCGCTATCTGAATTATCAGAGCATGATCAAGCAGTGGCTGAGCGAGCGGTTGGAACAGGAGATGCAGAATGGCGGGGGGCGTTAGGGGATGGCTGCAGTGGTGGGGCGGCTGGGCGGGTGCGTGGCTGGTCTGGCTTGGCTTGCTGACGTGGCTTTCTTCCCAGTCGCAGCCGGGTCCGGCGATTGCGATCCGCCACATCGACAAGCTGGAACATTTTGTTTATTTCGCGGCGGGAGGGCTGGCGCTTGCGGGAGCCCTTGCGCTGCGGGGCCGGAAGAATCTCGAGGACGCTGCGGCATTCTACCGGCTGCGGCGCGAGGGAGTGCTGGTGCTGGTGCTGGGCTGCGCCGTGGGCTGGCTGGATGAATGGCATCAGAGTTTCGTGCCCGGCAGGGTCGGGCTCGATGTGGGCGACTGGCTGGCGGATGCCGGTGGCAGCCTGACGGCGGCCCTTGCGGCGGGTACCTTCCTGCGATTGGCCTCGAGGATACTCGGCTGAGGGTGGTTTTGGCAGGCACGCTTGCGCAGAGCCAGGGGCATCAGTACGGCTGGCGCATGCGTTTTGCCATCTGCAATGAAACCTGGGGCGGCTGTGGAACTGATTTCGCAATGGTCTGTGACCGGATTGCGGAGGCTGGCTATACGGGGGTCGAGGTGGCTCCGTTCACGCTGCTGCCGAATCCGGAAGAACTGACGGAGGATCATGCCCTGAAGGCGGGAGACACTGCCCGTGCGGCCGGGCTGGAGGTTGTGGGGCTGCACTGGCTGCTGGTGCAGCCGCCGGGATTTCATCTGACCACGGGAGATGCGGAGGTGCGGAGAAGGACCGCGGAATTCGGCTGTCATCTGGCGAGGATCTGTGCGGCCATGGGAGGAAAGGTCATGGTGTGGGGCAGTCCGAAGCAGCGGAATCTGGAGGCGGGTCTCGACTGGCAGGAAGCTGCGGAGCGGGCTGTCGGTGTCCTGCGCAGGATTGCGGAAACCGCTGGGTCCCTCGGGGTGACGATTGCGATGGAGCCGCTGGGGCGGAAGGAGACGGATTTTCTCAACACGGCCGAGGAGACCTGCCGTCTGCTGCGGATGGTCGATCATCCAGCCTGCCGTCTGCATCTTGATGTGAAGGCGATGAGCGATGAGGAGACCACCATTCCGGAGATCATCCGGGCGAGCCGTGCGGACACCGTGCACTTTCATGCCAACGATCCGAATCTGCGGGGTCCCGGCATGGGGGAGGTGCGGTACGAACCGGTCGTGGAGGCTCTGCGGGAAACCGGCTACGGGGGATGGGTGAGTGTGGAGGTCTTCGACTACACTCCGGATGCCGACACTATTGCGCGGGAAAGCCGGGATTATCTGCGGAGGGTCTTTGGCGAGTGACAAAGGATCGATTTCCGGTACCGTGACGGCACGCAAGATGAGGCCGCATTCGCTTCAGAACCGACTCCTGCTGGGAATTCTTCTCTGCATGGGGGTGCTGCTGCTTGGCGGTGGGGTGGTTGTCTACCGGGTGATTGGAAACCATCTGCGCAGCGAAGCGGATGCGCTCCTGGAGGACCGTCTCAATTTCTACCGGGCTACCCTGCGGCTGAAGGCCAATGGACTTCCTGCCTTCACGATGGCTCCGGCGGAATGGGCGCGGGTATCGGCAACGGCCAATCCTGACCTCGTGCAGATCTGGGTCGCGGAAACCGGCAAGGAGATTCCGCTGCGGTCGCCGGCGCTGACCGGGCGGTCGCTGCCGAGGCCGGAATGTCCGGGCGACGCTCCGGTTTTCCTCAATCATTCGCTCTGGGACGGGCGGTCGGCCCGGCTCATCTCGCAGGTGGTGTCGCCGCCGCGCGATGATCCTGCCATGGAGCCGGTGCGGATTCAGCTGGTGGTGGGCCGGGATCTGGTGGAGTTCGACCGGACGCTGGCGAGGGTGCGCGGGCTGCTGCTCAAGACTGGTGCGGGGCTCATCGGGGCCATGCTGCTGGCGGCGCGGTTCATCATCCGGCGCAGCGTGCGGCCGGTCAATGCCCTCGCGGAACAGATTGGCAGCATGGCGATTGACGACAGCAGCCGACGGTTCGGGCTGCCGGGTGCGCCGGATGAACTGCAGCCGGTGGTGGGGCGGCTCAATGCCCTTATGGACCGGGTGGGGGCGGCCATTGAGCATGAGAGGCAATTTGCTTCGCATGCTGCCCATGAACTGCGCAATCCGCTCGCGGCGATCCGCTGCAGTGTCGAAGTGGCACTGAGCCGGACGCGTCGGCCGGAGGAATACGAAGCGACCCTTGAGAGCATCTGGCAGAGTCAGCAGGGCATGCAGCGGATGGTCGACAATCTCCTGCTGCTGGCCCGGCTCGAGAGCGGTCACCAGCGGACCGAGTTTCCGGTGGAGACTGTTTCACTGGGGCGACTTCTCCGGCGCTCGTGGCGCGACTGCGTTGATCAGGCTGAGGAAAAGCAGTTGCGGGTCGTATGGCAGGTCGATGAGAGCGGAGGAGACACCATCATGGTGCCCTCCCTGTTCGGCAATCTCGTCCGGAATCTCTTCGAGAATGCCGTCAATTATACGCCTGCGGGTGGACAGATCGGCATTGAGGCGAAGGTATCCGGTGGGCAGTGCCTTTTCTGCGTGACCAACACGAATCCCGGTTTGACCGGCGGGCAGGTAGCGGAGTCATTTTCGCCTTTCTGGCGGGCTGATCCCAACGCGAGCGGTCACCGGGGGAATGCCGGCATCGGGCTCGCCTTGTGCCGCCGCATTGCGGAAACCCTCGGCGGCCGCATCCGTGGTTCGCTGACACCGGAGGGTCTGGTCAGCTACTGTCTTGAGGTGCCGGTGATGCTGCCGCCTCCCGGGACGGAGGCACCGGCGACCCGCCGCTTCCGGGAATCGCATTCCGTGGCCCAGGAAGCCTGAGGAATTCAGCTGCTCTGCGGGAGGGCGTTTCGGGGAAGGGGTCATCGGCGGGAAATTCGGTGGCGTCACTTTTTCTCTGGCGTCTGTCCGATTCCGCACGCACGTTGTCGTTTTCATGCAATGCGATGTCTGCAAGCATAAGAAGGCGACCGTGTTTCTGACCCAGATTGAGAAGGGTCAGATGCAGAAGGTGAACCTGTGCGAGGACTGCTCGCGGGAGAAGGGTGTGACTGATCCCAAGGGGTTTGCGCTTGCCGAGATGCTGCTTGGTTTCGGGCATGGCGAGAAGGTGGTGACGCAGCCGCAGGACCGCACCTGCCCATCCTGCGGGATGACGCAGACCACCTTCCGGAAGACCGGGCGTCTGGGCTGTTCGGCGTGCTATCAGACTTTCGGGGAGGGCATGGACCAGCTTCTCAAGGCGATGCACAAAGGGGTGCGTCACTGCGGGAAAAGTCCTGGCTGGGCCCGGGAAGCGGACATGGATGCGGGTCGTCTCGATGCTCTCAAGGCGCGGCTTGACGAGGCTGTGTCCGGCGAGCGCTTTGAGGAAGCGGTGCGTCTGCGGGATGAGATCCGCCGGCTGAGCAGCGGGGAAACCGCCTGCTGAACCGTGAGAAGGCTGATTAATCTTACTGATGTGACTGCGCTGCCATGATGAAGTTCACCACCCTTCTGCGAAAGCCGGCCGAGTGGATGCTGCTGGACGGTCCGCACCGGGATATTGTGATCACGAGCCGGGTGAGGCTGGCGCGCAATCTGGAGGGTCCGGCCTTTCCGGGTTTTGCCACCCGGGAGGGGCGTGCGGAAACCATGCAGAAACTGCAGCCGGCTGTGGAGTCGCTTCCGGAGATGAAGGACGGGTTCAGCGAGGACCTCGGGAACCTCGACAGCATCCGCAAGCAGGTGCTGGTCGAGAAGCATCTCATTTCACGGGAGCAGGCTGCCAAGTCGGGCGGGTCGGGAGCGGTCATCAACCGGGATCAGTCGCTTTCCATCATGATCAACGAGGAGGATCATCTGCGCATGCAGAGCATCCGTTCGGGTCTTGATCTGCGGGTGGCCTATGCTGCGCTCGACAAGGTGGATTCCGAGATGGAGGCCGAGGTGAGGTTTGCTTTTCATCCTCGCTTCGGCTATCTGACGGCCTGTCCCACCAATCTGGGTACGGGCATGCGCGCCAGTGCCATGCTGCATCTTCCGGGCCTTGTGCTCAGTGAGCAGATCAATCAGGTGATTTCCGCCGTGAACAAGATTGGTCTCGCCGTCCGCGGACTGTACGGTGAAGGCACGGAAGCGCTCGCCAATCTGTTCCAGATTTCCAATCAGCACACGCTTGGCGAGAAGGAACTGGATATCATAGCCCGGCTGGAACGCGTCATCGAGCAGATCATCAGTCACGAGCGCAACGCGCGCCGCAAGCTGGTCGAGGACAAGCCGCATAAGGTGCTTGATCACATTGGGCGGGCGTATGCGACTTTGCGCTATGCGCACATTGTGGAGAGCAAGGAAGCGCTTACCAATCTTTCCATGCTCCGCATGGGATCGGATCTGGGGATTCTGCCGCCTGACCTTGGCCGGACCATTGACACGCTTCTTGTGGAGATTCAGCCGGCGCATCTTCAGATCACATCGCAGCGGAAACTCAGTCCGGATGAACGGGATGTTCTGCGTGCGGAAATTCTGCGGAAGCGTCTCGCGGGAGTGCCGGAGCCTGCCACAGCCAGTCTGCAGCCGCCTCCGGAACCGGAGGAGCCGATTCCCTGACGGGCGGGCGGCGTGCCTGATGGTCTGGATGCCGTCCGGTTTTCAGTGTTGGTTCAGACTGCAGCGTGACGTGGTCCTGACGGAATGGATGGAGGTGCTCCCATGGCACGCGTGCTGCTTGGGATGGTGGCATGAATCATGGATTTCTGCTCGACATGGACGGGGTCATCTACCGGGGAAGCCGTCTTATTCCTGGCGCGGATGAATTTGTGGAGACGCTGCGTGCGGCGGGCATCCCCTTCCGTTTTCTGACTAACAATTCTCAGCGGACGAGGCGCGATGTGGCCATGAAGCTCTGCCGTCTTGGCATCCGGGCGGTTGCCGAGGATGTCTTCACCTGTGCCATGGCGACGGCGCGTTTCCTTGCGGCCCAGAAGCCTGGGGCCACGGCCTTTGTGATCGGTGAGAATGGCCTCGCGGCGGCGCTTCATCAGAATGGGATCACGGTGGTGGAGGACGATGCTGATTTCGTGGTCGTCGGGGAGGGCAGGGCCTTCAATTTCGAAATGATCGAGCGTGCTGTGCGGCTGATTGTGAAGGGTGCGCGGCTCATTGCCACGAATCTGGATGCGACGTGTCCGACCGAGGCGGGGATCCGTCCGGGCTGCGGTGCGATTGTGGCCATGCTTGAGAAGGCGACTGGATGTGCTGCCTTTTCGGTGGGCAAACCGAGTGGAGTCATGATGCGGATGGCGCAGAATGAGCTGGGAACGCCGCCGCACCGGACGGTGATGGTGGGTGACACAATGGAGACCGATATCCTTGGTGGTGTGGGCATGGGGTACCGCACCGTGCTTGTTCTCAGCGGTCACACGACTCTTCAGCACCTCCGCCACTACGCTTACCGGCCCGATTTCATCATCCGTTCGGTCCGGGAGATGCCTGCGGAACTACTGGGCGCGGAAGCTCTCCTTGCCGCTGCACTGTGAGGAGCATGGCGGACCGGGATTCCGCATTCCGTCCGCGACGTCCAGACGGCCTGAGAGAACGACTGCCAGCAACCGGAACGGTGCGGCGGCGATTACGGAGCAGAAGTAGAATCTGCATGGAGCAGCGGCTGCCAATCCGGGAGCGGTTTTCGTTCAGAGATCGCGCCGGTGGAGAAGCGATGCGCCCAGGGCGAGGCAGGCGGCGGTGATGGTGAGGGCACCGGCGGTGGATTCCGGGAGGCCGGGGACGCTGGTGGCTCTGCGGGCGGGTGGGGAATTGGTGGCGAGGACTTCGGCGGCGGCGGCTTCCAGTCCGGATTTACCGGCGCGGATGCGGCGGAAGAGGTCGCGGTAGGGTCTGGCCGGTGTGGGGCAGCCGTGGCGTTCGGCCCATGAGAGGACGGGGGCGGGTCCGGGGAGAAGGGAAGCGGAGGCGTGGAGGAAGGTGTGGGCGAAGTGGGTGGTCCATGATCCGTCGTTGTCGTCGTCGTCAGGGTGAGTGGGCACGGTGGAGCCGGTTGCGGTGGCGGCGGCGGATGCCTTGTGGGTGGCCGCGGCCTGGTGGAGAGTGGCGGCGGCCGCACCGAAGAGGAGAGCGATGAGGAGGGCGGCGGTGGTGGAGCGGGTGAGGACACCCATGAGGGAAGCGACGGCGTGGAGCGGGGTATAGAGCAGCAGGGCGGCGGGAAGCGCGTACCAGAGGTCCCAGTTCCATGATCCGAGCCGCCAGCGGGCAGCGAGCATGAGAAGGGCGATGGAAAGGGAGGTGAGGAGAAGGAAGTAGAAGAGCGAGCCGAGGAATCGTCCCGTGAGAAGGACACTGCGGCGGCGGATTCTGGGGAGAAGGAGGGCAGCCTGCCCGGTTTCGAGCGATTCCGGGAGAATGGCGGCAGTGGCGAAGAGAGTGAGGATGACGCTGGCTCCGGCAATCCACCAGCGTACGGCGCGGGAGAGGACCCAGCATTGGAGGGTTTGTTCCCATGGGGTGTTGTCGCGGAGCCATGGGCTGGGCAGGGACTGGAGACCGAAGCCGAGGGACCAGCCTGATGCGGTGCCGGAGATGCTTGCGAACACGAGCGCGACGGCGAAACTGAGCCAGAGGTGAAGCCAGAAGAGGCGTCGCGCGCAGAGGGCGCGCAGGGTATCGGCGGCGAGGGCCAGGAGAGTGCTCATGGAAGGTTGCCGCGGGAGGCAGTGATCGCTTCGAGAAAAAGATCCTCGAGGCTTTGTCTGGCGGGGGAAGCGCTGATGAGGAGGTGGCCGCGGCGGCGGATTTCGTCGATCACGGGCTGGATCAGATGTGGTCTCCGGGTCGGGATGGTAATGCGGGTGACACCCGCTTCCGGGTCGAGGGCGAGTTCACCGCCGAGGTGGTGGACGACTGCAGTAAGCAGGGTGTCCGTGAGGGCGTTGCCGGCGATTTCGATGTCGTAGCGGAAGCTTTCGCGGGTCATCGATTCGAGGGTGCCCTGGCGGGCGAGGCGTCCCCGGCTGAGGATGCCGACGCTGTCGCACATGAGTTCGAGTTCGCCGAGGACATGGCTGTTGATGAAGATGGTTTTGCCCTGAGCGCGGAGGCTCAGGATGATGTCGCGGAATTCCTTGCGTCCGACCGGATCGACTCCGTCGAGTGGTTCATCGAGGAAAATAAGGTCCGGGTTGCCCATGAGGGCCCATGCGAAGCCGAGGCGCTGGCGCATTCCCTTGCTGAAGACGGCGGGGCGGTCGTTCTCCCATGGGGTGAGTCCGGTGAGGGCGAGCAGTTCGTCGCATTGCTGGAGGCGGGTCCGGCGGCTGATGCCGCGGAGGGATCCGGCAAGGACAAGGATTTCGCGGGCCGTGAGGTGAGCGGGCCATGCGGCATTTTCCGGAAGGTAGCCCGTGCGTTTGAGGGCTTTGGGGTGACCGATGCGGCTGCCGAGGAGGTGACCGTCGCAGGTGTCGGGGCGCACCAGCGTCATGAGGACTTTGACCAGGGTACTTTTCCCTGCGCCATTGGGTCCGAGGAGGCCGAAGACCGTGCCTTCTTCGACCGTCATGCACAGTCCATCGAGGGCCTGGACGCCATTCGGATAGGTTTTGGAGACGTTTTCCAGGTCGAGGGCGAGACGGGCCATCGTGGGAAGGGTTTGGGGACGGGGAGGATGGGGTGGGAATCCGGAGGGCACAAGAGCGGTGCACAGAGGGAGGTGGATTCAGTCGGACGTCATCGAGGGGGCCTGGGGCGACGGGCGGTTGCGTTCCCGGGCCAGCGGCACACGGATCAGCCATGAGTTTTGCACGATTTTATGTGGAGCCATCGCAGTGCGATCCCGAGTTGCTGAGTCTGGACGAGTCCGAGAGCCGGCATTGTGTGGAAGTGCTGCGGCATCGGGAGGGAGATCGGGTAGTGATCTTTGATGGGGAGGGTAGGGAATGGGTGGCCGAGGTGGTGCGGGCGGACCGTCGGGACGTCGGGCTGCGGGTGGTTCAGGAGCACCGCACGGAGCCGCTGGCGGCGCGGATTGTGCTCGCGCAGGCGATTCCGAAGGGAAAGAACATGGAATTGATCATTCAGAAGGCCACGGAGTTGGGTGTGGCGGAGATTGTGCCGCTGATCAGTGACCGGACCATTGTGCGGCTGAGTGCCGAGGAAAGTTCGCAGCGGGGGGAAAAGTGGCAGCGGGTGGCGGTGGAGGCGTGCAAGCAATGCGGGCAGAACTGGCTGCCGAAAGTTCACGAACCCGTGACCCTTGAGCGGTTCTGTGCGGCCATGCCGGAAGCGGAACTGCGTCTGGTGGCGGCCATTGGGAATGAGGCAAGGCTGCTCAAGCAGATTCTGGCCGAGCGGGTTGCGGAAGCAGGCGGGTTGCCGCGGAGTGCTATGGTCATGATTGGTCCGGAGGGAGACTTTACACCGGCAGAATATCTGCTGACGAGATCGCGCGGAGTGCTGCCGCTCGGCCTCGGGCCGATCATTCTCCGGAGCGAGACGGCGGCGTTCTATGCGCTCAGTATTCTCTCACACGAATTGCGCTGAATGTCCGGAGCGATTGCCGTGGATGGGTCGCGCGTCAGCTGACGGTTCGGGTGTATCCGAGGCAGGTGGCTGCCGGTGGGGGCATTCTAGCGGACGGTCTGCGCAGCAGGAAAAGAGAAAAGGCACCGGGGCTGGTGGTTCCTGTGGCGGGAACGGGATGACTCGCAGAGCTGGGGGAATCGATCAGGAAATGGATCAGGAAAAGCAAACAGCCTCTCCCTTTGCGGGGAGAGGCTGTCGAAGATTTACAACCAGCAGAGGGATCAGGCTCCGGTCGACTGGGTGACCGGGGGTGGTTCTGGTGGGCGAACCGGTTTCGGGGGCTTGCCGCCGCCGCCGGTGTTCACGTTCGGATCATTCGGTTTGGTCGGATTCGGATCGTACGCATCGGGGATGCCGTCGCCGTCTTTGTCACCGGGGCGGGGTTCGCCGGGGGCGTAGCCGACGCCTGCGCCGGGGGTGACGAGGTAGATGCCGCCGACGCCGGGCTGCATCAGACCGAAGTCCCATGAAAAGTCGTCTTCGGTGGTTGGTTCCACGGGGACCTTGCCTTTTCCGGTGGCGACGGTGTCTTTTCCGGAGGGAACGACTGCCTTACCGGCACCGGCGGTTTCGCTGGAGAAGCGGGTGGCGATGAGGGTAGCGGATTCCGGGGAAGTCTGGATGGCGCAGTTGATGATGTTGGGGACTTCGCCGGGAGCCGACTCGGAAGCGGCGGTCACGATCTGGAGAACGAGGTCCTTATCGGCCTTGGAGGCGGTGATGGCGGACTTGACGATTTCGCAGGCGCAGTTGGGAGCGGCGGCGATGCGTTCGGCCACAACCTTGAGAATGGACTCGGGATCAGCATTGATCGCCTTGGCGGTTTGTTTGGATTCCGCACGGCAGTTAGCTTCTTCGGCGCGGGAAACTCCTCCAACGGCGAGGGAGACCATGGCGGCGACGCCGGCGAGGCTCACAGTGAGTCTTGGATGATTCATTTGAGGATTGGGGTTGAAATAAAGTCTTGGGGGAGAAGCGGAGCTTGCCCGACTCTTCATCCTCTAAATATAGCTCATGGGGCCGATCGTCCAGCAGAAACTCGCATTTTTCCCGAGATTTTTTCATTCGGGGTGTCTGGGAGCGGGGGGATTTTGCGGTGGCGGGGAGGGGGAGGGGGAATGAGAATCGTGACCGGAGATGATTCCGCATTCATGAAATTTGGCACTGGACTGTTGATGATCAGGGGAAGAGGACGGTGGCTGGGCCTGCTGGCTGGGTGGCTGGTGGTGCTGGATGTGATGGGGGGAGGGGTGGTGGTTATGGGGGATAGTCTTTCGAAGGAGTATGCGGTGACGTTTCTGGGGATTGGGGGGAATCTGGCGGCGGGGCACATCCGGAACTGGAGTGAAATCCTTGAGGAGCGGCGTGGGGATGATTTTGGGATGGGGAGTTTCGGGGTGTTTGCGGACTGGCGGCTGACGGGGCATGCGCAGAACTGGTCGATTCCGGGGTCGATGGCTTCCGAGTGGCGGGAACGTCTGGGGGATGCTGGGATGGTGCCGGCGGGTCTGGAGTCGCAGCTTCGCGGGGGAGCGGACCGTGTGGTCATCTGGCTGGGGGGGAACGACGTGCGGGTGAAGTATGGGGATTTGTATGACGGACGGCCGTCCGGGGAGTGGGCGGAGCGGCTGGTGGCCGATGTGGTGGCGGTGATGGAATTCGTGCGGGCGAGGAATCGTCTGATTCCGCTGGTGGTGTGCGGGGTGCCGCATGTGGGAGCGACGCCGAGCCGGAACGAGGCATATCCGTATGACCCGGTGAAGACGGGGCGGGCCACGGCGGTATTGGACGGGGTGAATCTGAGGCTGCGGCGGGCGGCCGAGGGGATGGGGGCTGGTTATGCGGAGGTTTACGAAGTGACGCGGGAACTGGTGACGGCAGAGCGCTGGGTGTGTGGCGGCTGGAGGATCGAGAAGCGGTCGAGCAGTGGAGGGGAACCTGATGCCTTGTTTCTGGGGGATGATTTCCATCCGAACTGGCCGGCGCAGGCGGTTTTTGCGCAGAGGATTGTCGATGCCTTCAACCGGCTCGAGGGCGGGCGGATTCCGCGGCTGACCAACCGGGAGATTGTGGGCGACGTGCTGGGTCAGGATGCGGGACTGACTCTGAACCAGTGGGCGCGGGGGTATGGGATCGTGGACGGAGACCGTGGGTGGGGAGACGATCCGGATGGCGATGGCTTGAAGAACGTGGTCGAGTTCGCGTTCGATCTGGACCCCCTGCGGCACGATCGCGATCTCATGCCGGTGCCGTGGTGGGATGGGGACCGGCTGGCGCTGGCGTGGCAGCCGCGGGATCAGAGCAATGCCACGTGGGCGCGGATTACGGTGCAGGAATCCGCTGGCGGAGGAGAATGGAAGGCGGTGCCGTCGGGTTCCGTGCTCAATCCCGGTGGAGGGGTGAGGATGGTGCGGCGGACTGGGGGAACTGCGGGCCGGATGTGGCTGCGGTTTCAGGTGCAGCCGCTGCCCTGAGGGTTTGCCTTGAGGCTTTTGCGGGGAGGCGGGATGAATTTGAGCAGAACGCAGCCCGGGCCGCCTTCATGGGTGGGCGGTCCGGAATACCAGCGGCGTCGGCGTGAGTTGGCGGAGGCATGCTCCGCCGGGAACTCAGAGGAAGAACAGTTCGATGACGAGGATGGCGACGATATTGACCACCTTGATCATGGGGTTGATGGCGGGTCCGGCGGTATCCTTGTAGGGATCGCCGACGGTGTCGCCGGTGACCGAGGCCTTGTGGGCGTCGCTGTGTTTGCCGCCGTGGTTGCCTTCCTCGATGAACTTCTTGGCATTGTCCCATGCGCCGCCGGCTGAGGTCATGGAGATGCCAACGAAGAGACCGGTGACGATGGTGCCCATGAGGAAGCCGCCGAGGGCTTCGCGGCCGAGCTGCGGGATGGCGGCGACGGCGATGACGGCGACGACAGGCAGAAGGGCCGGGAGAATCATTTCGCGGAGGGCGGCGCGGGTCACGATGTCGACGCAGGCAGCGTATTCCGGCTTCTGTTCGCCAGTGAGGATGCCGGGGAATTTGGCGATCTGGCGGCGGACTTCGACGACGACGGCTCCGGCAGCGCGGCCGACTGAGCTGATGCCCATGGCGCTGAAGAGGAACGGCAGGAGACCGCCGAGGAACATGCCGATGATGACGCGCGGGTCCTTGAGGGAGAAATCGACCGATGCATCGGCGGCCAGCAGTCCGGCGGTGCGCAGCTTGTCTTCCAGTTCGAGGTAGTAGGAACCGAAGAGGACGAGGGCCGCGAGACCAGCCGAGGCGATGGCGTAGCCTTTGGTGACTGCCTTCATGGTATTGCCGACGGCGTCGAGGGCGTCGGTGCGTTCGCGGACTTTCTCCGGGAGACCGCTCATGACGGCGATGCCGCCGGCATTATCCGTGATGGGGCCGAAGGCGTCGAGGGAGATGATGATGCCCGCCATGCTGAGCATGCTCATGACAGCGGTGGCCACGCCGAAGAGGTCGCCCCATGCGTAGCTGAGCCAGATGGAAAGGGCGATGAGGAGGACAGGGAGGGCCGTGGCCATGTTGCCCACGGCGATGCCGGCGATGATGTTGGTGGCGTGACCGGTTTCCGAGGCCTTGGCGATGCTGCGGACCGGGTGGTACGCGGTCGACGTATAGTAATTCGTGATGAAGACAGCGCCGAAGGTCATGAGGAGGCCGACGAGGGCGCTCCCGTAGATGGACATCTGGGTGTAGGTGCGGCCGGCGATGGAAATGGTTTCCGGGATGAGCGCGGTGGTGGCTGGCCAGTAGAGAAGGGCGCTGAGGAGGCCCGAGACGATGACGCCTTCGATGAGGACACGCCCGGCATTTCCGGAAGCCGCGCGCAGGTTGACGTAGAGAACGCCGACGACTGCCGTGATGATGGAGATTCCGCCGATGGCGAAGGGGTAGATCAGCCCGCCTTCGATGCCTTTGAGCTGGAGAGCGCTGATGAGAAGGGCTCCGATGAGGCTGACGGCGTAGGTTTCGAAGACGTCCGCGGCCATGCCGGCGCAGTCGCCCACGTTGTCGCCGACATTGTCGGCAATGGTGGCCGGGTTGCGTGGGTCGTCCTCATTGAGGTTGGATTCCACCTTGCCGACGAGGTCGGCTCCGACATCCGCTGCCTTCGTATAGATGCCGCCGCCGAGTCGGGCGAAGACCGAGATGAGGCTGGCACCGAGTGCGAGGCCGACAAGGCTGCTGACGGCTTCGCCGGTGCCGTGGGGCCGCATCACTGCGAAGAATCCACCGACGCTGAGCAGGGCGAGACCGACCACGAGAAGGCCGGTGACGGCCCCGCCATTGAAGGCCACGCGCATGGCGGTGGCTTCCGATTCGGTGGCGGCCTGGGTGGTGCGGACATTGGCGAGGACGGCAATGCGCATGCCGATGTATCCAGCAGCGAGGGAGCAGACGGCTCCGGTGAGGAAGCCGACGGGAAGCGGGGCCGAGCGCTTCCATGCAAACAGGAGCACGGTAATGATCGCGGCGATGATGCCAACGGCGGCGACCTGGCGGTTAAGATAGGCGCGGGCTCCTTCCTGCACTGCGCTGGCGACTTCAATCATCCGGGCATTGCCCGGCGAGGCCGCTTTGATGCGGGTGATGAGCCAGACGGCAACAAGGAGACCGGCGGCTCCGAGTGCGAGCGCAATCGGAAGACCATTGGCGAGAAGGAAACTGGAAGCAGCGAAGAGTTGGGGCATACCGACGGACGGGGGTCCGGAAAAGGTTAAAATTCGGGGCAAAAGAGGGCGCGATTCTAGCGGTCGGGTCGGGGCCTGCAACTGTAGTTTTCCGTGCGAAACGCGGGTTTCCCCAACGGGGCACCGAGGGTCTCGGCAGGACTGGAGGCCTGACGCTGCAGGGCGATCCGGGCCTTTGGGCCAGGTATATTCCTTCGACGAATTCCTGCCGTCCCGGTAGAGATGACCGCTCTGGTGGCTGCGGCCGAGGCGGCGCTGACGCACTATATTTAATGGGGGCGGCACGGATGGGCCGACGCACCGCTGGCCCGGGAGCAGGTCGGCGAAGTGTGTGGACATCCGGATCAGGAAAGTACCGTGGCTGCAGGAGCGGCTGCGCCGTCGCCGGGTGCATTTGCCCGCGCTCGCCCCGCCAGTCAGATGAAACCACGTGGATAGGCTGGCCTTCACGCACGCCAGGCGTTCCGGTCCAAGCCGCCCGCTTACCGCCCGCAGCCTCCCATTCCCCGCGGTCTGGTCAGGCGCTGTCGGCTCTGATATCGCCAATCCTTCGCCGAGGGACCGCGCTGGGCTCCGCATCGATCATCAGCAAAGCCAAAACACCGCTGAAAGCGATCGCTGATTCCGGTGGTTCGGATATGGTAAGGAAAGGCAGTCATGTTCATTGAATTTCAGGTCGTTGGAAGAACGAGACGCCCTGCCGAGCATCCGGGTTGCAAATCGATAGTCCACCAGATATGGTAAGGTAATAGATTTTTCTGCAAAAACAACTCATGAGAAGGCTCGTAATCATCACAGACAAGGAACCCGGGGTTAAGCATCTCTGGAATTCGTGGGAAGTTGCATCTGGGCGCATCGAAGGAGAGACGCTGACCGTTAAGATGCGCAACAAGTCAACCTTGGTGGTCGAGGCGATTGATCCACAGATGGTAGCAGATATCGTCCTCTCCCATGATCCGACCTCGGAGATCGTCAAGGGTAAGCTCGGCATCACGAGTGTGTCATACACGGAGCATGTGGAAGACAAGTCCGACGCGAAGGAACAGCTAATCAAAGCTTTGAAGACGCTGCTCGACGAGATCGACGAATAATCCGAGCCGAACAAGCCGTCCCGTTTAACGCCTGACCCGCCTCCAGTTCCAGCCGCCATGACCTCCACAACCTGAACACGCAGTCGAAGCCTCGCCCATGGTCAGGCGTAGGAGGATTCGACGTTCGGCCAGCGAATAGAGTCCACCGCCATGAATACACTGAAACTACTACTTGCCAGTTTGATTCTCAGCGCACCACTGATTGCCGCAGATGAGGTAATTGAGTTCCGTGTGGTTGTTCCCTCCGGAACGAAGGACGCCGTTGAAAAGAAGAATGATGAATCAACGCTATGGGTGGCTTCGAAGCCTTCTTTTGCCACCGCCGACATTAAGTCTTCATTTGTCAGACGGAGTTCAGATCATTGGGTCGTTTTCCTGTCATTCACAGATGACGCAGCCAAGAGATTTGGTGACTTTTCCAAGTCTCACATTGGAGATCGGATAGCGATATTGAGTCACGGGAAGCTGATTTCTGCGCCGACACTTCTGCAAGCGATTACCGGAGGCGCAGTTGAGATTTCGGGGAAATTTACTGAGGATACGGCCCGTGAATTGGGGGCGGCTATCGCTGCTGCGATACCGAAGACCAGCAAGCCATGAGTAGCCATCATCTACAACCAAGGCCGAACAAAACGGATGCAGGGAACGGGTCGAAAGCCGCCTGTGTCAGGATAGTTGTCCATGCTGCGCAGTTGTGATTCCATATGGGGTGTGCTGCTGCCGCCGCAACGGGTTCTACCCCGAACAGACCGAGCGCTGGCGTCTTACCAGCGAGCAGGCCAACGGCCCGGTGGCCGCCCTCAGCCTCTGCTCGATTGCTTCGTAGTCACTTCGGATTCGGGATGCCATCATAGGTAAACTGGACACCATGGACCACGTGAAGCTGTCGAGGCCTTCGGTGGTCTGCTCCTTTTTGCCTGCCTCATTCCCGGCGGTGGTCGGCAGCAGAAAGAAATCGTCGCAATTCGCAATGGCCTTGATCGGATTGAGGTGGGCAGGTCGCGAGAAAAGGAGGGCGGACATTCCAGTCCGCCCTCCGTTGGATTTCCATGAGTTTGGTTGGAAAGCCCGCCATCCTCTCCTGACATCATCGTCTAATCGATATGGACTCACCGCTTCGGTCAGTGGTACCATCACGAGCACCTGCACAGCTCCCTGCGCTTCGTGACGCCGGTTCAGAATTCACTTCACCCGTGGGAGATGAGGGTTGGGAAAGTGATTGACCTTGGGGGTGCTGGGATGTTTGCAGTGAGGTGTGAGCGATTGTTTTGCGGGAATTGATCTGGGAGGAACCATCATCAAGGCGGCGGTCTTTGGTGGGGGAGGGGAGCGGCTGGCGGAGCGTCAGGATTCCACTGGGGATGGGGAGTGGGAGGGAGGG
>Ga0315904_10004635_pt1 | contig 19457 bp, 19 predicted proteins | sample LakEriMetagenome_6_FD_203529 | JGI IMG/M metagenome (GOLD analysis project Ga0315904, IMG submission 203529) | Freshwater fungal communities from buoy surface, Lake Erie, Ohio, United States - Buoy 12 MA120 | ecosystem: Environmental > Aquatic > Freshwater > Lake | place: USA: Lake Erie, Ohio...
AATCCTAAAGAGAGAGACGCTTTCCAAATTATGAACATTATGGCGCACAGCCTAATTGATCCAGTCGAACAAGACGGCACCAAGCTTTATTACAGCGTCCCAGCCAACGCAATCAATCAAGAAACCGATGCTGATTATCACTCAAGAGTGCTGGAATCAATTTTCAAAAGCTATGTATCTGATGAAGGGTACAAAGTAGACCCTAAACCAATTAACGAAGCCTTAGCAATCGTCTACGCTGAACTACAGAAGAAAGCATTCACGGGCGTTGGAGTATCATGTGGCGCAGGCATGGTAAATGTTTGTTTTGCCATGTACGGCAATCCAATCTTTTCTTTTGCAATTGTCAATAGTGGAGACTGGATCGATAAGCAAGCTGCCAAGGCCACAGGTGAAAGCCCAACCTTTATCAATAAGGAGAAAGCTAAAGTTGATTTATCAGCAGAACCAACAACATTAGTTGAAAGAGCGATTATTACTCAGTATCGCCTGATGATTGAGAAGACAGTCCATGGAATTCGTGAAGGCCTTGCCTCTGCAAAACAAGCTGTAAAAACTGAAAATCCTGTAGACTTCGTAGTTGCCGGTGGCACTTCTATGGCCAAAGGATTTACAGATATATTCTCTCAAACATTGAAGCAAGCAAATTTGAGCATCCCCGTAGGAGAAGTGATTCGTCCCGCTGAACCACTCTACTCAGTTGCAAAAGGCTGTCTAATCGCAGCTGAAGCAGCAGGTTGATTAAAAAAGAAAGCATGAAAGGCAAGAAGAACTAAAATGAAAAAAGATACTGTTACGAGGCCTGTGCAAGACCTTGGTGTGGCTGCATATATCTTAATGCATTCCTATCCACTCAGCGGACGAAAAGAAAAAACATTTCTTTTTAATATCGACAAAGAGAAATTAAAAGAATTTGAGGATTTGAAAACATCCTATCTTTTCAGCGAGTTTCACTACTTTGATCATTGTTTAATGGGATTGAAAAAGCTTGATGAGTACCCTTATCCAATTAGTTCAAGCAAGTATGTTACAGACCTAGGCGCAGCAGCTTTTCTTTTGATGCATAAATTCAAGTTAGTCGGCAAAAAAGGAAGGTCGTTTTACTTCGAAATTCATTCACAAGAAGAAGAATTACAGTTCGATGAAACAAATTTTCAATATACGGCCAGCGAATTCCATGATTTCGACTCAAAGCTCATGAGCTTGAAAAAAATTGGAGAATTTACCAGACCATCAAATCCCTAGCAGCGTTTTCAAATCACTCACAGTTTTTGGACTGTCTATTGGCTTGATTTCACCATCTGCCGTGAGTTGAACTTGGTTTTCTTCGGCCTGTTCACTCATGGCTTGTTCAACTTGATCTGCTGGGATAAATTTTTCTTCAGAGATAGAAGTTATTTTGTTGTAAAATATAAAATTTAAGCATTTTGTTTTTAGGTGCTCGTACCAAATACCATTGTCATCGATACTGGTTATTTTGCCAACAAAATATTCCAAAGCTTCTTGTTCAGTAAAATTTCTGTTTATTGGAGAAGTGAAAATTGTTACAATTTTGTTTCTGAAGTAATCAAGATTTCTCTTTTGTTTATCTGTAACCATATGGGATTTCACTTTCTAGCTCTTCTTCTTTTGCTTCGATATAACTACTTACTATTTTAGCGTTATGTTCACACAAAAATTGGTTCCAGTCCTTGAAATTTTCAGGAGGTTGTACTTTGGATATTCTTCGAGTTGGATTTATAAGGCAAATAGAAACTAGTTTCTGATACATCCTCTCTAATGCAGTAATTCCAGCTTCATCTGTATCCAAAGCCAAGCAAACTTTATAATTAGAAAGCATAGTCGCCTGTTTATCGCTAAGATTTTTGCCACCACAAGCCACACCAACCAAACCACATGCAGCTAGTGACAAAGCATCGAATTCACCTTCACACAAATAAATTTTGGCATCTCTTTCTGGAAACGATGTGAAAAACAGTACATCTTCTTTGCCTACACCACATTCTTTTTCTGGCCCACGATATCTTAGCTCCGATCCAACTATCGTTCTGCCATTGAAATAAATGAGGTTGCCCTTTGGGCTATAGTATGGGATTATTATTCTGCCTTGATATTTGCCTCCAGTACAAATATAAAGGTTGTCAGATGGTATCTTTCGACTGTCTAAATATTCTTTGGCTTTTTTGTACCAATAAATATTTGCTTGATTTATTTTTACAGTCTGTGGGGGTAGGCTTAGATTTTTTTCAAGGAGTGTAATGTCCCAAGTCGCTTGATCTTGATCTAAGTCCTCGCTTATTTCCTCTATCGGCCTGCCTCTTAGCTTACTGATACCTAGGGTTTTAAGAGCCTCATCTCTGTCGCACTTATCAACTTCCATAACCAGACTGACTAACGACCCTTTTCTATCAGACTTCCAACAATGGAACACACCATACGGGCGTTCATTTTTTCCACCACTTGGATTGCACCAAAGATGGAATTTGCTATCACTATCTGCAAATATTGAATTCAAGCATATTTCATTTCCTTTGACCTGAACTTTGTCAAATCGATCTTGAGCCCAATTGTGAAAAGTGTCGAAGTCTATAGGCATTTTTCACCAATAATCTGACTATAATTGTTTATGCTGATAAACCACTTAAGTGTTAGTCGTAGCCAATGCTTTGAGCTATGCCAAACACAATACAAGTATAAATACCACCTCAAAGTCGTTCCAGACAAACCTGAACAAATTTATTTTGTTTATGGAAAATTAATTCATAAAGCTGCTGAAATTTATGTCAAACAAAAAGCAGAGGAACCAATATTTGAAATTGGTAAAAAATTGCTAAATCGTGATATATTATTTGAAGATTCACATAAACTTGATACACTCACACCCGAATACAAAAACAAATTTTGGAGTCATCTGAAGGTCGTAGAGAAGCTCACAGAGCGAGTTGGTTGTGATGGCGAGATTGAGTACAAGATAGAGTATGACTTGTCTCCACCAGATAAGAAAATACTTCTTGGATTTATTGACAGATTGATAATAAAGAATGATCGTGCAATCATAATTGATTACAAAACATCGAAAGATAATGCTTGGAGAAAAAATAGCAAAACAATTAAAAGTGATTTACAGTTGAATGCGTATGCTATGGTTGTAAATGAAGAATTTGGAATCAAACCAGAAAACATTCAAGCAGCTTTGATATATCTCGAAGGTGGCAAGACCGTCAGCACTAACTTTCAAATGGAAAACCTTTTAGCAGTTAAAGAAAGCCTTAAAAAACTTTACTTGCAAATCGAAGGAACCGATGAAAATAAAGCAACAGCTAATGTAGGTTTTCATTGCAGACGATGCGATTTTTCAAACATTTGTCCTTATAACAGAAGCAACGGAATATGAGTACGACAAAACCTAAGACAGTTGTTTATCCTTTGTTCTTGAATCATCTAATATTTTTGACAAGAGAACAAAGATATGATTTATATTCTGGTGCCAAGCTCAAAGTATTGGGAACCTGCATAGAAGTTACTAATATCAACAACGATAAAGAATATAAATTACCAAAAGAAATTTTTTTAGAATATGAAATTGACACAGAACAAGCTGAAGACAAGATACAAATTGCTGGGAGCTATTATAAAATTCACATTCCTATTAAATATATGATATCAGATATAGAAGACAATAAAAAATTAACAGAAGATTCATACGATACTGTTTACTCTGAAGACATTCTCGATCTGGATGATGGTGGCAGAGAAGAATATTTTTTCCGTTTTAGAAAAATATATGTTATTCAAAACAAACGAGTGATATCTGTACACTCTGTTGAGATACGAGATATAAGCGTGTTCGAAAATAGCGCAAAATTACTAAACTTTTCTTAGCAGTTTGATAATGCCATAGAAAACTTTAGAGTAATACTTTCACCGGAGTTCAAAGTAAATGGTGAAGATAGTACAACGCTAGAATAGAGAATGCCTGAAGTTCCGCTTCCGACATTAGTCAAGAATAGATTTTTTGCTTGTGGCCATGAGCCAGATGTACAAGAAAATGTAATAATTCCAGTTTTAGCCTTTACCGTTGTACCACTTGTTTCAATTGTGAACGAATTAGATGCTATTCCTTGACGGTTATAGCCACCAGTAGATGGTTCGTTGATTAAAGATGCTAATGTATCTGATGCAGACAAAGATGTCCTAGCATCAACTCCTAGGTAATATGTTGAAGGAATAGCAATTCCACCAAAAAGATTACCTAATATTCTTTGCTCTCCTTGTACATGCAACAAATTTGGAATGTTTTTTTCTTCTCGAATAACTTTTCCGTTTTTATGAATACGAAAATATTCGAGAATCATAATTCCGGGCCAATTTTTTTTACTTTTCACAGCTTTCTCCAATTCAAAATACATCAAACTTAGGTATACATATATTTAGAATGAATTTCAAAGATTATTTCCACATTTCTGAGATTGCAGATAATTATGGCCTTACACCAACTGGGCCAAATCTTGAATATTTATATAAAAAATACAAACAGCCGGTTGGCGGGGCTGAAAATTCCGAAAAGCCTCCCACACCAACCGACCGTAGGAAAAAAACAAAAAGAGAACTATTGTTCATGTCTCGCTAAAAATCAATAATTGTCCTCGTCTTCATCATCGTCATCGTCCCAATCATCTTCATCCTCTTCGTCTTCATCCCAATCATCATCGTCATCATCCCACTCTTCTTCCTCCATGTCCTCATCGTCATCTTCTTCTTCATCGTCCTCATCGTCATCCCAATCATCATCGTCATCATCGTCTTCATCATCGTCCCAATCGTCATCGTCATCTTCTTCTTCATCGTCCTCATCGTCATCCCAATCATCATCATCATCTTCGTCTTCGTCTTCGTCTTCATCATCATAAATACTATTTTCTAGAAATTCATAAACATTGTTATTTGAAGAAATTGAACTTATGAAAAATTCTTCAAAAAGGCAATCGATTAGTTGTAAGCTTGTGATCATTTTTTCTCCTACACGCAAACTCGGCATGAAAATCATGTGTAAAATTTTATGCTATTTCCCAGACGGATCAATAGCAATATAGTTTTTATTTATAAAATTTGTTTATAAATATTTTAGAATTTGATAGAAAATAATGCTCAACAACTTTTTCCGTTAAACGAAACAGATTTACATGAAGAGCCATATCTTATATTACAACTTTGCTGTATTGATGGTGCAGGATTCGGAGTTAAGTTGGCGCAACTACCATAGGTGCAACAACCAGAATTGTTTTTAGGTTTATATGGTTTATTGTATTCTGGATTTCCGGGAAACAAATAATTTGGACGATAGCAATCGCATTGGAAAAGCCTTCTTTTCAAATAGCCATCATTATCTTTGAACCAAACATCTGAATCATCTTGACCTATAAGCTTATTTTCTAAAATATATTCCACCAAATTCTTAGCAGCTACTTTTGCTTGCTCTACTGTATCTGAAACATTTTGCCATCCGATGTCATCATCGTCCATATCTTTAAGATATAAGTTGTCAACTGCAAGTTGAACTTTCATATCAGAAATATATTCGTTTGTAGACAACCCTCCAATTTCGTCTTTGAACAAGTCCGATACACAACAATCCAATCTGCATTTTTGAAGATGCATGTTGGGTGTTTTTACAGACTCAATTTTTTCTTTTTCAGAGGCTTGTGAATCTTGAACAGCCATCATTCGTATCTTAAATATACCACGATCAGAAAATACAGAGTTGATGATGTCTTTGTTTTGACCTCCCATACTCTCATCTTGTTTCATCCAAGCCTGACCAAATGCTTCATAGAAGTTGGTTGTCGAAGGTGCCATTGTGCAAGCTTTGTAAAATGTATCTCGTACATAATCCCTAGCCTTTAGTAATGCATCTTTGTTTTTTCCATACTTCTCATAAACTCTGCAAAGAACTTCGTAAACAGTTCCAGTCATAATTTTCGAAAAACTATGTGGCTCTCGCACTATGGCATTTGGATCGTTGGACTTTGTTGGCAGACTAGCTGGATTCACATACTTGTAATTGTTTGCTGCCTCTCTAAGCGATGATGATTTACCTAAATTAACCCCAAACTGCTCTGCAACTTTGGAAACCAAATTAGATTTTCTTAGATCAAAGTTCGTTTCATTAAGAACATAATTTACAAGTTCATCATGATACAGAGCACACAAAATTGAATTCACATCACCAAAAGATTCATGAAATGCCCATACTTCCATAGCAGCTGCGCTGAAGAAATCGGGTCTCAAAGCATCTAGAAGCGCATGCCCTAATTCATGGCTGACGATGTCTGAGCTTAAAGCTGTGTATACTTGAGTATTATTCTTTCCATTAAAGTAAAAAAATTTAAGGCTGCTTCTGTCGTAGTATGCATTTGCATCAAAGCCAGCCATCGTATTTACTTGTAAAGTGCTTACCACAGCCCATTTGTTTAAATTAAATTTCTGGTTAAACATATTAATGCCATGACAAAGAAGCGCCATGGTATTATTTGCTATGCCTTGAGGACTATTAAAATCAAAGTTTCCCGGCTGTAGGTTTGGTACATTGATAGACAAACCCATAGGTTTAGGATCAGTAACTTCACCAATTAAATTTGGATAAGCAGGGTCGTTTAAATAGTATTTCATAACGCCTTTCTTTTTATCAATTGGTGGTTTTGGTTTTGGTGGAAATCTTTTTGTCGGACTAGTCGGTTTCCTATAAAAAATCATCGTGAAAATATTTTTACCGCAAAGAGCTATTTTTTTGAAAAAATCCATGATTACCCCCATATTCTATAATATGGACCTAGAGAGCAGAATTGTTGAGCAAAGAACTACAGAAGCTATAAAAAAAAACCTAATGGGTTATGAGGGCAAAATATTTTTAGTTTCTAAGATTCTTGGACACGAACTTGTCAAGGAATCAGAAGGCGCAGAAGTTTTAGATTTCGATGAAATTTACGAAGAACCTAACGAAGACACTATGCCAACATTTGCTGAAGATTCATACTCCTACTCAATAGGACACTCATTTGATGGACTTGGGTATGGCTATCACCTTAATATAACATTTATGGAGTATGAAAATACAATCAAATTGTGGTATAAAGGAAACTTGGTATATTCGGAAACAGCTGGAGTTTTGCAATCATATATTCCACATGAAGAATGGGAAAAAGTTATTGACAATTTATTTTCTATAGCTGAAACGAAAATAGAAAAACTTGTAAAACAGAAAAATCAACTAGATAAAAAATCCTTTGCAGTCATCAAAAATCGTGAACTGCAAAGGATTAGAGATAAATGGGGAGATATTGTTTAATTTTTCAGCAATAATGCGTGGAAAGTACCAAATGCTCCTGATTTCCAGTTATTTCCATTCATAACTGTTTGGACTGGAGATGAATAAAAGTTAGTGTTTCCTGTGCCAAGCTCACCACTTGGATTGAAGCCCCAAACCCACAAAGTCTTATCGTCTCTTATTGATCCTGATCCTTCACCGCCTGCAAATACTTGTGCCCATTCAGAACTTGCAGTTTCAATTTGTACAGGAGATGACTTATCATTTGTAGTAGAATCACCTAGCTCTCCATAACTGTTGCTTCCAAAAGACCAAATGTTTCCATCACAATCGAGAGCAAGTGTATGACTATTTCCACATGCTACAGCTTTCCAATTATTTCCACCTGTCACAGTTTGAACTGGCGATGAATACCCATCCGTATCGTTTGTGCCTAGCTGACCATCATAATTACTTCCCCATACATGAAGTGTGCCATCTGTCTTTACAGCAGCCGTATAGGAATATCCACAAGCTACTTGGAACCAATTATTACCACCAGCAATTGTTTGAACCGGAGAACTTCTTCTATCAGTAGAATCATCTCCAAGCTGACCGGCATAGTTGAATCCCCACATCCAGAGAGTGCCGTCATTCTTAATAGCTGCTGTAAATGCGTAACCACAAGTTACCGATTTCCAAGTTGTGCCATTTGTTATTTCTTGAACTGGAGACGAATAATAATTTGTATCATTCGTACCAAGTTGCCCATTGTAATTGTTCCCCCACGACCAGAGAGTGCCGTCTTCTTTGATTGCAACAGTATGGAACCCACCACAAGCCACAGATTTCCAGTTTTCTGTATTGGCAATTGTTTGAACTGGAGATGATACATCTGTTGTATCGTTTGTTCCAAGTTGACCATCCGCATTTCTTCCCCAGCACCAAAGCGTTCCGTCAAACTTCACGCCAGCACTATGCTCATATCCCCCAGATACCATTTTCCAATTGCTGCCACCTGCAACAGTTTGTACTGGTGATGAATAATTAATAGTATCATTTGTTCCAAGGCGACCATTGTCATTATAGCCTGCTACCCACAAATAAGTTGGATCGTTTGGAGGTGTTAGTATATCGGCCTCTTGTAAAACATAAGGAACATCTTGTTGACCAATTAGGTCACTACCGGAGTAGGTATAAAATATCTTCTTTGCCAAGTCTCCGGGTCTGGCTCCTGATTGATATTTAATTTCAGAAACTAATACGCTATCAGCGTATGTCCTATTATAGGTCCAGTATGCCTCGTTTTGTCCTTGTAACAACTCCCAGTCTTCCTTGGGAGCAGCGGGGTCATATCCAGCTGCTGAAATTAGGCCTGCTTCGTAGGGGCATGCTGGATCAAGTTCGATTACACGATCTGGGCCGAGTGTGGGATAGTTGAATCTTTCTGCAATTGTGTATCTTGCAAAATAACTTGGAAGTTCACGAATTGGAGCCTTCTTATTGAACTGAAGAATTTTTTCAGCACCGCTGTTGGAAATATAAGCTCTGAATATACCACGACTATTCAATCCTTTGATCAAAATCTTATTAGGACTTTGTGGATTTGTTGTACTTGGATATACAACAGCTGTGAACATACTCGCAAATGTCGCATCTGAGTTTAGCGTACTAACAATTTCTTGAGCAGTAGTTGCTTCTGGAGTTGTTCCAGATATATCAATATCCATAGATGAATAATTCACAAAATTAACATCATATGCATAATTTATTGTAAGTATTTCGCCGTTAGACAGGTTAAAAGGACCGGCATTTCCACTCAACATGTAATCGCTGCGATTAGTATTTGCTGGCAGCTTCCAAGACATTTGGTATTGTCTGTCAGCCCCTAAAAGTGTTGGCCTGAACTCGAAATCAAAAACATTTTGAAAAAATGACATGGTTTATTACCTCAAATATATTATTTTATTTATGTATCTGACTATCAAAGTGTTAGACAGTTCTTAACAACATTCTCAAATTATCAACATCTTCCCTACTTTTTACCAACTGATCCTCATAAAAATTTTCCATCCATGTTTGATCTGGCTCTTGTAGTAATTTTACATCTTCCTTTATACGCTGTGCATAATTAGCAACTACTTCAGCTTCCATCTTCATAGCATAATCCAAAAGTTCAATAGGAGAATAGCTTAATATATAATGATTAAACTCAACAGCATCATTTGTTTCTGTCAGATCAACACCTAATCCAAGCAAGGCATTTTGGAACTCAATTACATGTGCCATTTCAGATGCAGCTTCTTTTGCAAAGTATTCTTTGAATTCTTCCCTGTGTATTCCCCCTACTGTCGAGGCAGCTGTTAAATAAAACAACATGTGTTTTTTTTCATTTCTCAAATCACTAAGCATCTTTTGTGCAAAATAAGCATGATCTGGATTTAATAACATTTTTGCCTCTCTTTCCCTCATATATATGTTAGTCTACCTTTTGGAAAAACCAATGACAGCAAAAAGTGTTTGGAAAAACAAATTCAAAAGCACAAAAGAATATTATCTGAAAACTTTTGACCAAGAATTTTTTCATTTCGATGCGTACCAACTAAACATCGATCCTGATGAAACTATTGATGATATTGAAAAATATCCAATTGAAAGACAGGAAGAAGAAATTGTCAAATGCGCTGAAAGTTTTTCTTATTTTTGCCAAAAGTATATCAGAATCTTGCATCCAACCAAAGGGCTAATACCCTTTATGATGTTTAAATACCAAAATAGAACAATACAGGACTATGAAGATCACAGATTCAATATTATATCTAAATTCCGTCAAGGTGGCCTAACAACTGTTAGTATATTTTATGGTTTATGGAAATGTATGTTTCAATTAGATCAACAGATCATGGCATTATCAAAAACCGACCGTGAAGCAACCGTTATTGGCTATATGGTTGATCGTGCTGTTGAACATATGCCAGTTTGGATGAAACCAAAAAAAGATGGAAAATGGAACGATCACCTTAAGCAGTTTCCAGACACAGGTGGCGCACTTCAGTTCTATTCCCCAGAAGCTGCCCGTGGTAAGTCAGTTACATTTCTTATCATTGATGAGGCTGCATTTATTCCAGATATGGACAAGCATTGGAAGGCTATGTGGCCTGTGCTTTCAACAGGTGGTAGCTGCGTCCTCGTCTCCACCGTAAATGGTTTGGGAAACTGGTACGAGGAAACATATACAAAAGCCAAAGAAGGAAAAAATATGTTCCATGTAATCGATCTTGATTACTGGGAACACCCGGATTACAGCAAGAAAAATAATCCCAAGTGGGTTGACGAACAGCTAGCACAATTAGGTGAAAAAGGTTTTGCACAGGAAGTTTTGAGATCGTTCTTAGGTTCTGGAGAAACTTATGTTCCATCAAAAGTTCTTGTGGAACTGCAAGATGAAGTAAGGAAAACAAGGCCAACTAAAAAGCTTTTCCCAAGATATGCAAATAAAAACTTTTCTGAAGATCACGGACAAGAAATTGAAAGAGGGGCTCTTTGGATTTGGAAACAACCAGTAGATGGCCAAGAATACATTATATCTGTTGACTCAGCAGAAGGAGTTGGAGAAGAAGGAGATAATTCTTGTATTCAAGTTTTGAATGTAAACAATTTAGAGCAATGTGCTGAATTTTATAGCAACCTAATTGCACCCCATGATTTAGCAAATGTTGTCCATGAGCTTGCCAACCTATACAATACAGCACTTGTTATTGTCGAAGATATGGCGACAGGTGGAATCATTTTGAATATTTTGCAAAACGACCTCTACTATGAAAACATTTATTATTCATCAAAAAACTCAAAAAACCCTAGAGCCGGAATTAAGATCACAACTGCAAACAGGCCTATTATTCTTCAAGAATTTCAATCAAGAGTAATTAATAAGTCCCTGAAAATAAAAAGCTCCCGTCTAATTCAAGAGCTAAATACTTTTGAATACAACACCCAGACAAGAAAAGCTCAAGCTGCAAAAGGAAAACACGATGATGCTGTCATGGCCATGGCGCTAGCTGTTCATGCTAGAACTGAACTTGTCAGAGAGTCACCAATTACAGTTGATGGTAATTCTACCGATAACAAAGTATCGGGCTTATATGATATCAGAAGTGAATTGAAGTCTGCTTTGGATAACTATATCAAAGATTATGTTGTAAAACAAGAAAAAACACCAGAAGAATATGAACAGGAACTTATAATTGGAATGTATAGAAAAAATGATAAAATTCTAAAGGAGTTTGGATGGGCTATATCTTGGATTACTTTTGGACTTTTCTTTTTACAGCAATAAAGGTAAACCATGAAAACAGTAAATGAATTGAAATCGAAAACAAATCAAATCGAATTCAGAATGGATGAATACGCAGATGCCTTGAAAAAATCTATGTACGATGAGGAATGGATTAATAATCTGTATACTGACAAAGAAAATCTTTTCAGACTTTTTGAAAGACTTGGCAGAAACTCACCAATTAAAAATGCTGTTAGATTCTCTGAAACAAGAGATATCCGTTATTTGTTGGAAACTAAAAATAATTTAGTTCTCCCAGACTCTATTTCTAGCCTCTATTTTGACGCAGGCAAACCTGAACAAACTATGGCCCTAATCAATGAAATTTATTCAAATACCTATTACTACGCTGAACGAATTCAAGATTTACTCAACGAATTTTCAAACAACACTAGAATTTTCTTGGAAACAACTATCCAACCTTTTCCAGAAAACATTTCAGATACATGGAAGCCAATTAGAAGATTTAAAGTTGGCAACCATGTTTTATCACTTGAGAAAAACACTATTCATTTTGAAAACAAAGACAATCCATTTGTAGATTATTTCATCGAAAGGAAAAACAAAAAGTTGCTCAAAAAACTTTTTATTCATTATAAATCAATTTCTGAAAATGATTATAGGAATATAAAAAGAAGATTATTAAACTTCAAAGAGGTAGCGATACCAACTCATTTTGCTTACTGCAATCAAAATGATGCAAGTTATAAGATAACAATAAATGCAAATCAAACTGTTAGAAGCGATGGCATAGAATATACATTGCTAGGTGAAAGAATAAATGTTTTTCATATTCAGGAGATTAAATGAACAGAAACGAGAAAATTCTTACTGAAATTAAAGAAAAACTCGGAGGTTTACTTTCAAGCCTTCCATCGCAATTTGCGCTTGAAGACACCAAATATTATTTGAAAAAAGCATTAGCATCTATTGATCTTGTTGAAAACAAAAGAAGAAAGCGACAACAACAAATGGAGCAATCCCGAATGCAGATGGGATTCGCATCCATGGCAGACGCACAAAATGCGCTAAAAATTCTAGATGATATGCTGGCATCCGAACAAAACAATCTGAAGGCAGCAGAAAACCAACAGCAAGATTCAAAATTATTAAATGGTTAAAAAACATAGCTAGAATAAATAACTACAATATAGTGTACGAAAGGTTGAATAGAAAATATGCCAACGCCATTATGGGCTGACTTTTTTAAGACATTTAGTTTTGCCTTCACTCCTGATCCCCTTGAAAGAACAGTCAACACTAAAGATGTTGTAGGCGCAGGCATTACATCACCAGACTCAATTCCATCCATGAGCCCCGATGGCAGCTTTTGGGGTGGTGCAGACTCTAGATTTGTTAGACTTCGTGAAACTAATGATTTTATCGATTTATCAACAGTAAGCAATAGACAATCAAGATATAAAGAATATGAAAGATTAAGAAGCGTTCCAGAAATTGAAATGGCCCTGAATGTATTTGCAGATGAGGCCTGTCTTTCTGGTGACACTCCAGTAGCAACCCCATTTGGTTTAATACCCATCGAGGAACTAGCCAAAACTCATGCTAATGAAAAATTCTTGGTATATTGCTGGGATTTCGAGAAACATGACTACACGCTTGGCTGGGCTCATAGTCCACGGCAAACTAAAATAGCCAAAACACAAATTCTTATATTAGATGACGGCAGCAGACTTGAAACTACGCCTGATCACCGTGTGCTACTTAAAAATGGAGAATGGAAACAGGCTGGCGAGATTCAGGAAGATGATGAACTAATGCCTTTCCATAGAGTTCCAGCTAATCAAATGCTGACTAAACATCCAGTCAAACAATATCCAAGAGTATTTACTTTCTCCAAAGGATGGGTTCATGAAAGACAGTTTGTTGATGAATGGAGAACAGGAAAGTTCTTCCCAAAACTTGAAAAGGTAAATCAATATTGCCGTTATTTGGCTCAAGACCTTTCAATGGGTCAAATTATGAAACTAATTGATTGTGATTGGAGAACACTTAAAAATAGACTGAAGACTGAAGGATTCAGCATTCGTGAAATCAGATGGTTGGCCTACAACTTTACTTCCACAAGAAGAGTAATCGGTAAAATAGAAGGCAAAGAACAACCAGTTTACGACCTTACAGTTGAAAAACACGAAAACTTTTGTACCAATAGTACGGTGGTGCATAACTGTCAGAAAGATTCTAAAGGAAATGTGCTTACTATTTCCTGTAAAAACGATGATGTCAGAGATGAACTTGAATTTTTGTTCTTTCACAGGTCCATGGTCAATATCAACAGAAGAGTTTGGGCAGATTTCAAGAGTCTGTTGCTTTATGGTGATTTGTTTTATGAGATTGTTGTCAATTTAGACAACCCCAAAGATGGTGTTTTGAAATTAGTCCGTTTGCCAGCTGATTCCATGTACAGAATTGAAACAACAAAAGGAAAAATAGTCGAATTCCAGCAAAGTAAAGAAGGACCAGATTACCAAAGCCTTACAAGAGCGCCTGTAGTACAATCGACAGATCAAGAAATTATGATGGCAACTGCCATCCGGTTTGCTCCAGAACAAATTGTCCATGCCAAAATCGGTGATGATAGAAAAACTTTCTACCCCTATGGCGTTTCAATGGTTGAAGCAGCCAGAGGGCCAGCACACCAATTAAGACTCATGGAAGACGCAATGTTGGTGTATAGGCTTTCGAGAGCACCCGAAAGAAGAGTTTTTTATATTGATGTCGGACAATTGCCTCCATTCAAAGCTGAAGCTTTCATGGAAAAAATGAAAGATCAATTCAGGAAAAAGAAAATATCAACAAACCGTCCCGGCATGTCAGGCCCGAATTCTGTTGAAGAAAGATATCACGCCCCTGCGGTTGACGAAGACTACTGGATTCCAACCAGACCTAACTCAAACACTAAGATTGAAACCCTTCCCGGTGCTCAAAATCTAGGTGAAATTGATGATGCCGTGTACTTTAGAAACAGACTGTTCACAGCCATGCAATTCCCCAAGAACTATTTCAATGTGGAAGATGCATCTGTCACAAAAATAACACTCTCGGCTCAGGATATCAGAGTTGCAAGACTGATTGAAAGACTACAAGCACCATTTGAAGATGCCATGTGGGAAGTCGCTGACAGACACCTTAAGTTGCTTGGCTATCCTGAAGAAACCTATTCTGATTTGACGGTCAAAATGACTCCACCTTCGGAATGGAGAGAACTCAGCAGGGCAGAAATTACCAGCGCAAGAATACAAAATGCTGGAGCCCTTAAATCTGGCAACTTGATGTCTGACTACGATATCCTGAATAAATGGATGGGTTATAGTGAAAGCGAAACAAAAATGTTTATCGCTAGACTTAAAATGCAGAAAATTGAGGATGCGAAACTGCAAGTCATCGCACAAAATCCAGCACTTCTTGGTGTTGGCATACCATCATCTGAAGATGAGGAAAAAGACAAGCCAGAAATTGGAGCAACCCCAGAAGGACCAAATCCAGAACTTGCTCCCCCCGGCGCTGAACCGCCTTTGGGAGGCGCAGGCGCTCCACCTGAAGGACCAGCACCAGCCGTATCCCAAGGCGCACCTCTACCAGAGGTCACAGAAGAAGACATTCAGAAGTATGACATGTACATACAATCATACTCGTCTGATCAGGATGTGGAACCACTCGATCAGTATGAATATGAATAAAGACTTACTGGTTTGAAGTCATATTAATTGAAACCCGTATTTTGTCTGATATTAACTTTGGCCCACCAACAAGAACATTGACAAGTCTACCTTTATCGTTTCTATGAACTGTAAGTCTTCTGATAGTTTTTTGAAGTTTTATCTCGCTATTTTCATAACTCAAATTTACATTACAAACTAAATCATACATTTCAGTTTTTTCATCATCATTTGAAGTAGAAATAACAAGTTTGCCAGCTTCATTTACGATGTCTCTACTTGTAAAACTAGCGCCAGTTTTGATAGGATTTATCTCAAATGAATTCGTGTTTTGATCAAAATATAATGTTTTAGAATCAGTAAATCCTAATTTTTTAAGTAGCTCGTCCTTGTCTTTAAGTAATACTATATTTTTTCCCTTGATAGCTTCAATCATGCAGGCTGCTGATAAACAAAAAATGTTTTTAAAGCAACAGCCAAGATTGCGTAACCATAACCAACAATTTTTAAGTTTTTGTGTAAGCATATCCTAGTCCGTCCTGTTTAGGGTCTTTTTCACTCAGCTTCAATTCATATTTCAAATTATCTATTTCAGATTTGATGAATTCATCTTTGAACTTAAAATTTTCGAGAAACTCAATGCATTCTTTAGTGTGTTTCGGGAACAATTCACGAAAAAGATCAGCAGCAATATCAATGATCTGCCTTTGCCTGTTCGGAGGAATCTCGCTGTAAAACGCCTTGGCATCGGCATCTGTCTGGGTTGATTCACGCATGTAATCTGCAAATCTTTTCATGTTTCCTCAATAAATTGGAGCTTGTTGCATAAATACCAATGTTAAATGCTTTTGTTTATCTTAAAAAAGTAAAAAGATAAACTCTATTGCTATATAAGCTTGCAAGTGAAATATAGTTTTTTTGGGAGACTAGCATGAAGAAAAAATTAATAAATTTCGATGTTTTCAAACAAATCGAAAATAGTTCAATCACCAACGCTGAGAAGGAGCTTACCGAAGCATCCGAAATGTTAGCCAAGGTGCTAGGCAAAGAGAGGCTAGACCTCCATTGCATCAATGAAAACTCCGTTACCTTCCTCAATCAGGACGGCAACCTAGTCCACGCTAATTACAGCATGGACGGAGGAAAAATCCTTCTTGAAAACATTCAAGAGCTTGTTCTTGACCAAGAAAGCGTCAAGAGCACCACAAAAAATATCCTAGAAGGAATGGTTGATGCCATCCTTGACGAGAAGAACGAGGAAGCAGCTGCTAAGTTCTCCGAGTATTTCTCTGTTCCCCTTCTCCGTGCCTCACTTCGTGAAGGCGTTGTTCTAGAAGGAAAGAAGCCAAAGAAGGGTGTAATTCCTCCTCAACTCGCAGCCTTCCTCAAGAAGAAGAAGGGCGAAAAGGGCGAGAAAAACGGCAACGAGAAAGACGAGTGCATGAAGGGTGAATGGGCTTCCAAGAAGGAAATGCTCAAACACGCCAAGGGCCGTATGAAGAAAGTGGCCGAGAAGATGCACGAAGCCAAAGTGAATTCCCTTAAGGTTCTAGCTGACAATGTCCTAGAATTCGTGGATTTCCAAGAGAATGGTACCGCCTACCAGAACTTCAGAGTTCAAAAAGACAAACAAGGCAATGTTTCTTCAGTACAAATTCCAACCGCTCAAGTTCGCAACGAGGGCAAGGTTGTTGCCATGCACCACAAGAAGGGTGGCAAGAAAGTTAAGGAAGGTCGCAAAGGCGCTCAAGAATGCACCAAGATGGAAACAACTTGGATTCGTGCAGTCAACGATCTAAAGAGATTCAATGCCCTAAGCGACAACGAAGGCCTACAAAACTGCTTCGAAAATGTCGCAGCTGCTTGGCCTGACCTACTCTTCCTCACCAAGGACGAGTTGACAGCAAAAATCAACGAGACTCTTGAAACTTCAGGAGCCAGCAACTACGACAGCGACACCTGTGAGTTCCTAGCTGACGGAATTCTCAGAACAGCCCACAGAGCTTTCTCAGAGAATGTCTGCAAGATTTACGAAGCTGCCGGAAGAAACCCAGTTGTTGATGACTACAGCGACTTTATCAATCTTTCAGAAAAGGTGCTTCCCATGATCGACGCTCAAGAAGGCAAATTCATGCAAGTATTCTCCGATCTATATCGTGGCCTGACCGAGGTCTATCGTGCAGCCCAAACAAGCGGAGATTCAGCAACCAGCGCAGAGACAGCTTCTCTGCTAGCTGATGTAGAGGACATCCTAAGCAAGAAACAACCCGCAAGCATGCGTGTTGCACTAGAGTCCGCTCTATACCTGCAAACCCTAGCCGAATCTGCCGACATGGACAGCGAGACTTGGCATGTTGCCAAGCCACATGTCTCCCTAACAGGCGACAACCCCGCAATCCACAAGTACGCTGCTGTTAACGGCTCCCCCGGCGCACACACAGGCCCCTTCAAGAGCAGCCCAGTATCCGATGGCAAGAGCGTTCACGCTAATGTCGAGGACTACTACACAGCAATGAAGGGCTCAGAAGTGTTCCCCAATGTCAGCAATCCCTATGTGCCAAAGGCCGGGGACTACAAGATCAAGGGTGAAAAGAGCGTTGAGGATGACAAGGAATACACAACCATGTCTGGCGCTGATGTGCTGCCAAACTTGAAGAATCCTTACATCCCTGACCACGGAATGACAATGCAAGACTCACTCAAGCTCCTCATGGGCAGCGAGTGAATTTACACCACTATCAAGTAGTAAAGGATAAAGTATGTCCAATATGTTATTAATAGATTGCTGCTTAAATAGTGGACTCGAACTGAACTTGAATGAGTCTTCCGACAGGGGACTCACCAAGTTCAGGGGCAAGTTCCAAGAAGCCAATAAAGAAAACAAAAACCGCAGGGTCTACACCTACGAGGTGCTAGACGAGAATGTCAAGAAATTGAATGAATGCATCAAAGCCAGAGGTCTCGTCGGTGAACTCGACCACCCCGAAGACTCCATCATTCACTTCGAGAAAGCCTCCCATGTAATCACAAAATTATGGTGGGAAGGAAATGTCATGATGGGTGAAGGTGAAATCCTTAATACCCCCCATGGCAAGATTCTCAAAGCCCTAATTAATGATGGTGTCAGAGTTGGCGTTTCTTCAAGAGGCGTTGGCAATGGTAAAGTGAATGAAAACGGCGTTTTGGTTATTAGCGAGTCCTACAAACTAATCACCTTTGATGTCGTAGCCGACCCCTCTACTTACGCTGCCTTCCAGCGTAAAGTTGTCGGCACTAGGGAAAGTCAGGAGCACATTCCCGAAGAAAATTACAAAAACCCTGTAAAAAATGAAGCTTCCTGCATACATAAAGTAAACAAAGAAGCATTAATTGCTTGCTTGGGTGGAATTGTAAAAGAACAAACTGGCAACATATTAACGAGGTTAGGCTAATGGAAAACAAGATTTTTGAATCACTAAAGAAAATGCTTCCTGAGAACGAAGTTAAGGAAGTTTCCAGCGTCATCAGCGAGATGATCGAGAACGCTAAAGACGAAATGGAAAAGGAATACAACAAGAACCTAGAAGAGGCCTATGCCCAGCTTTCAGGTGAACTCGCTTCTGCCGAGAAGACAGCTTACGAGGGATACCAAGAAGCCTACGAGATCATCAATGATCTTCGCACCCGCCTCGAAGTTCAAAAGCAAGAATTCGACGCTCAACTAGAGGAAGGCTACGAAGAAGCCTACCAAATGCTTCTAGCCGAGCGTAGCACCAAGAGCCAAGTCGAAGTCGATCTCTACGAAGAGTACGACCAAAAACTAGCCGAGATGAAAGCCTACATCGTGGAGAAGGTTGATCAATTCCTCCAATACAAGGGCGCTGAAATCTACGAGCAAGCCAAGAAAGACTTGGTCAACGATCCCCGTATCCTTGAGCACAAGGTTGCTCTCGACAAGATCGTTAACATCACATCCGACTACTTGAGCGACGAAGACAAATCCTTCGCAACCGCCTCCAAGCTAGAAGAAGCCAGTAAGGCTATCGAAGAACTCCGTGGTCAACTACGCATCATGGAAGCCCGCAACATCAGACTTAGCACAGACAATACCCGTCTAACCGAGTCCGTCCGCAGGGTCTCCCAGAATGTGATCACAGAGTCC
>Ga0315904_10004636_pt1 | contig 19456 bp, 10 predicted proteins | sample LakEriMetagenome_6_FD_203529 | JGI IMG/M metagenome (GOLD analysis project Ga0315904, IMG submission 203529) | Freshwater fungal communities from buoy surface, Lake Erie, Ohio, United States - Buoy 12 MA120 | ecosystem: Environmental > Aquatic > Freshwater > Lake | place: USA: Lake Erie, Ohio...
CACGTGTGACACGTACGAGAGGCTGCGAGGGGCTGCCCGTGCCAATCGAGCGGCGTAGGAAACCGAGCGAAGTCTGGAGGACGAAGCGAGGTTTCCTTCGAGTGAGCGAAGGGCAGGATGCCCGCAGCGAACGTCCGGCGAGATGGCACGGGCAGCCCCGAGCCCACTTCGAATCGGGAGGACACACAGGTTGAAAACCTGTGCTACGGAGGAGAGCCCACTTCGAACCGGGAGGACACACAGGTTGAAAACCTGTGCTACGGAGGAGAGCCCACTTCGAACCGGGAGGACACACAGGTTGAAAACCTGTGCTACGGAGGAGAGGCTCGGGATCGCGTCTGGAGCGAATCACTTCTCGAACCCCGCGTCGTCGAAGCGCACGGGAATGCCGACGCCGCCATCGGCGAACTCGACGCCGATCGTCAGCCGCCGCGCGTCGTTGACGTCGATCTCGATGGGAGTCGCGCCGGCGCCGTCGAGCCGCTGTCGCCACTCCGGTCCGTCGTCGGCCCGCGCCGTGACGATGACCGCCGCCGATGCCGCCGCCATGCGGACCGCCCGGGCGCGAAACCGCCGACTGCCTTCCGGCACCCGCCACGTGGCCGTCGATCGGGGCCGCATCAGCCAGGCGGGCGGGGCGTCGTCGGGGGTCACGATCCGGGGCGCGAAGAACGCCGCCAGGCCTTCGATCGCGGTGAGGCCCCCGAAGAATGGTTCGCCCGACGTGGCTTCCGGCTCGACGGCGACGAGCGCGACCGTCCGCCCAGCCGCGAAGTCGATCGATCGGAGCAACTCGCCTGGAACGCGGACCGCACCGTCGAGCACGAGCCCGCCGTCCCGCCACTCGACCGTCGCGGCGCCGAGCGTGCCACCGTCGATCGAGACCTGCGTCATGCCCGACGCGGCAACCGCCTTCGCGGGCGGCCGCACCCAGACGAGGCCGAGCACCTTGCCGCGGTTCACGGGAATCCGCTCGCCGTCGAGCATCACCGTGACCGCGGCGGGCGAGATCGCGATGATCGCGCACTCGACGAGTTCAAATCCCTCGGGACGGCTGACGGCGACGAGATCGGCCGACGGTTCGGCAGGCACCGCCTCAAGCCAGTCGGCGACGGCGGCTGGGCCACCGGTCGCCGGCCGCCAGACCGCTCGCCGCACCCGCTCGATTGGCACTTCGATCGGGGCGTCACCGCGAACGATCGTGGCCCGGCCATCCTCCCAACGGAGGTCGTCGCCGGCCAGCGCCAACCCGCCATCCCCCACCACCTCGACGGCAGGCGGCGCCCCCGGCCGACCGGCGGCTGCCACGACCGCGGTGAGTGTCCGCACGTCCGCCAGCGGAAGCCGCTGCGGCTCACCCTCCACGACCAGTTCGACCGCGTCGCGGTCGATCGATCGCAGCGTTCCCTCGCGTGGCGTGCCAAAGCCCCCCTCCACCCGCACGTGAACGTCACTCCCGGCGGCGAACGTCGCGGCCGCCACGACGGTCCAGCACAGCATCGCCCACGCCGCGGGGCGCGGCCTAAGGAGACACGACGCCGCAGTGGCTCCACGAGCGGTCACGTCAACGGTCCTCCGCGCCGGTGGCCAGCCGCTTGAAATACTGCTCGATCGCCTCGCGATAGTGCGGCGGAAACTCACGGCCGATCTGCTGGAGCGCCCGCTCCCGATCGTGAGGCGGAAGGTTGCCCCACGACTCGCCCGGCGCGAGATCCCGCTTCCGCACCTCGCCGGTCCCCCGGCCGCGAGCGATGCGGCTGTCGTCCATGGGACGCCCTCCTCCCCCCTGCCCCGAGTCGCTCCCCGCGCCCGACGACGACTCCCCCTGCTGCTCCTGCCGCTGCTGGTCCTCGAGCCGCTCGATGAGTTTGTCGAGCGATGCGATCACGCCGTCCTGCACCTCGCGGGTCGTGGGGCCGGCGCTCCCGAGATCGAGCCGCCTGGTCACGTCTCGCATCCGGCGGGCGATGTGGTCGAGCGAGTCCTTCTCCACGGCGGTGATGTCGGCTCGCAACAGCCTGGCCACCCGGGCGTATCGCACCGGAATCTCCGACTCCCGCTCCAGCAACCGGTCCAGCGACTCGATCGCCTCATCCATCTGGAGCAGCCAGTGCTCGCACGCCGCCCGGTGAAACAGCGCCGTTGCGGGATCGACCGAATCGCCGACGTCGAGCCGGGCCAGCAGCGGCAGCGCCTCGTCGAATCGGTCGCGACGCACGAGTTCGCGTCCCCACCAGAGCGACATCGCATCCCGCACGAACGCATCGGTGGCGGGGTCGTCGAGCCAGGCGACGGCCGGATCCTGCCCGCGGGCCGCGGTGGCCACGAGTGCGGCGGCTCGGGGCTCGTGATCGCCGATCGCCTCCACCACGGTGTCGAGCAGGTCTCGCCGGCCCGCGGCCACCTCGTCCCAGGCTGCCTGCAGCGCCACGGTTCGCGATGGATCGAGGGCGGGGGAGGCGGAGCCCGCCGGCCACTGCTCCACCGTGCTCCGCACCGCCGTGGCGGTGGGGATCGACCACGTCGGCTCGCGAGCAAGGGCCGGCTCCGACGCCGCGGCGGCGCACCGCGGCGGCACGATTACTGCCCAGACAGCAGCCCAGACAGCCGCCACGAGCAGGCCCCGCGCGAGCGTGCGGCAGATCGACAGCGAGGGCATGCGCGGCTCCGGAACCAGGGAACGAAGCTCCACTGGTGAGTGTAGTCTTCGTGACGCCGCCGGGGGAAACCTTCGGTGGACGCGCTACTCGGTGAGCCCTTCGACGATGTCGCGGGCGGCCCGTTCGATCTCCCGCTGCCGGCCGGCGAGCCGCGACAGGGCGGCGCGCGCGTCGCCGCCCTCCGAGGCTGCGTCGGTGTCGTCGAGCAGCCGCGAGAGCCGCTGCGTCCGCGCGTTCACCCGGGCCTGCAGCGACCGCAGCATCTTGAGCTCCGCAAGCTTGTCGACGAGCGGTTGCTCGCCAGCCTCGCCGGCGCGGCCGCCGGCCGGCGCGGCGGCGGCGTCCTGCTGGTCTTCCCTCGCCCGCTCGACGGCGGCGAGCATCTCCTCGAGGCCGGTGACGATCTCGCCGAGCAGGCCGATCGTCTCGCGGCCCGCGTCGCCGCGGGCGAGTCGCCCGGCGGCCTGACCCGAGTCGTCGTGCACCTGCGCGAGCGCCTGCGGAATCGCCACCGCGGAGCCGTCGTCGCGGAGCAGCACGAGAGCCTTGGCGGCCTCGCCGGTAATCGCCCCCTGCTCGCGGCCAAGCCGCGCCGCCTCGAGTTGCCGCTCGCGGGCCGACTGCTCCACGGCCGCCGCCAACCGCTCGGCATCGGCAAGCACGCCCCGCTCGGCCTTGAGCATGCCACGAAGCCGTGTCTCGAGTTGGACGAGCAGCCGAGTCACTTCCTCCTCCCGCATCTGCCGGAGGATCTCCTCGAGCTCCGCCCGCGCCTCTTCGAGTTCCTCGACGGCCCTTTCCTGCTCGTTCCGCGCGGCCCCGGGATCAGCGCCTCGATCGGTCTTCTCGAGCGCCTCCTGAGCCCGTCGCATCCGCTGCTCGGCCGCCCGCAGCCGCTGCGCTGTCCGGCGGCCGCGGGCCGCGTCGTCGTCACCCTCCACCGGTGAATCCTCGGCCGGTGGATCGCTGGCAGCGTCCGCCGGCGCCGGCTCGTCGCCCTCGGGATTCAAAGGCTTCGCTCCGCGGCTCCCTTCGTTGCCTGGCTCACCGGGCTTGCCCGGCGCATCCGATGCCGGCGTCTTCATCGCATCCTCGTCGAGCTGCTCGGCAAACCGCTGCACGTCGTCGCCGAGCGCGCGCGTCTCGTCGGCAGCCGCCTGCTGCCGTTCGGCCAGGTCGCGGCCACGGCCCCCCGCCTCCGTGACCCCCTCGATGTCCCGCTGCTTCGCGATCTGCTTCGTGATCCTGGCCATGAAGGCCTTGAGCTGCTTCGCGGTGTCGGCAGACAGCTGGTCGGAGGCACCGGCCTCGAGGAGATCGAGCAGCGACCGAAACTGGCCGATCGCATCCTGCTGACTCGTGCCCGCCTTGAGAAACTGCCCCTGCTCGAGCATGGCGACGATCGCGGCCACGCGATCCCCCACCTGCGCCTCGCGGGCTCGGTCGAACGCCGCCCTGAGCGCCGCGGCCCGCCGTGGGTCGGTCGCCTGAAGCACGTCGGCGAGCCGGAGGAACGACCGCTCCAGGTCCTGGTAGCGGGCCAGCAACTCGGCCTCGCGGGCGGCCAGCGACGCCGCGTCGGCCCGCGGCGGATCGACGGCCGACGCGGGGCACCAGCTCGTGGCGGCGATCAGCGCCGCCATCACCACACACCTGCAGCGTCTCATGGCGACTCCAGCGCCTCGCGGCCGCGCCTCCGCTGCCGCTCAAGGGTGTCGTCGCGGATCTGCTCCTGGACGCGGATCACGCCGCGGAGCCGCTCAATCACCTCGTTGATCGATTCGAGTTCCAGCATGCGCGAGAGCACCGCGCGGAGCCTGACGATCGCGGCATCGACCGCCGCGGCCACGGCCCGACCACCGGGGGCGTCCGCGTCGCCCGCCTGCCGAGACAGCCGGATCGCGTCGGGGAGCTCTTCCGCCACGACCGCCCCGAGCGGCTCGGCGATCTGGCCGAGGAGGCGGGCCTCGAGTTCGGGCGTTGCCAACGCGTTGTTGAGGAGTTCCCGGTGGATGCCCCGAAACTCGCCGGCGATCTCCGCCGTCTCGCCGGCGGCCCGCGCCGCCGCCTCGCCGCAGCGGCGAGCCACATCCTCGGCGGCGAGATCCCGCGCCTTCGTCAGATCGTCGATCACCCCCTCGAGCCGCCGCCGCAGCATGACCTCGCGGGCCTCGAGCATCGCCCGCAGCGACTCCGGCGAGACCACATCGAGCATCCACGTCTCGCCGATCGTCTCGTGCGGGCCGTCGGCGAGCGTGCAGCGGTCGCGGGCCGCGACCGCGACCTCGAGCCGCGTGCCGATGGCGAGGCCGGCGTGGTCCAGCCGCACGAGTTCGGGGCGGTCCGCCGGGAACTCGACCGCCGCCGCCGCGTCAACGACGCGGGCGATCGGCACGACCAGGCTCGCGCCACCCGCCACCAGCCGTACCTCGGCTGAGGCCAGGGCGTGATCATCGGTGAGCTGGCCCTCGATCGGCAGCGTCACCTGCGGCGTCACGGCCGACGAGATGCCCGCGAGCCGCACCGCCACTCGCGGCGGCTCGTCGGGAACGGCCGCGAGCACCACCGCGACCGGATCTCGATTCACGAGGCCCCTGGCGTCCACGAGCCGCACGAGCACGGCGGTGTCCGAGTCGATCGGCGGTGTGCGGGCCGAGATCGTCGTCGTTCCCTCCGTCGCCTCGTCGAGCCGGGCAATCGGCTGCTCCACAGGATCCGCGGCACCCGCGGCCGCGGCCGTGCGGATCGAGATGCCCGCCGCCGAGAGCGGCTTGCTCGACGTGCACGTGAGGCTCACGGTCGATCCGCGAGGCACGGTCACGACGCGGCTCGCCACGGCGGTTCGCGGGCCGTCACCGAGGTACGACGGCGGCGTGAATGCGATCTCGATCGCCGCCACCGCGGGAGGATCCTCGACCGCGATGCGGAGGCCACGGAGCCGGGCGTCACCGCCGCGAACTTCCACCTCGAGATCCTGATCGACGCCCTTGAGGACGTGGCCGAACGACTGCCCGGCGGCCGTCGCGCCGCCGCGGGCCCCCATTCGATCCGACCTCGTGCCCGCCGTGCCTCGCGTGCGGAGTTCGATCACCTCGGGCGGATCGCCCCAGGCAGCAACCGCCCGCACGACCACGTCCACGTCGTCGCCACGGGCCACCACCCGCCGCCCATCCACGAAACCCTCCGGTTCGAACGCCACCCGCCGCGGCCAGGCCGCGTCGGACAGGCCGAACATCCGCCGCGCCCAGATCGCCGCCTCGGTGGGTCGCGCCACTGCGGCCGTGGCCGTGACCACGATGGCCGCGGCCGCGGTTGCCAGCACGCCCGCGAGTCGTCGCCGTCGAAAGATCGCCCCGAACCGGATCGCGGACGCCCGCGCCGCAGCCGCCGACACCGTGGTCGCGAGCATCTCCGGATCGATCTCGGCGCCGGCGCCGCCGAGGCCGCACGAGACGGCGGTCGACAACCCGTCGCCAAACTCGGGGTGCGTCCGCTCGACGACCAGCGCCAGCGACTCGTCGGTGAGCGGCACTCCCAGCCGCATCGCGAGCCGCGTGACGAGCACCCACGCCACCGCCGCACCGACCACCAGCAGCAGCGCCACCCGCACCCAGGCCGGCGGCTCCACGAGCCGGTCGAGCAGCAGCGTCAGCCAGCCGCCGGTGACCGCCACCACGACCGCGGCCGCGAGCGACTCAGCCCAGATCCAGCTCCGGGTGCGGCGACGCAGTCCCGCGAGCATCCCGCGGATCGCGGCGATCGACTCCTCCGTCACGGCTTGATGGTTCACGGCGACCATGCGTCAGGCGAGCCTCACACACCGGCGAACGATCCATTCGAGACACAGGCAGCCGGCTCCGATGCCGAGCAGCGCGGCGTTGAGCCGGCGTTTGAACCCCCGATCGGCCGCGCCCATTTCATACTCCCGCCGCGATCGGTCGGGGAGCACCGCGGCGATCTCCTCGACCGCCGCGCGGGACGAGCCGCCGTCGGCGAGGAATCGCGCGGTGCCGCCCGTCGCCTTCGCAAGCTGCCCGAGCACGCCGCGGTCGAGCCGCGGATTGGCCAGTTCGCGGTCGGGCAGCTGCACCTGGATCCGCCGAGAGAGCCGCTCGTCGCCAGCCGTGACGGGCTCGACCTCCACGAGCCAGCCGCCTTCGCGGGTGGCCACAAACCCGCCGGCCAGCGTGCCGGGCCGCGCTGGCTCGGCCACGAGCGGCACCGCCACCTGGCTGCCATCGGGCGCGACGGCGCGGCACTCAGGCGGACGTCCCGTGCCCGGCGTGACGACCCGGATCCGCACGGTGCCGCCGACCGCCACGCGATCCTGCTCCACGATCAGCCGTCCGCGTCGGGCGCCGCGCATCAGCCGCCCCTGCGCCACGTGCCGAACGAGCTGCGCGACCAGTCGCTCGTAGACGGCGTCATCGAGGCCGCGCAGCCGCCAGAGTTCACCGCTGCCCAGCGCGAGCACGCTGCCCGACCCGTAGAACTGCCCGGCCAGATAGACCGGCCCGTCGGCTCCAGGCCCGGCGGCGAGCCGCGCGTAGACCGTCGCGCCCGGCTTGACGCCCGCAGACGGATAGCAGGCGTAGACGCCGGGAAACTCGCCCCACACCGCATCGCTCGCGGCCCTCGTGCCGGCGAGCTGCAGAAACTCCGCCTCGCCGCCGTCGCGGGTCAGCTCCAGCCGCCGGGGCTCCACCGCTCCCATACCGGCGGCCGCCGACTCGTTCCGTCGGCGAAGATCGAGCGGATACAGGCCGCGGATCGTCGCCGTCCGCGAATCGCCGAGCCAGGCGTCCATGAACACGCTTCCCGCCACCAGCGCGAGCCCGCCCGACTCCCCCGCCACCCACCGCTCCAGCCGCGCCTGCGCCGCCGGGTCGAGCAGCCGCCAGTCGTAGTCGATCGCCACCACGGCGTCGTACTCGGCGAGCGGTTCATCGGCCTGCGGAAACGCCTCGAGGATACGGCGAGCATCCTGCGACACTCCGGCAGTGGCGGTGCCGAGCAGCACGTCCACCGCGAAGCTCTTGTCCCGCTCGAGGACATTTCGCATGAACTGATACTCGCGGCCCGGCCCCCCCGCCATCAGCAGCACCTGCGTGACACGGTCCACCACCTCGACGTCCACCGCCTGCTCGTTGTCGGCGGCGGAGCGATCCGCCGCGGGCGGCACGACCCGCACCGCGATCAGCCGGCGGCCCGGGGGCGCCAGCCCCGGCACGTCGAACCGCACCGGCACGAGGTCACCGTCGGCACCGAGGATCGACTCGACGCTGTCGAGCACGCGCACGGCCACCGACTCCCCCGCCCCGGCGGACGGTCGCTCCTCGAGTTCGACGCGAACCCGCTCGCCGGCGAGCCCCTGCGACTGCAGGAAGGCCGAGACCGCGAACCGGTCGCCCGGAAACACGCGGGCCGGCGCCACGAGATCGGCCACGCGGACGTTCGCCGGCAGCGTGTCACTCCCCACGCCGATCGTGTGCACCGCCACACCAGCCCGCGTGGCGACCGCGGCGGCAGACCGCGGGTCGAGGCCGGCGTTCTGCCCGCCGTCTGACAGCACCACCACGCCCGCGAGCGTGCCGGCCGGCCCTGCCTCGGCCGCGCGGGCCACCGCTTCGCCCAGCCTCGTCTCGGCGCCGCCCGGCACGAGCTGCGCCCGCCAGTCGCCCTCGGGAGCCTCGCCAGAGTCCGCTTCGGATCCAGCGGAGGCGAGCCGCAGCACGGGGGCCGCGTCGGCGTCGAACCGCCACACGCTCACCTCATGCCGCGGCAGCACTGCCGCGAAGAGGTCTGACTCGACGAGATCGGCGGCGACGACCGCCCGCGTGACGGCGGCATCGTCGCCATCGGCCAGCGACATGCTGGCGCTTGAGTCAACGAGCACGGCCACGCGTGACGGCAGGGCGATCTCGTGCTCCGCGATGCGTTCAATGTCGAGGATCGCCAGCGCGACGGCGGCCAGGGCCGCAAGCCGAAGCACCGCGAGGAGCACGGCCAACGGCCGCGGCAGTTCGACCGCGTCGCGGCGGACCATCCACGCGACGTACACGGCCACGGCGGCGACCAGCAGCAGCGCCACCGGCATCTGCCACCAGTCGTCAAAACCGTCGAGCAGCTGGCTCGAGACGCGGTGTCTCATGAGGCTGCTCCGTGATGCTCGCGGGGCGTCGCCCCGCGACGAGCAGCCGGCGATGATGGTTGGCGGAGGGATGCCGGTGGCCGATGCCCAATGGACAGACACAGGTTGAAAACCTGTGCTCCGGGGACGGCGACCAGCAGCGGCAGCGGAAGCGGCATCATGGTCACGGTGCTCAGGACGTGGGCCGACGGACGGGGTGGTATCCAGCCGCATACGCGACCAGCTGTTCCAGGAGCAGCAGCCCGGCGACGGTGAGAAGCAGCGGCATGGCGAGTGGCCGACCGGCGGTGTCGCCGGCTGCGGCCGCCACGTCGGCGGCACGATCGTAGCGGAACGGCACGCCTCGCAGCGCCGCCTCCAGCCGCCCGAGTCCGGCCCGCTCCAGGCGTCCCTCGGCCGGGTCGACGTTGACGGCGATCGACCGCTGCCGCTCGCCGCCGTCGAGCCGCCGCCACCGCGCCTCGACGATGCCGGCGCGGGCGGTCGTCGGCAGCGTGGCCTCGAGCATCGGCCCCGACGTGGCGACGGCCATCTGCCGGACGATCGCGGCGTCTGGTGGCACGAGAAATTGGACGTCGGGCTCGTCGATGCCCGCCTCGAGCCGCACCACGACGGGATCGCCGACCGTGACCGACTCCGCCTGCCGTTGCAGCCGGGCGAGATGGCTCTCGAGTTCCAGGAGCACCACCACCCAGCTCGGGTTCGCGCGGGCCCAGTTGTTCCACTCGGGCGCGGCCGTCGTGAGCACCGCCACCACCCCGCCTTTGCCATACGTCTTCTCGACCGCGAGCGGCTGGCCGGTGCGGAGCGACAGGAGCCGCCGCACGCCCTGGCCGGCGGCGTCGAAGCCGCGATCGACCGCCCAGAACCGCTCGATCCGCACGGCATCGAGCAGCGGATTGCGCTGGCCGGAGAGCACCGCCACCACCGGGTGATCCTCGACGCTGACATCGGGCGTCGGCGCGGCGGCCTTGGCATCCGGCGGCAGATCGACGGCGCCGACGAGCGGCACGGGAAAGAGTCCCTCGCCGCCGCGATGGAGCGTGGCATTGACGACGTCAGCGCGGGTTCGAGGCCCGCAGAAAAAGACGACGCCACCCCCGCCGCGGACATAGGCCTCGACGGCGGCGACGGCCGCCGCATCGAGCCGTTCCACGTCGAGGATCCAGATGCACGCGAACTGCCCCAGGTCGGTCGCGGCCAGCGCCGCCGGTGGCACGACGCGTGGCCGCAGGCCGGTCGCGGCCCCGGCTCCCGGGGCGAGCGCCGTCGCCACGTAGAAGCCGTCGCCCGATGCGGTTGCTCCGGCGGCAGAGTCGGCAGCGCCATCGACCACGAGCACATCCACGCGATCAGCCACATCGATCACGGTCCGGCGAACATCGTCGGCGCGGAGCGCGTCGCCGGGGACAGCCGCCTCGATCGCATGACTACCGGGGGTCGTGAACCGGACGTCGAACCGACGGCTGGCCGTGCCACCGGCCGGAATCTCGTCGATCCGCAGCCCGGGCCGGCCGCCGCCATCCTCACGCAGTTCGAGGGCGACGTCACGGACGGGGGCGGGGCCGTCGTTGCGAATCTCCACCTCGACCGGCAGCAGCACGCCGGCCGCGGGCACGCCGCCGGCCACCTCGAGCCGCGCGACGGTGAGGTTGGCCGCAGGACCGTCGCCAGCGCAGTCCACCAGCCGGAGCGTGGCGCCGTCGGCCGCCAGCTGCCGCAGCGTCGCAGCTGGCTCGTCGCCACCGAGCCAGTCGCGGCTGCGAAAGTCCCCCACGAACCAAATCACCCGCGGACCGTCCGCTGCGGCCGCCAGCCGCCGCGCCGCGGGGCATGCCTCCGGCGGACCAGCCGCGGAGTCGCCGGCGCCGGCCCGTCCGAGAGCGTCGCGCACCGCTGCGATGCTGCCCGGCGCCACGTCGGAGAATGGCAGGAGCAGCAGCTCGGCATCGGTGGATGCGGCAAGCTGCGAGGTGACCGCCACGCCGAGCCGATGACGGCCCACCGACGACGCGAGATCGGCGGCGATCCGCTCGACCACCCGCCGGCCCCGATCAAAGGCGGTGGCCCGCCGACGGTCGCCCGCCGCTGTCTCGGTGTCGGCCGTGTTGGCCGCGCCGGTGGTGTCGCCCATCGACGAGCTGTCGTCGAGGATCACCAGGTGGGTGGTGGCGGCGCCGCCTGCGATGCCGCCGGCCGAACGCCAGCGGGGCTGCGCGAGCGCCGCGACGAGCCCGAGCACCGCCAGCGTCCGCAGCGCCAGCAGCACGATCTGACGAAGCAGCACGCGGGTGCGGTAGCGCCGCTGACTCGCGAGGAGGAACTCCATCGCGGCCCACTGCACCCGCCGCTGCCGCAGGAGGTTGATGAGGTGGATCAGGACGGGCGCCACCGCGAGCGGCAGGCCCCACCAGAAGAGCGGCGCAAACTCGAAGGTGGGCATTCGCAACGGCTCCGCCTACACGGCCACGCTCGCCCGCCGCGACAGGAACCGCACGAGCGCCGCGTCGAGCGGCTCGCCGGTGCGAACCAGTGCGTAGTCGCAGCGGAGGGCCGCCGCCCGCCCGCGAACCTCGTTGAGAAACGACTCGACAGCCGCCAGGTAGCCCTCCCGCAAGGCCCGCGGGTTGCAGGCGAGGTGCGCCGGAAGTTCGAGCCCCTCGAACCGCGTCGGCCCATCGAAGCGAAAGTCGATCTCGTCGTCGTCGAGCACGTGCACGATCGCCAGATCGTGGCCCCGCGTCCGCAGCAGCTGCAGCCCGGAGAACATGCCCGCGCGGTCGCCGAGAAGGTCGGAGACCACGACCACCATGCCCCGCTTCGGCAGCGATTCGGCGACCGCCCGGAGGACCCGGTGAAAGTCGCCGGCACCCGCGTTCCGCGGCGCCTCGAGCACGTCGCAGATGCTCGCCAGCTGCGACCGCTTGGTGCGAGCGGGCACGCTCGCCCGGAGCCGGTCGTCGAACACGCCGCAGCCGACGGCATCGCCATGCGAGAGGGCCAACCAGGCGAGGCTCGCGGCCAGCGTGGAGGCGGCGTCGAACTTCGTGGGTCGCGGCGGCACGGCGTCTGCGCCGCCGCGGTAGTCCATGCTCGCGGAACCATCGACGAGAAGCGTGAGCCGGAGGTTCGTCTCCTCCTCGTACTCCTTGACGGTGAAGCGGTCCTGCCGTCCCCAGACCTTCCAGTCCACGCGCCGCAGGTCGTCGCCGCGGACGTACTCGCGGTGCTGGAGAAACTCCACCGACTGCCCCTTGAAGGGGCTCTTGTGGAGGCCAGCGAGCGCGCCCTCGACCACGGCCCGGGCACGGAGCTCGAGCCGGTGGATGCGGGCGATCGCGTCAGGACGCAAATATCGTCTGGAACCGCGGGTCACGCGACAGCTCGTCCTCTCTGGCGGGGGTGGACTCGATGATCCGGTCGATGATGGCGTCGGGAGTCACCCCTTCGCTCTCCGCGGCGAAGCCCACCACGATCCGGTGCCGCAGCACCGGCGCCGCCAGCGCGCGGATGTCGTCCTCCGCGACGTGCGGGCGGCCCTGAAGCAGCGCCCGCGCCTTCGCGCCCACGATCAGGAACTGCACGGCCCGTGGCCCCGCGCCCCAGACGAGCTGGTCGGAGACGAACTCCGGCACGCCCCGCTCGCCAGCCCGCGTCTGCCGCACGATGGCCAGCGCATAACGGACGAGGTGGTCGCTCACCGGCACCTCGCGGACGCTCGCCTGGAGCGCGACGATGTCGGCCGCCGAGAGGACCGGCCGCGGATCCTCCAGCGGCGCGCCGGTCGTTCGCCGCGCGATCTCAAACTCCTCGGCGAACGAGGGATAGCGAACGAACACCTTGAACATGAATCGATCCTGCTGCGCCTCGGGCAGCGGGTAGGTGCCCTCCTGCTCGATCGGGTTCTGCGTGGCCAGCACGAAGAACGGATCGACGAGCCGGTGTCGGACGCGGCCCACGCTCACCTGCCGCTCCTGCATCGCCTCCAGGAGCGACGCCTGCGTCTTCGGAGGCGTGCGGTTGATCTCGTCGGCGAGCACGACGTTGGCGAACAGCGGGCCCTCGAGAAATCGCGGCTGCCGTGTTCCTGTCGCCTTGTCCTCCTCGAGCACGTCGGTGCCGATGATGTCGGCCGGCATCAGGTCGGGCGTGAACTGGATGCGGCTGAAGGAGAGGTCGAGACTGCGGGCGAGCGTGCTCACCAGGAGCGTTTTGGCGAGCCCGGGGACGCCCTCGAGCAGGCAGTGGCCGCGGCTGAAGAGGCTGATCAGCAGCTCCTCGATCACCTCGCGCTGGCCGACGATCACACGGGAGAGCTGATCGAGGATTCGCTCGTGGGCCTCGTGCAGACGGTCGATGGCGGAGGTGGAGGACATGGGCGTGGGGCCTTCGGGGAATGGCGGGCGTTGGTCAGCGCTGGTAGATCGGCAACGAGCCCTTCTCGAGCTGCAGGATCACGAGGTTCGTGGCGGTGGTGTAGACGGTGCCGATGTAGCCCTGCGGCCAGAACGCGCCGTCGCGGTCCCGCTGGGCCTCGGCGACGAGTCGCTTGCCGATCTGGCCGCGGTACGACTCCCAGGCCGCGCCCCCCTCACGATACATGACCTGCGCGTAATAGAAGTGGGCGTAGTGCCAGTGGCCAAAGCTGTTGTTGCCGATGTTGCCCAGGTTTTTCTTGGCGTAGGCGAGCATTCGCGGCACGTGCGTGTCGTCCTCCTCGCCGGCGTTGAACAGGCAGGCGATCGCCGCCGCCGAGATCGCCGGCCGGCCGCCGCCCCCCTTGGAACTGTACTGCACGCCGCCGTCGGGCAGGGTGCAGGCGTGGATGTAGGCGATCGCCTTGTCGATGATCTCCCGCGGCACCGGAATGCCGGCGTTGCGACAGCCCCGCAGACCCTGCACCTGCGTGATCGTCGTCGAGCCCTCATCGAAGTCGTTGACGTCCTTGGCGCTCACGTATCCCCAGCCGCCGTCCTTGGTCTGCGCGCGGCCCGAGAACACGACCGCCTTGGTGAGCACGCCGACGAGTTCCTCCCGCCGCCGTTCGTCCTCTTCCTCGCCGAGCACCTGCGACAGGAAGAGCATCGCGAAGCCATGGCCATAGGTGTAGCGGTCGTCCGACTGCGGATCGCCGATCAGGCCGTTGGCCCGCGAGCGACTCACGAGGTAGTCGACCGCCAGCCGGATCGCGTCGGCATGGCGGCCCTGCGACGTGGTCGAGCCCTCCATCACCAAGGCCATGCCGGCCAGCGCCGTCATCGCCGTCGGGTAGCGGCCCTCGTTGGCCGACCAGTTGCCCCGCCGCGACTGCTTCGCCTCGAGCCAGGCCAGACCGTCGGCCACCACGGCCTCGACCGGCTCTCTCTCGGGCGACGTGTTGGGCGTCCTGGCTGGCGCGGCGGCCGCGGGCGGCGTGGCGAGCGCCGCTGCGATCAGCCCGGCCACGGCAAACCGCGCAGCGATGCGATCGGTGGCGCGGCACGGCGAACGAGGGCGACGAAAGAGCGGCATGCATCCATCATACGGGGCCAGCCCGGCACCCGGGGCCGACCCGGCATCCGAGCCGCCTTCCTCGCCTACCCGCTCAGGCGTACCACCGTGCCACTCCACCGAGCCGGGATGCGATCTATTCGGCGCGGCCGAGGGATTGCAGGCCGCGGCCGGGTGCCGGCGGCCGGCCCTCCGCCTGAAACGGCGGCTGCGGCGGCAGCGGTTCTCCGGTGAAGGCGAGCGTCACCGTGGGCGTCATCGCACCGGCGCCGCGAATGGAGATGGTGTGCTCGCGCGGAGCCCCGACCACCTCGCAGCCGACGAACAGCTGCTGCTTCACCGGCAGCCTGTGCTCGTCGAGCACGGCATGACCGGTCCTTTTGTCGAGGCAGAGCACGACGATTTCGGACCCGTCGCCGGGCCGCGTCTGCCTCGTCAGCACAAGCACCGGCAGATCCGGCGGCTGCGACAGCAGCAGGCAGTGCTGCCTGACCGTGGCCGGCGCCTGCCAGAGCGGGCGACCGTCGTCGCGGCCCACCGCCCAGATGGCGCCCGACAAGGGGGCGGTGGACTCGCTCGACATCAACATCCCCTGCAGTGGCGAGATCGCCGCGTCATCGCTGGCGGCACTTTCCGCCGCGGCCGCGAATACGAGATACCGGTCCCGCCAGGGCACGACGTGCAGTTCGTCAACCCGCGCGCCGCCGCCTGTCAGCCGTGTTTGCCAGACGGCGGTGCCGGCGGCAACGTCGATCACGGTAAGCGTGCCGTCGGGCTCGAGCACCGCGAGCCGGCCGTCGGCGACCATCGTGGCCCGGCCATCTCCCGCAAACTCACCGAGCGACCGCGACTCCCGCAGCAGCGGATCGATGCGGTCGATCCGCACGCGGGATGCGAGCGGGCCGTCGTCGCCGGGCACCACCGCCACCACGAATCGGCCGTGGCTCGCGAGCCGCTGCCGGCGACCGGGCAGGTCTACGACGTGGAGCAGCCGGCCGTCGCACATCGAGAGCACCGGCGACGAAAGTCCGTCCACGGTACAGCCGCAGGCGGTGTCGTCGTCGGCGATCCACTCCACGATCCCGCGCAGCCCCTGCCGCTCCCAGAGCGCGCGGCCGGTCACCGGATCGAGCAGCGACACCGCACGGCCCGCGGGCACGAGCACGCCGGATCGCGCGGCGGCAGGAGCAATCGCGCCGCGGGGTCCCTCGAGATCGTCGGGTTCGGTAATCCTCCGGCCCAGCGGCACGCCTCCGTTGCGGGCCACGCGGCCCACCGCTCCCGCCCGCACCGACACCAGTTCGCGTCCGGTGGCAGGACGTGCCGCGGTCTTCCAAAGGAGGCGGCTCTCGCCCGCCACCGAGCCGATGTCGTAGCCGCTGACGCCCGCACCCGTCCGCACGACGAGCGTGCTGCCGACCACCGACGGTTCGATCGGCGAGGCCTGGTTGAACCACGGCATCGACGCCGCGGGCTCGAGCGGCAGCGGCTCCACGACCCGCCGCCCGAAGCCGTCCGCCACGAGCAGCCTCCGCTGCTGCATGTCGTAGGAGACGGAGATGCCGGGCACGACCGAGTCAGTCACGCCGATGAGCGGCACCGCCACCACCTGACTGCCGGGGGTGCCCGGCTCCGGTGTCATGCGACGCAACCGCGACACGACGACGCGGCCCAGCGGCCACTCAGCCGCCGTGGCGGAGGTGTCCACGGCGGGCTGCTCGTCGCCGGGCCGCTCCACGGGCGACCACGCGCGATCGACGAGTTCATCGATCTGGCGGCGCAGCGACGCATCCGCTCGAGACGCCAGATCAGCCAGCCGACCCCGCGTCCAGCGGTCGGGATCCACCTCCAGGCCGGTCTCGGAAGGATCGCTGATGAGCAGCGCGTGTGGCCCCCCGTCAGACGCTGCCACGAGCCGCCGGCAGCCGCGCCAGGCCGTGGCGTCATCCCGAGTGCGGAGGCTGCCGTCGATCACCGCGCGGAGCACGTCGGGCATCGCGGCCGCCGATTCACCGGCGTCGTCCCATGCCCGCCATGCCGCCACCGCCGGCGGAAAGTCACGCCGCATCGCAAACACCAGCGCGTCGGCGGCGGCGGACGGCGGCGCCCGCGCCGACCCCGCCGCGGTGCGAATCCGCTCCAGTGCCGCCCCCACCTCGCCCGCCGCGAGATCGAGCTGCCCGCCCCAGTAATCGGCCCACGGCCGCCGCGTTGCGTCATGACTGGCGGTCTCCACCTTCGATTCGAGTTCCCCCGTCTGATGGAACATGTCGAGGAAGTCGATGCCCCGCGAAATCACCTCGCCGCGAACCGCGATCAGGTTTCCGGGAACGCCCCCGCCGCGAACGGCGTGCTGCCCTGCGAGCCGGCCGTCGGCGAGGTCGATCTCGACGACCGCCGGCGCATCGACCGGCAGGAAGAGCCGCGTCCCGGTCAACAGTCCGCGACCGCTCGGACGGCTGCCCGGCGGATGGGGTCGCGTCCAGCGCTGCCGTCCGGTGTCGGCCGACACCGCCTCGACGCCATCGGCACTGACGAGAACCAGGCTGCCGGCCACGACGCCCGCGATCTGGCGGCGGCCGCGGAGCGGTCGGTGCCAAGCGGCGGCGCCATCCCGCAGGCCAAGACACACGAGCCCATCGGCGTCGTACGGCATGAGGAACACACGACCGCCGGCGATCACGGGCCACGGGTCACCACCCCGGCCTGCGAGCGGCTCGCGGGGTTCGCCGGTGAGCCCACGAAGCCTGATCCCGCCGGCATCGTCGCCGCGCTCGGCGGCCAGGCGATAGGAGTGCGCCCACAGCAGCGCGCGGGAGGTGAGGTCGAGCGCGACCACGGTGCCTCCGCCGATCGGACAGACGAGCACGCCCTCGGCCAGTGCCGGCGTCAGGCCCGCCAGCCGCCGCGTGTAGCAGTCGGGGCCGGCGGCCGACTGCCGCTCCTCGAGGTCGGCGAGCGGCTGCGACCATTGCACGGTTCCATCCGCCGCGTTGAGCACGTCCACCCGCACCTGGCCGTGAGCCTCGACGAGCACGAACAGGTCGCGCCCGACCACCAACGGCGCGCCCATGAACCAGTCCCTCGCCATGTCCACGGGGTCACCGGTGGCCGCAGCGGCCTGATCGGCCTGCGGCAGCCTCCACGACACCTCGCCCTTCGCCGTCGCGTCGTAGGCCGTGAGCATGTTGCCCCCGACCCAGCGCCCGTCCGCTGCACCGAAGCCGGCCGCGACGGCGTCGGCGGCCGGCGTGAGCGCATCGGGGTGGCTCTCCACCGCGAACACGCGGACGCCGTCGCTCGATAATCCGCCGCTGGTCGCATCGTCGAAGCCACGGCTGAGCGCCATCTCCACGGCGGATCCCCGCGTGGCCGCGACCGCCGACTGCAGCCAGAGCCGCTTGCCGGTCTCGAAATCGACCCCGAGGATTCCCAACGGCGTCTGCACGACGACGATCCCGGCGACGGCGAGCGGCGATCCTGCCGGCACCGCCAGCCCCCCGTCGGCCACCAACGCCCGCCGGCGCTTCTCGAGCAGCCGTGCCTCCTCGGGGTGACGGGTGAGCGGCACGCGATATCGCGGCACGAGCAGCGGCTGCGTCGCGTCAACGACCGCGTTTCGGGCGGCATCGCCCCGGGCCAGCCGCCAGTCGCCGGCCGGGTCGCGCACTGCCGGCGGGGCGAACCGGTCGAGCCACGCATCCGAAGGCCGATCACCCGACCCAGCCACGTCGCCGCCGCCGAGCCGGCCCGCGGCAGCCGGCAGCCGCCGCGCTTCCGCGACGAGTCGTTCGGCCGTGGGCCGGTCTCCGGCGCGGGCCGCCGCCGCTGCCCGCATGAGGGTCAGCGTTGGCTTCCATACCGGCTCGCCACTCGCGGCGAGCCGCTCGAGCCACGCCGACGCGGTGCACGGATCGTCGGCCTCGAACGCCGCCTGCGCGGCGATCGCGGCCGCCCGTCGCCCCGCGGGCGTGGCGAACCAGCGTCGGGCGACGGCGTCAACGCCGGCGGCATCTGCCCGAGCAACCGCCTCGGCGAGCACCCGGTCGGCGCGACTGCGGCAGAGGAGCGCATAGGCGTCGCGGCCGGAGGGCGGCAACGCGGCGACCAGCCGCGTGGCCTCGGCGCGAATGCTCAGTCGCGTACCGTCACCCGACCCGGCCACCATGAACGCATCGCGATCATCGGCCAGGATCTCGTCGAGCAACGCCGCCGCGTCAGTCCACTCGCCGGCTGCCAGCAGCCGGGAGGCGCGATCGAGCTGCCGTTCCTTCGCCCGATCGGTCGGCAGGAACACTCCCGCGTCTTCGGCCGCAGGCAGACCCTCGTCGTCCTGATCAGCAGCCGGCGCGGCGTCTTCGCCCTGCCCGATCGCGACCCCGGACGAAGCAGACAGCCACGCCCCGCTGACGACGACGATCGTGGCGAGCCCGCGAGCACAGACCCATGAGCCGCCCCGTTGACGTCGCCGGAATACGGAAGCCACCGCGGTCATGGCGTCGCCCGGAGGTCCCTCGATCACCCGCACGAGCCCATCCTAACAGGCCTATCAGTCTGAGAATGCGTGGCGGGCACGTCCGCCTGGCTGGCGTGTCCGCGGCCGCGGACAGCCACGATCCCCGACAAAAAACGGCCATTTTGCGAGTTTTTTGCCGTCGGCTGCGGGCACGAGCCGCGTTTTTCCCCATAATAAAGCCGGTTTTCTGCCGGCCGACCCCTTTTTTTGGGTTGCATTTTCAAACCCGCGAAGTCTAATCGGGGCCGCGTTCGGCGATTACGGCCGAGTTTTATGGTCGATCTCTTTGACGGCGGGGGGCACCTGCCGCATCCAACTCTGACATTAGTGGAGGAACTGGCGATGGCGAAGAAGTCCGGTAGCAAGCCGATGACGAAGACCGAGATCATGCGGAGCATCTCGGAGACGACGAACCTTCCCAAGAAGGACGTGGTCGCCGTGCTCGAGGCTCTGACGACCGAAATCCAGAAGTCCCTCAAGGGCTCGGGCATCGGCGTGTTCTCGATCCCCGGCCTGGTCAAGATCGAGCGGCGGAAGGTTCCGGCCCGCCCTGCACAGAAGGGCGTCAAGAACCCCTTCACCGGTGAGCTGCAGGATCGTCCGGCGAAGCCGGCCAGCGTCAAGGTCCGGGTTCGGGCT
>Ga0315904_10004637_pt1 | contig 19456 bp, 29 predicted proteins | sample LakEriMetagenome_6_FD_203529 | JGI IMG/M metagenome (GOLD analysis project Ga0315904, IMG submission 203529) | Freshwater fungal communities from buoy surface, Lake Erie, Ohio, United States - Buoy 12 MA120 | ecosystem: Environmental > Aquatic > Freshwater > Lake | place: USA: Lake Erie, Ohio...
TAACCCAATTCATCAGAAACTGGACAACCAGCACTCAATTCCATTGGTTCAGACCATTCAGCATATTCTTCTTCATCATAACCATCCAAAGCACCCATTAAGAAATGATAAACTTCTTCAACATCATCATTTGCTCTGGCAATTAGATTTAAAGCCCACTCATGTTCAGAAAGCAATGTATCAACCATATGAACATCCATATTTAATATTTCATGTGATGCATGTCTCATGTTTTTTAAATTTTGGAAGAACATATAATTATTTGATTCACCACCTTCATTTATATCAGCACTAATACCTTCTAAAAAGTGATATACAGATTCTAATTGACTATTTGCTGTTGCAATGTGGTCCAAAGCCCAACCATGACCATCAGATAATAAAGCATCAACAGTATTATCATCCATTTCTAATAATTCACATGCTGATTGATATATTGAAAACACATCATTAAAGAACATATTATGTTTTAATTCACCACCTTCTTCATGATTTTCCTCATGACCTTCACCCATAGGTTCATAGTCATTACCGAAAAGCTCAGCATCAGCTAATAAATCTTCAGATTCCCATGTTAAACCTTCAGTTGATTTAAATCTAGCATCTGACTCAAATTTTGATTTGGTTGGGTCAGTTTGGAATAATAGGTCACCAACCTCATCTAATTGTTCTTCACCATCAACATTAACATCTACCTCATCTGATTTTTCATCTTTATCATCACCACCATCACCAGTATCAACATTAACATCAACATTAACATCTTTTTCATCATTACCAGATGATTTTATTTTTTTAATGATATCTTTTTGGTCTTCTTCATCCATCTCACCTGTGTGAGTTGCTGAAATAACTGAATTAATTGCAAATTTCTCCAAATCAAAATCTGGTTCACCTTTATCATCAGTATATTTTCTAAGGGTTGTACCTAGTTTACCAGCAAGTTGTTGAATGTATTTTTCTGGGTCCTCATCTTCGTCAGCTTCAACACCAGCATCGAATGGTGTATCATCAAATGGTTTGTCATCTTTTTTATCTTCTGGTGTACCTAAATCAATATTAATATCTTCTTCAGCACCAACCTCTGGAGTATCTGAAACAGATAAAGGTGGCGTGCTAGGCGCAGCCACCTTTAATTTGTATTTAACTTCTTCTTCTAGATTGTAACCATCTTCCTCGTCTTCAAAAAGACCAGTAGATTTTTTTTCAATTAGACTTTTTTTTTTAAAGTACTTAATAAAGCTTCTTTTTCAGATTCAGTTAATGAATTTAAGATTTCAGTTACTTTATCATTAGCACCTTCATCAATGATTGAATCCATTTTTTCTAATGCTGTTGCAATACTAAACCCTTTTTTAGATTCTTCAAGCTTCTCAAAAGTTTTTGGGTCTCTATCTTCTTTATTTGCGGTTGCATAATAAATACCCTCACCTTCTTTACCGTATTCTTTTTTGAATTTTTTATTTATTTCTTCAGCCTCTTCCAAATTATCCTCACCAACAATCATTTCATCAATTGCCACTTCACTTTCGGATAATGTAACACCTTCAAATTCGTCCATTACATCTTTTTCTGCAAGATTATCACCAAATTGAGAATCTTCCTTACCTTCTTTAGAATCATAAGATAATTCAACACCAGCTTTGTCAACAATGTATTCAGCACCATCACCCATTCCTTTACTTGCGCTTAATGTTTGACTAGCACTATAAGGGTGGTGTTCAGTTAATAGATTATCATCCTCAAATACATTGTAGTTACCTTGCTTACCATAAGCTTCATTTAAACTCATGAATTTTAAGTTTAAATGCTTAATAGCTTTAGCATATGATGGATAAACTTCAGAAGTTTTATTCATCAAACCACCAATATAATTGAAATCTTCAGTTATAACATTTGTTTGTTTGTCAGTCACCTTAATAAAATAATTGTGACCTTCTCTAACTATACCATAAACCTTACCATCAGGTCCTAATTTCGTTAACTCAACAACAGAATTTTTAACATCCTCATTTAATGGTTTAATACCCATTAAATCTTTCATTCTGTCAACCTTCTCACTACCTTTTAACCCTGTAGGTCTTACTATAAATGATTTTTTCATTTTGTATTTTTTTTATTTTAATTATAAACTAATAGAACCCAAATCTGGAGAACCAAAATATACATCGGATTTATTACCAAGTAAATAAACCGTATCAGCAGTTGCAGCACTAAAAGTACCAATTTTAATATTTAAAACTGAAGTTGCTACTAAATTAACCTTAACACCATTGATTATTGCTGGTGTGTTAGCAAATGTATAAACTGCTGAATATGTTTCACCAGTAAAATTAGCATCTTGCCATTCCCTTATTATTGAATAAGTGTCTCTACTAACCATATGCGATTTATTTTTTTATTAATAAATATATAGAAACAATAAAAAAGATATAAATATAAAATAAAAATGGGACCTATATAAGCCCCATTTATTTTTTAATTTACTTGTATATCATTAATTAACTTATTGATTCTATTTCTACCCTTCTCACCGATTGGTATCGGATTACCTTCCTCATCAATATAAACAAACTTCATATTTGTTTTTAATACGATATATTGTTTTCCAGTTCTAACATTATGAGCTCTAGCCTCAATATATAACATTACTGATGTATTACCAATAGATGATGGGTATCCAAATATTTTAATTAGCTGTCCTTCCTTGCTTGGTTTTTCAAATATACATTTATCAATGCTTACGGTAACCATTCTTGGTGTATCACATAATTGCATTGCATATGCAACCGCAGAAGCATCTAACCAAGATAATAATTTTCCACCAAATAGATTTCCATGAAATCCCAAATCTGATTTTTTAATAGGGTGTGTGTTTAATAATTCCATATTTTATTATTAATTATGTGTACCATTTGTTAAACTAACCCCATGTTTGAATCCAGTTACAAATGAATTCATTTCATACTCAGTCATATTTTCCAATACTGAACCAATAGCATAACCAATCTCGTTACCAATATCTGATATATCACCATTATAATATTTTAAATTATTTAAATGCTCTGATATTTTATTTATGGTTTCTTTAAAATCAATTAACCTATCATCTTCTAACCCATCAAGCAATGTTACATCCCATATTAACATATCTTCTTGGTCATCTCTGCACATTTCTAATATTGGTGTTAACACATTATCAACCCACTCATTGTAGGTATAGTTTGAATCTGGGTTATCTTTTAAATAATTTTTATATTGCGTTTCTAATTTTGACATATTTTTAATTTATTCCCCACCCCAAGCTGAGACGATTGTTATTGTATATAATGGGAAGTTTTTTTCTTTAATATAGTAAATATCACTTATATAACCATTTTCTTGTTCTACTGTCCAGTAAGGGTCACCATCAACATCTTTATCATTTGGTAACTCAATTTCCATATCAAACTGACCCAATAGATTACCAAGAGTATATACTGCTAAATCTTCATTATCAAAAGTTATATATAGATTGTCCTCCCTACCCTTTTCATATATAGTATACCACATATTAAGTGGTGCGGATTCATTTTTTTTAATCGTAATAACCCCAATTTGAGCATTTGAGACTAATGTAGTCAACAACAATACTATTGATATAATAAGTTTTTTCATAATTTATTTTTTTTAACTTAAATAATTTGACATATTTTTAGCAGCTTCAAAAGCATCTTCCATTGTTTCAATGATTTTTGAACCTCTAAGCTTAAATGGTATAACATATGAAATACCGTCAGCATCCATCCATTTTTTACCTAATTCATCTTCACTATCGTAAAGCTCTTGGAATCGTTTTTCCCATTCGTCCCATTGATGTTCATCGTAATCTCCTTTCTTTGGTTCGTATTTTTCATCAAATAATCTATCACCAATTCTAAACATATTCCCACCTCTGTGAGTATACCCATACATTCCTTCAATCACGGGATTTTCAGTTCCATATGTTTCTGGGGTAATAACACCAGCAACCCCGTGTGGATAATCTTCATCCACCATCATTTGATTTTTAACATACCAGCGAGCCTCATCAATACTTCCAATATATTGCCCGTCAATAGATAAAAATGAATTTTCCAATGTGTGTTCATTGTTTGGACCGAATGTGTGTGTTCCAATTTTTCCACCAGTCAATCTTTCGATTTCTTGGATTTCTTCTTTTGTGACTAATTTGTCTTTTGTTTTTTTACTATTCATAATTTATATTTTTAGTTTGACAGAGGCAACTTTATTGTAGGGTGTGATTGATAATTTTCAACCTTAAAATCAGTATTATCCAAATGTGTTAATAAAGTCAAATCTTCAGATAGTGCTTTATAAAATTCATCTGTTTTCATATGTTTCAATGTTGGTAGTGGATATGGTTCTCTTGTTAATTGTTCTTTAATCCCGTCAACTTGATTAAGGTAAATGTGACAATCACCCATATTAGTAATCAATTCGTCAGGAACCATATTAACCATTTTTCCAATAATTTCTAAAAGTAGTCCGTATGATGCCAAATTAAATGGTGTTCCCAATGGTACATCTTGGCTTCTGGCATTATACATTAAAGAGATTGCTCTGGTTGGGATATTTTTAGTATCTAACATACTCATTGTACACTCTTCAAAATGTATTTTTTCGATTTGATTATATAAATTAAATCGTTCCTCAAAACTCAACTCTCTTGTATAAACTTGAAATCCATAATGGCATGGTGGCAAAGTCATTTCATCTATCTCACCAACATTCCATGCATTAACCATTAATCGTCTTGAGTCTGGATTTGTTTTAAGGTCTTGGATTAGGTTTGCAATTTGGTCTATTATTTTTATTTCTATAAAACTTTCATCAGCTTTAGTGTGGGGTGTATATAATCTCTTACCAGCCCAATTTCTCCATTGTTTACCATACACGGGACCGAGTTCACCCCACTTTTTAGCAAACGCATCATTTGTTTTGATATAGTCAACGAATTCTTCTTTTGAATATGTTTCAAACTCATACTCATTAGTTTCGTGATTATAATATGAACTACCATATTCTATTTTAGCTATCTCACCTAATTCCCAATATCGTTTACAATATGATTGGTAAGCATCACCATCCCAAATATGGCAACCATTATTAACAAGGAATTTAATGTTGGTATCACCACGAAGGAACCATAACAATTCTGTTGTGATTGTTTTGAATGGCATCTTCTTTGTGGTGAGCAATGGAAACCCATCTGACATTTTATGACGGATATGACGACCAAACACTGAAATTGTGCCCCCATTTCTAGTTTCTTTTTTAATACCATTCTCTAAAATATCTTCTAAAAGATTTTGGTAATCTAAATCTAATTTATTCATTTTGATTTACGTTTTGTTTTTTTATTTATATTTTTTACATAGTCATCAAACTCACCTTTTAGTTTTGCAACCAATTCATATTGTTCACTTTCTAACAAAGTTGAAATCATTTCTTCTATTATATCTTTTACCTCATCAAATGATAAATTAATTTGATTACATATTTCTATAATTTTATCAAAACCTTTATGAACATAAAGCATTAATCGCATTAATACAACAGAATCATGGTCGGATTCAACATCTCTAATTATAACTTTATCTTTACCATTTATTGTTATTGTGGTAATGATATACTCCACATCACTAAGAATTCTTTTACCATTAGAGTCAAAAAGTTTATCACCATATTCGCTAATCACATCAGAACCATTTACAATTCTTTTTGAAAAATTACTCATCGATTGGTTTATAATAATTTGTTATTCTGTTTGCAAGAGACAACATCTTCCTTTCATCAAATATTTGATTAATATCAAAGTCAGAAATAATATGTTCCATATCTGATATTATTGATTCTTGAATTTTAATAATTTCTTCTTTTTTGATTTTATCAATTTCCTCAACAATTAAATCAGCATCAACAGTTTCACCTTTTTCAAATGAATACGGTTTAATATGTGAATTTAATATTGCACCTTGACTTTCTGCGGTTTCAAAACGCATGTAATCCGAAGCTGACACATCATTATAAATGTATTGTGCCCCACGCTTAAATGTAATTGTTAATTTTTTGTTGTTTTTCTCATACTTTGATGCCAAAATATTTGACGAATCATAGATTGCTTTAACAACATTTTCTTTTTCTACTCTTTTTAGTAACATAATTTATTTTGTTTTATATGATTTTATTTCTGATAAATTAATTATATCATGTTGTGTGTGGTTTAAATTACCTAACTCTGTTAAATCTTTTTTAATTATTATCATATAATCACCAGTTATTAAAATACTAGCATTGCTGTAGTAACTGATTGATAATCCAGTGTGTTTGATAATTTCTATACTTTTAAAAATAGGTAAAGTGTCCCACATACATTTTTTATTATTTACTTGGGTACAAATATACGGATATTTATTAAAAAAATCAACGTTGATTTTTATAAAAAAAATAAGTACTTTTGACAAAATTAAAATTATGAATAGGGAAATAATACCTAAATTAAGGGTGATAATCGCAGAATCGGTTAAAGAAGCCAAATCAATGGATGATAATATGGTTAAACCAGAACATATTATAATGTGCATAATTTCTGATAATAATAATGGTTGTTCAGATACCTTAAAAAACCTATCAATAAATCTATCAGATTTAAATGATGCTATATATTTGAGTTTAAGAAATGAAAACTTAACCCCTAGATTGGAAAAAGATAATAAGATAACAGTACCATTCAATAAAGAATGTAGATTACTATTTAAAACTGTTGATTTAGAATCTGAATTGTTGGGTGATAACCATATTGATACAACACATGTAATGATGTCTATATTAAATCCAAAAAATAAACTAAGTCTTAGGAAATTGTTAAATAAATTTAACATTAACTATAATAATTTTAGCAATAAAGTTAGAGAAATGAGAGATAATTTAGATGAAATTAAAAATATGTCAGAAGATGGTGAGACATTTGACTATGGTGGTTCAGATGATGATAAACGAGATAAAAGACAAAAGAGAAGCACACCAAGTAAAACACCAGTATTAGATAATTTTTGCACTGACATAACCAAAATGGTTGATGAAAATAAAATAGACCCAGTTGTTGGTAGAGCTAATGAAATTAAAAGGGTCACACAAATATTATCAAGAAGAAAAAAGAATAACCCAGTTTTAATTGGTGAAGCTGGCGTTGGTAAAAGTAGTATCGTTGAAGGTATTGCTTTATTAATTAAAAGTGATAATGCCCCAAGAACATTAATCGATAAAAAGATATACTCATTAGATTTAGCATCAGTTGTTGCTGGTACTAAATATAGAGGTCAATTTGAAGAGCGAATTAAAGCCATTTTAGATGAGTTAAAAGCTAACAATGATATAATCTTATTCATTGATGAATTACATACGTTTATAGGGGCTGGAAATGCTTCTGGTTCATTAGATGCGTCTAACATTTTTAAACCAGCATTAGCCAGAGGTGAAATACAAGTTATTGGTGCAACAACATTAGATGAATTTAGAGAACACATTGAAAAAGATTCTGCATTAACCAGAAGATTCCAACAAGTGTTGGTTGAAGCCACAACCGTTGAAGAAACCAAAATAATATTAAACAATATTAAAGAAAAATACGAAAAGTATCACAGAGTTACATATACGGATGAAGCAATTGAGGAATGTGTTAAAATGGCTGATAGATATATAACTGATAGAGCAATGCCAGATAAAGCCATAGATGTATTGGATGAAGCTGGTGCTAGTACTAGTGCATCACAAGAAAAACCAGAATCAATAAAAAAATTAGAATTAAGAAGAGAAGAAATACAACACAAAAAATTAGAAGTTGTCCAAAAACAAAAATATGAGGAAGCTGCCGAATTAAGAGATGAGGAAAGAAAAATCAATGAAGACTTGGATAAAGCTAAAAAAGCTTGGTTTGACACAATAGATAAAAAAAGAACAACGGTTGATGTTGATTTAATTGCTGAAACTGTATCCATGATGACTGGAATCCCATTAAATAAAATCTCATCCCAAGAAAACAAAAGATTGTTAAGTATGGATAAAGATTTGATGGGTAAAGTTATTGGTCAAGATGATGCTGTAGTTAAAGTAATTAAAGCGATAAAAAGAAATAGATTAGGTATCAAAGATAGAAACAAACCAATTGGTTCATTTATATTCCTAGGCCCAACTGGTGTTGGTAAAACACACTTAACTAAATTATTGGCTGAAGAAATTTTTGGAGACCCAGAAGCTCTAATTAGAGTTGATATGAGTGAATATATGGAGAAACACGCAATATCAAAATTAATTGGTTCACCTCCAGGATATGTTGGTTATGAGCAAGGTGGTCAATTAACTGAAAAAATCAGAAGAAAACCATATTCGGTTGTTTTATTTGATGAAATTGAAAAAGCCCATGATGACGTATTCAATCTATTATTACAATTGTTAGATGAAGGACAACTAACTGATAGTTTGGGTAGAAAAATAAACTTTAAAAATGCTTTGGTAATCCTAACATCAAATGTTGGTGCTAAAGAATTAACTAGCTTTGGTAAATCAATGGGATTCCAAACGGATGCCCTTATTGCCAATGAAGAAGAAAGAACTCGTTCAATTATTGAAAAAGCGCTTAAAAAGAAATTCAAACCAGAATTCTTGAACAGACTTGATGAAATTATTGTATTTAATAGTTTAAAAGAAGAAGATATTCACAAAATAATTTATAATGAATTGGATAAATTAAAAGAACGTGTTAAAGAAATGGGTTACGATATGAAAATTCAAAAAGCCGCAATTGAACACGTTGCTAAAAATGGTTATGATGAAGCATATGGTGCTAGACCTCTAAAAAGGGCAATACAAAGATATATTGAGGACCCAATCGCCGATGAAATACTAAGTGGTAACTTTAAAGAAGGTGAAACTATAAATGTGGTATTCGATAAAACTAAAAATGAAGTTGTTCTAAAAGCTGAAAAACAAAAATAAATAAAACCCACAGAAATGTGGGTTTTTTTAATATTTATTAATATGATTGAAAATGATTTAATTGAAAAATATGGTGATGCCCTAATTGGTCTTGATATATATGAAGATGCAAAAAGCTTAAAATTAGCCAGAATTATAATAAACCCAGAATTTAGAAATAGTGGTGTGGGTACAAATATAATGACTGATTTAATTAACTATGCTGACAAAAATAAACAGATAATTACATTAACACCATCTTCAGATTTTGGTGGTGATAAAAACAGGTTGGTTCAGTTTTATAAAAAATTTGGATTTAAACCAAATAAGGGATATCATGCTAGTGATGTATATACAGATACCATGATTAGGTGGCCTAAGATAAATCAAATGTCTGAAACAAAAGAACTGGTAAAACAATTGTTAAGACATAAAATAATACAAATAAAATAGCCATGATTGTTTCCAACCACAGCCTATTTCATTTAATTTAAATATTATTTGCTAGATTTTGTAATCTCAGCAATAGTTTTCTCTAACTTAGCGATTTTAGATTCCAATAAGTTAGCCTTTTTTGCTTCTTGCTCAGCAAGCCATTCAGTTTTTTTAGCTTCAACCGCTTCATTTACAATGTTGTCGATTAAATCAACTAAAGCTGATTCATTGATTCTAACGATTTTTGTTTCTTTTGACATGTCTTTAAGTTTAAAAAATTTTTTATTACTTAAATATAAATATATAATAAATCTTCAAAAAGACAAAAAAATATAAAAAAAATCAACACAATTTGTCAGCACCACTGCTGGCAGCCCATGCGTTCGGCTTGACCTTAAAGTCATAACCCATACCTAACATATAACCAACCGCTTCATTTAAAGCCTTATTTGATTCCCATTTAACGTCTGGATTAACGTCCGCATGGACCTCAAGTTTAATATTATATAAATCTAATAATGGTGAAATCTCATATGCAACCTCAATTGTTTTAGATACCTCACGCATCATACGCTCTTTCACACCTTCTTTACCCCTTTTTAAAGATGTATCAAAATAAGTTGAGCCGATAACAATACCACCTTTACCCTGGTTAATAGCTCTACCAAATTTATCTTTACCAATATTTTCACTAACTTTAATTATAATGGCTGTTGCAAATTTATAACCACCACCACTCCTTTTTGAATCAGTACCAACACAAACAGTTAAATCATAACCATTACCCATTTCTTCGTCAAAAATTTTAGATAAATAATCCAATAATGGTTCTTCAATGTACCCTTTAGATATTCTTTTCCATCTCATAACTTTTATTTTAATTTCTTTATTATAAAAAAACCCCCATGGTTTACTGGGGGTCAACAACAACATTTGGTAATAATGCTTTTAATTTATTGTAGTTCGCCTCACCAATATCCCGAATACTAACTGCTAATCTATGTAAATTACCCCCGTTTGATTTATCTAGATATTTTATAGAATCTGGTATATTTGATATTTTGTTACCCATCAAATTTATAAAAATTAATTTTCTTAAATTTGATATTTCCTTTGGTATCTCCGTTAATCTGTTATCCCTAACAACCATAACCTCAAGGTTAGTCAATGAAAATATTGATGGGTGTAAAGATACCAAATTGCTATTATTTATTTCTAAAATCTCCAAATTTTTAAATCTAGTCAAATCACCCATTTTGGGTAATTCTTTATCTTTAAATATTATAAATGGTGTACTTTCCTCTATAACTTCAAATAAAGAATCACTAAACCCAAATTTAACCAAATAATCAAGGTATAGATTATTGTTTGTTGATTTAACCTTTTTTGACCAGTAAACCAGTTCATCATGGAAATACTCAAGCAATGATTCACTCTGTAATAAAACATTATCGTATATACTAACATTTGTAGTATTCTTTCTATGTTTTATTTGATTGGTTTCAAAATGTATTTGATGCAATACCTCATCATCTAATTTACCAGAGAAGAAATCATTATTTATTATAATGTAAATTTTAGATTTCTCACCATTTGGTCTTTTATTATTTGAGGTATAATGATTAAACATACCATTACCCTCTTTACATGTACACCAGTTTGCAAATTGGTCAAATACTGTACTAGCATCTCTTGTTAGTGGAATGTAAACAGTAAATTTCCTATCCCTAACACCAATTTCAGCTTGTCCAGAATCAACAAATTTATATAACAATCTTTCTATTTCAGATGAATCCCTAACAATGAATGGGTCAATCGCATCAAACAGCTGACCTAATGATTTGTATTGATTTATATCCGTTGGGTCGGTTATATGTCTTAATATATAACTACCACTACATAGGTTTTTAAATTTTTGCTTTCGTTTATTTGCTTCAAAAATTAATAAATAATCTTTAGCCAATGGTAAATCCTCCGTAGCAAATCTAATTGCTGAAACAATATCATTATTTTTTAATAACCTATTAAATGTGGTTAACATCCATTGGGTATACATCTTGTTTGGGCTTGGGTCCGCATCAACCATAATATCAAAAATATACTTTGATATTAATATACTTTTCTTTGATTTATCGTTTATAACTATTTCAGATAAAATAGCCAAACAAATACCATCATCTGACTCAACCTTATTAACAAGGTGTCCATCAGATTTAAATTTGTTTATTTTTGAATCAATATGTTTATCATCAAAAACCTCAAATTTATCAAATAAAAACTTTAAACGTTTATCCAAAATCAAAATAATGTATTTTATATGCAAATATACGAAGAATTATAAACTATATCAACAGATTATAAAAATCTGTTTACAGCATCTTCCTCCATAAAATTTTCAACCTTATCCCTCATAATCCACATTAGGTGGTTAGAGTCACAAAATCTATCCAACATTTCCATCATAACTTGGTTTGGATTTTCGCCATCGGTCATTCTATATTTAGCCTCTTCAAAAGAATCATATTTACCAATGTTTAATAATTCATTCATAATTATGTTATAAACTTCCCATCTAAAAATATTACTTTCGTTATCATTTTTTATGGAGTTTACAACGTAATCCCTGTATAACTTGTCAAGCTTATTAAACTTACCAGAGACAGCCTTAATTGTAAAATCAAAGTCACCCATATGTTTAAATTTTTATTGTTTATTATATACTCATAAATATCTTTTGAGTATGCGTAAAGGATAAAAATTAACAATAATATTAAGTTAAATTTTATTAGAAATTGTTAATCTTATTATATAACCTAGTTAATTCTGGTGTTAGGTTTTTAATGTTATATAAAACCTCGATACATGCCTTATTTGGTGGTACATTATCCGTCAATTTGTATTGCAATTCTTTAACTTTCATAGCATCTTTAATGTTATGTTTTAATTCAAGTATAACTTGATTATACGTAACCCACTCGTGCTTTGACTTTAGGTCACCGTTAATTAAATTTTCTGTAACTTTTTCTTCGTATGCGTGTTCAAGATAAGTTTCAAAAGGTTCACCATAAACCTCCATTAATTTTTTCCTTATTTTGTTTTTTAGATTCACAACGCATGTTTTACCACAAAGTTATATTTTTAGACAACAAACCATCTTTAATTTTATTATAATACCAGTCGTCTATGGCTTGTTTTAAAAAATCCTCACCACATCTATCAAAATATTTGTTTTTAAAATAATCTAAAACTTGTTTTGCGGTGATAATGCTATCGTCAGCTAAAACTTTAAATCTGGGTTTATTTTCATAATCGTAATAATCCCTAACGGTAGCCGTAACTTTATCATAATTCTTATCCAAATCCTCAATAATATCCTCCAGCACCATAGATACAGCACTTTCATTTATAATAGGTTTTATTAACCTGTTATACTGAGACTCAGTTATGATTAATTTAGTTTTCATTTACTTATAAATATCTTTATATATAAAAAAAGCGGCAATCGCCGCTTTAAATTTAATTTACAAATTTATTTAGTGTTTCCTCATTTTGAAGTCCAGTTGCCTTCTTTGAAACATTCCCTTTTTCAAATAAAACCAATGTTGGAATACTTCTTATACCGTACTGCTGTGATAATTGTGAATTTTCATCAACGTTAATTTTAACAACTGACACATCATCATTTTTCTGAGCAAAAGACTCAAGAACTGGAGCTATAGCCCTACATGGACCACACCACGGTGCCCAAAAATCAACCAATACTGGTTTTTCTGATTTTAAAACCAACTCATCAAATTGGTTTGAATTACATTCTACTATCATAATTTCTTTTTATTATTAAATATTTTTAGACATCACAAAAATAGAATTTATTGTTGTAACTGATTTATATATTTTATCCCATATACTATTATAAAAAAAACCAACAACGTATGTACCAGCTTCTTTATCAGTAAAACCAAAAAATGAAGTCAACCTATTCAAAAGTTTATTTATTATTATTTTTTCACTCCTTGAAAAATCAACACCACGAATAACCTTATTACTTATCGCAGAACACATGCTTGTGAATGACTGATAACCAACTCCTCTATTTTTTATACCCTTTTTAAATTCATCATATAAAAAATCACACAGCTGGTAATATACTATTTTATCAAAATGATTCAAATTATAGATGTGATTAAATACGTAATTATATGAATCGGCCAAAAGAATATAAGTGCCAGTGGCTGCAACATATTATTAATCTCAATCTTATTATGAATAATCAAAACCCAAATAAAACCTAAAAATAAATAAACAAATAAATATAAAAACACCATAACTATTTTTTTTTGTAAAAATATGAAATTAATAATTAAAAAACAAATATTTATTAAAATAAATTAAAAAAAATGAATGAAGAAGTTACGCCCGAAGAAGAATATGATTGGGATGAATTTGGAGACCACTCTATCACCATTTTCTGATGAAATCACAAATAAATTAGCATTTAAATACTTAAGGATTGTATACCCAATATTAAGAATGAATATTGAAGGTAAATTCAAAAGAACTATACTAATTAATGGTACTTATTATTCTGTTTCACAAAACAAATCAGAATTCATACCACCATTAATTAATGAGATTTCAAATACATTCAGCATACCCCAATCTGAATCAAAAATAATTATATTTGATTATTTTAAAATAAAGAAATACAAGTAAATTACCAAGACTCTACCTTTCTGAATTTTAACTCAGAAAGATATTTGTAATTCATGTTGTTTATTGATGTATATTCTTCTTGAACATAGAAATATACCGTACTATCAGAATAATCACAAATAACGGCACTTATTGGCCTTGATGACCCACCCATCTGCATATTTGATTGAGTTGATTGAGGGTCCTCAATAATTGTCCAATTATTTTTTGTAACATAAAAACCATAAGGCATTAAGGTATCACTGTCCAAAACAAATTTACCATAACCTGGAACTGAATAAGGTTGATAAAATGACCATGTGGTTGAATTAAGTTCGATTGATTCAAATTCAATATCAGCACCACCCAAATCTAAACTGCTGGTTGTTTTACCTGGACCAAAATGGTCATACTTGGTTTTTTGATGCGTTTCAAGATTCTCAAGATATAAACTACCACCAACCAATAACCATTTACCATATAAACGAATGCTCTCAATCTGTGGCTCTGGTTGGACATTCGGCTCAATAACTTCTTTTTTACAAGAGAATAAAAATAAGCTAATAGATAAACTTAAATAAACAAACTTTTTCATAATTTTTTAATTTATACCACAAATATAAGCATAAATTTTTAAACCACCAAATTTTTAACCAATATTAATATCTTTAATATCTGAAAATACATCTCTGTACTTATTTTTAGCACTAGAATTAACCAAATCCTCCAAATTCATCAGTATTGTTGATATTACATTCATTTTATCAGAATTATTATAATATATCTTCTCAAGATTACTGTGAATAGGCTCAAATTTTTCCTTATAAACTGATTCATCAAATGAATCAAAATATTTGGTCACTTCACTGTCAATATTATAATTCGATTCATCTAATTGCTCAACAAATTTTAATAACTCACTAACATCTGGTTCATTATTTAATAATTCACTAATGTTAATGAACATAATTTTGTTATATACATTGTTTAACTGTTTAGTTATTAAATTAAGCCTAGCTTCGAATTTACTTATAGCATCTTCATTTTCCTTAATCAATCTTAACATTTCTAATTGACTTTCAGTAAGAATAATTTTCATAATAAAATTTTAATAATAAATATCATTAAATATTAAATTAAATTCTTTGGAACAAGTCTAACTTTAAAATATTTTTTAAATTGATACCTTGGAATTAAATACCCTTTTGTATTACTACCGAAGTCACCACTATCAGTATGTGTCTTAAAATTATTTTCAGATATTAATTTCCTTAACTTATTTGATTTTATATACCAAATCTCATTAAAATACTTAAAATAAGTTACAAACCATTCAGCAGTTGTTACAGTTATACCACTATCCTTACCCCTGGATTCATATTCTATGAATATATTACCAGTATCCGAATGTGGTCTACATAATACATCAGTTTTTATCTCATAACTCACTGTCTTAAAATTAATGTCATCCTTTTCTGGAACAGACATAATCAAATCATGTGAATTATTTTTATTATCTGAAACAAATGTTGCTCCCAATGATTCAAGGTCTAACCTAACAACATATTCACCGTCTTCACCTATCTCAATATCTTTATTAAAATCGTAATTTGCCATATTTACAAATATAGTGATTTTTTATCATATTAACAAATATTTATAGTATATTATGAAAGATTTTATACAAAATAGATTAAGAGTATTGCTTGAGGTTGTAACAAATCGAGATAGCGATTTAAATATACCAGACATTATTAAGTTTGGACCATCATATGTTTATAGTTCAGCTGACATGAATCGAATGATTGCAACAGCTGCTCAAATAGCTATGAAAATGCCATCTAACGTCTTACCAACTAGTTATGGTAATGGTGCATATACATTTAAATTAACAGAAACAAAAAGTGGTTATTTTACCTTTGTAGGGGTTCCAACAACCAAACATTTTTCTCCTGGAGAATATAAAGAAGCGCAAAATGGTAAAAGTATTTATTTATACACTATGGCCTGTTCAAAATACCCAGAAGGTGAAAATGAATCATGCACAACAATTTATAACCCTAATGTTGATGCAAAAATAAAAATTTTAACAGACCCAGAATTAAAACGAGTGATTATGGACTTCATAAATAAAAGTTTAGGCTATTTAGATGATAAAGGTGCTGAAATACAAGCATCAAAAATGTCACCAGACCAATTAGAAAAATTAGCTGGTAAAAAAGATTTATACGCAAAAAGAGGTGCACAAGAAAAGGGTTACTTTGGTGATGAAGAAGAACTAAGAAAACAATTAAATGATTTAGTAATAGCTAGAAGAAACGCAACCAGTATGGAAGAAAAGAAAAAAATTAGAAACCAAGAACTTGAATTGAAAAATGCGTTGGCTGATATTGAAAAAGAAAGAAGAAATAGATTAAGTACTAATAGATGAAATCATTTATAAAACAATTACTTAGAGAAGAAATTGAAACGATGCCAAAAAAGGCAATCGTTCAAAAATTCATGGACTTTGTTATTGACCATCTTGGTATAGATGGTAAAGTTATCGCTATATTAACAAACAAAAAAGATGGTATCAGAACCACAGCTGTATACAACCACGCTGAAGCATCAATCAAAATATATATCAAAAATAGAGCAATTGTGGATATTTTAAGGTCTCTGGCACATGAAATGGTTCACCACAAACAAAACCAGCGTGGGGAGCTTAAAGACAACCCACACGCTGGAGATGATGGCTCACCACAAGAAAATGAAGCAAATGCTAAAGCTGGTGAACTAATCAGAATATTTGGAAGACAAAATACGGAGATTTACGAATCCTAAAATAAACCCATAACGTCATCCATTTCAAATGGTGGAACAGCATTACCCACATAATCAATACCATTGAATTTAACTAACTCAGATTTAACCATATCATACAATTCTTGCGGTGCTTCACAGTTTTTATATCCCTTAAATTGGGTAATTTGTAATACCTGTTTAGTATAATTATTAATCCAAGATTTTGTTAATTCAAGCGTATAATCACTTATTGAATATATTGCACAATTGCCATTATCAGCTTTTTTAACATAAGTTGCAACACAATGATTTTGTCTTCTACCCTCAAGATTCATTTCTTTAGTTGTTTGCAATATTTTAAATCCAGATGACTCAGCAAAATCTAAATATATTTGTGCCAATGTCAATTTCCTATCATTCTCGGTGAATACAATATCAGTTATCTCCTTTGACCACTTATCATGCTCATCTTTTAATCTTTTTGTTGACCAAGAACAATTTACCCTTTTATCTAAAGTCTTTGCCATTTTAACCGTATCATAAAATATACCAAAATCGTATGTTGGTAATGTGTTATGCAAATTTTCAACATTGTCTAAATATTCAATATAGTATTTTAAATAAGATGCTTGATAGTCACTAATATCTACCAATATCTTAGCGGCTGGTAACGGCAACTTATATTCATGTCGCAATGCCTTCTCCAATGAAAATATCTTTTTACTAACCATCGTATTAAAAGATACATTTCTACATATATTATGTTCAGTCATAAACCTAAGCCAAGGTAGTCGCTCAACCAAAGTTGGGACTACTTTATAATCAAAATTTATACCCATTAAATGTGAATACGTTAATGGTAAAAAGGTTTTATTTTGTTTAAAATAAAATTTATTACCCTTTTTTATAATTGATAATACTCTACTTTCCCTATTATACATTTTATTGGTTTTACTTATCCCATGTTTTTTTGTAAATACAACAATAGTGAAATCACCATTAGGTTCATCAAAAATACCACACCTGGTATTGGCAAATATGTTCGAACTTTCATTCATAAAATATACCCTAGCATTATATTTGTTTTTTTGATATATCTTATATAATACATCAACATTCGGGTTTTGATACGAAAATAACTCTGTGTATTTGGCTTCTGCGCTCATATGATTTTAATTTAACAATGCAAATATATGAATATTTTTTAAATCTACAAAATAATTTTAAAAAAAAATTTGCACAACATAGATATTAATCATATATTTGTAAAAAATTAAATATTATGCCAGATTTTTATGTAGATAGCCTAGATATCTCACCAAGTGAATTTGTATATGCTTGTTCTGAAATTGAAATTGATGAACTTATTGCTGTATTATACAAAGATGGGTATATAACATCAGAATCAATATTAAAAAATAATAACGACTTATCAGTACATGATGAAATGTTTATGGAATACCTAACCAAAATATCGAAGTCAAGACATCTATTAACAAAAGCCGAAGAGGAAATTATTAAATCAATTGCTGATAGATTATGAAAGTATCATTTGATTTCGATTCAACATTATCCGAAGAAAAAAACCAAAAACTAGCCAAAAAATTTATTGACGATGGTCATGAAGTTTGGATTACAACATCCAGATTATCTTCAGAACATGGTAAATCAAAAGGTTGGCCTTGGATTATTACACAAAATGAAACATTATTCAAAACAGCTGAAGAATTGGGGATATCAAAGGATAAGATTAAATTCACAGAAGGTGAAGATAAATGGAAATCATTATATACCTTTGATATTCATTTTGATGATGATATTAATGAAATTGAGTTGATTAATAAAAACCTACCAAATTGCTGTGGTATATTAATATATAAAATATAAACTAACTAATTTACCGTCAAAATAAAACCAAACGGTAAATAATTAAAATTATACCGTTTAAAATATAAACAAACCCCTTATGGGGTTTTTGCATATAATCTAATATTTATTAATAAAAAAAAACATGAGAAGATTCGATAAAAAAACAAACATCCAAAATGTAAACATACTTTCAGAACAAAGATATGTTAAAGATAAATTAGGTATTAATGAAAATGCTAAATCAGCATATAATACAAACTACCTAAACAACATTAATTTTATTTTATCCCCATTTGATAAATCTGATAAAGCATTTCAAATGTCATTTGACAATAACATCGATAAATCAAAAATCGAAAGTGCTATCAAAAAGGAACCAAATGCAAATGTTGAAAATGTTAAATATGAATGGGTACCAGATGAAATTTATCAAAATCGTTTAGTAATATTACCTGGTACAGATAATAGAGGTCTTACTTGGGTATTTAAGGCATTGGACGAGCTTTACGGAAAACATGGTCAAAATATGGGCTGGGTATTACCAGATTAAACCCAATTATATAATATGCTATTTAATATAAAAAATATATTAAGGGAATCCCTAATTTCAGAATCTAAAAAAACTGAATACCAATATCAAATTAGAGATATTGGTGGG
>Ga0315904_10004639_pt1 | contig 19453 bp, 16 predicted proteins | sample LakEriMetagenome_6_FD_203529 | JGI IMG/M metagenome (GOLD analysis project Ga0315904, IMG submission 203529) | Freshwater fungal communities from buoy surface, Lake Erie, Ohio, United States - Buoy 12 MA120 | ecosystem: Environmental > Aquatic > Freshwater > Lake | place: USA: Lake Erie, Ohio...
GAATATCAACTCGGCATAGTCCATCTCATCCCTGTCTGCAAAGGTATTCAACACCGGATCGCGGAACCAACCAAGTGTCGAATACGCGTCCACTCCTTCAACCCATGCCTCATCCCCCAGGAGCTCCATACGCGCCGCTTCCTCCCTCACCATCTCCTCGCGGAAAAACCCCCGGTAATCCTGGCGGCCCACCACCGGATACCACCATGAACGCGGTTCCATCGACAGCTCCGGCGCCGCATGCAGGACCCACACCAGATGCTTCCGCTCCAAATCCGCATACAATTCGTAGTTTCCCTGCGAAGGCATGTGCAGTTCGTCGCGCGCGAAAACCAGCAGCCGCTTCGTCAGTTCCAGCCGCTCCTTGAGAAAACCGTCCTCTGTTTGCGCGGCCACTTTTTCAATCGGCGCACGCTTTGCCAGAACCTCCACCTGTCCGGCCACCGCCTGCCCGTAATACTCCGCAGTCCGGCATCCCGCCGTCAGCACCATCCATCCCGCCACCAGCCATGTTCGCGTCCGCACTTCCCTGTTTACGCCGCCATGCGACCTCTGCCAATCCCCGACATTTTTGATGGCAACGAAGAAGGCAACGAAGAGGTTGCCAGTTCCGTCCGAGCCGCTATCTTGCGCGCCCCGGTTCGGAAAAACCGGCTCTTCAACCATGAATCATCCCACAGTGGCGATTGTTGGCGCGACGGGTGCCGTCGGCGTGGAAATGCTCCTTTGCCTCGAACAGCGGAGTTTTCCGCTCGGCAAATTGAAACTGCTCGCCTCCGCGCGCTCGGCCGGCAAACGCATGACCTTCCGCGGCGCGGAAATCACCGTCGAGGAGCTCACCCACGACTCGTTCAAGGACGTGGACATCGCCCTGTTCTCCGCGGGCGGCGGCATCTCCAAGGAATTCGCCCCCTCCGCCGCGGCCGCCGGCGCGGTGGTCATCGACAACTCATCCGCCTTCCGCATGGATGCCGATGTCCCGCTCGTCGTGCCGGAAATCAATCCGCAAGCCGCCAAAAACCACCCGCGCAACATCATCGCCAACCCGAACTGCACCACGATCATCTCGCTGATGGCCCTCGCGCCGCTGCACGAAAAGTTCGGCCTCAAGTCGGTCATCGCTTCCAGCTACCAGGCCGTCTCCGGCTCGGGCGCGCAGGGCATCGTCGAGTTGGAAGAGCAGGTCAAAGCCATCGCCGGCGGCCAGCCGTTCACGCCCAAAGTCTATCCGCGCCAGATCGCCTTCAACGTGATCCCGCAGGTCGATGTCTTCACCGACAACGGCTACACCAAGGAGGAACTCAAGATGCTGCACGAGGGCCGCAAGATCATGGGCCTCGATAACCTCAAGGTTTCCTGCACCTGCGTCCGCGTGCCGGTCTATCGCTCGCACTCGGTATCCATCACCGCGCAGTTTGAGAAACCCGTCGATGCCGATGCCGCACGCGCCGCCTATGCCGGAAAGCCCGGCATCCAAGTGATCGACGACCCGTCTAACAAAATCTTCCCCGTGCCGCTCGACACCACCGGCAAGGACGACTGCCTCGTCGGCCGCATCCGCAAGAACATCGTGCTCGAAAACGCGCTCGACCTCTGGGTCGTCGGCGACCAGGTCCGCAAAGGCGCGGCCCTCAACGCCGTGCAAATCGCGGAGATCCTCTGAAGAGGTTCATGGTTGAGAGTGGATGGCTGATGGAAAGATATTGATTCCTCTTCCTCTCCGCCATCAACTATCAACCATAAACTATCAACTTCTTCCGCCGATGGACCTTAAATCCTACCTCGCCGACCGCGCCGCGCTGGTGGATGCCGCGATGGACGCTTATCTGCCCGCCGCGAAGGAACGTCCCTCTACGATCCACGAGGCGATGCGCTACGCGGTCTTCGCGGGCGGCAAGCGTCTGCGCCCAGTGCTTTGCCTCGCCGCGGCGGAAGCCTGCGGTGGAGAAACTGCGGACGCTCTCGCTCCCGCCTGCGCCGTCGAGTTGATGCACACCTACTCGCTAGTGCATGACGACCTGCCCGCCATGGACAACGACGACCTCCGCCGCGGCCGACCGACCTGCCACAAGGTCTATGGCGAAGGCATGGCCGTGCTCTGCGGCGACGCGCTGCTCACCGAAGCATTCCTCGTGCTCTCCCAAACTCCTGTCACCCAACGCTACGGCACCCGCGACCACATCGCCGAGCTCGCGGAAACCGGCGGCAGCAGGAAACTCATCGGCGGCCAGGTGATGGACCTCGAAGGCGAGGCCAAAAAACTCACCAAGGACGAACTCGTCCGCATCCACGAGGCGAAGACCGCCGCGCTTCTCACATGCTCGCTGCGCCTCGGCGCGATGACCGCCAACGCCACGCCCGCCAGGCTCGCCGCTCTAACCGACTTCGGCCACCACCTCGGCCTCGCCTTCCAGGTGATTGATGACATCCTCGACGTCACCCAAAGCACCGAGATCCTCGGCAAAACCGCCGGCAAGGACCAGGCCGTCGAAAAAACCACCTATCCCTCCGTCATCGGCCTCGCCGCATCGCGCAGGGAAGCAGCCAAACTCACCAAGGCCGCGATGGACTCGCTAAAGCCGCTCGGAAAAAAAGCCGCTCGTCTTGAACAAATCGCGGCATATCTGTTGCAGAGGGAGTATTGAATCCGGATGCCACCCGCACTTCCAACACCACCACCATCGCAAGATGAAGAGCATCTCAAGCTCCTTGCTCTTTTCCACCACATCGTGGCTGGACTCGGCGCGTTGTTCGCCTGTTTTCCGCTGATCCATGTCGCGATCGGCGTCACGATGATCATGAATCCCTCGATCATGAACGGAGGACAGCAATCGACACCGCCGCCCGCCGCATTCGGTTATCTTTTTGCCGGGATGGGGGCGTTGTTCGTGCTGCTGGGATGGGCGGCGGCGATTTGCACCTTCATCTCGGGACGGTATTTGGCCCGTCGCCGGTGTCGCATCTTCAGTTTGGTCGTGGCGGCCGTCTTGTGCGTGTTTTTTCCGTTTGGCACGGTGCTTGGCATTTTCACCATCATTGTTCTGAGCAAGGAGTCGGTGCGGCGGCTTTATGAGGCGGCCACGCGATAGCGCGAGCCTCGATCGACGTTCGTTCCGACTTGGATAACGGTTTGTCCGGAGATAGCGCTTGAGCGCCATGCCTTTGGGGATTCGGATCGCGGTTCCAACCACACGACATGGCGGCACCTTGGACTGCGGCCCGTCCCGACATACCACCTCACTCATTCTCCTCCAGCCACGTCGCGCGGGAGAGCCGCCACTCGTTTTCCTCCCGAATCCATTCGTAGGTGACGCGGTAGGCACCGTCGGCGGGGCGATAGGTTGGCAACTCGACCAAGGCTTCGAGGGAAAACTCGATCACCGCGCGGTCGTCTTTGACTTCTATGGAGTGGATGGTTCCCATTTCGAAGCTCGTTTGTTTGGCCTGCTGGCAGAGCCAGGTGAAAGCGGACTCGATATCGGATCGCTCAAAAGTTCCATTCGCCTGCTCGATGGTGGGTGTGTTGAGTTCCACTTCCTTGGCGAGCAGGGCGTTGAGCGAATACACGCCCATCTGCCGGCTGGCGCGGCCGCTGCCGGCTTCGAAGGTCAGTGTTTCCAACAGCGAGCTGGTGCGGCGTTTGATGACCTGCCCCGGCGAGAACCACCAGAAGCCGAAGGCGGCGAGCAACAGAACAACGAATGCCGGGATAACAAAACGTTTCATGTTTGCGGTTGTTGGTTGGGATCATAGAAGATCCGGATGTCCGCCTTGTCGGTGCCGAGCAGTTGTTGGGCGCGCTTGAGAGCGCCGCGGGTCGAGAGATTGGGATTGCGCGGATTGGTTAGAAACAGGTTCGACTCCCCCGCCCTGCGGTCGCAGCCTTCTTGAAGGGTATCGAGCACGCCGGACTGCTTGAGAACGCGGTAAACGTCGCGCGAGGCTCCGGAAACGATGAGATGCAGGCCCTTGTCGCGCATAAAGCGGATGAGATCCTCCAGCGCCATGACACTGGTGGCATCCAGGTGGCGCGCGTTCTTGAGCCGCAGGATGATGACCTTGATCGCCTCGTCGGAAACGGTGCGCTGGATCTGCGTGCGGAACAACTCGGCCGCACCGAAAAACAAGTCTCCCTCCACATGCACGATCGAGATCGCGGGAATCGGCCTGCTGCGTTTCTCGCCCATCTCGCGCAGTTCGCCCTCGTCGCTGAATTCATACTCCACCAGATGGGGGCGGCTCGCCTTGCGCAGGAACAATGATATCGAAACGGCCACGCCGATGAAGATGGCGACGTAAAGCGGTGCGAGCAGCGTGGCGATGAAGGTGGTCCACAAAACCGTGGCGTCATCACGGGTGGAGCGGCGGCAGATGCGGATATGGCGTTTGTTGAAAAGCGAGAATGACAACGCGATCACCAGCGCGGCCAGTGCGGACTTGGGCACGAAGTCGATGAGCGGCAGCCCCCAATCCACCGCGGCGGCGATCAACAGCGCGATGCCAAGGGTATAGATGCCGGAGTAAAGCGATGCGAAGCGTGTGAGCGCGCCGGATTCGAAGTTGAGTGTCGAACGCGTGAGCGATCCGGATGCGGGCATGCCTCCTGCGAAGGAGGTGGCGAGGTTGGCCATGCCGACGCTGAACATGTCCTGATTGGCATCCGGGCGCTGGCCGGATTGCGAGGCGAGGGTTTTCGACATCACCGAGTTTTCCAAACAGGCGAGAAAGGCGATTGCCAGAGCCACGCCGATCATGCTGGAGATATCGCTGAAAATTGTCGGCTCCGAGAAATCCGGCAGTCCGGGTTTCAAATCCGCGAAACCGAATGTGGTGAACGTTTCCACTCCCCTGAATGGGCCCGCGCCGAAGCGGATGAGCGATCCGAAGAGCGCCGAGGAAACGATGAGTGTCAACGCGAAGGCGGGCCACGCAGGCCGCCATTTGCGCAGGGCGAGATAGACCGCCATGGTCACCGCACCGATGACCAGCGGCACCCATTGCGTCTGCGGCAGTGCTTTTCCGAGTTCAATGACCAGTCCGATGAAGGTGGAGGCGGCTTCCGAGTTGACATATGCGCCCACTCCCAGCCATGGCTTGAGCTGGTTGCTGATGATCAGCACTGCGGCACCGGAAACGTAGCCCACCAGCACGCTGCGCGAAACGTATTGCAGCAGATCCGCGACACGGAGCAGCGAGGCACCCACCGCGATGAGTCCGGCCATCATCACCAGCACGGGCACCAGTTCTGCGGCGCGGCCTGACAGGGCGGCGTGCGTCGAGAAGAAACTGAAAACCATGAAAGCGGTGGCGTTCGTCGGCCCCATCACGGTGTGACGCGACGAGCAGAACAGCGCGGCAACGATCGCGGCGACGGCCGCGCAAAGGATGCCCTGGACGATCGGCAGTCCGGCGATCGCCGCATAAGCGATGGCCTGCGGCAGCCCGAGCAGGGTGACATTCGCGGCGGCGTGGGTGTCCGCTTTGAATTTCCCGAAATCATACTTGGCCGCCGTGCCAAGGAAGGGAGCGAGACGCACATGGCCTTCGTAATAATATTGCCCGATTTCACGGCCGGCGCGGATGATTTTCCGGAGTGCTTTCATGGCATCGGCATCATTTACCTGAAGCGAGCCCTGCGGAAGAAAACCAGCCCGAGCAGGACGCAGGCGACGTTTGGCGACCACAGGACCGCGGCGGCCGCCGCGTTCGTCTTGAACTGCTCGGCAAGCACCGTGACGAGGAAATATCCGGTGCCGATCAGCAGGCTCAGAATCAGTCCGCCGGAGGTGTCGCGGCGGCGCGAGTTGAGGCCGAGCGGTACTGCGATGAATGCGAAGGCAAGGCAGGCCATGGAAAACGAGTAACGTTTGGTGATTTCCGTCTGGAGCCTCACCCGCTGCACGTCGATGAGAGACGTATCTGTGGCCATGCGCTCGCGGATCTCCGCGTTGGTCATGGCGCTGGGTTTGGATTTGCGGCTGCGGGGATCTTTCAGATCGATGAGCAGCGGCTCGGCTTCACCGGCGAAGGCCATTTCCATGCGGCCATCCTCGCGGTGTGTCACAAAGAACGCGTCCTTGAGTTTCACGCGCAACTGGCTTTTCGCACTGTCGATCGAGAGCGCGGCGCGCGAGGCATGCACATAGGTGCGCTCGTCACCGCCGCCGTTGGGCACCTGATGATAGTGAAAACCCTCCACCCACTCGCCGCTGCGATCCTCGATGAGCACCTTCTGAATGCCTCCGCCCTCGCCCTTGAAATTTCCCTGCACAACTCCGGGTTTGAGCAGTGAGTCCGGATCGCGCGCGGCCTGTTCGAAGATCAACTGCACGGTCGATGCTTTTGAGGCTGGCACCACGTTGGTATTGATCCAAACGCTGCCCAGCGAGAGCAGCGCGCCGATCACGAAAACCGGCGCTGACAGACGCACCAGGCTCAAGCCCGCCACGCGGAAAGCCGTGATTTCCTGCCCGCCGGAGAGCCGGCCGAACACCAACAGCACAGCCGAGAGGAAACCCCAGGGCAGCGTGTACATCAGCGAGAGCGGCAGCACGTTGAGCACGAAACGCAGCACCAGTTCCAACGGCGCCCTCTGGTCCACCAGCAGAGGCTGGATTTTCTTGAAGAGGTTTCCCAGAACCAGCACCAGACTCAGCACCAGAACGGCGTAAAGCGTGCCCGCGAGCACTTGTCTGGTGATGTAGCGGTCCGATATGCGCATGAATCGCAGGCACTTTGGCCGCGCGCTTCCGGGCTGTCGAGACAAGAGAACACGGAAATGGCTGGGCGGGAAACCGTCCGAACCATGTTAGAAAGCGGCGGCGGCCGGGACGCCCGCGCCACTATCCAATCAGCCGAGCACATCGTCCATGGCGTCGATCAACTCCTGCATGGTCGCCTTGGTTTCGTTGCCCATGTTGGAAATGCGGAAGGTGAGCCCCTTGATCTTGCCGTAGCCGCCGTTGATGACGAATCCGTGTTTCGACTTGAGCGTCTTGATGAACCCGGATTGGTCGAAGCCGGCGGGCGTGTGAAAACAAGTCAGCGAAACCGACTGATTGCCCTCCGGCGCGAAGTTTTTGAAACCGTGGCGCGCGCCCCACTCGTGGATCATCGCGTTGTTCGACTTGTGGCGTGCGAAACGTTTCTCCATCCCCTCGGCCTCGATCACTCCGAGGATGTGTTGCAAGCCGAAGATCAGCGAGATCGCCGGAGTGGACGGCGTGTTGTTTTTCTCCGCGTTCTTGGCGAACTCGATGAAATCAAAATAATAACCGCGGTTGGGCATGGCTTCGGCGCGTTCGAGAGCGGCCTGGGAACATGCGAAAACCGAAAGCCCCGGGGGCAGCGCCAGCGCCTTCTGCACGCCGGCCAGCAGCACGTCGATGCCGAGGCGGTCCATGTCGATGGGCACGGCGGAAAACGACGATACCGAATCCACCACCAGCAGCACTCCGGGAAATGATTTGACCACTTTGGCAATCGCTTCCAAGTCGCTCATCACGCCGGTCGAGGTTTCGTTGTGAATGAGCGTGACGAGATCGAAGCCGCCTTCTTCAAGTTTGGCTTTCACCGCTTGCGGCGGAATCGCCTCGCCCCACTCGACCTGCACTTTGTCGGCTTGCAGGCCCATGCTTTTGGCAACGCTGTACCATTTGTCGGAAAACGCGCCGCAGCAGAGGTTGAGGACTTTTTTCGCGCAGAGGTTTTTCAACGAAGCTTCCATCACGCCCCAGGCGGAGGAGGTGGACAGGAAAAACGGACGCTGCGTTCCGCCGAGTTTTTTCAGCATCGGCTGGGTGGAGGCGTAAAGTTCCTCGAACTCCTTGCCGCGATGGCCGATCATCGGCTGGCTCATCGCGCAGTAGGTTTCCTTGGATACGTCGATCGGTCCGGGTATGAACAGTTTGGGCATGGCGGGGATGTTTGTTAGAGAAGATTGTAGGATTCGAGCAGGGCGGCGAGTTTCGCGTTTTGATCGCCACTGAGCGGGGCGAGCGGCAGACGCAGTTCCGGCGTGCAATGGCCTTGCAGGACCACCGCGGTTTTGATCGGCACCGGGTTCACATCCAGCGACATCAGGCCGCGCATCAGCGGGTAATATTGTTTCTGGATGACGAGCGCTTCATCGAACGAGCCGTTGAGACACGCGCGCACCAAGCGTGCGATCACATCAGGGATCAGGTTGCCGGCCACGGATACCAGACCGCAGGCCCCGCAGGCGATAAATGGCAGCGTCAGCGGATCATCACCGCACAAGATGCCGAAATCCTCCGGCACCGCCTGCACGAGTTGGTTGACGCGGTCCACCGAGCCGCCCGCTTCCTTGATCGCCACGATGTTGGGAAAATCCGCGGCCAGGCGGGCGGTGGTTTCCGGCGAAATTTCGATGACCGAGCGGCCGGGCACGCTGTAGAGCATGATCGGCAGGCTGGTGCATTCCGCGATGGCCTTGAAATGAAGGTAGAGACCTTCCTGCGAGGGCTTGTTGTAGTAAGGGCAGACTTGCAACGAGCCGGTGACGCCGAGTTTCTCCGCCGCTTCGGTGAGTTCGATGGCCTCTGCGGTGGCGTTCGCACCGGTGCCAGCCACCACCTCGCAGCGGCCCGCGGCGTATTCTACGGCCAGGCGGATCACCTCGATGTGCTCGTCCGTATCAAGCGTCGGCGACTCGCCGGTGGTGCCGACCGGCACGATGCCGTCCACCCCGCCGGCGATCTGGCGTTCGATGAGTGCTTTGAAGGCGGGGGCGTCCACCGTTCCATCGCGAAACGGGGTGATCAGTGCGGTGTAAGTGCCGGAAAAACTCATGGCGCGGGGAGAATGACCCATCCGCGCCGCAGGTCAAAGCCGGAGTGATGAAATGAGCCGGGGCGCGTCCGTCGGCGGAAAATTTCACGGCCTCGCACCATCGATGGCGACAGTGGACGCCGCCTCAAGTTTCGGGCGCAGGAAGTCGTCGATTTCCTCCGCCTCCTCCAGCACGAAGCCGCCGCTCATGAGCAGATAAACCCGCCGTCCCTTGCGGGTGCAGAAGATCATGCCGTTCCTTGCGCCCTTGTGAGTCAGGAATGCGAAACGCGAGGAATCGCCCCAGCGGAAAAGATCGTTTTGCTCCTCCACCCGGGTGTCCGTGTCGGAAAATTTCACGCCGAGTTTCGCGCCTTGCCACAAAACGGTGAAATTGGTCACCGAATCGGACAGCTTGGGCTCGTAATGCAGCGAAGTGTTCAGATAGGGGGCGTCGTCCGCCGGGTCGTCGTATTCGTATGAGAGTTCCACCGCGCCATCGAACAAGCGGGAGCCGGTCCATATCTCGCAGGTCTCGTCCATCTCGAACTCATGCCACTCCTGCATGTCCGCCGCCTGATGAAGCGCGGCGCGTTGTTCATCGTTCAACTCGATGGACCGGGTGCCGGATTTCGTGAAAAGAAACCAAGCGCCCGCAGCCAGGGCCGCCATGGCCGCCACTCCGCCAAACAAAGGCAGCACGATTCGCCAAGCGGATCGCCGTTTCGGCAAGGGCGGCGGCATGACTCTTTCCATGTCTTCGATCATTGTCGTGTCGAATATCGCACGCCAACCGCATCTTCAAGCCATTGCTCCGCGACACCCTCCGTCTTTCAAGCTTGGAATCAATAGTTGAAACGGCTAACGGAAAAACCACATGTGCCGCAGGCTCCTCCATCATCTTGCCATCTTGTTGCTGGCCGCCATCGCGCTTCCCGCATCCGGCAGGACTCCCCAACAACCCAACATCGTGCTCATCATGGCGGACGATCTTGGCTATGGCTCGCTTGGTTCATACGGCGGCAGGGAAATCAAGACCCCGCATCTTGACCGCCTCGCGGCGGGCGGCATGCGTTTCACCGACTTCCACAGCAACGGCGCGATGTGCTCGCCCACCCGCGCCGCGCTTCTCACCGGACGCTACCCCCAACGTTGCGCCTGGGTTCCGGACGAGGAACTCTCGCCCGTTTTCCGCGATCAACGGAAAGCCAACATGAAACAACGCTGGGCCTGGGGCGTCGCGACTGAGGAACTGACACTTCCCGATCTGTTAGGACAGGCCGGTTATCGGACCGCGCTCATCGGCAAGTGGCACTTGGGCTACGACATCGCGTTTCATCCGATGCGTCACGGCTTCGATGAATTCCGCGGCTTTCTCGGCGGCAGCGTCGATTATCACACGCATGTGGCGAACTACGGCCTCAAGCAGCTCGATTGGTGGAAAGGCAAAGCGATCGAAAACGAAACCGGCTACACCACCGATCTATTGACCCGTTACGCCACTGAGTTCATCGCACGCAACAAGCAGCGTCCGTTCTTCCTCTATCTCACACACGCCGCGCCCCACGATCCGTGGCAGGGGCGCGAATCCCGCGACAAGAAACCCGCTGCGGAAACTTATAAGGAAATGATACGCATTCTTGATGAATCGGTCGGTAAAATCATCGACGCCTTGCACGAGAACGGACTCGAAAATAACAGCCTGCTCATTTTCACCTCGGACAACGGCGGCGCGCCGCCCGAAGGAGTTGCGGCGAACGGCAGGCTCAAGGGTCGCAAGGGAAGTCTCTTCGAGGGCGGACACCGCGTGCCGATGATCGCATCGTGGCCCGGTGTCCTCGCCGCCGGATCGATGAACCACGAAACCGTGATGAGCATGGATTTCCTGCCCACCTTCGCAGCGCTTGCCGGTGCAAAAATTCCCGAAGGCCATGTCATCGACGGCATTGATCTGATGCCGCTATTCAAAGGCGGACCGAAATTGCGGGAACGCAACCTTCACTGGCTCTTCGGAGATTCATGGGCCGTTCGCAAGAGACCATGGAAATTGATGGGAAATGCAAAACGCGCCACCCGCCTCGTGAACCTTGAGAACGATCTGGAGGAAACAACCAATCTTCTCGAACAAGAACCCGAAAGAGTCGCTGAAATGCTTGATCTCCAGCTGCGCTGGATCAAATCGGTGGGGAGCGAATGAAACCGGGCAAAAAAAGGTTAAGAAATTTCATGCAATTTATTTTGGGCTTTTCAGAACAAAATATGGACTGGCTTCGCTTCATGAGTGAAGCTGCTTCCGAGCACCTCAAAAAACCAGTTTTGGCGGCATATTGTGATTCCGGGGGGGGTCATCATTCCGCCATCCGCGCCACCATCGGGTAACCGGTGGTGGCGCCTTGTTTCCGGCGCGGGTCAAGCGCCTTGCGGAAACCGCGGGGTTTCGTCAATCATCCGTCATGCAACGCGAGGCATCGCCGCTTGAAGAATCACTGCGCCGGGAAATCCTGCTCGCTCGGGAACGCGTTTATCGTTTCGGCAAAGCCACGCCCCTCGAACGACTCGAACTGCCCGGTCCGGGTCCTGAAATCTGGGTGAAGCGCGAGGACCTCTCCGCCGTGAAGTCCTACAAGTGGCGGGGTGCCGCAAACCGGATGGCCACCCTCTCGCCCGGCGAGGCGAAACGCGGCGTCGTCACCGCATCCGCCGGCAACCACGCGCAGGGAGTGGCGCTGGCCGCGCGCGCGCTCGGCATCCGCGCCCGCATCCACATGCCGCGCTCCACGCCCAGGGTGAAACAATCCGCCGTTCTCACGCACGGCGGCGGTTTGGTGGAAATCCATCTCTCCGGCGACACTTACGACGATGCCTTGCAAGCCGCGCGCGCGGACGAAGAGCGCAGCGGCGCGGTTTACATCCATGCCTATGACGATCTGTTGGTGATGGCCGGGCAGGGAACGATGGCGGATGAAGTCATCCTGTCAGGTCACGGTCCCTTCGACGCCGCATTCCTCCAGATCGGCGGCGGCGGTCTTGCGGCGGGCGTTTCAACCTGGCTCAAAACGTATTGGCCGGACATCGCCGTCACCGGAGTCGAGGGCGCGGGCCAGGCATCGATGAAAGCCGCGCTCGCCGCAGGAAAACCCGTCGCGCTCGGCCCGATGGATCTGTTCTGCGACGGCACGGCTGTTAGAAAAACCGGCGGCCTGCCGTTTGAAATCTGCCGTCACACGCTGGCAGGCGTCGAGACCGTCACCAACGCGGAAGTCAGCCATGCCATGCGCGTGTTGTGGGAGGGCCTGCGCTGCATTTCCGAACCGTCCGGCGCGATGGGCCTCGCCGCCGTGCTCAGGCAGCGCGAAAAACTAACAGGCAAGCGATTGCTGGTGGTGCTTTGCGGCGCGAACATCGACTTCCTGCAAATCGGCGTGATCGCCCAATCGGTGGGCGCGTCCAGCCAGGCAAGCCGCACGCTGCGGGTGCGCATCCCGGAACGTCCCGGCACGATGCTGCACTTGCTCGATACCTGTTTCGCGGGCGTCAACATCGCGGATTTCCAATACGGCAAAACCGGCGAATCGGACGCATGGCCCGTCTTCACCCTCAGCGCGGACGATCCGTGCGGACTCGATGCGATCCCAGCGAAACTCGAAGCCGGCGGATTCGAGTGGCAGGATCTAACCGAAGCGGAGGACGTCGCCTTCCGCGCCATCCCGCTGCGCGGCGACTTGCTGCACAACCCGGTTTTCCTGCGCCTCGATTTCTACGAACGCCCGGGTGCCTTGCATGATTTCCTCAACCAGCGCGTCCGCGGCAATGCGAACCTCTGTTACTTCAACTACCGCCAATCCGGCGAACGCATCGGCCGCGCGCTCATCGGCCTGGATTTCCCCTCCCCTTACGAACGCGACGCCATGATGCTGGCCATCCCCTCCAGCGGCGAAGGCTACCGCCTCTGCGAGCGACTCGATGAAGCGACCTGCCAACGCCTGCGGGGCGGGTGAAATGACAGATCATCTCAGAAGAAAATAGGATACCGCAGAGCCGCTAAGGCCGCAAAGGGTCGCAGAGAAAGTTTGAATGGGATGGGCATTGCAGATGCATTTGCTGCCTGTCTCACCAACACGACAAACCAGCGATTGAATCTCTTTGCGATTCCTTTGCGACCTTTGCGGCTTTGCGGTGAAAAATTCCGGCTGGATGCGTCGGCCAGTCTCTTGACCTCGTGAATGGCATGAACCAATCTGCGCCGTGCGTTCGATACTGATCACCGGCGGAAATGGCGGACTGGGTCTGGCCATTGGGCGATATTTCCTCCAACACGATCCCGATGCACGCGTGTGGCTCGGAGTCCGGTCACGGCGCGACAAAGCCTTGATCCTTGCGGAAGAATATCACGGGCGCTGCGGGCTGCTTGAACTGGATGTCACCGATCCGCCGGCATGGCAGAGCGCGGTGGAACAAATCACCAACGCGGACGGACGGCTCGACGTGCTGGTCAACAACGCCGGCCTGCACCGCGACTGCCTGCTGGCCGCGATGCCCGCCGATACCTGGCATGACGTGATTTCCGCCAACCTCGACGCCACTTTCCACGGCTGCCGCGCGGCGGTTCCCGCGATGATGCGACAGCGCTTCGGACGGATCATCAACATCGCCTCGTTGAGCGCCATCCTGCCGCCGTTGGGACAGACGAACTACGCCGCCGCCAAAGCCGGGGTTGTCGCGCTGGGCCGGACTCTGGCCAAGGAAGTCGCGCGCTCCGGCATCACGGTGAATTCCATCCTGCCCGGCTACATCGAGACCGAGGCGCTCTCCGCCATGGATGACGAGGCGCGCAAGTCCGCCCAAAAAGGCATACCCATGCGGCGCTTCGGCAAGCCTGCGGAGGTGGCCGCCGCGGTCTATTTCCTTGCCAGCGAAGATGCGGCCTATATCACGGGCTCGGCCCTCAAAATCGACGGCGGAATATTCTGAATCCATCCCAAATCATGCAAGGAGAGGCACTGCGGCTGAAAATCAAGCAAGTCATGGTCGAGGAACTGATGCTCGACTACTCCGCGGAGGAAATCGGTGACAAGACCGCGATCTTCGGCGCGCACGGGCTCGGGCTGGATTCGGTGGATGCCTTGCAACTCGTCGTCGCTCTCGAAAAACACTTCGGTTTGAAAATCGGCGATTCCACCGCCGCCAAGGGCATCCTTGAAAACGTGGCCAACATCGCCGCGGAAATCGAAAAGAGCGCCCGGCCCGCGTGAGTCTCGCACCGCCGCGCGCATGAAGGCCGTCCTTGTTTTCCTGCTCAAGCTCACGCTCACCGCGCTATGCCTTGGCTGGGCGTTCTCGCAGGTGGACTTCAGCCACTCGGTCTTCACGCGGCCCGGCGCGGTGGACTTCCGCTGGCTGGCCGCCGGTGCCGCGCTGGCCGGTCTCTCGGTGGTGCTGCAAGGTCTGCGCTGGTGGTGTTTCCTGCGCGGCCAGTCGATGCCGGTGAGCCTCGGAAGGGCGGTGGAACTCACGATGATCGACGGATTGTTCAGTCTCGCTTCGGTAAGCGGCCTCGGCGGCGACGCGGCGCGCATCATCCTCGTCATGCGCGATCATCCGGACCGCAAACTGGTCATCGCCATGACGGTCATGGCGGATCATCTCGCGGGCATGGTTTCGCTGGCGCTGTTGTTCTTCATCATCTCCGCGGCGCGCTTCGAGTCCCTCGCGGACCCCAGCGTGCTGGGCCGCGGAGTGATCCACTTCGCGTGGTTCTATCTGGGCGGCGGACTCGCGCTTGTGGCCCTCATTTTCATCTGCGCCTCGCCTCCGATGCACCGCCGGATTCATGCCAACAACCGCTTCGCCCGCTGGCCGATGATGAAACGCATCCCGGAAATATATGACATCTATCGGAAAAACTGGCGGCTGGCCCTGAGCGGACTCGCTGTTTCCTTCCTCATGCTAGGCGCATATTTCTCTTCCTATTATTGCGGACTGCGCGCCATCGGCGGAGACACCGCCTATGGCACGGTGATGGCCGCCATGCCGGTGATCGACGCCATCAGCGGCATGCCAATCTCCATCGCGGGTGTCGGCGTGCGCGAAAAACTTTTCGAAGTGATGCTGCGCGATCTCGCGGGCGTCCCGGCGGAGACCGCGGTCGCCGCCTCGCTCGCAGGTTTTGCCTGCAACGCGCTGTGGGCTTTGCTCGGCGCTTTGTTCTTCCTCAAAAAACGCGACCGCATCCGCGTCTCCGAACTCGAAGCGGTGGAGAAGGATGACAGCGGCATCGACAGCGCGGCGGCGGACGCTAGCATCAAAGGCCAATGACCCTCAAGGACCTCGGTTGGAATCCGGATTTCGACAAAGCCTTCGCGCCGTATCACGGGGCGGGCTGGGTCCCCGCGCGCTTGATCCGTGAGACACCGATCAACTTCGGCGCGTTTCTCGGCGATGGTTCCGAGATCGACGTGGTATGCAGCGGCCGCGTCTGGCACGAGGCCGCCTGCGACGCGGACCTGCCCGCGGTGGGAGATTGGGTGGCACTCGAACTCGGCCACGAAAACCAGGACCACGTCATCCGCGCGCGGCTGCCGCGCAAGTCGTGCTTCGCCCGCAAAATGCCCGGCAACAGCTCGCAGTCGCAGGTCATCGGCGCGAATGTGGACATCGTCGCGGTGGTCACCGATGCGGGTCCGGATTTCAACCTGCGCCGCATGGAGCGTTACTTCACACTCATCGGCCGCAGCGGAGCCAAAGCGGTGGTGCTGGTGAACAAGTCAGATCTTTTTCCCAAGGAACAAAACAAGCAGGCGGCGGATGAAATTTCCGCGCTATGGGAAGCGGCGGAAGTTCATATCACCTGCGCATTGAAGGCGGAAGGTCTCAAGACCCTCAAAAGATATCTCAAGACCGGAGTCACCATGTGCGTCGTCGGCTCCAGCGGTGTCGGCAAGTCCACACTGGTCAACCAACTCTACGGCGAGGAATGGCAGTGGACCGGCGAGGTCAACGAAGCCACCGGCAAGGGCCGCCACACCACCACATCGCGCGAACTGGTTCCGCTGCCCGGCGGCGGCCTGCTCATCGACAACCCGGGCATGCGCGAAATCCAGATGTGGACGGATGAAGGCACGCTGCGCGAAAGTTTCGCCGATGTGGACGCCATCGCCGCAGGATGCAAATACGCCGATTGCAGTCACGGCAACGACGCAGGCTGCGCCATCCGCGCGGCTGTGGAAAGCGGCGGACTCGATCCGGCGCGTCACCAGAGTTATCTGAATCTCGAAAACGAAATCGCCGCCTTGAGAAAGCGTGCCGAGAAACGCCGGATGGCCGTCGAGCGCTGGGCCAAGCGCAAGCACCGCGTCAAAGCCCGCAACCTCGACGACCGCATCCAGCTCGAACGCGACGAACGCGGGGATGTCTGAGCAACCGGGCTGGCGTCTAACAGTACTGGCGGACAAACACGCCGCCTGCAAGATGGCGGTCATCCGGCACGGGAAGCCGGGAACAGCGGACCGGGCGATTCGAGTGAATCAATCCTCGGAAAAAGACGTCTTCACTTTACACACTCCCGAATACCATGAATCCCAAACCTCTCGCAAAATTCGGAAAAATGGCGGCCATTGTCCTCGCCTGCCTGTTTGTCATCCCCGGCCGCGCAGCCGCCGAACCCGACGACGGTTATGAAATTCTCACCAGGGGACCGGTGCACGAGGCCTTCGCAAGCACCGTGAACCTTGATCCGGAACCCGGCATGGTCATCGACACCGCTCCTCCCGGCGCCATTGAGGAACTGCCGCCCGAACAACGGTTGGAGGGCGACAACGTCGTCTGGATTCCCGGGTATTGGGCATGGGACGAGGAGCAAGGCTCGTTTCTGTGGGTTAGCGGAGTCTGGCGGAACCTGCCACCCGGCCGCGAATGGATTCCCGGCTATTGGAACCCCGTCGCGGACCAGCGCCACCAATGGATATCCGGCTATTGGTCGGACACGGAACACACCCAGGTGTCCTACCTGCCCGCGCCGCCGCGCAGCATTGAATCCGGTCCCAGCATCGCCGCCGGCAGCGCGGACGACATGTGGCTTCCGGGTTCGTGGGTCTATCAACAAAACAAATACGCGTGGCGCGCCGGCCACTGGGCCGCGCCCCGTGAAAACTGGATCTATGTGCCCGCTCATTATGTCTGGACGCCGCGCGGGCATGTCTTCGTCGATGGTTACTGGGACCATGCGGTTCCCCGCCGCGGCGTGGTATTCGCACCCGTGCATTTCCACCGCCCCGTTTACGCAAGCGCGGGCTATCGCTACTCGCCGCGGCTGGCGGTGAATCTCTCGGTGTTCACGGATCACTTGTTCCTGCGTCCGAGCTATGGTCATTATTATTTCGGCGACTACTATGCGCCGGTTTACAAGACGAAGGGTTTCCGCCCCTGGCATGAACATCACAAAAAGCACCGGTGTTACGATCCGGTTTACGCCTATACCCGTTGGTGCCACCGCAAAGAACCCGAGTGGGAGCGCAATTGTAAAAAACGATATGACAAGCTCTGCGATCAGGAGAGCGCCCGCCCGCCGCGGACTTGGGCCGCCATGCAAAGCCACAAGGAATACAAGGAACCGGGACGCACGCTTGCCGCCCCGATCGAGCAATACGCCGTCAATCACACTTCGGCGGGCGGACAAAAATTCCGCAAGATGGACCGGCCCGAACGAGAAAAGATGGCCGAACAAACCCGCGAGGTGAGAAACTTCGGAAAAGAACGCCAAAAGGCGGAAGGCCGCGCGGACAGTTCCTCTCCGGAATCCGCCAAGGTCGAGAAAGCGGAGCGTTCAAAATCGCCCATTGCCAGCCGTGAGAGGTCCGCCTCACCGGAAACCAGCCGTGGCAAAAAGGAAAGCCGGACACCCGGGAAATCCGATCCTCCGGAAGCCGGCCCAGACAAGAAGAAGCCGGAAATCGCAGAGCGTGAGAAGGACCGCCCTGATCGTGGTCCCGAGCGGAGCGACCCGCCTTCCGCGCGTCCCTCGTCCGACCAAGGTGGTACAAGTTCTAAAAAAGCAAATCCCCCGGAGCGCAAGTCCGAACAAGCGAAGTCCGACCAACGGAAGTCCGACCAACGGAAGTCCGACCAACGGAAGTCCGACCAACGGAAGTCGGATCAACCGAAGTCCGGCCATTCGAAGTCTGAAACTCCGAAGTCGGCGGAGAAGCCGCGCCGCAATGAGGAAACCCGGCCTGCGGAAAAAACCAAACAGGAGAAATCGCCACAACACAGCGAGTCCAAACCCCAGCGCGATGCAAAGCCCGAGCGCGGCAAGGGCGGCGGAGAAGAGGAGGAAAAAGGCGGCAAGAAGCGCGAGAAATAATCTTATATCTTCGCAAACACCAGCCCGCTGCGCGAAGGGACGTAAACTTTCATGAACCCGTCCTGATCCACCGGATAGTGCGCGGCGGGATCAATGCGGCCGTGGCCGCCGAAGTCGATATCGTCCGTATCGAGCACCAGTTCGCGGGTTTCACCGCCGGGGACGCGAATGGGATACCCGAAGAGCGATTCGCCGACCGAGAAGTTGAAGACGAAGATGAGATTGCCGCGCTCCGCGACGAGGATCTTGGGACCATGGTCGATGTAAAGGCACTGCGCGGGCGTGGCGGCTAAGAGATTGGTTTGGCGCGAGAGATCAATCATCGCGCGGTCGAAATCCGCCAGCCAGTGATATTTCAAATCCGGATTGTCCACCAGCGACCACTGGCGGCGGCAGTAATGGAAGGACCAGCCGTTGCCCTCGCGCGGGAAATCAAGCCACTCGGGATGGCCGAACTCATTGCCCATGAAGTTGAGCCAGCCCTCGCCGCCTAATGCCAGAGTCACAAGCCGGATCAGCTTGTGGAGGGCGATGCCGCGCTCGATGACAGGATGCGGATCATCCTTTGCCATGTGCCAATACATTTCCTTGTCCATCAGCCAGAACGCGAGCGTCTTGTCGCCGACGAGGGCCTGGTCGTGGCTCTCGGCATAGGCGATGGTGGCCTCGCCGTGGCGGCGGTTGCCGAGGGTTCCCCATAACTCGTCGAGATTCCAATCCTCGTCGCGGCTGTGCTTGAGCAGTTTGATCCAGTAATCGGGAATGCCCATGCCGAGACGATGGGTGAAACCCACGCCGCCCTCATCAAGCGGGCGGCAGAGGCCGGGCATGCCGGACATGTCCTCGGCGATGGCGATGGCCCCGGGTTTGATTTCATGGATGAGTTTGGCCGCGAGTTGAAGATACAAGACCGCATCCTCGTCCGCGTCCGGGCCGAAGTAGTCGTCATAACTTCCAAAACCCTTGTTGCCGCGCGAGTGATAGAGCATGGAGGTGACGCCATCGAAACGGAAGCCGTCGAAACGGAATTCCTCCAGCCAGTAGCGCACGTTGGAAAGCAGGAACTGGCGGACCTCCACCCGGCCGTAGTCAAAACACTTGGAATCCCAGAGCGGGTGCTCACCACGCGCGCCGCCGTGGAAATACTGGTGGCCCGAACCATCGAAGTCGTTGAGACCCTCGGCCATGTTTTTGACGGCGTGCGAGTGCACGATGTCGAGCAGCACCGCGAGGCCGAGGCCGTGGGCGGTGTCGATGAGATATTTCAAATCCTCCGGGGTGCCGAAGCGCGAACAGGGCGCGAAG
>Ga0315904_10004641_pt1 | contig 19451 bp, 19 predicted proteins | sample LakEriMetagenome_6_FD_203529 | JGI IMG/M metagenome (GOLD analysis project Ga0315904, IMG submission 203529) | Freshwater fungal communities from buoy surface, Lake Erie, Ohio, United States - Buoy 12 MA120 | ecosystem: Environmental > Aquatic > Freshwater > Lake | place: USA: Lake Erie, Ohio...
TGCTTCGACTGAGCCGTTTTCTGTGTCGTGGGTTGGGCGTCGTTTGTGGGTGGCAATGCCGTATGACCCGAACGGTACGGCCGTGAAGCCAACCGTCAATTTTGTGTACGACCCGTCTATTGGTTCTGGTGGTGCGTACACAAAGTTTGCGACGTACGACGATTACGGGGTAATCGGCGGTACGGACTTTACTGATTCCAGTAACAACAATTTCAGGTTGTTAATTCATCCGCATCAGGCTTATGTGTTAAAGGTTGATTTGTATCAGCAGGAGCAGGATAATGTAAATGGTACTCCTGCACAGTTTGATTCGTATTATCGTACGGGTTGGGTTGACGGCAATGGTTATGCGTCAAAGAAAATGTTTCGTCGTCCAGACATTGTGTTTAAGCAGGTGGATACGCAACGCAACGTGTCGGTGAAAGTGTATCAGGATTATGAGGAGGCTTCTGGTACGGAGCGTAAGCAGTTTGATGTGACGTTGAATTCTTCTGGTGTTGGTGCGTATTGGGGTACGGATTTGTGGGGTACTGGTTTGTGGGGTACGCAGTCGGCTGGTGTTCAGGTTTTGGTTGGCCGCAATCTCGGGTTGGCTCGTAGCGTCCAGTTGTTGTTTACTGGGCCGGCGAATGGTTCGTGGGGGATTGACTCGATTACTTACAAGTACAACAATAGAAAGGTTTCGGGATAATGCCTGTTTCTATCCCTTATTCGTTTACTAACGGCACGGTTATTGAGGCTGGTGAGGTTAATAGCAACTTTACTGCTGTCAAGAACTTTGCTGATGGTTTGGCGACTGGTACGAATATTGATTCTGGTGCGATTACTGCAGGGAAGATTGCGACTGGTGCGGTTGAGACCGCAAAGATTGCCGACGGTGCTGTGCAGACAGCAAAGATTACTGACAGTGCCGTTACTACTGCCAAGATTAATGATGCTGCTGTGACTTTGGCAAAGATTGATTCTGATGTTGCGGTTAGCGAGCAGTTTGTTTTGGGTGCGCAGGTGTTTGGATGAGACCAGTCTGGAGTTCGCCCATTGTCAACACTCTGACGAGTGATGACGCTGGTCGGTTGCAGCAGATTTTCTATTCGTTGAGTAGGGAGTTGTCTGAGATGCGCGCGGAGATGGAGTCCATGCGTTCGCAGATTGCGGCGATTGATGCTAGGAGACAAAATGGCTTACGACCCTAGTCGGTTTGAGGCGCGTCGTCGCGCGTACACACAGAACTATGCGGCTTCTGGGGCCGCTAATGCGTATGCGCGTATGTTGGGTCAGCAACGTGGTGCGCGTGCTCGCACACAGGCGCGTGAGCAGTATCAGGAGGCTCAGCCGCGTTTGGTGCGTGGTTTGTCGCAGCGTAATTTGTATGGTCCGAATGTTCGGTCGGGTTTGTTTAATCGTGCTATGCAGGATTTTGCTCGTCAGCAGACTCGTCAGATGGCTGAGTTTGAGCAGGAGCAGACTGCTCAGCAGCGTCAGTTTGATTTGGAGGAGGCTCGTTTGTTGGAGCAGTACCGTCAGTATTTGGCTGACTTGGAGGCTGAGAAGGCTAGGGAGATTTCTTCTGCAGCCCAGGAGTTGTATGCATTCAGAGTTGGAGGTATGTGATGGCTAACGGAGATATTCGTGACCCAAATCGACGCGGTGTTGTTAGGTGGAAGCCGAAGGTGGCGGGTAGAACTTTTGCTCCGGCTGATGTTTCTGAACGTGGTGCTGAAACAGATATTTATGGTGCTGCTCTTGGTGCAATGGGTGGGGGAATTAGTGGTGAGCGTGACAAGTATATTCAAGAAAATCTTGGGAGATTTACGGACCCGTTTGTTCAGGCGGATTTGGCTTATCGCACAATGACAAATCAGCGGAGTGGCGCGTTTTCGCAGCCACAGGGCATGGGCACAATGGACATGCTGTCTGCGCTGCTTGGCATGGGGCGTGGAGGTACTTCAACTGGTCCGTCTGCTTCTGACAGACTGGCTTTACGCAAGTATGAAGATGAGCGTAATGATTTGCAGCGGCAGCGTGAAGCGCTTGCCGGTTATCTGTCATCTGGTGGTTATCGTGCGGGGTCTGAGGGAATCAATCAGGCGATTATGGACATGGCTGCACAGCAGCGTGGTGACGTTGAGGCTGCGACTGGTCGTGCGTTGGAGAACATTGCTGCCGGTTATGGTCAGGCACAGGATTTGACTGCGCAGGGTTTTAATGCTCTTCAGTCTTATTTGGCGCAGAATCCGAATGACCCGTACGCGCAACTTGTTGCGGCGTCGGGTGTCGCCCCGCAGGCTGAGGGTGCGAACATTTTGTCTGCGTATGGTGTGGGTGCTGAGCCTGTGTTGGCTCAGGTTGCTGCTGAGGCTGCCGCCTCGCAGCAGGGTGCTGCTGGGTTCCAGAATCTGTTGAATGCGTTGTCGGCTGCTGCTCAGCAGGCTGATGTGTCGCGTGGTGCTGAGGCTCGTATGGCTGGGACTGTGGCTGGTGCTGGGTTGGAGTCGCAGCGTGCTGGTTATCGTACACAGGCGGAGCAGGCGCAGGCTGCGGCGTTGGCGCAGATTGCGCAACGTCAGGCTGAGGCTCAGTTGCAGGAGCGTGTCAGGTTGGCTCAGTTGGAGGAGGAGTTGCGTCGCCAGTTGGTTAATGCTGGTGTGATTCCGCCTAGCGCTCCTTCGCAGGCTCCTGTTGCTAGTGGTCAGATTCCGATGGCTGGACAGTTTGGATTGGTGGATTGATTATGTCGATGAGCATTGAGGACATTCTGGCGCTGCTTGCAGTTAGCGGGAACACCAAGTCGGGCAACAAGACTGATTTGTCTACGCTGCTGTCCCCGGAGTTGGGAATCTTTTCTGGCACGTTTGCTGGTGGGGCTGACCCGCGCACGTCGGAGGAGTTTATTCGCCAACGCAATATGCCGTTGACGAATGAGATTCTTTCTCGTTCGCAGCCAAACTCGTTGCGTGCACAGATTCTGGCGATGGTGGAGTCTGGAAGCACTGAGGCTGAGATTGGCAACTGGATTGACAGCATGGATACCGATGGGTATTACACGAACAATCCGACTGATGTGTACGAGACGAAAGAGGATTTGAAGGCTTTGACCAAGGCGTTGAAGGGTGAGAATTTCAAGTTGCAGGGTGAGTTGTTGGATGCGCAGATTGCTTCACAGTCGGCTGACCCGTTCCGTAAGGCCGGGTTGCCGACGGAGTATTCTGTTCCCGAAGAGACTTCTCTTGTTGCTCAGGCGATTGGTGAGCAGGGTGTTGCTTCTGCTCAGCGTCGTTTGGCTGAGATTGAGCGTGAACGGTTGCGGCAGGAGGAAAAGACTGTTGCGACTAAGAGTGTTGATAAGGCGTATCGTGATGCTGGTATTTCTGAGTTGCAGCAGCGTGATGCGATGTTGCGTCAGGAGTTGGCTAGGTCGCTTCAGCCTGGTACTCCGAACACACGGTCGGTGACTGATATTGAGAAGGATTTGCGTGAGGTGGCTAAGCAGATGCGTGCTGGTCAGCCTGCTGGCCCGTCTTTGGCAACTCGTGCTGGTCGCGGGTTGTTGCGTGGTGCTCTTGGTGCTGTGTTCGGTCCTGCGTTGGGTGCGTTGGGTGGGTTGGCTGTGGGTTCTGGTGAACCGTCTCAGGCTCCTGCTGGTCCGGGTCGCCGTAAGGCGGCCACGCCGCCGAGCGGCTACATGGCTGGTGCGACTGCTTCCCAGTTGCCTGAGGAGTTGACTCCGAAAAAGGTGTCGGCTGCTGACCGTGAGGCTTTGCAGTTGTCGGCGTATTTGCGTCCCGAGAATCAGGCTAAGAGGCAGCAAGAAGTTCAAAACCTGTTGGCTAGGCGTATCCAGTCAGAGCAGGCTGCACAGGGAACGGGAAACCCTACTGTAGATGCTCTTATTCGGCGCGCCTATGTGAACAGGTTGATGAATGGCTAAACCAGTTGATGTTGATGGTCTGCTGAAGCGGCTTGCCGCGATTGGCGCGAATAAGACAGTTCAGGGTACGAGCGCACAAGCGCAGCCGTCTAAGGGTGGGCAGATTGTGCCTGTTCAGCCGTTGGCTCCCATGTCTCCTGCGTTGCGTAGTCGGGCGAACACGCTTTCTGAGCGTGCTCGCCAGTTGACGGAGCAGGCTCCGCAGTACAAGTCACAGATTGAGCAGATTGCTGCTGGCGGTCAGGCTTCGACTGGGCCGTCTGGTTTGGTGTCAGGGGTGATGAATAGTCTTCCGGCGAAGGCGTTGTTGAATGGTTTGAACACGCTTGGTTTGCCGATGCGTGCCGTGACTTCCACGATGAAGGAAGTGAAGGATGTGTTGGATGCCGACCCGAATACGAAGGCTTCGGCGTCGGATTGGATGGACCAGGTCAAGGACCCGACGTTCGGATTTGGTCGTATTGTACCTGGTAAGGGTTTGGGTGGGCGTCTTGTTGGTTTGGCTGGTGATATTGCTTTTGACCCGTTGACGTATTTGACGTTGGGTGGTTCCGCAGTTGTTAAGGGTGCGCAGGTGGGTGCGCGTGGTGTGTTGCGTGCTGGTGTGACTGAGGCTGCCGAAAAGGTGGCGTTGCGCACTGCGTTGGGTACGAAGACTGTGTCTGGTCGTGCTGGTCGTGAAGCGTTGGCTGACCTTGTGCGCCGTTACGGCGGTAACGGTGCTGAAGTGAAGGCTGTGTTGGCTCGTGGCAAGTCTGCTGTGCCGAAGGACATTGCTGAGGTTATTGGTTTGGGTCGTTCTGGCTTGTATGTCATGGGCACGAAGATGCGTTTGCCTGGGTCTGGTGTTGTGGCTGACATGTTGGAGACTGGTTTGACCAGTAGTCGTGTCAAGTTTACGAATACGTCTGTTGGCAAGAAGTTGCAGAAGTGGTTTACTCCGCGTGGTGCTGGCAGTATTGGTGTTCGTGACCTTCGGGCAGATGCGGCTGCAGGCCGCATTGCCGAAGAGGAAGCGACTACGATTGCGGCGTTTCTTGGTGCGGACACAGCGGGGCGTGCTGCTCGGACGATTGCGCGTGATGCGGCGAATCGTCGTGTTGTGTCGTTGATGAATGACCCTGATGTGTCTGCTTCGCGGACGACTGTGTTCCGTTTGTTGGAGAACCCGACGATGGTTGCGAGCGAGACAGAGCGTCGTGCCGCGGACAAGTTGCGGACGTTCTTGCGTGATTCGTACAATCAGATTAATGAGACGATGCGTGCGGTTGACCCTGGCTGGCAGGTGGGTCAAATCGAGGATTACTTTCCGCACATGTTCACGGATGAGGCGATGCGTGCGATGGACGCGTCGTTCGATAATCCGGTCATGGAGAAGTTGCTCACCTATTTGAAGATTGATGTGCGCGACCCGCAGAAGTCGCTGAAGCGCCGTCTTGTGAATGCCGAGACCGAGTTCATGGGTGTTGCCGGTGACGTACACAAGGGCACTGTCGAGGGCATTAACAAGATTACCCGTGAGAAGTTGGGTTTTGATTTGTTTGAGACTGACGCCATCAAGGTGATGGCGAAGTATGCGGATGTTGTTGGCGATAATGCGCATACGGCTGCCATTATGCAGCGTTTGAAGGATGATGGTGTTTTGCGGTTTATGCAGAAGCGCGGCATGGTGGACCCTGAGTTCACTGACGCGTTGAAGCAGGCGTACGATGACAGCGTTGACGTGTTGGATAAGAGTGTCACCAAGTTGAAGGGTCGCTTGGATGAACTGGCTGGTGTTGTAAAGAATGTGTTTGACCCGAACGAACGTAAGGGCGTTCTGGGTCGTTTGGTGCGTGATGAGCGCATCAATGCGAAGCAGTTGTATGACGAGGCTAGACGTTTGGTTGAGGACCCTGAGGTTCTGCAGGCTCGTTTGACGGTTACGGCAGATGACTTGAACAAGGCTATTGCCGAGCATGAGATTGCGATGTTGAACTATCAGAGCATGTTTGCTGAAAGCAACGTTGCTGCTGAGGTGTTAGAGCGTGAAAGTTCGCGTCTTGTTGAAGAGTTAAAGGGTGCTGCCAAGATTGCTAATGACCTGAGGAATCTGATTGCTTCTGGTGCTGCCGATGTTGATACGGTTGCGAAGCATTTGTCTGATTTGCGTTCTGTGTCCGACGCGGCGATGCGTACATCGCAGCGCTTTGCAGACATGCAGGGGCTGTTGAAGTTTTTGGGTAATGACTTTGGTCCCGAGTTGCAGCGTCTGACCGAGGAGTATGGTTCGCAGATTCTTGACCAGATTATTGTGAACGGTGAGATTGTGTCGGAGGAGTTGATTCCGATGCGCATCTCATACCCTGAGGCGCCTGAGGCTGAGAAGTTGCTTCAGATGATGTTTGACCCGCGTGCACGAACGTTCAATGTCGTGGGCGGCACATCGTCCAAAGCCGAGTATGGTTTGGGTGAGAACTGGGTGCGTTCAACGGTCAATGCTGAAGGCACGTCGTCCAAGGCTGTGTTCGACAAGATTGACCCGCGGTTCTCTGACCAGGCCAAACGGTTTGCCAAGCGCAAGGGTGATAAGGCTTGGAACATTGTGCGCGCTAACGATGAAATCGTTCGCGGCGCAACCGTTGCAGACAACGAGGAAGGCGTCACCCAAGCGTTCTATTGGCTGACGTTGCGCGAGATGAAGGCGGCATACATTAACGGTGGTATTGCTGGTCAGGAAGCGTTTGCGAAAGAGTTGCTTGATAACGCCACGCCTAGGGCGCGGCTGTGGAATGATGCTGCCGACAAGGTGAAGAACATCTCTCGTATTAACGAGATGATTCGTACACAGGGGGCGCGTTCGATTGAGGGTCGTGGTCTCATCAAAGGTTCTGATGGGGCTGTGGTTGATGCTGCGACTGAGATTGTTCGTGTGCGTAAAGAGTTGGATGATGTGACGTCGCAGATTGAGGCGTTCTCGGCTGTGTCCGGGGCTGCGGCAACTTCTCGTGCGGCGTACGTGCAGCGCAGTCTTGTTGACTTTAACGGTTTCGTTGACGGTGCGCTTGCTGACGGTATCAATGTTGACTCTGTTCGTGCTTTGCGCGACAGAGCGAAAGAGATGATTGAGTTCCTGCCCGATAACGCCTTCCCTGAGGGCCGTGATGGTGTGAACCGTTTGTTGGAGGGTTTGGATACGGCGCTTGAAGCACGGTATGAGGCTGGCACTCTTACTGGGCGGGAGTTCCGTCAGATTGCTGATTTGGTGAACGACTTTGTTGATGAGGGTGTGCGTGCTGCGACGTTCCGCGAGGACCCTGCTGCGGTTCGTGGTGCGTTGCAACAGATTAACAAGTTGACTGATGACCAGGCAAAGTTGCGGAAACAGTTGGATGGTCTGATTGAACGTCAGGGCAAGAATCCGTTTATTCAGCAGACGGTTGCCGCGTTGACCGGTGACCTGCGTGACCAGATTGCTGATGTGTCTAACACGCTTGCTAACTATTACATTTTTCATGAGGCGTACATGGTTGCGCAGCAGGCGCAAGCCATGTTGCCTGCCGGTATTGTGTTGCCGGAAAGTGTTTGGTCTACGACGGTTCGTAATGTGTCGCGTGAGCAGGCTCGTCAGATTGGTGGTTTCCGTACGGTCATTGATGATGCGTACACAACAATGTTGGAGATGCAGCGGGATATTCTTGACAAGTTGCCGCGTGCCGAGCATGCCGAGGCGTTGAAGACGTATGTTCGCAATCTTCCTGATGGGAAGCGTGCGAATGTCGAGCGTGTGTTTGGTGTGCTGGATACTGGTGTCAAGGGCAGCAATATTCAGGAGTTGGACAAACTGGTCAACAAGGACCCCGAGTACATCGGCTTGTTGGAGGAGTTGCGCAATATTGAGGTTGGTGCCGCTCAGGGTGGTGGTGGTCGTCGCCTGAGTCGTCAGCCTGGGTTTGTTGAAAAGTTCGACCCGGCGACTGGTAGAAGGTATCTTGCGGATGCGGATACGAAAGGAATTAAGGGACCGCGTCAGGGCGAGTTGCCTGCTGAGGCTGGTGCACGTTTTGATGCACGGTCGTTGAAGAACAAGGCACGCAAGACTGTTGCTTCTCTCGCTGAGCGCAAGTTGATTACACCAGAGCAGGCTGCAGCGTACCGTCAGCAGATTGATGCCATCCGTACACGTGTCGAGGCGCAGCGTGCGCAGGACATTGCCGATGTTGGCATCGAGGGTTCCGTGCGTGACGTGCGCACCGTGTTGCGTGGACGCTCCAAGTTCCGTGATGCGTACGGTGTAGCCGGTCTGTTTGATGGTGCGACTCGTGACTTGGCCCGTGGTACTGGTCGCCGTGTTGAAGAGTTCTTTGCCAGAACCATTGGTGGCGGCAAGGTGTACACGGGTGTTGGCGGCAAGTACCGTACCTCGGGTACGTTCGCTATTAACCAGTATGCGTCGGCTAGCGACGTCATGTTTGGTCAGGTGACCGGTGTAAGCGGTGACATTATTAAGCCGCTTGAACGCCAGTACAAGTTGATTACTAAGGAAGAGTCGATTCTTGGTCGCATGGAGCGTCGTATTGCCCAGCGGCAAGCGTTGCTTGCACGCATGGGCATGGATGCAACTATCACGCAGGAGAATGCTGCGCGTGTCGGTTTGCGTTTGACGGATGACCAGGGCAACTTGGCGTTGCTTGGTGATGCCGGGTATGCCGCGTATTTGCGTCAGCAGATTGCGGACACAGAGGCTCAGATTGCTGCTTATCGTGGTGCGGCTCCGAGGATTGAGGAGGCTCGTGCTCAGGCGTTGGCGCGTCGTACGGGTAAGGCTGCAAAGGGCATGACTGATGCTGACCGCGAGTTGGAGTCGATGCGTATTGCGGACTTTGAGTTGTATGAAATGTCGCAGAACCCTGAGGCGTTGCGGTGGATTGATTCCACATTGGCTGCTATTGGTGAGCCTGCTGCTTCTGTGTCCGCTGACGGTGTTGTTTCGTTTGCGCCTGTTCCGATTGTTCCTCCGCGTGGCTTGGGTATCCCGAAGCAGGTTGTTGATGCGATTAAGGTTGTTTCGCGGTCGCGTGCAAAGTTGGCTGAAATCGAGGCGTCGCCTAGGTATTTGGCTGCGCGTGAGCGTGAGAGTTTGCACAGGTTTATGTCTGCGATTGTGGACTTTGATTTGTCTGCTGTGCGTAATGCTGCCGGCGAGAACGTCATTGACGTTTCGCTCGGCGGTAGTGCAAGCAAGTTCATGACTAATAGGGACATGGGGTTGGTCAAAGACTTTGGTTCCAACATGCGTCTTCGTGACCAGTTCACCGTACACAGTGCGGAGATTGTGCCGTTCAATGCTGACGAGGTGCGCGATTTCTTGACTGGCGCATCCAATAAGAAGATGCTTTTTACAATGTCCGACACTGGTGATGTTATTCCAGAGAACGTTGTTCGTGCGTTTGTGGATTTTGATGGCAAGACTATTCCAGAGTTTCAGATGCAGCGTCACGCTGACATGTTTGATGACCTGTTGCGTAGACAGACAATGACTGTACGTGTTGTTTCCGACCCGATTGCCATTGACTCAGTGTTCAATCCTGCGGATGCTGTTGTGCTGTTTGCTGGACGTCAGCGTGTCGGACTTGCAACGCAGGCGAACATTGAAAGGGAAACACTTGGTGTATTGGAGCGGTTTGACAATATTGTTGGCACCGCTAATGTGCGTCCGATTGCCCCGGCGTCATTGGATGACGGCCGGGTCATCGGCTTTGATGCCTTGGAAGCGGAAGCAATGTATGCGCGTCCGAAGCAGAAGATTGTCACCCAGTCGCAGATTAACAAGTTGAAGGCTCAGCGCAAAGAGATTTATGCTGCGCTGACCAGCAATCGTGCCAAGTTGCAGATGAACGCTGCCGCTAAGCGTGTTGCTGAGATTGAGAAGATTGATGCGGAGATTGCTCGGTTGAATCGCGAGTTGCTTGTTGCTGACCCGCGTGTGCAGATGGAGCAGGTGCAGAAGGCTCGTCTGTTGAAGTCGTACTTTGAGCAGGCAGACGTTCAAGAGGCGCTCGGGTTCCGCAAGCCGGTCAGCGCACACAAGGCTGTTGCCCGTTATCTTGAACTTCACCCCGAAGCGAACGTTGGTTCTGCGTTGGGTGATGTTCGCAAAGCGACGTTGAATGATGCTTGGAAGAATAGTTTTGAGAAGACGATTCTGTCTGAGCATGCCGCCTATTCGCAGGCTGTTGGTCAGGGTGCAAAGATTTTGAAGACTGCCAAGTTTGGTGGTGCCGCCGAGGAAGCGGTTCAGCATTTGAATGCGTTGCGTGACGCCGAGCGTCGCCTGTTCGCCAAGGCGGGGTTCTCGATTGATGAGTTGATTGAGGAGATGACGCGCAAGGGTCTTGTCGTTGATGTTACTGAGACGCCGGTTGCTGTCGGCAAGGGCACTGTGGGTTCCAAGGGTGCGACGATTCTGTCTGGTCAGAGCGATGTGATTACCCCAGAGGAGGTTGTGTCTGCGCTTCAGCCGTTTGCTGCTGCAACAGAGTTGCGCGCCAAGAGGGCTGTTGGTAAGTCGTTTGGTGTTAGCGAAACGGCGAGAGACGTTGCGCGTCAAGCATCGGACGCTGAAGTTGCAGCCATCAGTGCTATGACGAATATGAGTGGCACTCAGCGCACCATGTCTATTCTTTCGGCTGAGGTTAATCTGAATCGCCAGAATCTTGATAAGGCTCAGGCTGCTGTGTACGCGGCTAACGACAATCTCGCCAAGTTTGATGTGGCTGTATCCGAGGGGAAGATTATCCCTGAGAAGAGCAAGACTTTGTCTGATGCGGCGAAGAAGGCTGTGAATGACAAGATTCGTGCCGACCGCAACTTGAAGGTTGCGTCGGACAGGCTTGCTGCTTCTGAGAAGAAGTTGGTTGCAGCCAAGTCACGGTTTGATGCTGCTGAGGCTGCCATCACTAACCGTGGCACGCTGGTTGCCAATGAGCAGGAAGCGTTCTCGCGTCTGCAGGGTGTCAAGCAGTTGATTGAGGACATGAAGGCGAAGCCGCCTAAAGTCAAGGGCAATAAGAATTGGCAGGCTGACTTTGAGGAGTGGATACAGGAACTTGACGGCATCCTTGCAACCCTTGACGGGTTGAAGGCTACCGCAGGACAAGAGAAGTCTATTGCTGCCATCCGTGCGCAGTTGACCCAGTACGCCGAGATTCGTACACAGATGCTTGCCAATGCTGAGAACATTATTCGTGTTGAGGCTGATAATGCGTCGATGTTGCAGAACATGGAGCGCGAGTTGTTTAGCCGCACGTTCACTGGTGACTCTTCGCCGGCGTTGGGGCTTGTGTTCGCTAACCAGTTGGAGGAGGGTTTCAAGGAGTTTGGTGCACAGTTCCCGAATCTGCAGGCGAACCCGCGTGTGATTGAAATCTTTGATAACGCACACAGGTTGCGTGACCCTGCGTTTGCTCGTGCGATGCAAAGGTTCTTGTCGCGGTACACGAAGTTCTTTAAGGCTTGGGCTGTGGCTACGCCTGGTTTCCATGTGCGTAACAGCATCAGCAACGGGTTTATGTTGGTGGCGGCTGGTGGCCGCCCCGACTATCTGTTGGAAGGTTTGACCGAGTATCGTGCGATGCAGAAAGCCATCAATGGCGGTCAGACGTTTAATGACTATGTGGCGAAGATGGCTCCGGAGAAGGCTGCGACTATGCGCACCGCGTACGATGCGCTCATGTCTGCTGGAGGTGGTCAAGCCGAGGATGTGGTGTTGGACTTTGGTAGCAAGTTGTACAACAACCCGATTACCCAGTTCTCACGCAAGGTCGGTGTGGCTGCAGATGACCACGCTCGCTTCATGCTCGCGTACGACGGCGCAAAGCAAGGCATGGACTCGCTGACTTCGTCTGCTCGTGTGCGACGGTTCTTGTTTGACTACGAAGACAACAGCACTGCTGATGCGGTGATGCGTCAGATTGTTCCGTTCTGGACGTGGACGTCACGCAACTTGCCGTTGCAGTTGGTGAACATTTGGGCTAACCCGCGTCCGTATCGTATCTACACCAGTTTCAAGAACAATCTTGAAGACCGTGAGAGCGGCACGTATGACTTGATGCCCCAGTGGATGAAAGAGGCTGGTGCGATTGCTCTACCTGGTACGTCGTTGGCGTTGACCCCGGACCTACCGTTTACCAGGTTGCAGCAGGACATTGAGATGTTGCGTGACCCGAAGCGTTTGGCGTCTAACGTGAACCCGCTTCTGCGCGTGCCGCTTGAAGTCGGGTTGTCCGACAAGGCGCTGTACTCCAACCGTCCGTTTGAGGGTGGTGTGCGTACGCCAGTTCAGGGGCCGGTGGGTACGTTGGCTTCGTATCTTGCACAACCGTTCGGGTTGGGCACGACTGGGCCGCAGGGTGAGCGTCTGATTTCGGACAAGGCGTTCTATGCGTTGCGTAACTTGGTGCCGTTGCTGAACCAGGCTGAGCGTCTGATTCCTTCTGTGCCCGAGTACAAGGAGCGTGGTGTCACTAACCCGTTCTTGGGTTACATCGGTGCGCCTGTGCGTCAGATTACTCCGCAGATGCAGGAGTCGGAACTGCGTCGTCGTATCGCTGAGTTGGCTAAGATTAGACGTGAACTTCCTGAGGGGGCATGATGAGACAGTACACAGGTAATCGTGACGGTGACGCGCGTAAAGCGCGTCCCGGACTATTGGAGTTCGTGAAGACGATTGAAGGGATTACGGACGGTGCGTTGTGGAACAACGGCACCTACGTCAACAGGGACATGCGGGGCAAGCCTGGAACACTTAGCGTACACAGCACGGGTCGTGCGGTCGATTTGTCTTACCGCAAGATTGGCAAGAAGGGTCGCCGTAATGGGCGCAAGATTGCTGAGTGGGTGTGTGAGTTCCTAACGAAGAACGCTGACAGGTTGGGTGTGGAACTTGTGTTGGATTACTGGCCCGAGCCGCATGGTCGTGGTTGGCGCTGTGACCGTGGGGAATGGCAGGAATACAAGACGAAGACCATTGGTGGTGCGCCCAAGGGTGATTGGTTGCATGTGGAACTCAGCCCAAAGATGGCGGATAATCCTCAGTTGGTTCGTGAGGTTTTTGGTGAGTTAGCGGAGCAGGGTTTCCCGGCCATGCTAATTCGTCCTTCAGGTAGAAGTCGCCAGTAACAAAGCGGTTCAACTGTTTCTTGTCACCGAAGGTGACAGCGGTGTCAATGGTCAACGGTGCGGCGAACTGCACCATCTCCATCGGGATTGCCATTGTCGTGCACACCTGTTCGCTGTCTTGGTCGATGGTTGATGCAAGGGTGATGTAGCCGCCTGCCCATGAGAACGGGTAGCCGATGGACACGTTTGGTAGTTCGTCGATGGTTGGTTCATAGTTGTTCATGTCATACCACTCGTCTACGGGTGAGTATGCGTCTTTCCACAAGATAATCCAGGGTCTCATAGTATTCCTTCCTCGTCTAGGTGTTCTCTCATTCTTTCTATCAGCGATTCTGTGAACTCGTAGATTTGCATCCATGCCAGTACATCACCGGCAACAGCCTTGTCCCACTTGTCCACTACGTCGATGACAGATTCCATTGGTGCAGCCATCATGAGTGTGATGATGGTGTTGTCGATGCGTTGAATCTTTTCGGCTTCTTCTATCAGTTCGTCGGCTTCGGTTTTGGGGATGAACTGGTAAATCCAGTCGCCGTCATCGGACATTTCGTTTCCCCTTGTTGTGTACGTAAATGCTGTTGTCTGACAAACCATTGACCGTAATGCCTTGGCCCACTTCCACGTTGTCGTAAGCCGCGCGCAGAAGTTTCGCCACCTGTTCCACATTTACTTCTTTATCAAACCCGAGAGTTATCTGTCGCGCCCGTGTCATAGTGTTCGCTCAACTCCAATCTGAACGTGTCGTCAAGAACCATCAGGCCGATGACGCAATACCCAACAATGTCCATGAGTGTATCAATCTTTGATTCGTTCACACGGGGCAGGATGGTGTTTCCCTTGGCGGCGAACTGTCGTGTGAACTCCAGGTTCGCCAACCGCTCATACTTGTCGTTCAAACGTACGACGATGCCTTGGATGCCGAAGCGGTCAATGTTCTTGTGCCCGTAGTCGTGCTGTTTGGATGCGAGCAGGTTCGCCATCTTGCCGGAATCCCACTGCCCCATCTTGCGCAGATACTCGATGACAGGTTTGGCGACGGCTTGGAACATTCCCTGTGACGGTTCCTGGTGGTTGTTGAAGACGGTGCCGATGATGGCGTCGATGCGGTCGCGCACTTCGTTGTAGTCAAGTTTGTTTTGTTCGGTAGCGATGCCTCCCAGGAAGGTGCACCATTGTGTTGCTGATTGGTCCCATGTCTTTGCCATGCCAAACTTTCTCCTTATGTGTACGTTCATTTCAAGATTGGTTTTCAGTCTAGCGTACGCAGCGTTCCTTAGACGGAACGCGTGCGTTTTGGTGAACCCAATCGTGTTGCCGAGTTCGGACAGCGAGTAGTCCTCGTATGTCAGCAGGTGGACTATTTCTCGGTAGAAGTCGGGGAGTTGCTCGATGGCGTCGTACACAGCCTCGCGTAGCAGGAGTCGTTCTTCGGAGGATTCTTCAATGTCTTGCAACGGGAGCGCAACCATGAGCGCTTCCATGAATGACTCGGGTTGTTGTCGGGACGCGAACGAGTCAAACAGTTCGTTGGCAAGGTTGAAGTCTTGTTTAGGCATCGTATTTATCTGAGTACATGAGTTCCATAACTTGTGCCGGCTTCAACAGGTATCCCCATGCCGGGTTGTCTGACTTGCGTGCAAGGTCACGCGTCTCCAAATCATCCTTGTGTTCAGCAATGTATCGTCGCAGTCTGTCTACGGAAACAATCATGAACCCGCCGTCCATCGAGTAGATGTACACCCACCATTGCGCCTTGGTGACCTGCAACCCTGACGGTATCCACCTGCCGGAACGACGCGGGTTCTGTCGCATCTCGACAACCATGTTGCCGTTGCGATAGCGGTCAGACTTCACCTCAAAGGAACCCTCAACGAGGGATTCCAACATTTTGCGGATGCGCTTCTCGCCTAACTGACCGTACTTCAGGTCTTCGTCAAAGTTGAATGTGTTCGCTTTGATATCCCACTTGCTGTCTTTCATTTGTCGTCCACCTGGTTCTGGTATTCGGTATAAGCGTATTCCACTTTGCCGAGTTCGGTTGCTAGTTGTTCAGCGACTTTTCGCCAACGGTCACGGTCTGCAAGCAACCGTGCCACAATGTCGTCACTCATCGACCTGCTCCCATTTGCTGTTGGAGAAACCTTTGACGGTTCCGTCACGTTCAATGTACACCCATGTCGCCGCATCGGGGTCGCAGCAACATCCCTGGATGTGCCGTGGGTCGTGTTCCACGACACACTGGCACAGTACGCATTTGACTTTCATAGTTTGCTCACAATCAACTGAATGATTTGCTTGTCATCAGCCCACGCGACACCGTTCAAACCATCCAACACCGACTTGACATAGTTGTCAATGTCGCCACGCAACGGATGCTTGTAGTTCGGATTCTTGTGACCGATAATGTTCAGCGACGTCCCTTTGTCCGTGAAGACAAGGGTGACTTCAAGCGTGTAATCTTCCCCGAAGAGGGGGCCTTTGTACGACTCCGCGATTTCTTTCTCATACTCTGCCGTCCTTTTCGGTGTGTACGCAAAGCCGCGCTTGCTGAGCCGCGGTCTGCCTTTGGCGATGGGGCGAATGTTGAAATGCTGCTTGTACTTCTTCATGCGCCAAACACCTTCATCACAATCAACTCTAGTTGATGCACACCGTCTTCACGGGAATGAAACTTGCCCCAACGCTTGTCGGCGTCAACGAGTGCGGTCAGCACTTCGTCGGGGCGCATCCCATCTTTGCGTAAACGGTCAGCCAACCTGACCAGTGTGGATGAACGGTCGGAGCCGTCAAGCGGACCGTTCTCCCACATCTTGTACGAATAGGGTGACATGTAGTAACGCAACTCTGAGGTGGACACGTTGTTCTTGCCGAACTGGATTGATGCCGGCTTCGGTGCCACGTACAGTTCCGCCACGCGCTCGATGAGCGCGGGCTTGTTCCGTGACGCCAACGCCTGTTCCACGAACACAGCCAAACCCATTGGCTTGTCGTCGTTGTCCAGAACAATCCGTTCGTTCGGTATCGCATCCATGCCACCGAAATATGGGAGACGCACATAGTTGCCGTAGCCCGTCACCTTCTCCTGTTTCGGGTTCACCTCTTTCGCTGGATAGTCGCACACCTGGTGGGCGACCAGCAAGCAGCGACGCATGAACGGTGCAGGCAGCGGTGTCTCGGAGAACAGCCACAAGTGATAGCCCTTGCGTGACCGTTCAACCCACGTCACAATATCCTTTACCTGTAACGCTGTTTGTAGATTGCGCACACCGTCCAGGTCGGGGACGTCAATGTCTGAGCAGCCCCATCGTGTCAGATTGTGTTCGTCTACTGGGTAGATGCCGATGCCGACAATGCCTGCGAGATGCTCAACGAAGTGCACCTGGTTCAACGGCTCTTTGACACAGCCACCTTCCCATGACCCGTACGCGTCGGTGCGACCAGAGAACAGGGTGATGAAGTCAGTAAGGACTGCCATGGCGCACCATCTCTAAGTGTTGGGCTGGCAGTTCAGACGGTGACAGTTCACGGATACGTCCCGTGTGCAAATCCAGTTCATAGTCAACTTCATCCACCAACTGGCCACCTGGTCGCTTGTTCTTCAACAACGACAGGGACACGGTGTATTCGTGGATGGACAGCAGGTAGCGAATCTCATCGAGGCGTTCCTGTGCACGCTCTGAATGGGAGCGGTCAAGTTTCTCGATAATCTCGTTCATCTCCGAAATCAACTGGTACTTGCGGCGACGCACACCGATGATGGACGTAGCCTGCTGCTCACCGCCGTACGAACCAGACGACATTGTAAGTTTCGCACCGTCAGCACCAGCAGACCGTGAGGTCTGATGGAGCACCAGCATCGGTACGTCGTGTCTGCGTCCGAACGATTTGAGAAACGTCGCCTTGTCCGGCACCGTTTCTCCTGCTTCAACCAGGTCCAGATAGTCAACCACAACTAGGTCTGGGGCTTGACCCCAAACGTCGCATACCTCGTGGTACGCACGCTCCATGTCTGAAGCAGATAGTGGCTGGTCGAACACAGCAAGATTCGGGAACGATTCGGTTGCTGTGGACTTCAACAGGTTGATGGCTTCCAAATCATCGGCAGCAACACGGGCTTCCAGTTCCCTTGCAGGGATGCCGTGGTAGACGCAGGTGAGTTTGGTCAGCACAAGTTGTCGGGGTTCGTCGGGGATGAACAGGGCGATGTTCTTGTCTTTGTTGTGCATCAGCATGTGCATCAACGCCAGCGTTTTACCGCCGTGCGCAAAGCCAATCATCATTGCGAGTTCGCCTGGGGCGATGCCTCGCATCTCTTCGTCAATCCTGGGAACACCCAGATGGATACGTTCGTGTGTGGCTTGCGCCCAACGAACAAAGGAATCCGCCGCGTCAGCGAGCGGTTCATACATGCGGTATTGGTTGACGTTCTCCGCAACGGTCAAAGACTGGACAGGACTATTGTCCTGCCCAGCCTTCTCCCATCGCGCCGCCAACTCAGCGGCGCTCAGTCTCAACGTGAAACCTTACCCTTCGGTTCCCAGTAAGCCTTATCCACTCCGACCGCCTTGAACCAAGGACGCTTCGGATTGTCTGCCAACTGGTTACGGTTATCAAACACACGGGTCACCCCGTCGCGCTTGCATGCCGAAATCAGCCACGACGGAAGGTCACCATGCTGCTCACCCTGAACGGTGACCGTAAAGTCACCAGCCGTGGACGTGCTGGTGGCATCACCGAACGTGCGCTTCACCATCTTCATGATGTTCGCTTCCTGGGTGACTGCCGGGGCAATCTTCTCAATCTGCTGATTGATTGTGTCAAACAGCATTTCCGTGACACCCACAAGCAGCACGCCGTAACGGTCAAGCGTCTCCTGAGTGTTCTCTGATTTCTCGGTCAGGTCCGAAGCAATCTTTGCTGCGACCTGTGTGATGATTCCTACTTCCCTTGCATCCATTTCAGTTATCTCCTAACTGGTTGTCCTTGCTTTGGATATGAACACCCTTGCAAACTGACCACCAAGGACACCAGCGGTCAGAGCACAAGAAGTGCTGGTCATTCTTCGGCATCGGAGTTCTGAACTCTGTGCCGACTCGCAGAGCAAGATACGCACCAATCATGGTGGCAGCCTGCTCAACGACCCAATCCCAATGCGGCTGTGAACGCTGCACTGAGAGAATCTGTGTATCGCCCTTCAATGAGCGAATCATAATGCCGAACATGAACTTGCCGTTGGAGTTCGGGGTCAAACCCAAACGCTCAGCAGCACCCGTGTAAATCGCGGACTGAATGTTCTGCGTCTGCTTCTCCAACGGAGAATACTTACGAGCCGCAGTCTTCCAGTCCCACACGCCTGTCTCATGCACGTAGTCCATTGTACCTTCAAACCACAGTTCGTAGCCGGAAACAATGCGACCTGCTTCGACTTCGAACTTGTGTTCAACGCTGCCACCCAACGGAACCTCGGGCAGAATGTTGTCCACCCAAGCCTTCGTCATTGACGTGACCAACGGTTCCCAGGTGGACGGGTCAATGTTCGTCACACGAACATCATCACCCAACTGCAACTCGTTCAGTTTCGCAACCGAAACAAAGTGTGCATCTTTGGAAGCAACACTGTTACGCAACACCGCTTCAATACCGGCGTGTGTGGCGGTTCCCAGCATCGCTGAATCGTTCGTCACCCGAAACTCTGGTGACACCATCATGCGACGGCCACGTTCCATGCAAAGCAGGGCATCACCCAACCATGACTGGCGTACGTAGACGCGCTTGTTCTCTTCATCAATACGCATTATCTATTCCCTTCTGTTTGTTGTTGTTACTTCTGTGTACGCATCTAGCAACGCCACCGCTAAGGCGGTGGCTTGCGTCTGGTTCTCTACCCCCACCCCCCTGTAGTCCCCCCTCCCCCAGGGAGCCTAGTCACCACGAACACATCGTGTGTGGGAATGGTCGCAGAACCCGTTCGCCAACGACCACGGCTTCCAACCGTTGCCATGTGTGCGTTGCGCGTACTGGTAGATTTCCCACGCAGCAGTCAGGTTGGTGGACGGGTCGTACAGGTCGGTGCATGTTTCCAGAACACCCAACTGTTGTAGCCAGCCGACGTCCGTGTAACGGTTCGGCTTGCACCAGAAACCGTTCACTTGCATCAGCCCGTATGACCCCCCGTTCGGGTCGCCGTCGTAGTGAACCGTCGGGTCGCATCGTGACTCGCGCCACAACACGTACCCGAGTTCGGTCACCACATCAGCATCCCACCCCACAGTCACAGCCAGGTCACGCCACAGAGGGCACAGCATTGGCGTCTCAGAGGCTCCAGGATGCGTCGTAGGGGTGGGGGGTGCACCTTCGGTGCGGT
>Ga0315904_10004643_pt1 | contig 19448 bp, 20 predicted proteins | sample LakEriMetagenome_6_FD_203529 | JGI IMG/M metagenome (GOLD analysis project Ga0315904, IMG submission 203529) | Freshwater fungal communities from buoy surface, Lake Erie, Ohio, United States - Buoy 12 MA120 | ecosystem: Environmental > Aquatic > Freshwater > Lake | place: USA: Lake Erie, Ohio...
CTGTCACAGCATAACTAGCTGTGTGGGTATAAGAGGCTGTTACAGCAAATGACGAACTTAAAGCGTAACTAGAACTTAAAGCATAAGATGAACTAATAGCTTGAGATGAACTTAAAGCCCAACTAGATGTACCAAATAGAGAACCAGTAAATCCATTACTAGCGCTTATAACAGAAGCTGTTATAGGAACATTTGTAGAAGCTCCATTTGTGGTTACTTCTTGTAAATTACCTACACCTGTTGAAAGGGCGGCTAATGTGGCGGACACATTTGGAAATCCATTTATACTTAAATTACTTCCAGATATCCAACCACTAGCACTTATTATAGAAGCGGTGATTGGAAGGGAAAATAGTGTTAAATTATTATTAAAAGTATTTAGCCCAATTAAACTAGCTGAAACTAGTACTTGTTGTGAACCAGATATTATAACAAAGCTATTATTAGAAGCTAAATTAGTTGTATTATTTAACTCAGTTAAATCTAAAGTAAATTCCCCACCGACTGATAAATCTAGACCATTCCCTACAGTGTAATTTAAACTTGTTATAGATAATTTATTACTAATATTATTATAACCAACAGTTGTGCCTCCTATACCTTCAAAAGATATTATAGTATTATATCCTACACTTTCAGAGTTGATTGTATCACTAATAATCCAACTATTGAGTGAGGATGAAGCTATAGTTGAGTAGGAAGAACTAATGGCTGTTGATGAACTTAAAGCATAAGATGAACTTATAGAATAACTAGAACTTAGAGCATAGGATGAACTAATAGCTTGGGAAGCACTTTGGGCCCAACTAGCAGTACCATGTAAGCTACCTGTTATACCTTGAGTAACAGTTAAAGTACCATTTACAGTTGGTGAGCCATTTATTGTTACACCACCATTGATAACAGTAGAGCCTGTTATATTAGTTGAACCTGTTAAAGTTAAACTACCACTGATGGTAATGTCATAATCTTGTACCCCGGTAAGAGCATCAACAGATTGAGAGACATGCCAGGATTCAATGGTAAAACTTTGTTTTATTTCATCAGTTCCAACATTAAATATATTTTTAAGTACTTTTGCCATAATATTATCGGTCTATGTTTATAAGTATAGTAGTATCTGTGGTTTGTGAGGTAGGAAGGGGTTGGGCTAGTTTAGCTACTGCTAAAAGTTCTTGATTTTCATTATATAAGCCTATAGTAGTTACATAAGGACTAAAATCAGAACCAGTAGCAAAATCATAAAGAGTATCACTATTTAATAAAAGTGATGGATTTAAACTAAAATTAAATTCATTAGCCCTAATAGTACATTTATATTGAGTCTCAAATATTCTAAAAGAAGAATTAAATGAGCAAGTTATTTGGGATGAGCTAATAAAGTCTGGTATAAAAGTTTGTAATCCTAACCCGTAAACAGAATTTCCATAGGTCCCAGTTCCATATATCCCAACATTCTCATTATCATTCTCAGGGATACCATCACTAGTTATAATAGCTATACCTTGATTGTATATTATATTACCACATATAGTCCCATTGATAGGATTGATTAGGTTACCTTCACCATCATCATATATACTTCCACTCTCATTCGCTATAAAAAAAGAAGTAGGTTGAATATATTCTCCATATAGTTTTGAAGGTATGGAAAATACAGCTATCACACTATCTGAAGCTGTTGGAAAATATCGTTTAAAATTTAAAGTATTTTGAAGGTAATTTTCATAACTACCAGAAGCTAAAATAGATGAGGATATATAATTAGAGTAGTATAATTCTTTAGCTGAGTTATAAACTAATCTTTGATATTGAGGGTAAATATACCCTGTTATAGGTTCACTTCCAGTATCTGTAGAGAAAAGTCCTGTTAGGTTTTTACCTAAAAATCTATCAATTCCTACATTAGGATCTATTAAAGAAGCACTTCCCTCAAAAGTAAAACTTTTATTAACTGTAAACGGAGTTACAATTACATCATTACTTGTGAGTGTTTTTAAGTAACTCATTCATTAGAAGTCTAATTTAACTCTAATAAGAGCCTCTTTGGTGAAATCTTTCTTAAGGGGTTTACTTAGTTTAGCCACAGCTAATAATTCATTAGCATCATTATATAATCCTACAGTTGTTATAAATGTTTGAGGAGCATTTATGAAATCATCATAAAGTACTTCACCTGTAGAACCTGATATAAATGATGGATTTTCAGAATAGTTAAACTCAGAGTTTCTAGCTCTTATAAAGATATAGTCTGAGGTTACGTTTTCTTGGCTGTTTAATTTAAAATTAGCTCCCCCAGATATAGCTGTATAAAGTTTATTAGGATTATTAGCTAATGTATTTGAAGCATAGCTTGTATTTAATCCTATACCTCCACTAACAAATGGCAAATCTAAAGCTGAGGCGTTTAATAAAATAGTTCCAATATCTGGTAAAAATAGACCGTATGAACCTGAGTTGGTGGTATATCCTGTTCCGGAGAAAGCATTTCCGTTTGTACCACTAACTATTTGGTACACTCTACCGGCTTCATTAAAGGTCACAATATTAGTGTCATTACTATTATCAGTTAGATAGCGAGTACTACTAGCTGAATTTAGCCTAAGTTCTAGGGTACCTGGGAAGATATTTCCTTTATATCTGGCTCTGTTTACAGTTATAGCGTAAAAGCTTTGAGTAATAGGAGTTGTTGTTCCAAAAATAAAATTACTATTTTCATCTCCTAGAACTATATTTTGAAACTGGCCAAAAACAGTTGAAGATGGGGATTTACCTGAGATTCCAGCATCATATAAAAGAGAACCTAGACCATCAATATTACCAAAAGATATATTAAATTGAACTTCAGCTTCATCTAGAGTGGAACCTGTTTGATAAATACTCATATAATAGTTACCACTAGCTCCAGCTATCTGCACTGATGAGGTAAAAAATTTAGTCAAAGTTGGAACATTACCAGTCCAAGCCCCAGCTGTTACTGAGTCAGCACTGATTAAAAAATCTTCGGGGTCTAATCTTTTGAATGACATATTTTATATTAAGCTGTTTTGGTAATTGTTACAGGAATTGTTACTCTGGCTCCACTATCTCTACCAACAATTTGTAATGTTGTATATAATTGGGTATTTGAACCAAATAATGTATTTACAGTTGTAGCTGTTAAGTTAATTGTAGTTCCAACAACTGTTTTAGATACATTAGTACCTAAGGTTTGAGTTTGATTTAAAGTGGTAGCTTCAGAAGTTTGGATACCAACACCATTAAATGTGTTTAATACTCTAACATCAGCTATAGTAGCTGTGTAGCCACTAGCTTCATAAACTTGATTAGAATTTAAATAATTAAGTGTTTGGGGTGTTATAGCTAAAGAGGCACCTTGTTTTAAGACTATAGAAGCGTAACCAATATCAAGTATAGGCATTTTAGCTGTTCCTCTAGGTAAGGTTACTAATTTATATCTTAAATTTTGAGTAGTTTCAGGAAAAGCTTCTAATAAAGGCATGTTTTCAATAGCTTGACCATAATAAGCGCTTCCTGAAGGGTGGGTTGGATTATATAGTGTATAATCAATTTCATCATCAGAAAGAGCAAATTGTGTGATTTTAAAAGAACCATCACCTCTAGCTAATAATTCTCTACCTTTATTTGTTAAGATAGCATCTACTGTTACGACAGAATTATTTAAGTATCCCATTATTTTTATTATATATGATAAATATATTAAATTTTAATTTTCTATTATACCATTTTGTTTTAGCTCAAACACGATTTTTTCCAAATTTCTTTGTAGTTTTTCAGAAGGATATTTTGGTAATATTATACCTGTGAAAGGATTTTCAGGATTATCTATAGTTGGATCCTTAGCTACATCTAATATAACATATTTTATATTTGTATTATCAACCCTATGTAAAACAAAATTATTTAATACAGTATTTGAAGGTATTTTTGTGTTAAGCCTAAGTTTTAAACGTCCATCAGAAGTAGCTCTTGGTTCCAAAATTTCATATATAGTATAATCTTTCTGTGGATCATACTCAAATCTTATTCTGTCTCCAAGTACTAAATCAAAAGGAGTTTTAACAGGGGAAAAACCAAATATAACTGAATTAGAAGATCCTGTAAGAGTATTATTATAATTATTTGAAAGCTCAAGAGAAGCAGTTAACCAAGTTATGTCAGTATGACTCCCAGTAAACCAAAAGGGAGCATTAACAACTAAACCTGGTGGGGGATTTTGGGAAGAAATATTAAATTGAAAGTTTGAGCATGATATAGCGGCCCCCCCTACATACACAGAATAACTGGGGTATGATGTTAATTGAGAAGAATTTCTAATTAGATTATAAGTCTTAGTTGTAGATGCTCCTGGGGATAGGTTAAAAGTTCCAAGGGGTATAAGATCACCAGAAGTAGGTCCTGAAAGGGGTAACATGTATATTGAACTTCCTACTGTATTAGATCCAGGATTGGTGATTGTAAAGTTGAGAGTAAAGGTTATAGTGTCTAAATCACCTAAATTAGAAGGATTAACTATATACAAACCATTATTAAGACTATAGGTAGCGTAAGTTAGTTGAGGAGAGGTTAAAACAGAGTTATAAGAAGTTATTGGTGTTACTTCTGATGTTGGGAAGGCAAAATTTGTTTTAACCATACTTCCTAAGTAATTTCCAACATCATTATAAGCTTCAGTTGGGGATGCTTTTTCAAAGATAAAAGATATGGAATTATTATAACTAGAAGAAGGAATCCCATATTGGGTATATAAGATAGGTTGTTGAGTTCCTATCCCAGTTATAATATGATCTCCATCTAATTGAGTATTAACTCCAGAAGCATTATCTATTCTAACTGTAGCTGTTTTTCCTACAGGAAAATTTTGGAATAAATTAAGCCTAGCTATAGAATCTTGAGAAGGTTTACTAATATTACCTTCAGAGTCTACAATATATTGTATAAAATACGCTGTATTGTCTATAATTTCAGGCCCGGTTCCTCCTACACCTTTAAAAACTAAGAAATAATCTTGATTTTGTTCAGCTACAGGAAGTCCTCCTAAAACTCCATTTACTGGGCCTATAAGGAATTCTTCTTGTTCTAATTCTTGCTGTTGAATATATTGTTGTGATGAAGGCATTATGTTATAACATTAAAATCGGGTGAAGAAGCTCTACTTCCTTTATATCTACTATTAGACCATCCTGTGGCTGTGTAATTTGAGTCTTGTATGGGGGCGTATTCAGCATTACCATTAGCTAACAATTCAAAATTAGTTGGAACTAAACCAGTTGAATAATCTATATCTTGATAAATAGTTGAATATTGGGGGGTGGTAGCATTATTTAAAATAGCATCATAATCAGGATTAGTAAGTTCTGTAGCGTCAGGTGAAAAATTAGTAATAAAATAAGGTGTAGATGAAGATGGAGTTAAATTTTGAATAATCCATGTAGCTTCTACTCTACAAAAATTACTACTTACTGAGTTAATTTGGGTGAAGCCTAGTTTATATTGGGTGCCATCCAATATAGAAAAAGAATTTAATATAGACCCGGTAGTTATAAAAGAATATTCAAGTCTATAATCATCTCCTGGGGAGATAGAAATAGGACTACCTTCTAGGTAAAACTCTATATTGTTATAATAGAGTGTTACTTGTTTCATACTAAAATCTCCTATATTGGATGGATCTGCTGTAAATTTTATATCAATATCAAATTTAAGAGGTATGTTTGGTGTGCTAGGTAAGGTATAAATACCTGTAAGGAGATCAAATAAATTTAAGGGATTATATGAAATAAACCAATATCCTATATCATCCAAATATTTAACCCCAGGAGCAGCTCCAATACTTTTATCATAAGATCCAGTGAAAGTATATTCTGTTATTTCATTGAAAGAAGATGTGGTAGGTTGAGGGATAACACCTATTAAATAATAATCAGCTTGTTGTTGGATAGTTAATATATCATATTGTATAGGACCTGTATTAGGATAGTTTATTCTAATATTATCAGCGTTAAGTATTAAAGATCCATAGTCTTCCCCATTGGCGTCTAAACGATTAATTTTTAAATATTTTACTCCATTAGTTTCAGCCATTTTTTTTATAATTTATTAGTTATAGCCCTGATGGTCCTCCACCAGGTTTTGGGGGTATACCAGACCCAGGATTAAGTCCACTACCAGTATCATACCATAAATATATCTCACCAGCATTTGGTGAAGTAAGTATATTATTAAATAAACTAAGAGAACTAGTAGCTGAGTTGTAAAGATATACTTTATAGTTAATTTCTAATGTTGAAGGATATTTTGAGATATTCCAATCATTTAATTCTCCATTAACAGCTTCAATTTCTGTACCTTGCAATTCTCCATTATAAAACTCATCTTGGGTTAATTGAGTTATTATTAGAGAGCCTGAGAGGGTTTGGGTTTCATAAGTCCAACTTTGGGTAACAAAAGGGGCTAAGGTATTTTTTATTCCTTGAGATTGACCTTCAGGACTAGACCCTAAGTTGTTTAGATCATTGAATGTTCCCCCAGTTCCTCCTTCAATAAAAACAGTATCTATAGATCCACTAAAATTCTCATTAGAAGTTGAAATATCTACTTGAGCTGGTTTTTGTTTATTTCTTTCAAGTAAATGTTGTTTTATAACTACACCTGTCGCTAAACCACTTCTAGCTGGGGTAAAGTCTTTAATCATTTTGAATAAAGAATTATCAAAATATTTGATAAGTCTTATATAATCATTCCAGTTATAATTTTTATAATATTTGTCAAAATAAGAATTACGTAGTTTATCTAAGTCAGGGTAAGAATATGTAGATTCAGATACTTGACGTGGATCTCCAATATATTCTCCAATATTAAAATATCCCATTGATGAATTAATATCATCATTAATTTCATTTTGGGGTGAAAAAGCTACTTCAACATAATTTACATCTCGAGTATAACTTTCACTTTGGGGGTATCTTTGTTGGATACTTCTATAAGGTGATAAAGTATTACCAGAAGGAAGAATAGTATCTTCAGTTCTTATCTTTTGAGAAATTCTATTACGAATACCAACAGCAGGTTGGTCATAATAGATAAATTCAGTTTGAGGGGTAAAATTATAAATTAGGGAATTGTCAGTTATATAGTATAAACTATCATTATTAAATGATTGAGTAATTAAAGAACCTGTTATTTTAGGATGGATAGATGTTCTATACCCTACAGTAGTTATCAAGTCTGATCCAAGAGGTGCTCTAAATACTAGATTATCCATTGAAGAAGAATATGTTGAACCTTCAATTGAATAAGGATTCATCACATAATCATGGAAAACTTCTTCACTTTGAGTAATATTATAAAATCTTAATTCTTGGTAATAATCAGTGTAATAATCATAATTATTCCCATTTAAATTTAAAGAAATAGGAGGTTTAGGAAGGTATAAAATGCTTGAACTATTCCAATTATTACTACCGCTTATACTTGAACTAAAAGAAGAAACATTAAATCCTATTTTAAATCCATCATTTCCCTCATAAATTTTATTAGCCGCTTTAAGTGTAAAATTATTTCCTTCTTTATCCACACAAATCCCCCACCAGTTATTATCATAGAAAGGTATATCTACACTTGTAATTTTACTTTCAGAACTCCATAATGTTAAAGTAGAATATTCTTTTGAAGAAGAAGGAATAGATCCAGAATATGATGAACTAAGATAGCCAGATCCAGTGTAAGATAGAGTAAGGTAAATAAAATTATCAGTGGTAGCTATAGTTTCATATTTACTAGAAGAAGGAAGACTTCCACTATTTTTTATTCTTAAAAAAATAGACTCAGGAGTGTTATTATCTGATCCCCAAGAAGGGTTTAATGACCAAGAAGTAGCTAAAGAAGCTATAGGAGGAGGAGAGGTACTAGGTCTATTAAAAGCATAACTAAATTTATTTTGAAAGTAATCCCAATCATTTGTATTATCTTTATCTTTACCTCCAAATTCAGATATTCTAAGGATAGTATCAGGAATACCAAATACACTAATTAAAACTCTTAAACCTTCAACTGTACCTTTTTTCTTGAGTAAATAGGGTAAATTATGATATAAACGTTTATAGGTCTCTAAATTTAGATTATTTAAAGGAATTGGTTCATTTGAAGCGGTAATATAGTTAGTTATTATCTCAGAACCAGTTGGTGGAAGAAAACTCCCAGAACCATTTATACCTAAAAAGGCAGCGTATAGATCATCTGATGAGAAGTTATTTTGGTATAATTTAATACCCATAGATCTGAGGGCATCAGCTACTAATTCTTTAGGAATACCATAATTTACTCTATTATCAGCATCATATCTATCTGTTATAGCGTCTATATAAACATAAAGATTATCAAAATGTTGACCAATCATGCTTATAAAGAGTTCAAATCCAGTGTTGATTGGATCTTCTCTTAAATATTTTGGTACAGTATTATATAAATAATTTTGATTTTGCCCATCATATAATGAGGCTGTAAGTAATCTTCCCCCATATACTCCAGATCCTTCAACAGTACTACCTAACCAGATTAAAACTTCATTACTACCTGTGGATTGAAGTGTGTAAGGAGCTGTAGAGTTGGATTTAGGGTAAGCATAGGCTCCAGAAGTATAATAAAGATAATTTTCATATCCATCAAAATTCTTTATTAGATCTGTAATTTGATCTTGTAGATTTTGTACACTGGATGATACAGCTATTGTTGATAAAGAAGGGGGGTTTATAGTTAAAAGGAGATTTATATCATTATTATAACTTTCAATTAAACCTACTTTATAAATAAAATTTAATAATCTTTGTTGGGCTGAACTGAAGTAGATAAAATTAGAATAATCTGTATAGTCGGTATCTATAGTTATTCCTTTTTGGTTTAGAATATTTTGTAATTGATTATATGAAGAAGTTAATTGAGAGGTTACTAATGAATTATAATCTTGTTCATAAGTTGAATTATTAACATGATCATTCAAACTTAGATTAAAATTTGGACCTTTTATATATTCTATATCTTCATCAAATGTTATTGGTGTAATAGGTACATTTATATTAAACCCATAAGTCTCAGCCACCTCAAATACAACTTGAGTTTGATCATTTAGTTCAACTTCAGGTGGGAGAGGTTGATAAAGTTTGAATAGAATAGTATAAGGTGAAGATGAACTATCTAATTGAGTATTAACTGCTATATAATAGTAATCATTTATATTTAAATAAAAATCTTTAAAATAGTTATTTTCATCTAGTAAAGATTTAAATTCATTAAATAAAGATTCAATCTTTTTATCATCTACACTATTAACAGATAATCTAATTTCAGTTCTGCTAGGAGAAATATCTTTAATAAAGAAAGAGTATTTATCTGACTCTAAAGCTACTCTATAAAAATTATAAAATATATTATAGTCGCCTTCATTATATCCAAAATTAGTTAAATCTTCTAAGGGAAATACTATAACTTCAGGAGTAGATTTTTTGGTTATAGTATTAGGTACATTTCTAATAGAAAAACGAGTATTTCTAGTTGAATCAAGAAGATCCCCTGTTGGAGTTTCTAACGAAGTTAGAATATAATCAGTCTCAGGATTAAAAAGAGAAGAAGATAATATAGAAGGTATTAAAATTTCTTGACTAGAGAAATATTCTTGATGTACAGAATCAGGGATGTATGATAGAGGTATTATATTAACCATAATCAAGAATTAGTTTTAGTTGTTAAATCTACAATACTCTTTTGGAGTTCCAAATTTTCTTCTCTTAAAGATGTAATTTCATCAAGAAGAGCTTGTATATCATCTGTTAATATAACAGAACCTACATAGTCTGAACTTTGTTTTATGAGATATTCGTGTGAATTGATTTCTCCAAATTTAGGTATATCATAAAATAAATCATTATATAATTGAAAAAATTCATCTATATTAACTTCAGGTTCAGTAGGAGAAGTAGGTTGAAGTAACTCATTAAATTGGGTATCAATTACATTCAAATAAGCTTTTTTATCGTAGAGTTTTTTTATTAAATCTACTTTACTTCCTGAGTTTATCATCCGTTTATTACTTTGAAATAGTAATTATCATCAAGTATTAAAGTCTCACCTCCTATTATAGTTTTTATCAAAATCTGGTAGTATCTTTCGGGTTCTAGTCCGTTCATATATAAAGTGAAATAACTACCTTCACTATCAGCACTTATTTGAGTATAATTTATATCAAAATCTATAATAAACTCATTAGTATCTAAATCTTTTATAGCATAATATGAAGATGTTGGTAAATAATAATTTATTATGTAAGCTGAAGCGGTTTGGAATGTTTTAGTTGGGAATTGAGGTCTACAATTAATTCTAAATTTTTCAACACTACCTAATCTATAATAACCATTGTTATCTCCTAAAGAGGCAACTATTCTTGATGTATCAATAATAGTATTGGTGGAGGATCCGGTGTTAAATAAATAGTCTCTCCATCTAAATTCAAGACATGGTGGGTATATAGTGTGTGTATCTATAGAAAAATACTTAACAGTAGTAACATAATTTTGGTCAGCTACAAACTCACTTGAGTTGGATTGTTTAACAATAAAACCATCATTACTAAATCCTCCTAAACTTTTAGAAGAGCTATACCAATTTCTAACTATATTAGTAACATTAGTATTTAAGTCTTTATCACTAGAATAACTTAAAGTTTGAGAGGCAGTTATAACTAAACCCAAAGCTGACCCAGTGTACCAAGTTCCTCCTCCAGGGTTGGTTGAGATATAAGAGGCAGTCACATAAGCTGTAAAAGTAGTAGGCCATTCTCCTGATCCTGAGGTTGATCTATATTTCCAAGATACTCCATTTGTTACTTGAGGGGAATTAGAGTATCTACCAGTACCCATATTCCATGATCCTGATATGGGGTATATCTCAAGTGTGGTATCTGAGTTTAATCCTGTTATGTTGGCTACAAAATTCCTTAGATTGGTTTGGTAAGAAGAGGTACCTATTTTATTTTCAAATAAATCATTTATCTCATCTTGGGAAAATTTAAGAAGATATCTACTAACTTCAGGATTATTTGTATTATAAAAAGTAGAGGCTTCTAATATCTCATCAAATCCAGTATTCATTAAAGGATACCCAGAATATATGGTAGCGTCTTTTTCGGGGAATATTTTATATATTGCCATTTTTATTAAATTAGATTGATACTACTCTACCTTTTATATCAGAATTAGGAAATTTAACTTCAAAAATTGAAGGATCTTGAGAAGGATAAAGTACACCATTACTGGTTGCTCCATTTATATCATAAGCATATTTAGAATAACCTAAACTCTCACCTACTTTATTAACAATAGAAATATTTTTTACATTTTGAACTCCTTTAACCCTATTTAAAAGTAAATAAAGCTCATTTAAAAATATAGGTTGATTAATTTGGGAATTGTCCACATTAAAATAAGTTACTAACTCATTTATACATTGAGTTAATACTTCATTACTATTAAAATTAGGTAACACTAAAATTTCAAAGTTAACACCTATATTAATTATAAAGGCGTCTCTAATTTTAATAGAATCATTTATAATTCTATATTGAGATAGATAAGTGGTTAAATTTTGTTTTAAAGTTTGAGTAGCTAAAGTTAAATTTTTATCTTGATCAAAAGCTAAAATATATAAATCTAAACTTGTTGGGATTTCCCCAGGCAGGAGATTTTCAAGTTTAGTAGGTTCTATATAAGCTTTAGCTATAGAACCGTAAAGTGAAGGCATACTTAAAGTTCTAACTAAATAATCTTCTTGAGTTACAGTTCTTAATTGAGCCGCGTAATTAGCTAAAGAATTATATCTTAAATCTATCTCAGAATCTCCATCATTGCCCCCTGAGGAAGCGTTTGGGTTTGTGACCGCTAAGGAATTAAAAATATTTTGAGCTAGGGTAGGATCTAGATTACTAACACTAAACTTAACACCTGATGTAGTTGATAGTCTACCAATTGAGTTTGCAGGGACATTAGAGCCTAATCCCCCTCCAGTTAAATATCTAACAGTTAGAGTAGTATTAGAGGGAGCTATCCCATAAGTTTTGGTAAATAAAAAGTTAGAAGGAGAAAAAGCAGTTGTTAGTTTACTTTGGATTGAGGGTAATCCTAAACCAATGTTATCAGGATTAGGAATAATAACCTCATCAACATCATTATTTGTTCCTGCTCCAAATTGGAGCTGTAAAGTGGTAGGGTTTATAAATCTTGAAACAAATCTTCTTGGTACTTTTTTCAATTGTAAAATATAAGGTACTTGAGAAGCATCAGATTGAGCATTTGGATCAGAAAATGGGTTAGTATTTTTAACTGATTCAAATATTGTTTCTTGGGCTAAATAATCTACTTCATACCATTCATTTCCTTCAGTGTCTGTTATATCTAATATTCCTATAATATTATTATTTGATATTTCTATTGTCTCAAATTTAACAGGATCTCCAACAGAGATATTTAAAGTGTTAATTGTAGCTGAGATGGCTTTGACTGTTTTTTTAAGAAGAAAGGTTTTTGGTTGTTCACCTTCTATCTCATAAATGGTTACTGTTGTAGGATCCAAAGAACTAGACTGACTAAAATCAACAACATCTTGGGTAAGAAAAGAATTATTAGAAAATATTGTATTATTAACTGAAGTATTTTGAGGGATGATTAAAGCATATCTAAAGTCAGGGATATTTTGTCCTAAGGTAGGGTCATATATAGCTGGGAGGGTTTGGAATATGTCTAAGTCTACAGTTGAAACTCCTGTAACTTTAGGTTTATAACCCATCATATATGCTAAATCATATAAATTATTTAATTGTCTAGCATATTGAGTAAAATTCTCTTGGATCTGGTTATCAGTATAAAAGGCCATAACATCCCCAACATAAGCCGCCATCTCTATAAACATAGTGCCTGGAGAAGCAGGGCTAAAGTCAGTTACAGTATTAGGGAAGTAAATTTTAGCATATTCAATAAGATTATTTCTTAACTCAGAAAAATCTCTATTTATATACTTAATATTTCTATTAATTCCGTTATTACTATTTATTAAATCATATGGCATTATAATGGGATGTTTAATTCTAAAAATTCATCTAAACTTGTAAAAACTGAGTATGATATTTGTATAGTAACTATATTATAATCAGAATTAGATATTATTTTAACTTCTTTTAAATTAACAGCAGGAAAGAGTAATCTGATCTCATTTTCTATATAAGTTTTTAATACCTCATTATAAAAAGTTGAGTCTTGCTCAAAAAGAAATTCATAGATTCGACTACCAAAATTAGGGTTTAAAGGTCTTTCTCCTTTACTATGGAGAAAGTAGTTAATCATATTAGATTTTAATTGATCAGCTGTTGTGTAATTTATTCTAAATAGGGCATCAGACCCTGAGATGGCTGTTGAAAGAAAAGGAACCCCAATACCAACACCAATAGCCGGTTGTTGATCAATAGCTGGGAGGTTTCCGATTTTGATAGACATTATTTATTCATTAAATTCATTATCTGATTCATGCTTAACTCACCAGCAGGAAGATCAGAACCAGGCATAGCTCCTCTAGGATTAAACTCAGCTACATTTTGGGTTGTAAAAGTAGCAGCTGTTTCACCTAAAATGTTTCTATATTGTTCTCTTTTTTGTTCCATAGTTAAAGAAGGAGTAGAAGAGTAGGATTGAGGGGGAGGAGCATATTCAGAAACTACCTGTTTTGGAGCTTTAACAGCTTCTAATAAAATTTCTCTTAATTCTTCTCTAATAACTTCTCTAACAGCTTCTTTAATTATAGATTTGAAAGTATTAGTCTTCATTGTTTATAAATATTATGTTAATCACCTTTTAAATTTTGAATATCAATTATAAATTTTAGTTCTTCAACTAAAACATTAGGATCAGAAGCGAAAGAAGATTCACTTTTTAATCTTACTACTTTCTTTTTATCTAAAGCTTGAGCAAATCTTTTAGGGTATGGAGTTTGATTTAAACCATCATATTTTATTTCAAATGTAAATCCTTTATAAGTTCCAAATCCCTCTTCAGTTATATTTTGGTTTAATTCATCATTAATAACCTCATATTCAATATCTAACTCTTTAGCACATTTTTCAATTAAAGTATCTAATTTTTTTAACTCATCGTTAATTCTATTTAAAATAGTAATAACAAAATTTTCTAAAAAATCAAATCCTCCAGCTATAGATTTAAATTTGTTTAAAGTTTCTTTTAATATATTAAATATGTCAGATAATATTATTATGTTTCCAGCTGTTACTCCAGGAAGTGCAGTTGGGAGTGGGATTAATTTTAAAATAGAAAGAGCAGGGGGAATAGGAGTAGTTATCTTAGTTATAAGATTACCAGCTCTATCTAGAGTTTTAATTTGATTTTGTAATTGGTTAACCCCACTAGCTAAAGCATTTCTTTTTTCTATAATTAATATTAATTGTTCTTTAGTTGGGCAAGCGTCCTTAGGGAATTTAGTTTTTAATTTATTAATTTGAGTTAATAAACGTTCTTGTATCCCTGCTACTTTTTTAGCTAAACTTTGTAAAAGACCTGAAGAAGGCATTATAAGGTTTTATTGTTGGGTGATTTTAAAGTTTCTAAAGAGGCTAAAGCTTTACTAATAGTTTGATTAGATACAGCAGATTGAATATTAAGAGGAGCAAAAGGAGCACCAGGAGGTAAACTTGTTAAGACTTGAAGTTGATTTAAAGTAGATTGAAGAGCTATTAAAACATCTCTTAATAAATCAATAGTTTTATTACCTAATAATAAGGGCTCAGTAGCGTCTTTACCTCCTAAATAAATTTGGGGAGAATTTACAATTACTTTATTTTTACTGTCTATATTAACTGAATCTTGAGAGTTTAAGTTTATAGACTTAGCTGTGTTTAATAAAACATGGTCTTGATTAGCATTTAATACGATTCTACCTGAATTGAGTAATATTTGGGGTTTAGAATATTGATTAACAGATTCAGGAGAGGTAGAATATGAATTGTAATTAAAAATATTAGGATTGAGGGGAATTTGTTGAGTGGAGGTTAAATAAATAGAAGCTTTATCTTCTTGAATATTTTCTTCTACAGTTGTCCAACCTTCACTAGTTTGAGGACCTTGACCATTTCTAATTTTTATTAGAGGATCTTTTCCTTGACTACTACCAAATCTTAAAGAATTCCCAAATCTACCTTCTAATATATGGTCACCTTCAAAAGGCTGAAGGGGATTTATATTTAGTTGTTCTATAAAAGTATTACCTAATTCAATTTCAGTTCCTCCATCTGTAACTTTCCTAAAACTCCCAGCTTCAATCTGTTGGTAGTCTTTCTGTTGAGGTGATGGAGAATTAGATGACCCGGGTATGGCGTTATGATGTTGGCTTCCCCATATGTTTATTGGGGGGAAGTAGTATGAACGAGATGAATTAGTACTTTGCTCTAAATCTGTTGATGGGAGAGATAAAACTACTACTATCTCATTCAGTAAGGGATATTGTTTAATATTTGGAAAAAGAGGGTAAATAATTGAAATTGATGTAGATGGAGTACTAGAAGGAGAAGTTACATCTTCAGCAAATATTATTCCTATTGAAGCCCATTCTCCATATTCTTCAAATTTAGGATGATCTTGATTTAGGATAATATCCTTAACCCTCTTAACTGTTATTATCTTTTCAGATAAAGAAGGAGGGATGTTATAAGAACTTAAAGCATTTTTACTTAAACCAGATATACCATATGTAGGACTAGGCATTATTTTTTACCTTTATCTTCATTATATTTTTTTACTTCATCTAATAACTGTTGTTTTTCAGCTTCAGTCATCCCAAATACTTCTCCTCCTTCCTCAGCTTGCATAGCTCGTTGAACAATTGTAGCCATTTTAATTAAAGCTTCATCATTTTTAACTCCTATTTCAAGATATTCTTTTATTAAAGGAACTATAAGAGTAGCATCCCCAATTTCTTGAACCATTGGTTTAAGTTCATGAATTAGAATAGAAATTTGTTCTTCTTTCTTTTTCTGGTTGTTATAAATTTCTTCTAAAAGATTAGAGAAAGTTACCTTTCCAAATATTTTTTTATCAAACTTACCCATGATTATAAATATATCTTGGTTAAAAATTGGTATATCCGTTATCTAAATAAAAAAGATATTGTTCTTTATATATTTCGCCTAAACGATCTGCGACGCGTGTTATATGTGGGGTTTTAACATCTATCATCTCTCTAATATAAATGTAAAGGGCTTTTTTATTAAAAATATCTATATTTTCTCTTCTTCTAAATACTTCTAATATAGCATCAGCTACTTGAGCATCTTTATCTTTAGGAAAGAGTTCATAGATATTATTAGAACAATATTCTACATATTGATCTATAAAATCTGATATAGCATCAGTTTGGTTAAGGGGTGTGTCTAATTCATAGGAATGGTTAAGATCCTTATATAACTCTTCAACTGGGGCTTTGTCTACTCTTTTTTTATAGTTTTTAGTATTTTGGATTATAAGGTATCTCTTAACTATGGTTCCAAAATATGAATAAGCTTTGGCTCCTTTACTAGGATCAAAGAGGTGAATCTTTTGAAGAAGAAAGGTTATAATCTCATGTTGGAGATCTTCAATATTATCTACTTCAGTATAGTAAAATTTAAAAGTATGAATAATATTTTCTGTTAATTTAAAAAAGGCATAATGGATATGTCTATGATAAATTTTTGCCTTTTCATCAGTGGAAGTGGCCTTATTATAGGCCACTATAGCATCCTCAGTTTCTTGAGTGAAGTAATTATTTGATGATGGTTTTTTTTTCTTTATAACTTCCTCTATCATAATTTATTCATTTTAAAACTTGATAAAAGTTGTTGTAGGTTTTTTATTTCTTCATATATGAAACCTACCTCATCATCATTTTTGAAAATACCTCTACTATCTATATTTTTGATTTTTTCATCAGCAAACTCAATAGCTTTAGAAATTTGATCTAAATAAGTTTGATATCCTAATAAGATATCTTCTTGTTTTTCATTTTTTCTTAAAAGGTTAAAGGTCGTGAATCCTAAGACCACGACCAAACAACCTAATACACTAATTATAATTGTTGTCATAGATTATCTAACATATTTTTTAAGTTAACACTTTGTATACTGCTTAAAGCCTTTTGCTTAACCGGGGTTTTTTTCTCTTTAGTTAAGGTAAAATTTTCCTTTTTAACCTCAGTTTTAGTTCCTTTAAAAGTTGGAAGCCATTCTTTTTCAAATTCAATACGAGCTGCCATCAAATCTGCTTGGTGAATAATATAAGGAAGAGCAGTTCTTGGTTTAGTAGCTGGGGAGAAGCTAACCAGATATTTTTTATTAGCTTCATCATATAATCCGTCATGAGTCTGAATGGCTATCATTTCATTAAAAGTATATCTAATACCATGAGCCTGGAGAAGGTATAGACCACGATCAGGAATAGAAGCAAAGGCTAACTTTTCACTATGTTGATAAGTTTCACCTAATTTTTCTTTCCTCCATTGATCAGTCTGGGGGATATAAGCTTCATGTTCTTCATCTCCTATTTTACCTAAGTCATGATTTAAAGCGGAGAAAACCAATTCTTCTTTAGTATAAGTAGAAGTATCTACCCCCATTTCAATCCAGACATCATTTAATTTGAGGGCGCACTCTACTACTCTAAGGACATGGTCTACATAACCTCCTGGGAATGCATTATGGTATTCTTTTTTATGAGCGGCAGGCATCATAGCTATACGCTCTGAGTATTTAGAATAGAAATTGAGTAGTTCAGTGCGGCGAGGTTCTTCAATATGAGTTTTAATAACTTCTTCTAAGGAAGACCAGTTCTGTTGGATTTGCTCCGCTGTTAACTCCATAACCTTTATTTTTTTAAATTTTATTTAACTCTCTTCCTTCGATTGATTCTCTCTCAATAGAGGACCTAATATCACCTAATTGCTCTAAACACTCTGCTAAAGCAACTCTAATATTATCTAGGTCTCCTCTAGAGGCATAAAAATCTATATGCTTCATTTTAGCTTCTAACCTGTCTATCTGATTATTTATATACTCTCTCTGTTTCATTTTTACTAATTTTTTTATTTTTTAATATTTGAATTTGAAGTTATAAAACTTTTTAGGGAAGGCCAATTTATTTTGAAAAAAGGTCAAGAATATTTTTTAAAAAAACACATTTTTCATATTCTTCTATTTCTTCAAAATATTTTAAGGATAATTTAAAGGCAACTTCTAATTCTTCATCCACATTCAAGGTTATAATTTTTTTAACCTTTCTACTTTTTAAATTTAAATCTTCTATATAGCTATAAGCCCTTTCATAAAGCATAGCCTCCCCAGCCCTTTCTAATTCCCTAATATCTAATTTAGGGTCAGCTTTTTTAAACATTTCAATTAAACTCTTATTATAGAAAGTATAATTCATAATAAGTTTTTTGAACATTTTTAACTTAACAAAAGGATCATTAAAATCTATAGCTAGAGGATTAGCTTGATTAACAGGTTCTTTAGAATTTAATTCTTCTTTTCCTCCAAATAGACCAAATATTTTATTAGGGTCAATAGGCATTTTCTATAAATATTACTTACAATGATAATCAGCCGCCCTTGTAGCTATTTGTTTATTAGGTTTGATATTAGCTTTATAACCTAAAGATGTAACCCATCCTTTAGCAGCTGAGACTAATTTGTTACTGAAGTAGAATTCATCATCATTATAATCCAAATCTATCTCTACTTTTATACTTGGCATATTTTCTGAAATCAGGCTGGCTATCTCTAAAGATAATTCAGTCTCTTTCCACAACCTAGTCCAATTGTCTTTAGTTGGGGGGATAGAATTTTTTTGATAAATGTAATGAACACCATTATTGGGATATCTATAAGCTATAGCTGTAACATATATAACTTCTTGCCCATAACGTTGAGAATCCGTTCCTATATGTACTTCTATGAATGGATCGCCACCTATCATTTTAGCAGTATAGGTGATGGGATTTACCGGTTTTCCATCAACTGTTCGAAATTTCACAACTCTTCTATTCTTTTAGCTTTATCATCTATTACTAAATCAAAATGGGGCTTTTCATCCCCACACTTAAGTTCATGGTATTTACACCCCCAATTATTAAGTTGGGATAAAGTATGTTCTCTATAATCTTTACCTGAGATTGAGCCTCTAGCTGTCCAATAGACTATTTTCCAACCTTCATCATAAAGTTTGTTTATTTTAGCTATATTTTCATTATTAGGTACTGATAAATCATACCTTCTTTGTTCTGGGTAGAAGCAGATAGTTTCATCAATATCTACTAATGCTACTTTCTGCTTACCTTCTTCAGTAAATCTT
>Ga0315904_10004645_pt1 | contig 19445 bp, 11 predicted proteins | sample LakEriMetagenome_6_FD_203529 | JGI IMG/M metagenome (GOLD analysis project Ga0315904, IMG submission 203529) | Freshwater fungal communities from buoy surface, Lake Erie, Ohio, United States - Buoy 12 MA120 | ecosystem: Environmental > Aquatic > Freshwater > Lake | place: USA: Lake Erie, Ohio...
AACTGCCTGCGACATCGGCCAGGCCATGGTGCCCTGTCACTGGCTCCAGATCATGGAGAACAGTGTCGATCCCCATCACCTCGAGCATCTGCACGGAAAACATCTCGCCTATGTCCGGGGCAACGCAGGCCTCTCAGTCCCCACGCATTACCAGCGCCGGCATGAGAAGGTCGGCTTTGATCTCTTTCCCCATGGCATCATCAAGCGACGGGTTCTCGCGGGAAACAGCGAGGCGGATGACGACTGGAAGGTGGGACACCCGCTGATCTTCCCGTGCATGCTGCGGGTCGGCTCGGGTGGTCAGCACCGGATGCAGATCCGCGTGCCGATTGACGAGACCCACACCTGGCATCTCTGGTACGCCTGCTATCGGCCGGCCGATCCCGATCGCCAGATCGGGCAGACCGAGATTCCCCTGTACGATGTCCCCTGGCAGACCAAATCGGGAGAGCACATCGTCGACTTCGTGGATGGGCAGGACATCATGGCCTGCGTCACCCAGGGGCCGATTGCCGACCGGACGAAGGAAATCCTCGGCCGTTCCGACGAGGGGGTCGCCCTGTTGCGTCGCGTGCTGTTCGACCAGATGGACCGCGTTGCACGGGGTGAAGATCCACTCGGGGTCATGCGCGATGCGGCCGCCAATCAGCGGATCGATCTCCCCCAGGAGGCGAACAAGTATGGCCGGGGACGCGCGTTCCTGGCCGAGTCGCTCGCCATGGGGCATGCCCGCTACAGCCCGCTGCGCGATCAGATTCTCGAGGTGCTCGACGGCGATCGGCAGGAGTAGCCCATGACCGATGGCGGACGCCGACCACGCATCGCCGTGTACTGCCAGCACCTCAGCGGTGTGGGACACTTTGTCCGCAGCCGGGAACTGTGCCGGGCGCTGGCCCCGTGCTGCGACGTGCTCTTCGTCTGCGGTGGTGTTCCCATCCCCGGGCCGGGGCTCGGGCCGAACGTGCGGATGCTTTCTCTCCCCCCGCTGCGCCGCGACCGCGCGACGGGGCAACTGGTGGCGGCAGCGAGCGGGGAATCCTGGGACCGCATCGAGTCGAGCCGCAGTTCCCTCCTGACGCAGGCGGTCACGCACTGGATTCCCGATGCCGTCCTGGTCGAGCATTTCCCCGTCAGCAAGTGGGAACTGTCGGCTGAGATTCTGGGCTGGATCGAGACCTGTCGTGCCGCCAATCCGCACCTGTTGGTTTGCTGTTCGCTGCGGGATTTCCCCGCAACAAACGAACTTCTCCAGGCGGGGCGCCGTTCACAGGACTGGATTGTCGACACCCTGGAAACCCGGTTTGCCGCGGTGCTGGTCCACTCCGACCCCACGGTGTCTCAACTGCGAGATGACTGTCCCTGGGCCGATCGACTGACCATTCCGGTGGTTCACACCGGTTACGTGGTGGAGGAACCGGTCGATTCGCACCCGGCCGTTGACATCGACTCAGACGATCCCCAGGCTCCGGCACTGGTCAGTGCGGGTGGACTCGATGATGGCGACCGGCTGTCTGAGCTGTGCATCGCCGCGTGGGAGATCCTGCACCACGCGGGAAAAACGGCGGGACGGCGACTCGTGGTCATCGCCCCCTTCCAGACCTCCCCGGCGCGGTTGGACCGGCTGGCCGGGCGCCTGGCCCCCCTGCAGGGGGAAATCTCCCCCTTCCGTGACGATTTCCTGTCGCAGGTCTGGGGGTGCGGAGTGTCGATCAGCCAGGCGGGCTACAACACGACGATGAACATCCTGCGGTCGGGCTGTCGGGCGATTGTCGCCCCCAATCCCCGCATGCATGACCAGGTGGTGCGATCGGCGTTGCTGGAGCAACGGGGTTTGCTGTCCCGGTTGGATGTGGGGCGGGCGAGTGCCGAGGACCTCGCCCGGATGATCATCGCCACACTGCAGCGGCCCCGTCCTCGGCACTCGCTGCAACTCAATGGTGCCGAACGGACCACCGAGTGGCTCTGCGAGCAACTCGGCCTCGACCGACAACGTCCCGGAGCCAGGCCGTGACCCGTGCTCCCGAGATCCCGCCCCGTCCGGCCACACCTGCGGAAGCGGTGTTGGCGGACGCCACCCTTCCCGCCCGGTTCGCCCGTCTCGCCCGGGAGTATCCCGCAAATTTCGCGGTCCGAACGCCCGACGAGCAACTCACCTTCGCGGAACTCGAGCACGAGGCGAACCGGGTCGCCCAATGGCTCATCGCAGAACTTCCACGAGCACCCCGACCGGTGGGCCTGCTGATCGATCCCGGCGGGGCCCATCTCATCGCCCTGCTGGCGATACTCAAGGCCGGGCACTGGTATGTTCTGCTGCGCACCAGCCACCCCCCGGCACGGCTCACCCGCCTGGCCGACGACTCGCGCCTGGCTGAGATTCTCACCAGCCAGCGACACATTTCCCAGGCCCGCGACTGCCTGCCTCCGGGCGGCCGGGCCCTGGTCATGGAAGAGCTTCCCCGGTCGATCTCTGGTGAGGAGGTCGTCTCCTGGGCGCGCCCCGAAGGGCTCGCAAGCATCAACTATACGTCGGGCTCGACAGGGACTCCCAAGGGAGTCCTGCACACGCATGCCTCGACTCTCTGTCTGTCACAGGCTGCCGGTGAGGCCAACGTCGGCCCCGGCGACCTCGTGGTCTATCCCGGTTCCAACATGGGGGTCAATCGGGCCATCCTGCATGGCGCCACATCATTGACCTGGAACGTGCGCGCGCGGGGCCTGGGTGGCCTGGCCGCCTGGCTGGAACGCGAACAGCCGACGGCGTGGATGTCGGTCCCGAGTGTCTTTCGCGATTTCCTGCGGGGCCTGCCCGATGGAACCTCGCTGCCGGGCCTGCGACGAGTGATCCTGACGGGCGAGGCGGTGCTGCCCGGCGACCTCGAACTCTTCAATCGCCACTTCCCCAATGAGTCGACCTTGGTCAACGAGTTGGGAACCTCGGAGACCAAATCGTACCTGCAGTGGACCTACCGCGCCGGTGACCCGCTCCCCGGGCCGGTCGTGCCCGTGGGGTATCCGCTCCCCGGGCGCGTCGTCCGCCTGCTCGACGAGGCGGGAGTGGAGGTACCTGACGGACAGGTCGGAGAATTGGTGGTCGCGGCCCGTCACATGTCTCCGGGCTACTGGAATTTTCCCGCACTGACCGCCGAACGCTTCCGCGCGATTCCGGGGACGCCTGGCGAACCCTGTTACCACACGGGGGATCTCGCGCGCCGGCAGCCGGATGGCCCGATCGTGCTGGTGGGGCGCCGCGACCATGAAGTGAAGGTGCGTGGACAGCGGACCCACCTCGGCGAGATCGAAGCGGCACTGTGCGCATTGCCCCGCGTGCAGGAGGCGGTGGTGGTCGCCCACCGGGAGGAGAACGGCGAGACGACCCTCGCCGCGTTCTACGTCCCCGCCGGCGAACCGGCCCCCACGCCGCGTGACATCCGCGAGGCGCTCGGCGAGCACTTGCCCGCGCACATGATACCGGCCTTCCTGCGTTCCTTGCCCCGTCTCCCCTGCAACGCCAACGGCAAGGTGGACCGCCAGGCGTTGCCGGGGCTGGAGACCCTGCGGGCGGAGCGGGCCTCGCGGGGCACCCCGCCGCGCACTGAGACCGAACGCCGGTTGCTGGCCATCTGGCAACAGGTCTTTGGAACCGAGACGATTGGGATCGATGATGATTTTCATGAACTCGGCGGACACTCGCTGGTCGCCACCCGCATCGCCCTGGCGGTGGAACGGGAATTCGACTGCCGTCTCGGGCTGAAAGCCATCATCAGTTCGCCGACCGTTGCCCAACTTGCCGACGCGCTGCAGTCGTCGCAACGGCCCTCCCGGACCAAGCTGGTTCCCGCCGCACGACGTCTGTCCCACGAGGGGAGGAGTGTTCCCGCATCGTATGCCCAGCAGCGCCTGTGGTTCCTCGAACAGGCGTACCCCGGCCTGGCGATGTACCTGCTGACCCACGCGTGGCGGCTGACAGGTCCGCTGGAACTTTCGGCACTGGAGTCGGCCCTCGCGGGGGTCATCGCCCGGCACGATGTCTGGCGCGGAACATTTCACGAAGCCGACGGAGGAGTGGAGTTCCGCGTCTGGCCGACTCATGACATGCCGCTCCGCGTGATCGATCTGCAGCAGGTTCCCGCGGACGAACGGGAAAGCCGGCTCAGGGAGGAACTGACGCTGTGCGCCCAGACGCCGGTCGATCTGCAGCACGGTCCACTGGTACGGACACAGGTGTTTCGTCTTGGTCGGCAGGAACACGTCCTGGTGCTCAGCGTCCATCATGCGGTGTTTGACGCCTGGTCTCTCGATCGTTTCTGGTCGGAACTGAACGAACTCTATGGGGCGACTCTCGCGGGACGGCCCGCGGTTCTGCCGGAGCCGGCGATTCAATACGGCGATTATGCCCTCTGGGAACGGGACCGGCTCCACAGCCCGGAGTTCGCCGAACAGCTCGGGCGGGCTGTGCAGCGGCTGCGGGGTCTGCCTCCGCTGGACCTGCCGACCGATCATCCCCGGCCGACACGCCCGCGCTTCACACGCGGTCGGCTGACGTTTGCCCTGGACGACGAGACGGTGGGACGGCTCTCGGCACTGGGCGTCGGAATGGGGGCCACCCGTCACATGGTGCTGCTCGCGCTGATCCAGTTATGGCTTGCCGTGCTGACGGATCAGACCGATTTGGGGGTTGCCGTCCCGGTCGCCGGACGGATCCGCCCCGAGTTCGATCCATTGATCGGGCTGTTCGTCAACACGCTTGTGGTCCGGACAGAAGTCCAGTGGTCCGAGACCTTCCGCCAACTCGTCAGCCGCACCCGGCAGGCCTCGCTCGAGGCCTACGACGACGAGGAGGTCCCGTTCGACCAGATTGTCGAGTCGCTCAATCCCCACCGTGATCCCGGACGCAATCCCCTGTGTGATGTGCTGTTTGAACTGCGCACCCCGGGCCGGACTTCACCCCTCCCGTCGCAACTGCAGGTCGAACGATTGACCGGCCTGGGGGGGCACGTGCGGTTCGACCTCGAACTGCACTGCATCGAGTCCGCGACGGGACTCGCGGGAACACTCGACTACCGCCGGGAATTGTTCGAACCAGACGTCGTGCAGTCGTGGTGCGACCTGCTGTGCCATCTCGCCAGGCAGGTCGCGGGCCAGCCCGATCTCCCCTGCCAGCAGCTCCCCCTGCTGACACCGGCAGGCCGGCAGCGGCTGTTGGTCGACTGGAATCCTCCCCGGGTTCCCGAGTGGTTGCCCTCGACAATCCACGGGTTGTTCGAACGCCAGGTCGCACGCACGCCGCTGGCAACCGCCCTCTCATGCGATCGGGAAGACTGGTCCTACGCCACGCTCAACCTCCGGGCGAATCAACTGGCCCAACGGTTGCTCGGTGAGGGAGTCGGCCATGGAGATCTCGTGGGAGTGGCGCTGCCACATGGGCCCGCCCTGGTGGCCACCCTGCTGGCCATCCTGAAGGTGGGCGCGGGCTACCTGCCGCTCGATCTCACCTTGCCCGCCGGACGACGCCAGACCCTCCTGAGAGATGCCGCCCCCAAGCGGATCGTCGCGGAGAACTCAACCCCCCTCGATGACGGAGGATTGGGCATTCCGGTGTTGTGCTGGGACCATGTCGGGAATGAGAGCCCGGCCGACAATCCCGGTCTCCCCGTCACACCGGAGGATCGGGCCTATGTCATGTACACCTCGGGATCGACTGGCGTTCCCAAGGGGGTGGAAATCACCCACGCCGGCGTGACGCGACTGGTCGACCAGGTCGACTCGATCGAGCTCGGGCCCGCCACACGGATGGCCCTCAACGCTCCCCTCGCCTTTGACGCCTCGACGCTGGAGATCTGGGGACCGCTGCTCAATGGTGGCTGTTGTGTCCCGATCCCACAGTCGTCGCAGACCAACCTCGCCGACCTGCTGAGGACTCTCGACCGGGGACGCGTCAACACGCTCTGGCTCACGGCGGCACTCTTCAACCTGCTGGTGGATGAATCGCCGGTGTTTCCCCGGGGCATCGCCCAATTGCTGGTGGGAGGGGAGGCGCTTTCGGTCGGTCATGTGCGCCAGGCCCTCGACCGCCAAGCCCCGGGAGAGCGGTTGTTCAACGGCTACGGTCCCACCGAGTGCACCACGTTCAGCACACTGCATCCGATCGAGCCCGGTTTGACGGCGGACTGTCGCTCCATTCCCATCGGCCGGCCAATTCCGCGGACCCCAGTCTGCGTGCTCGATCGCTGGTTCCGCGTCTTGCCCCCAGGCATTCCGGGAGAATTGCACGTCGGCGGACCGGGATTGGCCCGGGGCTACCTCAACTCCCCCGAATTGACCGCGGCGAAGTTCGTTTCCAACCCACACCCCGAACTGGAGGTGGATCGCCTTTATCGCACCGGCGATCGCGTCCGCTGGAACCCCCAGGGGAGACTCGAATTCCTCGGGCGGATCGACCGCCAGGTCAAGCTGCGGGGATTCCGGATCGAGCTGGGGGACATCGAAAGCGCGCTGGAAAAGCTGGAGGGGGTGGCCCAGGTCGCGGTGCTGGTTCGGGAAGATGCACCGGGTGAACGGCACCTCGTGGCCTACCTGCAGGCCGCTGCGACCACCCCCCGTCCGTCGCCCGTCGATCTGCGTTCCTCCGCCGCCGCCGTGTTGCCGGGCTACATGGTCCCCTCGGGATTCATCTGGCTGGAGAGCTTTCCACTGACCGCCACCGGGAAGATCGACACGTTGCGGCTCCCCCGTTCTTCGGGACTCACCGCCGGGGTTGGTGTGGAACAGGAACGCCCGCAGAGAGGACTGGAAGGGGAATTGGCGCGACTCTGGGGGGACGTCCTCGGGAAGCCCGTGACCTCGCGCGACGCTGACTTTTTTGCCTGTGGCGGGCATTCTCTGGCGGCCATGCGACTGCTGTCTCTGGTGGAGTCCCGCTTTGGCCGACGCCTCCCCGTGGCGGCAATCTATCAACAGGGAACCATCGCGCAGATGGCCCGGGCGCTGGTCGACGACCCGGTCCACGGCGTGCTGACACCGGTCCGGATTCGCCCGGGGTCCCGCGAACACGGTTCGGTGTTCATCATGCCGGGCCTGTTCGGGGCCGCCTCCCTCCCCCGCCACGTGTTGCTGGCGCTCCCGCCCCGGTTCGACCTCGTGGCTCCGCTCCCGTTGCTGGTCGACCGGATGGAACACCACTGGCCCGACTTCGCGACCATGGTGGAGGACTATGTGGATGTCCTCCGGCGTTACCAGCCCACCGGTCCGTACCTGGTGGTGGGCTACTGCTTTGGAGGCCGCCTGGCGTATCACCTGGCCCACCGTCTGCTGGAATTGGGCCACGAGGTGCGCGATGTGGTGATCGTCGACAGTGCCGTCCGGCAGAACTCCCTCACCCACTCCTGGAGTGCCACGCTTCGCCATCCGCTGCGGGTCCTGGCCAATCTCCCCCGCTGGGTCCGCGACGATGCCTTGACGAGGTCACCTGCGGACCTGCTGCAGCGGGCCACGCGGCAGTTCCGTCGGGCCTGGGGAGGCCGAAAGTCGGCACCTCCCGTCGCGATGGCTCCGGGCCCGCGGGATGGCGGTGAAACCGCACTCCCTGCCTCCCGACAATTGCGGGACTTCGAGAACCTCATGTGGCGTCTCGAGGGGGAGGCCCCGCTGCGGCAATCCCCCCTGCGAGCCATCCTGTTGCGGGCCCAGACCCGCCCACTGCTCAGCGGTGACCCGCCCGACCTCCATTGGAACCAGGTCTGTGCCGGCGGGGTCGAGGTGCACGACCTGCCCGGCAATCACCTCACCATGCTGACCGTGCAGGATGGCCAACCCCTCGTCAAGACGCTCACCTCGATCCTGAACCGCTGGATCCCGGAATCGTCGTCGATCGACCCGACGAGCCATGGTGCGTGACTTGTCCCTGTGCGATCCGACGACCAGCCAGGTTCGATTCTCCCGGGTCACCACGCGATTTTCCCGTGGAGACATGACGCCCCAAAGGACGATCCGCCAGGCGGGCCGTCGAGGGCATCGCGCAGGAAATGTCTTCTTCCTGGAACGTGCGCTGCAGGTCGCGGTGTTGCTGATCCCGGAGGGGCCACCCCCATCGCAGGACTGCGCATGGCACGTGCTCGTTCCCGGGCATGTCTCCTCTCGCGGAACAACCGACCGTTCGACAACTCCCCTCCCCCCGGTTCGGCCAAACCGCTAGACTCGGCCTGTTCCTTTTGACCGCGAGGATGCCGTCTTGAGTGTCGATCCAGGAAGTGATCTGCTGACCCCGATGACGGGGTCGATTGTTGAGGTGCGGGGGGCGGTGCGCACCGCGCAGGGGCGGGGGCAGAAGGTGGGGTTTGTCCCCACGATGGGGGCCCTGCATGCCGGGCATGCCAGCCTCATCGCGGCGGCCCGTCGGGAGTGTGACTTCGTCGTCGTCTCGATCTTCGTGAACCCGACCCAGTTTGCCCCGCACGAAGATTTGGCGAAATACCCACGGCCGCTCGATGCCGACCGCCGGCTGTGCCGGAAAGCCGGGGCCGACCTCGTGTTTGTGCCCAGCGTCGAGACGATCTATCCCCCGGGCTTCGCGACCTTTGTGACGGTGGAAGGGCTCTCGTCGATTCTCGAAGGGGTGGCCCGCCCCACCCACTTCCGGGGGGTCACGACGGTGGTCCTCAAGCTGTTCCAGATGGTCCCGGCCGACATCGCCTACTTTGGCCAGAAGGACTATCAGCAGCAGACGATCATCCGCAAAATGGTGTCCGACCTGAACCTGCCGATCACCATCCGGGTCTGCCCGACCATCCGCGAGACCGACGGTCTCGCGATGTCGAGCCGGAATGTGTATCTCAATTCCGAACAACGTCAGGTGTCGCTCGCCCTGTTCCGCACGCTGGAGTTGGCGCGAACGGAACTCGCGCGGGGGGAACGGGATCTGACCGCCCTCAGACAACGGCTGCGGGCCTGCCTGGGGTCGGATCCCGGGGTGCAGCCCGATTACGCGACGCTCGTCGATCCCGATACGCTGGCTGAACTCGACGTTCCCGGTCCCCGCGTGGTCGCCCTGGTCGCCGCCCGTGTGGGAACGACCCGCCTCATCGACAACGCCGTCATCGACCTGCGGTGACCGAGCCCTGCTGACAAAGGCTGCGTAACCATGCGTTCGATCCTGTTTGAAATCCCGCTGCGGGCCCGCATTCCCCTGGGGCCCCTGGGAGACGTGCCGGTCTTCGGCTTTGGTCTGCTGCTGGTGCTGTGGGCGGTCGCGGGGGCCGGATACTGGTGGTTCCGGCAGCGCCGGGGGACCGCCGATGCGCCTGCCGACAATGGCAACTGGATCTTCTGGGCGATCGTCGCCGGACTGATCGTCTATGCTCCCGCGAAAGAGAGCATCCCCATCTACGGCTTCGGGTCGATGCTGTTTCTCTCGTACCTCTCGTCGGCCGGACTGGGGAGCTGGCGACTCAGGCAGCGAGGGCTTCCGGGGGAAATCGCCTGGGATGCCGCGATCTGGATCTTTCTCTCGGGGCTGTTTGGCGGACGGCTGTTTTACATCCTCCAGTACCGCGACCGGTTCTTCGAGCCGGGGCAGTCACCGGCGACTTCGCTGATGCGCATGCTCAACCTTCCGGACGGGGGGCTGGTGCTGTATGGCGGGCTGATTTTCGCCCCACTGGCGTTCTGGCTGTTCGCGCGGTGGCGAGGACTGCGTCCCCTCCCCCTGGCCGACCTCCTGATTCCTTCGGTCTTCATCGGGCTGATGTTTGGCCGTCTCGGGTGCCTGATGCACGGTTGCTGCTTCGGCGACTACTGCGAGCTTCCCTGGGCGGTCACCTTTCCTCCCGACAGCGCCCCCTACATGACGCAGGTCGCCCGCGGATACCTGCCTCCCGACCTGTCGTCGGCGCACAGCCTGCCATTGCACCCCACCCAGCTCTACGACGCGATCAACGCCCTCGCCATCTGCCTGCTGACACTGGCGTTCTGGCCCTTTCGGCAGCGTGACGGCGAAGTGCTGGCGCTCGGCTGGATCCTGTACCCCATCAACCGGTTCCTGATCGAGATCCTGCGGTGGGACGAACTCGGGCAATTCGGCACCCGGTTCACCATCTCGCAATGGGGCAGTGGCGTCATCCTTTTGGTGGGAATCGCCTTCTGGCTCTGGCTGCAACGCCACCCGGCGACCCGCGCTCCCCTGCGCCGTGAGGCCCACCTGCCGGGGTGATCGGACGGGCGACTCGAAGTGCCGTGGCCACCGGATGCGTCGGTTGGCAGGAGGCAAACTGGCGGCTTGAGAATCCGGGTGCCAGGGAAGACAATCACGGATGGGGCGGATTGGCAACTTCACCTGGGGGAGCGGGACATGGATCATCAACAACTCCTGGCGGACTACACAGCCGGTCCCCGGCAACTGCGCGAAGCAGTGGCGGGGCTGTCGGCGGAACAGGTCCGGGCGCGGCCGGTCGCCGGCAAGTGGAGCGTGCTGGAGGTGGTCTGTCACCTCGCCGACTTCGAGCCGATTTATGCCGACCGGATGAAACGGGTCCTCGCCGAAGACCAGCCCCTGATGCTGTCGGGCGATCCCGACCAATTCGCGGCCCGGCTCGCGTACCACGACCGCGAACTCGACGAGGAACTGCGGTTGATCGAAGCGGTGCGCGGGCAGATGGTGAGGATCCTGCAGGGGATTGAGCCGGGGGCCTGGCAGCGCTGCGGCCGTCACAGCAGTGACGGACTGATCCCGCTGCAGACCCTGTTGCAGCGGGTGACCGGTCACATCGGCCACCACCTGCCATTCATCGCTGAGAAACGGTCCGCCCTCGGCAGGGCGTAAACATCACCAGGGCCGGGGGGCTGAGACAGGAGTGGCGGCGATGAAGGCAGCGTACCTTGTGATGTGTTGCGCCCTGCTGGGAGGAACCGTTGGTTACCTGGCCTTCGCGTGGCTGTTGACCCAGGGGTTCTATGGCCTGGTACTGCCCGGAGGCATGCTGGGCCTGGGGGCGGGAATTCCCCGCAACAATTCGAGAGCGGTCGCCATTGTCTGTGGCCTCCTCGCGCTCGGCCTGGGGCTCTACACCGAGTGGCGTTTCTTTCCCTTCAAGGCCGACAACAGTCTCGGGTATTTCCTCGGGCATCTTCCCCAGCTCGAGAAGGTGAGCTGGCTGATGCTGGCGGTCGGGACCGTGCTGGGATGGTATGTCCCTTACCGTCGGATCGCCGACACCCCCGTGTCGCAGAGCTGACCGACACCCGCGTCACTGTGCCGTAAAGACCGGTGGGCCGTAACGATCTGCGCCGGCGTGAGGGGATCGGCTGAGGCCATTGGTCCAAGGGTGCATCGGTCACCGGGGCCGACTACCGTTTTCTCTGCATGGCCCGCTGAATTTCGCGCTGGGCCTCATTTTTCTTGAGGGTCTCGCGCTTGTCGTGCAGTTTTTTGCCGCGGGCGATGGCGATCACCACCTTGATCTTCCCCAGTTTCAGATCCATGGAGAGGGGGATGAGGGTCAACCCCTTGTGGTCGGCCTGCTCGGCAAACTTGCGGAGTTCGCGTTTGTGCAGCAGCAGCTTCCGCGGACGGCGGGGTTCGTGGTTCAGCAGGCTGGCCTGGGGGAGGACGGCGACATCGCAGTTCACCAGCCAGAGTTCTCCCTCCCGCACCCGCGCGTAGGCTTCATCGAGCGAGACCTTGCCCGCCCGGATGCTTTTGACCTCGCTCCCCAGCAGCGCGATCCCGCACTCGAGTTGCGCCAGGATCTCGTAGTTGTGCTTCGCCTTCCGGTTCGAGCAGACCGGACGGTTGTTTTCGGGACTGGTTTCCCGGGCCGTTTTCGACATGTTCACTCACTGCCCGGGGGCAGACGGGGAGACGATGGGGGATCCCTTCCCGACGGGCTCCCACGCTGTGGAAGACACCAGGCATGCCCCACGGGTTCTGTTCCAGTGTATCGCCCCCCCCCGACAACTCAACGGGAAGCGACTGCCGGAACAACCGCGCTCCCCGGTACGGCGGCTTGACCCCGGGCCGTCACCCGGTCGACAATCCCTGCAGACCCATGGTTTTCCCGCGCGCTCGCCCCCCCTGTGGTTGATGGTTCCGAAGTTTCTCTGCACTCCGTTGCGCTTACCCCGATTCCTGGGCTGGCTGGCAGCCTCTTGGCTGACCCTGGCGTGGGTCGGGCGTGTCACCGCTGCGGAGCCCCCCCCGGCTGGACCGGACAAGTCGGCGGTCTACACGCAGTCGATCGCCCCCCTGGTGCAGGCCAAGTGCCTGCGCTGTCATGGTCCCGAGAAACAGCAGGGGGGACTGCGGCTCGATCTCAAGCCCCAGGCACTCCGCGGTGGGGAATCGGGTGAGACCGGGATCGTGCCCGGCCGGTCTGACCAGAGCGAACTCTACCGCCGTGTCACAGCGACTGATCCTGCAGTCGCAATGCCCCCCGGCCAGGACCGGTTGACGGCGGCCGAGATCGCCCTGCTGAAGCAGTGGATCGATGACGGAGCCCACTGGCCAGAAGCGGGCAGTCTTCCCGCGCCTGTGCAACTGGACTACCAGTTCACCCCGCAGGAACGGGCGTTCTGGGCGTTTCAACCGCTGCGGGAAAGCCCGGTGCCGATGGTCTGGAACAGTGCCTGGCCCGAGGGAATCATCGACCGCTGGCTGTTGTCGCGACTCGAGAAAGAGGGGTTGCGCCCGGCCGCCGACGCCGACCGGCTGAGCCTGCTGCGCCGCCTGCGGATCGATCTCACGGGTGTGTTCCCCACGCCCGAAGAAATCGCCGCATGGCAGTCCGATTCGTCTCCGGAAGCCTACGTCCGTCTCGTCGACCGGCTGCTGGCCAGTCCCGAGTTTGGCGAACGCTGGGGCCGCCACTGGCTCGACATCACCTACTACGCCGACACGACAGGCGTGGGGCGCCGCACACCCCTGCGCGATGCCTGGCGCTACCGCGATTACGTGATTGAGACCTTCAACGCCGACCGCCCCATCTCGCAGTTCATCCGGGAACAGATCGCCGGCGACCTGCTGCCCGCCGAGTCCGAGACCGAGCGAATCCGGCAGCAGTCCGGGACCGCCTACCTGGTTCTCGGCCCGTGGGATTTCTCGGTCCTCGACAAGCTGCAGATGGAAATGGACATGGTCGATCTGCAGATTGACCTGGTCGGCCGGTCGATGCTGGCGCTGTCGCTGGGGTGCGCCCGCTGCCACGACCACAAGTTCGACCCGATCCCCACCCGCGACTACTACGCCCTCGCGGGGATCTTCCGCAGCACACAGATCCTGCAGAAGGGGGGTGGCAACTGGGACCGACACCAGCGGACCGAAGAGAGTTCGCTCGCCGCCCGTGACCGCTGGGCCGATGAACTTGAAGCCTGGGAGGGACTGACCACCGACCTGGCCCGTCAGCAGCAGGCAGGTCGCGACCAGCAGGCCAACCTGCGCAGGCGAATCGAGGAACTGAAGACGCTCGCATCCGCAACAGGGGCGTCCGCAACCTCGGGGGGAGGGGAGATGGGGTCAACTAGGGCCACCCAGGCGGCCGTTGCGGCACCCGATGCCGACTCGGCCCGAGAGATCACGCGGCTGGAAGAAGAGATCCGCACGCTGGAGAAGCAGATTGCCCGCACACGGCGAGTCGAGGCACACCAGAAGATGTTGCAGCCGCGCCGCGCCGGGGTCTATTCCACCCGCGATGTCGAGACTCCCGCCGATGCGCAGGTGAACCTGCGGGGGAATGTCCGGGCGCTGGGGCCGGCGGTTCCCCGCGGAGTCCTGCAGATTCTGCCGGTTCCTCCGGGAGAACCGATGTCCCGCACCCAGAGTGGCCGACTGCAACTCGCCGACTGGCTGGTCAGCGGGGCCAATCCCCTCACGCCCCGGGTGTTTGCAAATCGGGTCTGGCACCACCTGTGGGGGGTCGGGCTGGTGCCGACGGTCGACAACTTCGGATCCCGGGGCGATCGTCCCTCACATCCCGAGTTGCTCGACTACCTCGCCCTGCGGCTGGTGCGGTCGGGCTGGTCGGTGAAGGCCCTCGTTCGGGAGATCGTGCTGAGCCGGGCGTACCAGATGAGCCGCCAATCGAACCCGGCAGGACTTGCAACCGATCCGGGGAACCGGCTGTTGTGGCGGATGAATCCCCGGCGGCTGGAGGCCGAGGCGATCCGCGATGCGATCCTGCAGTCGACCCGGGCACTCGATCGGCAGATGGGGGGACCGACACTCCCCCTGACGGTCGAAAACCTGTTTGAGAATGCGATTCCCTTCATCGAGGATCACAGCCAGGTTCCCGAGTCGATCTTTCATCGCCGGGCGGTCTATCTGCCAGTGCTGCGGGGAAGCCAGCTGAATGCCCTCGACATCCTGCCGTTGTTCGACTTTGCCGACCCCGACCAGGTGGTCGGAGCCCGGACCACGACGAATGTCCCACTGCAGACGCTGTTCCTGCTGAACTCCGGGTTTCTCCAGGCCGAGTCGCGGCGGTTGGCCCAGGCCCTGCTGGCCGACGCTTCGCAAACCAACGCCGAGCGGATCCGCCATCTGCACCTGCAGCTCTTCAGCCGGCCTGCCCGCCCCGCCGAGGTTGAGGAGGCGTGGGAGATTCTCGACCGGCTCGAGGGAGATTTTCGCGAGTTGAAACCGAAAGTGGCGGATCCCCGTGTCGAGGCCTGGGCCCGTTATATCCAGGCCCTGCTGGGGTCGGCCGAGTTCCTGTACCGTGGGTAAGTCTCCATGACATCGTTCCCTGAAAACCCGTTGTGGCCCGGGTTCTCCCGCCGCAGTTTTCTGCAGAACTGCGGCGCGGGTTTCGGCAGCCTGGCGCTTGCCTCACTCGCCACGGCCGACCAGGCCCGTGACGCTGGACCGGCCGAGCGGCAGGCGGGAATGGGGCCACTCGTCCCGCGGGCCACCCATTTTGTCCCGCGGGCCCGCCGGGTGATCCTGCTGTGGATGCAGGGGGGGCCGGCCCAGATGGACCTGTTCGATTACAAGCCCCGGCTGCAGAAGGAGTCGGGCGAGAAAATTCCGTTTTCCCTCACCCGCGAAAACGAGCGGTTCGACGAGAAGGCCCGCCTGTTTGGACCGACCGCCACCTTTGCGCAGCATGGCCAGTCGGGGCGGTGGGTCAGTGACTTGCTGCCGCACCTGGCGAAGAAGGTCGATCAGCTCTGCTTCCTGCAGGCGCTGAAGACCGACAGTCCGTCACATCCCGGGGCGATTCGGCTGTTCCAGACCGGCTCTGTCCAGTTCATCCGCCCCTCGATGGGGTCGTGGATGCTGTATGGATTGGGGACCGAAAACCAGAACCTGCCCGGGTTCGTGGTGATCTCCCCGGTGTTGTTCGGCGACGACGGCAGCCCGCTGCACTATCACAACAATTTCCTCCCCGCCCCCTGCCAGGGGACGCGCATTGGAAAATCGGACCACCTGATCAAGCACTCGCAGGTCAATCACCTGGTCGACCGCTCGGTGCCAACGCCGCTGCAGCGCCGCCAACTCGACTTCCTCCAGAACCGGAACCGCCAGTTCCTCGAGACCCAGGGACGCGAGCCCGAGGTCGAGGGATTGATCGAATCGTACGAACTGGCCTTTCGGATGCAGCTCGAAGCGCCGGGGGTGTTGTCGTTGGACGCCGAGTCGAAGGCGACGCAGGAACTCTACGGAATCGGCGAAGAGCCCACCGACAACTACGGGCGCAAGTGCCTCATGGCCCGCCGCCTGATCGAGTCGGGAGTGCGGTTTGTGCAGGTGACCGATGGGGCGTGGGATCATCATGGCGATCTCAAGCCCCGGCTCAAGCAGAGTTGCCAGGGGGTCGATCGCCCGATTGCCGGGCTGCTGACCGATCTCGAAGCGCGCGGGTTGCTCGATGACACGCTGGTGATCTGGACGGGGGAATTCGGCCGCACGCCGTATGATCAGGACCTGACCAACGGCAAGGGCCCCCCCGAATCGCGTGGCCGTGATCACAACCCGCACTGCTGGACCATGTGGATGGCGGGGGCCGGGGTCCGCCAGGGTCACCTGCATGGCGAAACCGATGAATACGCCTGGAAGGCGGTGGCGGGTGAAGTCCACGTCCACGACCTGCACGCAACCATCCTGCATCTGCTGGGACTCGACCACGAACGGCTCACCTACCGCTATGGCGGCCGCGACTTCCGCCTGACCGATGTGTTTGGCCGGGTCGTCCCCGAGATCCTGGCGTGACAGGAATCCTGCGTTTCCCGAAGGCGGCCCCGCGCTGACGAAGTGCCGGGCTGTGCGGGTCACACCGAACGCGTTTCCATCGCCACCGGCCGTTGTCTCGGATTCAATTCAGTCGACGCTCGACCCAGGCATTCCACAGTTCGCTTCCCAGTCGTTGCGTCTGGTGCCGTAGATCACGCCACCAGTGTCCCTGCTGATCCTGGTCGAACAGGCGCAACAGGCAGGTCGCCTGGGCATCGGGCAGCAGCCGGGTCAGCGCGGGAGCCAGTTCTTCCCAGACCCCCCATTGGCGCTTCGGATCGCCGTGGGTACAGACGGGAATCACATCGATGACGTCCTCTTCCAGCAGGTTGTGGACTTCGTGGACGACGTCGGCAACCACCCGCTCCTTGGCGGTGCCCGGTTCCCGCCACGCACAGGGGGTCTGCCACACCAGTGCCGGGGGAAGCAGGTCGACGTGGGTCAAGACCACCAATACGGCCGGAGGACGCAATTGCGGTTGTGACTGCCACCAGGTTCGCAAGCTTCGCAGTTGACGAAGGTCGGCATCGCGGGCCGGGAGATGGGCATCCATGACCAACAGCACCACGTCCGCCTCGCGGACCGCCCGTTCAATCTGCTGGCGTTGGTCGGTTGTTGTTTCCACGGCTCCGTACCCGGGAGTATCGAGCAGGGTCACCTGGGTGGTACCCTCTCCGAACGAGACACTGTGCCGGGTGACCGCCTGCGTCTCGGGCAAGACATCCACCCGGGCGACCTGGGCTCCCACCAGGGCGTTGACCAGGCTCGACTTGCCGCTGCTGGTCTGTCCGATGAGGGTGATGGTGACCGCTTGGGGTTCGATCGAGCGCACCACGGGGGGCGTGGACACGGTTGAGGGAAGGGTGAAGGTCGCGCGATACGTCTCAGCCCCCCCGCGCAGCCGTCCGCTGTTGAGTTCCTTCAGGTAAAACCCCACCCGGTCGAGAAACCGCAGGTAGGCGGTCGCCACCAACTCGGTCTGCAGGGCCCCCGTCACCTGGGGTCCCGCCCACCGGCTCACCAGCAGGCGGACGAGATTGGCCGGGTTCCAGACAATCGAGGCAGCCCACGAGAGATCGCGCAGCCGGGCAAACCATTCCGGGGCGTTCCGCAGTTGTTTCCAGCGGCCGATCGTCAACAGCCGGCTGCCGGGAACCGTTTCGGGAAGCCACGTCTCAAGGTCGTCGATCGCCAGCCGGACCACGGCCAGCAATTCGGGGACAGTCACGGGATCGAGCGGATTCTCGGCTGTCGGGTGATAGTGCCGGGCGAGAGCGAGGGCCAAATCTTCGACATCCTGACGGACGAGGTTGAGATCGAGCAACTCGGCAGTCGACCGGCCGGCGACACGCTGCTGAAAGTCACGGATGACCGACTGGGCGGCCTGGTCGCGCGGCGTCGACCACAGGGGATCGGCCGAGAACTGCGAAGCGGTCGGTCCCAGGTGTGGTTGCCACCGCTGTGTCAGCCACCACGCCACCAACCAGCACAGGGGACCCAGCCACCACGTCCACCAGAACAGCTGCAGCTTCCACAGGGCGTACAGCCCCAGGATCAGGGTGGCCGTCACAGGGAGCAGCCACAGGGTGGCCACCACCAGCACCCGCCAGGAAATCAACTTCCGGAGGGTGTCCGTTCGCTCGTCCACAGTTGGGCTCCCCGTTGCAGTTGGGCCTGGTAACGCGTCCGCAGTTCCTGCGCGTCGGGCAAATGTCCCTGTCGCCGGCGTTGAAAATACCATGACAGGGTGATTCCCGTGGCGTAGACCGCCCCTCCTGCGGCGGCGGCGTTTGCCGCCGAACCGATCCACGGAATGAACTTCAGGAACTCCCGCAGCATGGTGCGCACCGCGAGCCGCCCTCCCAGGGCGGCCCCCAACTGGGTCCACAACGCCTGGTCGACCGGCTGCTGATACAGCCGGGCCAACTGCTGCACCAGGCGGGCCTGCAGCGCCATCACGAACGGAATGTCGACCCACGGAACAGGAATCGCGGCCGCCGCCGCCGCCAACCGGCTGGCTCCCAGCGTCAGCGCGAGGGCCTGACCTTCGTAGAGATTCGCAAGGGCTCCGCTCACCTCGGTCATTCCCGCCAGGGCGGCCCGATACGCGGGGGGCAGCAGTTCGAGCAATCCCTGACGCAAGCGATCGAGCCCCCACAACGCCGGCTGGTAGCCATGGTCCTCGGGGGTGAAATCCAGCGGCACCAGGCGGTCGTAAAGCCCCGCAAACCGCTGTTGTTGTGCGGAGAGACAGCGTTCCAGATCGGCCGGCAGACCGGCCGGCCAGGCAGGACCACCAGCGGGCCCCGACGATCCCGCTGCCGAACCGAACGGGTCGGGCTGCGGATGCTGCTGACCCGGATAGCAATCGTGCAGGCAGGTCACCGCCAGCAGCACGGGAAGCTGGGGTTGGGACCGGCGGATGCTCCGCAACGGGCCGACCACCGGTTCGAGTGCCTGATCGGTGGCCCGCACCGTCACGATCACCAGGTTCGCGCGGGAAGCCAGATCGGCCAGGTCGGTGGAGGCATCGTAGCCCGCTTCCCCCAGTCCGCGCGTGTCGAGAAACCGCAGCAGCGGCGTTTCGCGGTCGGGAAAGTCAAAGACGCGGGTCGACCGGGTCTCGGGGCGAAACCCCGGGCCGACCACCGCTTCGGGCGATCCCGTCAGAGCCTGCACGATCGAAGACTTGCCACTGCCGGTCTTGCCCAAAAGCCACAGGGTGGGAATGGGGGTCGTTCCCAGCAACTGCGCCCGCTGCCGTTCGAACTCGGCATCGTCGAGAGTCGCCCCAAACAGCCATTGGTTCAGGCTCGCCATGTCACTCCCATTGGCCTGTGCCGATCCGGGGAACTACTGCCAACCCAGGCATGCACCTCAGTGGACGGGTGCATGATGACGATCCCCACCGTGGAAAGAAACGTCGCCGGGGGACGAATGGATCATCGTCGGCGGGAATTCGAGGGATTTCCTCCACTCCCCACCCCCGTGTAGAATGCGGAATTGTGATGACACGGTTCCCCGGGATGTCTCTGATGGGCCTGCGTGTGAAGTTCCTGCTGTTGACTCTCGCGGTGCTGATGGTGTGCCTGGTGCCCATGGCACGAGCGGGCACCGACGAGGCACGCGAGTATCTCAGCAAGGCCCAGGAGCGGCTGGCAGCCCACGATGTGCTGGTGGTCGACAACCTGCTGCGGCTGGCCGAGGCATCGCTCGAAGACGTTGCGGA
>Ga0315904_10004647_pt1 | contig 19441 bp, 14 predicted proteins | sample LakEriMetagenome_6_FD_203529 | JGI IMG/M metagenome (GOLD analysis project Ga0315904, IMG submission 203529) | Freshwater fungal communities from buoy surface, Lake Erie, Ohio, United States - Buoy 12 MA120 | ecosystem: Environmental > Aquatic > Freshwater > Lake | place: USA: Lake Erie, Ohio...
GAATTACGAAATAATTGAAATATTACCCGAATCATCGGATAGATATCGTCTTAGAATAAAAATTGACGAAAACTCAACCCAGTTTTTCAAATTTGACCATTATCCAACTCAAACAGAAGTTAATGAACTAGTATCAAACTATTTACAATCACAAAATCCTAATAACGGAGACAATTTATGAGCATTTTAGATAATTCATCATCACAAAAGCCAGCTCCAGAAGTTATAGCAGGAAACATCAAAGCTACTGCTAGACAAACATTTCAATCTATGGTTAACTCTTTTAATATGGGGGCGCGAACCTTTTGGAGCAATCCACGAGCAACTCCTTCAGAAATAGCAGAAGCATTAGGAACAGATGCTAAAGAGGTGTTCGAATTACATTATGTTCTTGGACAGTTAATAGGTGACATTAAACCAGAAGCCATATCAGTAGGATTGGGTTTAATTGGTCAATTTACAATGAATGAAGATGGTACAGTAACTATTCAGGATCAGCTCCCAAATCCCTCAGGATCGGTTTAAAAAGTGTATAAATAGATAAAGCCTATAAGTACTTAAGATTTCATTTTTTAAAAAGGCCATAATTATGTCTTGGGATATTGAAATACCAATAATCGTAAGAACACTTATTAATGATTTAAGTGATCAACCAACATATAGCGACGAAAGATTAAAGCAAATAATAGCAGTCGCTGCTAAATATGTTCAATTTGATGTTGTACTTGACCATTTATATAATGTTGATGTTGTAGAGGGAAATATTAGTCCCGACCCTACCGATGATAATGATGAGATTTTTATTAGTTTGGTATCTTTAAAAGCTGCTTGTATAGTTGATCAAAGCGCCCTAAGAACAAAAGCAGCATTAGAAGGTATAAGAGCAGCTCTTGGACCGGCCACTTTAACAGTAAAAGGTAGCCTTGAAGGATTTATTAAGATACTAGAAAATGGTCCATGCGCATCATATGAAGAACTAACCTCTCACTGGGATGTTAGTCAGGCTACAGCGATTAGAGCCATTCTTAGCCCGTTTGTTGGTAATAAATTTGACCCACGCTCACTATTCTCTGATAACAGAGGAAGAGACTTATACTGATAAGGAATTCTTATGCCAGCAGTAAACTATAATTTTATACTAGAACAAGGATCTGATTTTGAAATTAATTTTCAATATAGTGATCAGAATGGTAATCCTGTAGATCTTAGTGATGCATCGAGTACCTGTGTTATTTTACAAATGATACCAAACTCTGGTACGGATGCTACCACATCTTTTTCTACAGCAGTTCAAGATAATAAATATTCATTAACTGCTTCTGATAAAGGCTTAATAAAATTAACAATCAATAATTCATTAACCAATCTCTACACCTTCGACACTGCTCTATATGATCTAGATATTTTACAATCTAATAAACTTACCAGACTAGCCTATGGTACTGTAACCATTCAAAAAAGACAAACAAATGTTCCTAATTGCACTTTAACATCGAGTGTAGTATCTACTAGTCCAACAGCCAATGATACACAAACTCCAATAACAACCCCTTTACCAGACGCTCAAGATCTTTGTTTAAAAACAGATTGTTTAGATATAGATATTTATTCTTCTGTTTATAGTGGTTCAGGATTAATCATACCCGATCTATCATCAGCAAGCGGATCAGTAACAACACAAGATACAAGATTGATCGAAAATGTCGAGTTAGTAATTAATAATTTAAACCATTTATCTCCACAAGATTTACAATTGTTATTAGCTCCTCCATCTGGTAATAAAATTTTATTATCTGCTAATGATAAAATGCCATATAATAGTGGTAATTTTAGTTTTATGTTTTCTAATAAAGCATTACCAACATCTTATTTATATAATACTACTAATGGAGGATTATGTAATATATATAATAAAACTAGTTCTATTAAATATTCTAATGAAACACTCTCATACGGTTTTGATCATCTTTTTAATCATAGTGTCACAGGAGTTTGGAATCTTATTATAAGAGACACCGACCCAACAGCATCTGGCACCATAGGTGGCTGGAAATTAGTATTAACCTATAAACCAACTTAATAAAGGATATATTAATGACAGATATTTCAAAGGCAAAAGAAGAAAATCCTATTAGTAATGGTTCTAGTACTGTTAATACTGGTGGACAGTCTATGAACTATTATGATAGCTCAAAAGATTTAGACCCACAAAATATATCTGACATTGATAAATATGATGAAAAATTTGATGATCCTAACTATTATAAACTTGGTCCAGGAGGCGCGCTACCTGGCGTTACTCCGACGGTAACAAGAACACCAACCAAAACCCCAACACCAACCAGAACAGTTACGCCCACAATCAGTGTAAGCACTACGCAGACACCAACCATTTCAGTCACTCAAACGGCAACACCAACAATAACGACAACACCAACAATATCTGTTACCCCTTATGTCACACCTACTCCATCAGTTACTCAAACTATTACTGCAACTCCAGATCCAAGTCCAATCCCAGAACCAAGCCCAACACCAAATCCAACAATGCCCGTCGTATATCCTGTTGGTGGCTATCCTGTTGCTGTAGCCTTTAATAGTAATAGTTCAGCGGCCTCTCCTAATAATGGAGCATCGTGGAATATAAATAATTTAACAGCTTCTAGATATTGGACAGGAATAGCGTATGGAAGCAATAAATTTATAGCGTGTGCCTATAATAGTTCTGATTACGACTATTCATCAAATGGTATTACTTGGACTAGTAGTAACTTTAATCTTGGAGATATAAACAATCAATGGACAGAAATAATTTATGCTAATAGCATGTTTATTATACTAGCCTCAACAACATCTATTGCAGCAATATCATATGATGGATCAAATTGGAGCACAGTTAATTTACCGGCTAGCGCAACATGGAAGTCAATAGTCTATGGAAACGGTATATTTGTTGCTATAACCGACTCTTCTTCTACCATAGCAACATCAGCAAACGGAACAACATGGACCCAAAGATCCTTACCTCTATTAAGAGAATGGAAAGATATAACTTTTGGAAATGGTAAGTTTGTGATTGTTGGAGCTAATACAAATAATATTCTTACCAGCTCAGACGGTATAAACTGGACAACAGAAACTCTTCCGTCAGTCGATTACTGGATAACTGCGGCATATGGCAATGGAGTATATGTAGCCATAGCTCCAAATTCATCAGCAGTATCCATTTCGAATGATGCTTCTAATTGGTCTAGTCAAAATATTTTTGCAAACCAATGGAATAGTATAATATATAAAAATAATACTTTTATAACTATTGGTAATGGCAGCATAGTAGCAACATCTTCTAATGGGGTTACTTGGACGCAAAGGTCAATAGCTGCCAATAATTGGCTTAGCATTACATAATAATTTAAATACACAGGAGAAGAATTTATGAATTTAACTTACACAGTAGATCCAAATAGTTTTGCGGTGAACATATTTTCTGAGGGAAGAACTGAGCCAATTGTTTATCAACCCGATTGGCCAGATTCAACACCTTGGGGATCAGCAACAGAGGCGGAACTATGGGCACAACTTTGCATACAAGCAATAGTAGATCAAGATGCTCCGTATGCTCCTGCTGGTCCTGGATTAACAGGAGAGCCGAAAACTCCTCCAGTGAATAACTAAATGTATATTACTATAGAAAATATAGAAAATATAGGTAGTCTGTTTATTACAACTTCATCACTATCTACTACTATGTATGATGGTTTTACTAATACTATTAATATTTCTAAATTTAATATAGAATATAGTCAAAATATTACAAGAAGCTCTGTGCAACTTCAAGATAGTCCAGTAAATATGGTTTATACTCAATCATGACTAATCCATTTTCTAATATTATTACTTCTGAATTTAAACAAATATATAATCAAGCAATAGATGCTTTATTAGAGAATACGGCACTAACTGTTCCGTGTACTCTTATATATTCTGGTGCTAATACTTCTGTTTATTGTAATAACTGCATTTTTGATACTATATCTGGTTTATCTTCAAATAAATATAAAAGTGGAGGACCAAATCCTTTTGCAGAAGGATCTATATGTCCTGTTTGCATGGGAATGGGCAATATTCCATCATCGTCTTCTAGTCAAACACTATATATTGCGTGTATATTTGATAGTAAATATTGGATGAACTGGTCATCAAAAACTATAAATATTCCAGATGGTATGGTTCAAACAATTTGTAAAGTTGATCTTTTACCAAAGATAAGAAATGCTTCTAGTATTATTATTGATGCTACTATAAGTAAATATGGAAACTACACTTACGAAAGAGCCGGAGATCCTGAACCAGCAGGCTTAGGAAATCATGCATATATTTTAACTATGTGGAAACGTAAATGAAATTTTCATTAAGATTATTAGAAAGCGATAGCAAAATTTCTAAATTAATCATGGATGATATTAAAGATAAAATAGATTTGGTTATTAAAAACTCATTATCAGACATTTCAAGAGAAATTAAAGAACTAGTATCAGAAGCATTAAGAAATCAACCAGAATACACATCACTAATGGCAGGAACATTAAAAGCAGAATTTGGTATTCCAGATTCTAGTTCTGTGAACGCTGTTATAGATGCTCTAGTATCAACATTAGAGATTAAAAATAATCCAATTAAAATTACTAATAATGGAATAACTGGAGGATTTACTTTGACTATGATAAAATCAAATGATATAAATGGTATTATATATGATGATATAGCTTCAGTAAATGATGCTAAAGGATATTCATTGCCATGGCTAGAGTGGCTTCTGCTAAAAGGTAATGAGACACTAGTCAAAAATTATGAAGTATCGTACAAATCATCTCCTTATTCCAGATCAGGCATGGCTATTATGACACCATCATCAGACTCGTGGAGAGTTCCAAGCCAGTTTACTGGTACAGAAAATAATAATTGGACAACTAGAGCCATAAATAGTGTAGAGGATAGAGTATATAAAATCATTCAAGATAATATAGAAAAGCATATATGACACAGTTTCATAATGTTGGTTCAATAACATATAAAGATAAACTATCTAATTTAGAAGATAATCTAAAGGGATTTTTAGATTGGTCTTTTTTAAACATTGGAGGATTTGTAAATGTTACCAAACCAACAGTTGGAATAACAGGAGTTGCGGGATTTCATTCGCTAAAACTATCAACAGACCCTACAGTTCAAGGAAACAGATTATGGGAAGCTCCAAGAAAAGATTGGGTATACGAATCAGGAGTATCTTATAGTGGAATGTCCCCTCTACCTATTTCTGGTATTTATTTAAATAATACGTTCCTTCCCGCCCCAACAGGAAGCGGTAATTATGGGTATAATATTAATTATCCATTAGGCCAAATTTATTTCACTAATCCTGTATCATCCACAAGTTCGGTAACAACAGAATATTCTTATAGATATATTCAAACTTATAAATCTAGCGATTCATTATGGTGGAAAGAGGTCCAAAAAGAGACCTATAATCCGGCTAATTATAAACCAAACGGAGATTATGCTATAACTTCTGTTCACAGAGTTCAATTACCGGCCATTATGATAGAATTGGCACCAAGAACAGAATTAACGCCTTTTCAATTAGGTACAACTCAAAATGTTTGGACACAAGATGTTTTTCTTCATATATTTACTGCTACGGCCACTCAAAGAAATATTATTATAGATATACTATTAGCTCAAAAAGATAAAGTTTTATACTTGTATGACTCTGATAAAGTTGCTAAAAATCAAGCATATTCATTAACTTCATCTGGCAGCATTAATCCTAATGGACAAAGTTATCCTGCACTAGTAAATAATTTTAAACAATATTGGTGTACTATTAAAAGTAGCAGTCTTGGTGAAATTAATTCTTTGAGCAGCAGCTTATACAACGGTATCGTGAGATGGTCGATAGAAATTTTTCCATGACTTGGTGTATATTACATATAAATCAAAACACTTTTTATTCGGAGAATACAAATGCCATTTAACAGAATTTTTTATGCCACACAAGGCGTTGCTCTCAAAGGACAAAACACCGACGGAACATCAGTTTTCGCTACATGGTACTATCCTAGAGGCTTACAGAGCATAGGTATGACCACAAACTTTACACTAGAACAAGTTTTCCAATTAGGTCAGATCGAACTTTACGACAACATGGAAAATGTTCCAGAAGTTGAAGTAACAATGAGCAAAGTTATTGATGGTACAATGCCTTTGTATTGTTTTTGTATGGGTGGTAGTGCTGGTCCAACCAATACTAGCGGAAAAGAGCTTGTTACTCTAGCAAACAATAGAGTGAATGTTCGTTTAGGTCTTTATAGCGACGATTTAGCAGCTGCTACTGGAACACCAACTAATTATGTTGATTGCAGTGGCATGTATTTATCTAGTGTTAGCTATACAATTCCTGTTGAAGGAAATGCTACAGAAGATGTTACTCTTGTTGGCAACAACAAAGTCTGGAATAGTGGATTACACGGAGGTCCAAGCTCCAATGGTATCTTTGGCGGAGGTACTAGTGCTGGAACAATGACGGCTACATCAATTGCTAGACGTTATAAATACAGTAAAGAACTTAGTACTATTCCGACAGGTCTAGGCGGTGGCATTCCGGCACCAGGTGGTGGTACACCAAGATTACAAAATGTTACAATTAGTGCAAATTTGGGTCGTGAAGCAATTTATGAACTAGGATCAATGGCACCATACTTCCGTTATGTAACATTCCCTCTTGAAGTTACTAGCGAATTTCAGATTATTGCATCTAGCGGTGATATGGTTGATGCTCTAGATTTTAGTGCTCAAACATCATCTTGTGCTACCATCTATAAGAATCTACAAGATAAAACAATTAATATTGTTGTCTGTGGTAGTGGTTCTGCTGGTGCAGTCAATGCTAATACTTTAGGTATTTCTCTTGGAGATAAGAATAAACTAACAAGTGTAAATTACACTGGTGGAGACACTGGTGGTGGTAATGCTACTATTACTTACAGTTATCAAACCTTTAATAAACTTATTGTAAATGCCAGTGGTACATTTAATGAGACCAAATGGATAGATAATACTGCAGATGCCGACGTTCCAGGCGGAGACTGATAGATAATTAGTTAAATTTGTAAGCAGACAAGGGATAATTGAACAGGACCTAGGACAAATTATGGACGACTTATTTAATATAATAGGAAAACTATACGTTGATATATACAATATGCAGAAGTTGCTTGAGAGGCTACAGCAGCAACTAAAGGACAAAGATTCTGAGATACTAAAGCTAAAACAAATCAGGAATAAGGATGAATGATGCTGATATTGAACTACTATTATATAGAGTTTTATCAGGAAAAATATTATTCACATATAAAAATGAACAATATGAAGTAAAAAGCGCATCTATTGATACCAGATACGAAGCTCAAATATTGTATGATAATATTATTAATGATGAAAAATATAATGATTGGATTAGAGAAGAAGATTTGGAACATATGTTAATTAGCTTAAATTTATGGTCAAAAGATACACATAAAATTATTAAAGATATAGAAAAAAAAATAGATAGAACGAAAGTAGATATGTTTTTATCATCAGCATTATCTGATAAAGTTAAAAAACTAAAAAAGAGTCTTGTTGAATATAAAAATCAATTAAATAAAATTATGGAACATAGGATTAATCTTTTTTCTCATACTCTTGAAGGATATGCGCTAGGTATAAAAAATGAACATTTATTGTGTAATACCTTATTTAAAAATAATAATAGAGTATTTCCTAAACAGATAACAAGCGATCAAGCATCATATGTTTATTTTAATGATTTGGTTACAGAAGTTAATAAACAAAACTTAAGCATGGACTCATATAAAAAATTAGCAAGAAGCGGATTATGGAGATCATATTGGAATTGTAATAAAGAGAAAGTATTTAGCAAAGCTGTATGCGATTGGACAGATGATCAACGAACGGTTGTTAGTGTAACAAGAATGTATGATAATATATATGATCATCCTGATTGTCCATCAGATAATATTATTGAAGATGATGATATGCTTGACGGATGGATGATACATCAAAGAGAAAAGAATCAAAAAGCAAAGAAACAAGCACAAATTGATGAAATGAATCCTAAATTAAAGAATGCTCAAGAAGTATTTTTATTGCCACAAAGTAAGGAAGAAATTGAAGAAATCATTGGATTAAATTCTCCAGAATCTTTGAGAAAAATGAAAGAAAAAATGAATTATGTTCAACAATTTGGATCTGTTGACGAGGGGAATTTACCGGATGTTAGAATGGATTTAATGAATCGAGCATCTCAATCAAGAAAAGATAGAAAGTAATACCATGACAAATGAAGAAAAAATGTTAATAGATAATATCTATAAAAAATTTCAAACCACAATGATTGGCTCATTAGCAAGATTTGAGAGTATTTTTGGACACTTATGGGAAAATGACAGCAAACAAGCTGAAGAATTTGAAGATATGTGGGAATATGCTAGAAATAGTATATTAAATAATGGAAATAAACAAGCTAGATCAGCTGTTGAGGATCTAAATAATTTTTTTGGCGGCTCTCAAAAAATGAAACAAAAATATCAATTCTATTTTGATAAAAATAACCAAGGAGAAAAATATGAAGACTAAGACGTTTAAGACTACAATAGATGGTACAGAAAAAGAGTTTCTTGTTAAGACACCGTCATTAACTGATCAAAGAGAAGCTCAAAAAATCTATAATCAAGCTTTTACAGATGCTATAAAAAGCAAAAGTGTTGTAAGAGCTAAATTAGATGATCTCTTAGAAGATCAGGGACTATGGAATGACGAAAAACAGGCTAAGTTCACTAGTCTTCAGAAAGATTTGCTTGATGGAGAAAAGAGATTAGCAAAAGGTGGTTTTAGTTTAAATGAGGCCAAAGACCTTGCAATTAAAATGAAAGGCATTAGAGATGAAATACGAGACCTCATTAGTGTTCGTACATCACTAGACAATCACAGCGCTGAAGGTCAAGCTGATAATGCTAGATTTAATTACTTAGTCAGCGTTTGTGTGGTGTATAATGATACTAAACAACCGTATTTTAACAATATGGAAGACTATCTTAATAGATCAACCGATTCGGTAGGTGTATTAGGAGCACAAAATTTGGCTAATATGCTGTATGGTTTGGATAATGACTATGAAAGTAACTTACCAGAAAATAAATTCTTAAAGAAGTTTAAGTTTATTGATGATAAATTACGACTAGTAGACAAGAAGGGTAGACTAATTGATGTGGAAGGTAGGCTTATTGATGAGAGTGGTAGGTTTATTGATGAAGAAGGTAATTTTGTTGACAAGTATGGCAACAGAGTAACTTCGGATGGAGACTATCTCGTTGATACTCAGCCTTTCCTAGACGAAAACGGAAATCCAATAGTATTAGAAGAAGATAAAAAAGATGAACCAACAGCAACATCAAAAGAAGAAAAACCCGAGCCAGCACCACAACAGGCTGCTCCAGTTGCTTCTGAATCTTCGCAGGTCGCTACAGCTTAGTTTTCATAGTATATTTTGTTTCATAAAGAATGTTCCCATCCATGAGCAATGTCTTGTGGTTGGGAATATTTTTTTAACTAAATAATCAGGACTAAATATGGCATTTAATCTCACAGCACAGCTCAATTTGCAGGGTCCATCCAATGTTAAGCAGATAGCTGCTCAAATTAAAAAAGATTTGGGTAATATTAACGCTACTGTAAAATTCAAAATAGATCCTGCTGTTGCTAAAAATGTTAGCGCATTGTCATCATCATTAAAAACACTAAATACGACCTTTGCATCTACTGTATCATCAGCTAATGCTGCTTCATCCGCCATTAAGGCTTTTGGTAATAGTATTAATAGTGTTAAGATTAATAATGTTCCACAACAAATTAATGCAACAGCAAAAGCTATTGGAGATCTTAATAAAAAATCATCATCTTCTGGTAAAGCCTTGTCTCAAGCAGCAGGAGAGATGCAAGAGTTTGGTAAGCAGGCCGGATTGGCCGTTAGAAGATTCGTAGCATTTAGTACGGTAACCAGCATCATATATGGAGTTACTAATAGTATTAATGATGGTATTCAAGCCTTTATTGATTATGATAAAGAATTAGTAAAACTACAACAGGTTACTGGTGAGTCGGCATCCGGATTGTCTAAACTGCAAAATCAAATTTCTGGATTAGCCACCACATTAGGTGTTAGCTCCAAAGAGTTAACAACGGTAGCATCAACATTAGCTCAAGCAGGATTAAGCGCTAGAGAAACTGAAAAAGCTTTAAAAGCTTTGGCCCTTAGTAGTTTAGCTCCATCATTTGATAATATGAATGAAACTGTCGAAGGCAGTATTGCTATAATGAGACAGTTTGGCATAAGTGCCGAAGATCTAGAGGGTGCATTAGGAGCAGTTAATACTGTTGCCGCAAGATTCGCAGTAGAATCTAGAGATATTATTACTGCTGTACAAAGAACAGGTAGCGTATTTGCTACGGCAAGCAAAGGAGTTAGTGAAGGTAAAGATGCTCTAAATGAGTTTATCTCAGTATTTACTAGCGTTAGAGCTACAACTCGTGAAAGCGCAGAAACAATTGCTACTGGTTTACGAACTATTTTTACAAGAATTCAAAGAGGAAGCACAATAGATGCGCTAAAAGAATTTGGCGTGAATTTAACAGATGCTGAGGGTAAATTCGTAGGAGCATATAAAGCTGTTGATCTATTAAGTAAAGGATTGGGAAAAATAGACCCTAGAAGTTTAGATTTCTCCAGAATAGTTGAAGAACTTGGTGGATTCAGACAGATTGGAAAAGTTATCCCACTTATCCAACAATTTAGTGTGGCTCAAGAAGCATTAAAAGTAGCTCAAAGAGGACAAGGATCTCTTGCTAAAGATGCTGCAACAGCACAACTTTCTTTAGCAAATCAAATATCTAAAGTTCGTGAAGAATTTTTTGCATTGTTTCGTGAAATTGGTCAGTCTAAAGGTTTTCAATCAATTATTAGAGGTGCGCTAACTTTAACTAGTAGTTTAATTAAAGTTGCTGACGCTGTAAAAGGTATACTACCAGCACTCGCTGTTTTGGCAACCTTTAAAGGAGCAAAAGCACTTACTCAATTTGCAAGTGGTTTTAGTACCGGAATTAAAAGAGGACCAGATGGAAAAGCTCAAGGAGGAGTTATTAGAAAATTTGCACGAGGAGGAGTTGTTCCTGGTGTTGGTAGTGGAGATACTGTTCCCGCAATGTTAGAACCGGGCGAATTTGTAATACGAAAGAAAGCTGTTGAAACTATTGGCGCAAATAATCTACATCAAATGAACAGATACGGAAGTGGTGGAAGTATCAGAAGAGGAAGATCTGGTACAAGAAACAGATTTGCTAAGGGTGGACCAGTAACCATAGAACATCTAAAGGATATAAATCCCAATAGTGTTCAACCCGATTATAGAAGTACAAAACAAGCAAAAGAAAAAATTGGTGAAGAAGACAATAGCTGGAGCACATACAGACCCGATGGAAAAATAGGAAAAACGAGAGCAACTGCTATAAAATATATGCAGCCACATGATCGTGTTTATGGAGAGGTTACTTATGTACCGGTAAAAGATCCAACAAGATCAGAGGTAGAAAAATATTGGGGCAATATTAAATTTAAAAAGAACACACGAAGTATTGATCCTAAAGATAAAAGAATAAGCAATGCTTATGAAAAATATATACAAAGTAAAGTTATAGAGATAGGAGCTAAATACGAAGGTAAATATGATCCATTAGATTTTGAGACCGGAGATGCAAAATTTTATAGTACTCAAGAAAATATAGAAAAATATTTATCTGTTGATAAAATGCTTTCTAAAAGATTAAGACATGAAAATGTAGGATCAAAAATTACCTGGAAGCCAGACTCCCCAGAAACACATGAACTTCCGAAAACATCTATATATCATCCAACAGATTTATCAACAAATAATAATTTAAAACAACGTATTTTTGATTGGCTTTTGATGAGTCAATCTCAAAAAACCAGTGAAGCGATCAGAAAAAAAGAAAAATTTAATTTTGGTGGAAAAGTTAAAAAATTTACTGAAGGTGGTCTAGTAGAGCAGGCTGGTCATAAGTATTTAGAGTCAGATGTTATTAAAGCAATGAGTGAGGTTAAAGGAGTACAATTAAGTAGAGAAGAAGCAATAAAAGAATTTTTACGAAGAAATGATGATGGGGATTGGTACTATACAAACTGGGGTATTCCTGGGAAAAGTCAAAAACCACCAAAATGGCTTGCTCCTTATAAGCCTCAAACAACTGGTCCTCTAGAAATGATTCAAGGGGCCATAATGGCCAAGCAAGATCGTATAGCAGACTGGAAGAGAAAAAAAGGTTATGGTTCATCAGAGTACGAGGGTAAATCACAACAAGAACAAAGTTTTTTAAGGTCAAGAGGAAGATACGGTAGTGGTGGAATAATACAAAAATTCATGGCTGGAGGAAAAGCAGAGAGTATACCATTCGGTACTGGTAAGACAAAATTCCCAAAGCGTATAACAAACGCCTATGCCAGAGAACTACAGAAAAAATTAGATTCAGAAAGAGTAAATAATGCTTTCGATCCTTATCCGACCAATGAAAGAATAACAATCGATCCTGCAGAAGTACAACAAAAATTTCAGGGCGAACCTTTTGATCGTAAAAGATTTTTAAGCTTATTTAATACTAAAGTTAGTCGCAATGAGTTAGTAGGTAATCTATCTGATTTTGCTAAGTTCATAGGACTGCCGGGAGAGGATTTAAGTAAAGTTTTACCACAAACTATAGATTTTGGTGGAGAATTACAGCGCTATGGTAATCGTGGAACATTTAGTAGAGATCCTTTTAGCACTCAAGGATATGATACTAAAGGACTTGAGGCTTTTGGTTTTACACAAGCAGATGAACAAGATCTATTTGGATATCAAAAATTAATAGATGAAAAAACAAAAGAAATAAAAAAAATACTTAAAACTCCAATAGAAACATTTGAGGATGGATCGTTTAGTTATGATAGTGCGGCTTTTAATAAAGCTATGGATGAGAAAGGTGAACTTGGTAAAAAAATATCAGAAGTGATGGATAAAAGGGCTATTGCTCGTAAAGCCCTTATGGAACAAAAAAAGGGCGTATTAGCGTCAACGGGTCGAGGATTTGTTTCGATAGCTAGTAATGCTTTTGATCGTAATCAACCTAAAAATGTTTTATACCATGAACTAACACATCAATTATTTAATTCTTTAAGAACTAAATCAGAAGACAGTTTTACAAAATATAAAGAAAGAGTATCTCAATTGTTTGGCGGAGACAATGATGATCTTGCAGACGCATTTGATGCGTTGGGTGGAAGTTATAATAGTGCGGATGTTGTTTATGGACGCTCTTATAAGAATGGTTTACTCGATACTGTTCTACAAAATTTAAGACAAGGAACTATTAACTCAGGAGGAAGAGGTCCAAATCCTGAACTATCTAAAGAAGCATACTCTATGTGGGTAGAGTCTGGAGCAAAGAAAAATGCTCGTGAATATCGTCCAATAAATCCAAAAATTAATGAGATACTATTAAAAGGCGGACAGAGACAAGATACAATAGATAAAGTAGAAGATTATGGTAAAGAAGAATTTTTAACTACTCTTATTCAGAATGCTCCTAAGTTAGATGCTAATATGCAAGGAATTTTAGATTCTACTTTAAATGAATTATTAGGAAATGCTGGCATAACAAGACAAACATATGCTAAAGGAGGAAAGGTAGAAAGAAAAATTGGAGTTATAGATACTGATATATTACGAGATCCTGCAAATGCTGGAATTGTTGGTCCACAAATGGAAAAACTCGGAATAACTAATGTTAGTAGCTATAGTAAAGAATTAGCTAAACTAGCAACCCAAGCAAGAAAAGAACAATCACTATCAAGATTAACGGCTATTGCTGGAGCAGCAGGATCAGGAAAAAGTAGTTTAGCTATGGGCAAAGGAGCACCAGATGATGCAACATTAAGAAAAACTATTCGTTCTTCCATTCTTAGTCCGGAGGATATTGCCAAAGTTAATGAGGTTATAGTTCTAACATCTAATGCTAGTGAAGAAAAATTAGACGGATATTTAAAAGATGTTGACAGAGCATATATATTAAGTTCTAGTACAAAAGCAGAACAAGACCAAGTAGGAGCTAACAGGGTACAAAGAGATTTGACAGGAGAAGGATTATATGGTCGTAGACCAGGAATTACTAATATAGCTCCTAGAGATTTTACAGTAGACGAAAGTATATTAAGAGATGAGTTAGGGAAAAAAGCTGTGGTTCTTGGTCGCAAAGGACAAAGTTTCAATTTAAGACGTAAACAAGAAAGCGAATTACCGGAAATTATTCAAGCTGGAGGATATTACACGGGAGGATTTGCTCCACCAACCAGAGGACATCGTGGGGCATTTGATACACTTTTAGCTAATATGATTGAGCGAAATCCAAATGCTTCAGCAGAAGATATTATCGTAAGTGTTGCTCCAGATCTATCAATGAGTAAAGGAGAGGGCGATACCGAAGAAGAAAAATTAGCACATGCCGCTAGATATGGTATATTTCCAACAGATTTTAGAGCACTCTTAGCTTCTATTAATTTTCCTAAAGGTATGATAAGCACTCAAGCGACTCCTCTAGGTAATGTTTTGCCAAAAATGATGGAGGTTCAGAGTAAGGATGGTCGCAGAAGATTCGCTAAATTAAGAGGAGCACTAGCTATAACATCAGGCAAAAAAGAGGGTGCTCTTAAAAAATATGCAGCAGCAGGGGTTGATGTCACAGATATTCCTAGAATACAGGATATCAGCGCAACCAAAGTTAGAGATGCGATATTCCATGGAGATGATAAGGCATTAAGTAGTTTTGTTGATCCAGAAGTTGGGTCTATTCTTATGGGTAATAGAGCCCAGTTAAGAAATCGTAGCGTTATGGTACCCATGCTCATTGAAGAAATAACAAAATACGGAGAGACTCAAAAAGCTAGAACAAATGCGGATATTCAAAAATTATTAGCAGATGCTCCTGGAGGACCTTATACAAGAATTACCAAAGAAGCGAGAGAAAATGCTCCAGATGTTGTGTCTCAAGTTGAAAATATGAGAAAACAAAGAGATGCATTTACTGATAGCCTTTTAGGATACAGGGCACACAACATCATCTCACTACTATCTGCTAAATATCCGGACATGTATGGATTAGACCCATCTCGTAAAGCATCAGTGTCCGCATCAGCATCTGACGTAAGTAAAGATGTAATAGCAGCACAATTATCGGAGGGCATGGCAGGCGAATTCGGAACATCACAAGCAAATATATCTTCCGGATTACAACAAGCTATATTACAAAATGTAGAAAAAATAACAAAAGTTAAAAAATCTTCTGGAATATTACCAGCAGAAGGAAGAGAAATTATAAAACGATTTGGTGCCGAAAGATTACCAACAGATCCTATGTTTGGTCCGTTCGCAGGAAAAACAGTACGAGATACGGCTGAAGGTGGAAAATTAAAATATTGGAATTCTGCTTTTAGACCAGAAACCAAAGCTGATAAACTAGCGTACTATACTGCTACAAGAGATTATTTAATAGATAAATTTAATGAATCTCAAGGTTCTCAAAAAGCAACAGCATTAAAGGATACTACAAATGCTGTTTTATCATCAACACAATTAGGGTTAGTAGGACTAAATCCATTAGGATATACTGGTTTATTAGGTCCAGAAACTTGGAATCTTGGAACAGACCCATCTGGCCAAGAAAGATCAATAGATGCTTCTATAGTTCAAAGAGGATTACCATCACAATATCAAAATGTTATCGATTATCTTAGTGGTCAAACAGAAGAAATTGTAGGAGGAGCATCAAAACTGCTTGGTATTGATCCTAAAAAATTAACTAAAAAACAAAGAGAAACTCTTGGACAAGGCAATATTGAAGGGGCTTTATTAGAACAAATTTTTGGTTCAGCAGATGCGACAATACTAGATGATGCTCTAAGAACTCGTCCAATAGACTTTCCTATGGGTATCGGACCAAAAGCGGCAAAAATATTTGGTATTGATCCTGATATTCCCACAGAAGTTAAACGAACAATAGATAGCAGCAGCAGAGCTAAGGCTATCGAAGAATTTCAGAGATATTTTAGAACACAGTATGGCATTCCAGAACCAGATAAAGCCGTTCAAATGCTCGCTAAAGGAGGAACGGTCAATCCATACGAGCATATATTTGGAAACAGAAATATGCATGGGCCAATGAAAGAGATGGTTTTTGATTTTGACGATACTCTTGTTACTGGTGGAGAAATTAGAAGGCCAGATGGCTCATTAGATTTGTCTCAAAAAGATAATATACCATTAGTAAAAGAAATGTTAAAGAAGGGCAGACTAACACCACTTGGACAACATCTATCAGATGCAATAAAACAAGAACCATCATTACTTGATAGTATTAGTATATTATCAGCAAGAAATCCAAATCAAGTTGGTATACTAGCTGACACGTTATCAAGACTAGGCCTCCCGATCCCTGCATCAAAAATAAGAGGATCAGATGGTCCTCAAAATAAAAAAATCACTAGTTATCAAAAAATGATTGATGATAATATAGAAACTATTTCTCGCTTAAGATCAGAAGGCAGAGAAGCTATACATTATAAATTTGCTAATGGTGGTAAAGTTGAAGAAGAATACAAACAGATATTAGGAAGTATTTTACCAAAAGGAATGCTAACATCAGATGGATATTTAAAAATGCCATCTGGAGGAGCAGAACCAATTAGTTTTATAACGGGGAAAACTATTCCCGAAAGAACTAAAAATAGTATATTATCTATGATTTTAGGAAACACTGAAAGACTTACAGAAGAAGAACAAACAGGAGCATATTTTAAGTCGCCACTAGCTGAAAAAGCTCTCAGGCATAATATGGAAAAGTTTAAAAGCACATTACCAGAAGATGAATATGCAGCCTTAAAAAAGTTTGTAGAACAAAGAATACTATTCGAAGGTAATGATGATACTATCAAAACGGCCGGAGGACTTCATAAAGGAGTTCTTGCCCATGAAACTTTTCATGATATTCAAGGATACTTATATGATAATCATCCTGAGATTATAGATAAATTACATGATAGTTTATTAAAACGAAAAGACGCTGTTGAAAAATGGTATAAAGATCCTAAAAATTCTGAATGGACCGGTCCTAGAGATTATAAATTAGAGCATTTTTTCCCTAGCGGAACAACACAAAGTCCATACTCTGGAGATCTAATAACAGAAGCGCACCAATCGGTTACAAAAGCAACCAAAAAGGCAGCATCACAAAAGTTATTCACCGTTCTTGGTTTCTCGCAATGGGATCTTGGTAAAAATGAATTGATTCCTGTTTTATTGTCTGCTGCCTCTGAGAATAATAGTGGAGCTATTGAATTATTATCACAAGCATTTAGTGATAGCGGATTAAATCCTGATTTTTATAAAACATTACCACAAAAACTTAAAATTGGAGGAGCAGTCAAAGATGTTTGGCATGGAACAACAACAGGAAAAGACAATAAAGTTTTAGATAGTTTTAGATCTCAAGGAGCAAGATCAGATCTTTCTGATGGTTTTGGTCAAGGTAAAGGCTTTTATGTATATAGCGATGCTACTTCGGCTATGGTAAGAGCAATGGAACTTCAAGGAGGTGCAAATTTCGTTAATAGTGCGGATCCTAATGGCAAGCCTATGGCTCTTAAATTTACAGAATTATTAAATGGTAAAGATTGGGATTTGGATTATGAATTTCAAAATACTGATATAGTAGATTTTATTCATTCTCATTATGACAGAGTTAAAGAAGCTTTAAGTAAATCACAAGGATTAAATTTTGGTAACTTTAAAGACTTCTCATTAGATAAAAAATACGATGAATATTCAGATCCATCAGATAATAAAATAATGAGAAAAATTGGAATTTCTTTTAAAGAAAAAGATAAAGAAGCACAAAGACTATTAGCTAATAATAATACAGGAGATATTAGATCAGCAGAAGTATTAAGTTCTCTGGTCAGATCGCTTATTCATTCTGATTCTGATTTTTATGAAGAATTCGAAAGCAGTTTCTTTTCTGAACTAAAGCCCGGACAAGCAATCAAGTATACTGGTCAAACTCCGATTAAGCCGGTATTAGCTAAGATTTTTGATAAACAGAAAACAGAATGGGAAACTGCTAGATTCGCGACAGGCGGCTCAGTAGAGGACACTGTTCCTGCATTATTAACTCCCGGTGAATTTGTTGTTAATAAAAATGCTGCTAAAAAAATAGGTTATAGTAAATTACATCAATTAAATAAAGCAGATAAAATACAAGGATATAATAAAGGAGGCGTTGTAGGAGGCATACAAAGATTTGCTGGTGGTGGAAGTGTTCAAGAATTATTAATGGCAACACTAAAAAGTTTTTCACAACCAGCAGTTAGAAGATTACAATTAAGACCAGAAGATATCAACTCAGATTCTATTAAAGCGTCATCAGAACTATTAAATAATACTAAATTATTAGCATCTGAATTTGATAAAGCAGGGTATAGTATGGTTAGTTTTGCTAAACTTTTAGAACAAGTCAGCAAAGGAGCAGACGCATCATATGCGGATATAGAAAAAGCAATTTCTAAAGATGTAGAAAGACTTAAAATCAGCGGAGCATCAATCGATGCAATAGTAGAAGCAGAAGCTGCTTTAAATAAAATAAGACAACAATCAAAAACAGCTATTGTAAAAAGACAATTCCTAGAGTCAGGTTTTAAAGAATCTAAAACAGGAAAACTTCTTGGCGGAGGAGCAGCTCAACAGAAAATAGCTTTAGAAGCAGATAGAATAGAAAAACTTATACAAAAACAAAAAGAAAAAAAATTAACAGCGGAACTAAGCGCGCCAGGACCAGGAGGATATGGTCCTACTCGTAGTGCTAATCAAATTAAAGAAGAAGTTAAGAGGCTTTTACAAGAAGAAGCTAAAAAGATAAAAGAATTAGCATTTACTAGTGCCACACAAAAAGTTACAGGAATTAAAAAATCCGAACTAGACAATATGGACATTAGTGGTAATGATGTTAAAAACTATATTTCTCAATCCATGTCTGATAGAAAAACATTGTCTCAGATGGATAAACAACTAATCGCAATGAGATTAGAAGAATATAAAAATGCAGGCACAGTAAGAGGGATAGCTGTAAAATCAGCAGAAGAAGCTAAAAAATTAGCCCAAGAAGAAGTAAGTCAAAGAAGAGGAATTATTAATGAGATAGCTAAAGAACAAGGAAAAAAAGGAGTTGG
>Ga0315904_10004652_pt1 | contig 19430 bp, 15 predicted proteins | sample LakEriMetagenome_6_FD_203529 | JGI IMG/M metagenome (GOLD analysis project Ga0315904, IMG submission 203529) | Freshwater fungal communities from buoy surface, Lake Erie, Ohio, United States - Buoy 12 MA120 | ecosystem: Environmental > Aquatic > Freshwater > Lake | place: USA: Lake Erie, Ohio...
CGACACGTGCCAGATCGAAGGCGTGCAAGGGTTGGCCGCACTCCATCATGACATAGTTGGTTGCATCGACGACATTATTGATCGGACGAATCCCAAGGGCTCGCAATCGTTTCGCAAACCACTCAGGGCTTGGTCCAATCTTGACCCCGCGGATTACCCTTGCAGTGTATCGCGGACAAGCCTCGGTGAAGCGGTTTTCCACCTTCAAAACTTCATGCACCGATTCCTTTGAAGTCTTGAGCACTGGATTGGGCACTTGGAGCGGCACGGAGTAAAGGACCGATGCCTCTCTTGCAATTCCAATATGCCCTAAACAATCTGCACGATTGCTGGTGACCTCAAGATCGATCACCGAGTCCCCTTCTACCTCATGGGTGCTTTCGTGGTTGAGTCCAGAGAGTGCCCAGCGATCGACTACCTTATCAATCGGTTCATCGAGCTTGATATAATCCGATAGCCATTCCCATGAAATCAACATGACTCAACCCGCTAAGTGATCAGGTAGCAAACTGGCTCAGAAAACGCACGTCGCTACGGTAAAGGTCGCGGATATCGGTGATTCCGAAGCGTCTCATGCACAGTCGCTCGACCCCCAGACCGAAAGCAAAACCTGACCAAGCCTCTGGGTCAATTCCTACAGAGTGGAAAACATTCGGGTCGACCATCCCGGCTCCCCCGAACTCAACCCATTGGCCATTCCACCAGTAGTCGACTTCGACACTCGGTTCGGTAAATGGAAAAAAGGATGGACGAAAGCGAATGCTGACATCACCGCCGAGATAGCTGGTAGCGAACAATCGCAAAACACTTTTTAGCTGCGCCATCGTCACATTGCGATCGACCCAAAGACCTTCCATCTGATGAAACATCGGAAAGTGGGTCGCATCGGGCGCATCAGGACGATAGACGCGGCCAAGCGAAATAATTCGAAGGGGCAGCGGTTGGGTCTCCATGACCCGAATCTGAACCGTGCTGGTTTGGCTGCGGAGCAGACAAGCCTCGGGTACTTGATTCGATCCGCTTGATCGCGGCAATGCAGACTTGGCTGTGGCCAAGTAGAAGTTGTCTAGAGGATCTCGAGCTGGGTGATCCTCAGGGATGTTCAAGGCAACGAAGTTGTGCCACTGGTCTTCAATCTCTGGACCTTCAGTCACATTGAAGCCCAAGCGACCCATGATCTCTTTGAGATGCTCAAGCGTCTGGGTAATCGGATGGATTGTACCAAGCCGCGGACGAAGGCCCGGTAAAGTCGGATCGAAACTGACACCAGAAACTGGTTTGGATGACCCACCCCCGAGCCTTTGTGAGGCATCGGCAAGTGCCGCTTCAATACTGTCGCGTACTTCGTTGAACTTCTTGCCCGCAGCCGGCTTGTCCTTGACATCGATCGAGCCGAGCATCTTCTGTACACTTTTTAAGGCGCCACTTTTAGCACCGGTGTACTTGACCCGCAGTTGCTCAAGGGCCTCAGAACTCTGAACCTCCAGCAACGAGGCGCAAGCTTCCTGAAGCATGCTGTCCAAAGCCGATACGAACTGATCCAGCGCCATAGAATCCGCCGGAATTGCTTAAGCCGACTTATTGTGTTTCGACAAGGCGTCTTTGACTGCAGCAACGACGACTTCGAAACCACTCGGATCGTTGATCGCCATCTCCGAAAGCTGCTTGCGATCAATTTCGATGCTTGCAAGATTCAGACCATCGATGAACTGGCTATAGCGAAGCCCGTGCAAGCGTGCTGCGGCGTTGAGTCGGATAATCCACAGACGGCGGAAATCCCGGCGTCGACGGCGTCGGTCGCGGTAAGCGAAACGACCTGCTCGAACCAAATTCTCTTTCGCGGTTCGGTAAAGCCTACGACGACCACCAACATAACCCTCGGCCCTTTGAAACATACGTCTCTTGGCCTGACGGCGAGCTGAACCCTTACGTGTTCTCATCGAAAATCTATCTCATCTTTTGGAGCGACTCAGGTCCCCGCACTCTTGAATGGATCATCAACTTTGGATGATCAACCCACCGGCCTAGATGGGGAATTGTGCGGATGTTTTTACCCAGACGCTTGGTAATTCAAAAAAGGCCGTTAGTAGCTGTTGCCTCGCAAAGCATCGACGATCGCTCGAGTCAAATTTGGCTCAAGCACTCGGGTGCCTCGAAGCTGACGAATCTTCTTGGACGGTTTGCTAATGGCCAAGTGGCTAGTTCCACACTTGCGATGCTTGACCTTGCCAGTAGCTGTCAATCGGAAACGTTTCTTGGTCGATTTATGTGTCTTTTGTTTGGTCATGGCAAAGCAAACCTTACTGCTGGTCGCGCTAGTGGTTTTGAACCCTCTAGCAATTCGAATCAATGGGGACAAGAGTGTAGCCGGAATTGGGCCGGTATCCAAGGGGAAAAACGGGGATTCCTAGGAATCGGTAGCGGGGCGTTTCAGACCGCCATCTGCCCTTCAGGCAGCACTTTGGAATTCAGCCTCTTTTCCCGACTCGGGCGAATCGTGACCGGAGTCGAACCGCCGGCGGACTTTGTGCCTAAAAATCAGGAAAAACCTCGACCAAAAGCTGTGCTTGGTCGTCTTTGGATCAAAAACACATCCTAAAGGCCCAGCGAGTATCGCCGGCAATAAAACCAGCTCGGCAATGACCCCGGCGATGAGAATCGTCAGCATCAACCATCCGAATCGCTGCGTGGGCGTAAAGGTGCTAAAGGCAAACACCGAAAGCCCAAGCCCGCTGATGCAAGCAGCTTGGAGCGTCGGAGTTCCGCACTGTTTGTAGGATGCAATAATCGCCGCCCGACGATCCTTCAGTTGCATGACATTGCTTCGGAACCAAGACAGGAAGTGGATCGTATCGTCGACGGCAACTCCCAGAGCGATGCTGGCGGTCATCATCGAACCGATGTCGATAGCGATCCCCATCCAGCCCATCAGTCCAAAAATGAAGATCACGGGAACTACGTTCGGGATCATCGCCACCAAACCAGCCCTAAAACTCCTCGAAACAAAAATCATCAGCGGAGTGATGGTTAAAAACGACCAAAGGGTGCTTTCCATCAAACTCGTCAGGAGCGCCCGCTGGGCCTTGTAGACAATCGGTACTACTCCGGTAAAGACCGACGCAACCCACTGCTTGGGCTGAAGCGGATCGCGGCTCTCTAGGTCGATGATTTTGCTAAGTGCGGTCTCAAGGGTTCGAACTTCATTATTCGAAAAAGCCCCTGCCAATACGATCGCATCGTAGTCCTCGAGTTCCTGAAGTTGAACCAGTGGCATCGATTTCGAATCGATGCTTGCACGAGCAACTTTCAAGCGGGCGTTTTTAAGCAAGTTCGAGATCTCATCGGCTCGCGCCTTACCTGCCGTAAAGGCTTCGCCACTTGGGCCGTCAACGACCTCGGGGTCCCACAAAATCACCTTCTTACCAACAAACTTGGTGTCTCCACTCCAAGCAGCGAGTCTTCGCAGAATTTGTACGCGGTCGCTTTGGGCCTGGAGCACCGGTTGAACCACATCGTGCAATTCGTGAACGAATTGGCCGTAATCAACCCCTTCAAAAGCAGCCACCCGCAAGCTGATTCTCCAGAGTTCATTCCCCGTATCGGGGTCGACCCTTAGGAAGCCTGACTTCATAAAGTCTTCACGCTTGGACTCCAGCGTCGAGTTGTAGACGCTCCGCTCGATCATCTTCTTGGTACTTGAACCGTTGGTCGGAAGAGACGGAGCAAAGGTGGCTGCAGACAAACTACGGCCCACCCAACCCAAGGCTTCTTCGCCGAAACGCTTCTGGATCGCTTCTTGAACCCGCAGGGTCGTCTCCATGCGTTCCAAGAAACTCAGTTTGCCAATCTCCTCAGGTGAGACTTCCTCGGTGCTTTGAGCGCTTGGAGGAGTACTCGTTGCCAAGCTCGCTGGATCGAACTCTAGCACGATTTCCATAGGAACCAATTTCCCAAGATGCGTTTCGAGCCAACGGTAGTCTTTGAGAATCCGGGATTGGGAATCGAAAAGCTCCAAAAGATCGATGCTGGTTCGGATCCTAAAGAGCCCCAGTCCGACCGCCCCACAAAAGACCATACTTGCAAGAGCCACGCTGACGTGGTTTCGAACGATGAAGCCTGAGAAGGCTCCCCAAAAACGCTCGCTAAAGGATTCTTTGGCCTCAGAAGCGTTCTTTAACAAAGCCTGCGGCTGTGCCTTGGCCTGCATTTCCTCGGGACTTAGTTCCCAACGCTTGGCGTATCGAATAAGGTGCAAAGTTGCCGGCAAGAGCAAAAATAGGACGACATTGAGGATCATTACTCCCGAGGCCGAGTAGAGTCCGAACTTGCGGATCGGCACCAACTCACTCGAACACAACGACAAGAGTCCAAATGCCGTTGTCAGCGAGCACAAGATCGCAGGCTTCAACGCATGGATCACAGCCCTTTCGGTCGAACCCTTCAGACCACCTTCTCGAACCGCGTCCTGGTAGTAATTGATGAAGTGAACCGCACCGGAAATCGCCAACACATAGACCAATGAGGGCATCGACAAAACGATCGCATCAACGGTCTCTCCGGTTGCCCAAATCATCGCTAGAGCCGATGCGGCACTAGTGACCGAGCACAGGAATACAACCCAAGTCAGCAGCAGGCTTCGTAATGACCACCAAGCTAGGAAAAGGCCCAAGATTCCAGAAAAGCCAGCCAGCCGAACCAGCGTCCGTTCCCCCTCTTCGTCGATCGAAATGTTGTCGACTGGAGGGCCCCCCATGTGCAATTCCGAATCCGAAATACCTGCGCTTTCGATCAGCCTTCTTAATACCCCTGGAGGAACATTAGGTCGGAAGATTCGTTTTTGTCCGTGGCCCAATACCGGTTTGAGCTTGCCCGATGTGCTCGGATCCAACGACACGATCACGCAGGTTTGTCGACCATCGGGGCCCAAGACCGCTCCCTTGAGACGCTCGACAGCCTCTTGGTGGCTTAGAGCATGCTGTCCGCTGGTGAGTTGATCTAAAAGAGTCCTTGCAGACTGAGCCGACTTGAAATACTTCTTGGCTTCCACTGCGTCGATGTCGTTCGGATCGACCTGCTGGGGAGCAACCAAACTGATGAGCTTAGAAATCCTTGGATCGTCCTGCTGTGGATCAGCAGGATCCTCGCCAATCGTGCAACCCGACCAGCTAACAATAATGAATTGGTCGGAAGGAAAGTTCTTCCGGAACTTAGCGAGCTCATCGGTTTCGCGGTAAGACTTCGGAAGCCAGTCTTCTACCTTGTTGACATTACTCTGAACGGCTTGGCCAGCGCCGTAGTAAGCAAACGGAACGCAAGCAAGACTTACAAGCAGGACCAGCCAGCCCCATCGGTCGTAGAAAGTTTTGCCGCTACTTGAGGAGTTCTGCACTTCTTCGCCTAGATCGATTCTTTAGGGGTCGCCTAATTGGACTCTTTAGGGCTAAAGCTTGCTTGCGATCGCAAGAACTTGGCTGGCATTTTTTCACGACGAATCGTCAATCGACAGCCGACGAGGAATTCGAGTTTACAAAACCCAAAGCGATTTCCATAGTTTGAAAACCTGCAAAGGTGAACTTTTTCCCAAAGTGGGCAGTTTTAGGGGTGTCAGGCAAAATGTACCGTCTTGGGCCCGAAACAGCTCCCAAACGAGGGGTTTTTCTGGAACCGTCGCTTGGTTTCCATCGGCTCGAACCGGAGCAATTGTAGAGAAAAATCCCCACGGACGGGCTTGTTGGGAAAGTTTCCGCGCATCAGACGCGGGTATACAACAAACCTATCGCATCAGTTTTTTCAATTCCAAGGGTGTGCATTAGTTGAAATTCTGCTGTAGATTTTCGAGTGCCAAACAGGTGCTAGGCACCCCATGCACGTGCCCCTAAGTTGGCTAGCATTAGTCAACGGCGACTCCAAAAACTCAGGGTCTGTCCCCACTCGCATTAGCAATGCTTGCATTTCCACGCCGCACCCAAACAGGTGCCAGGCACTCCATGCAAGTAGCCCCTAAGTTGGCTAGCATTAGTCAACGGCGACTCCAAAAAATCAGGGTCTGTCCCCACTTGCATCAGCTATGCTTGCATTGCCAAGGGGCATCCAAACAGGTGCCAGGCACTCCATGCAAGTAGCCGAAAGTTGGCTAGCATTAGTCAACGGCGACTCCAAAAAATCAGGGTCTGTCCCCACTCGCATCAGCAATGCTTGCATTTCCAAGGGGCTGCCAAACAGGTGCCAGGCACTCCATGCAAGTAGCCGAAAGTTGGCTAGCATTAGTCAACTGCGACTCCAAAAACTCAGGGTCTGTCCCCACTCGCATCAGCTATGCTTGCATTTCCAAGGGGCTGCCAAACAGGTGCCAGGCACTCCATGCAAGTAGCCGCAAGTTGGCTAGCATTAGTCAAAGGCGACTCCAAAAAATCAGGGTCTGTCCCCGGTTGCATTAGCAATGCTTGCATTTCCATGCATCATCCAAACAGGTGCCAGGCACTCCCCGCAAGTAGCCGCAAGTTGGCTAGCATTAGTCAACGGCGACTCCAAAAAATCAGGGTCTGTCCCCACTCGCATTAGCAATGCTTGCATTTCCACGCCGCACCCAAACAGGTGCCAGGCACCCGGTGCGAGGGCCGCAAAATGGATCTTGCTTTTTCAAGCCGTTTTTCCGACGATCCCCCCCACTGCTCCTGTCGCCAAGGATGGTCAACAGCAACAGTATGCCATGCAATCCTTCTCTCAAACTCACGGATGTGCCATATGCCAAGCTACGGACCCTACGTCCCCTACTGGTTCGAAGCCTTCTCGCAATGCATCCCCTGGATCGTCCCAATCTTGGCCCTGGCTGGCCTGTGGATCGCGAGGCTTTGCGAAGACTCCAGGGTTCGTAGTATCGCTGAAGCTTGCTACTTTGGTGCCATGGTCGTCGCGGCAATGTTTACCCTGCGAACAATTCTTGCCGATGACAACTGCTGGCTCTTGCACACTTCAAGCCTGGGCCTAATGATCCTCGGGGCTATCTTTCCTCACCATATGCTCGAAAGCACGGCCCAAGAAAGCCTCGGTGAAAACAGCCTTAGCGATGCACAAATCCGATAACCTACAGCCTGACCGGCGGACAGCTTATATCCTGGCCGGTGGAAAAAGCTCCCGGTTCGGATCGAGCAAAGCACTGGTCGTCATCGATGATCAACGCCAGATCCAAAGGTTGGCTAATCAGCTCGCCACCGATGCTTGGCAGACAGTGGCCATATCCCAAACCGCAAAAAAATTCGATTCCCTCGGAATCCGAACCATCGCCGATATCGAGCCTGACCAAGGCCCCTTAGCTGGTATCCTCGCAGGAATGCTTGATCTCCACGCCAACAATCGATCCGCATCGGCTTGGGCAATATTTGTCACCTGTGATCTTTGGATGTGGAACCCCGGTTGGAGCAACCTGCTTGTTCCGCATTCTGTGGATCCCGAAAGCCAACTTGGCCTGCTGCACTATTTCCAATCCGACGTTGATTCCGAAGGTTTTCTTCCCTTCCCGTGCTCAATCCATATCGATGCTTTACCCAAGATTCAAAATGCTTGGAAATCTGGGTGCCGTTCGATGCGAGAACTGATCGCATCCCTTGCTCCCTTGGCGATCACCCACCCGATCCAGGAAGATTTGTTACCGCTGTCCTTCAACACGCCCGAGGATCTCAAGCGATTTCAGTGTCGAGTCGCCCTCGATGCGTCACACACTCCGCAGTGACCTTTGACGAGAACTTCACTGATCCTGGCGATGTTCAAATGACGACGGACCGTCGGGCTCGGTAGTGCCATATCATCGATGCACGATACGCTTCCACAGTCAACACACACAAAGTGGGGGTGACTGCTGCGATCATGCTTGGGATCCCTAAGCTCGAATCGCCAGACGTGATCTCCTAGCTCTGTTCTCAGGACCAATTCGGCCTCAGCCAAATCGGTCAAATTCCGAAAAACGGTAGCTTTATCAAACCCCAGTGGAACAAGCTCATCGGCAAGTTGCGCATGGGTCTGCGGTTTGCTCGAACGCTTCAACGCATTGATCACTGAAATCCGAGCAGGGGTGCTTCGCAGTCCAGCTTCCTTAAGCATCTTGCGAGCTTCATTGACTTCGTCGGCTGCGTTTTTCTTGTTCTTGTTCATCATGCACCTGAAGTCGCATCCACTGGCCTGAGCACCGCTTCGAGCCGCTTGAGCGTCTCGGGTGCATTGAGCTCTAACTTTCCAAATCCGAGGATGGCGCCCGCTGCAATAGCCTGTTGCTGGTGCTCTGCATAATTGGTGATGAGCATCACGGGAATATCCCTATAAGCTTCCGATTTTTTCAACACGTGCAGTATCTCGATCCCATCGCTGTAATCAACATCGAGCTTGCGATTGATCAAGATCAAGTCGACCGGCTGCTGCTGAAGTGTCGCAAGGGTATCGGACAAGTGATCGGCCTTGAGAATCTCTACATCGAAATGCTTACGAAGCATCCCGCTTAGGGCCGAATGGTCAGGTCCACAGTTACCAACATCGAGAACGTTTTTTTTGGACATCGCGGAAATAAAGGTTTGGTATCGCTCGAGATAGCTTTTGTCTGAAGGTAATCAGTCCGTCCGATGCGAATGCACTACTTGAAGGTCATCAACGAGGCTTCGGCTAAAGGTATCGTATCAAAATTGGGAGCGGTGTCTTGAACTGAAAGCCATATCAACTGTCCATTGTGAATCGCAACGTAAGAAATCCCACGTACTTCTTTTTCGATGCCGGCACCAATCCCCTTCCAAGACTTCTTGGAAAATTTGACTCCGTTAATGGTCGTTTCAGGTTGGTCAGTCGCTTGCCAATCTTTATGGTTTTTGGCGATCACAGCGAGGCGTGCTTCCATATGTTGTTCTTGAGTCAGCTTAGGGTCTACCTTGTCTTTCTCCATGATTCCGACAAGTAATGATGGAAAAGTTTCATCGTTACGTTTAGGGCCTTCGAATGACACAAGTGTGATACCTGCAGGCAATCTGGTATCGGGAACAGCCTTAAACCCTTTCGGTAATTGAATGCTGTGGCCTTGAATTGAATAAGTCTCTCCAAGTTCCCCGTTAGCACTTGTCGAAGAGACTGTACCTGAACCTGCCGCTGCAGGTTGGCCTTGATCTGAACCACTCGGCGCTGCGCCACCCAGGAGTTTGACTTCTAGCTCGCGTACGATGTCGGTTTGTAGGTATTGCTGCATGAGCACCCGCGTCACGTCGATCATCTTGTCGATCCGCTCGGCTACCGGACCAGGTACTGGCCCCATCTCGGTCGATGTCGCTCTTCGTAGGATATTTTGAATCTGTGCCGAGAGCGCTTCGTAATTCTTAACCTTCTTGAGTTCATCAAGCAACGCAAAGGCTTCGTCTTTTTTACCCTCCTCGATCTTATTTTTGATCCGAGCATCAAGGATCTTGCGACGCACGACCAAATCGAGAACCTCCCCTTGCAAACCCTTGAGAAATGCCTCGGCTTGCAATCGTCGGCGATCATCGGGCAAGTCGGCTTTTTCCTGATCTCGATAGCCGGTGATCATTGGCAAGCGGGCCAAAAGTGTCTCGCCATTCTTGATGTAGTAAAGGTACAAGGGGAGTTTGATTTGCATGGTGCGAGTCGGAGCTCGCTCACGCTTCTTGGCCGCTTCGGCAGCGGCTGCAATCGCCGCTTCATCGGCAGCGGCTGCAGCCACGGCTGGATCCTCGGCTTGTTCAGCCCCCCCGTCAGACTGATTCTCTTTGAGACTCTTTAAACGAATAGCAGTGGCTCTAGCCCTTGAGATCATTTCAACGGAGCTCGAAGTTGGCTGATCATAGGTGATCGTCGGAAGTTCCGTATTGGTAACGCCGATCATTCCTCGCCAATCGGTTCTGCCCAACATTTTGAGATCATCCGAGCCTGGTGTTCTGAGATAAACCTCGGCCCCCGGCACGGCGTTGTTGGGCTGACCACGGATTCCAAGTTTCAATTCCGTGGTCGGATAGTGCGGCTGAACCTTCAGCGCCACTCTCTTGGTTCGTCGATTCTTTGCTGCGACCAATGATCCGCGACTGGCCGCAAAGATGGCCCCGTAGAATCGGGCACTGTCAATCGGCTCGGTCACCGCGATGTAAGTAAAGGCGATGTTCTGAAGCTGAGTCGGATTTCCGTTCAGATCGTCGCGTCGGATAAACGGAGCAAGTACATCTCCCGGGCCTATGACTACAGGTGATTCTGGTGAAGCGACCAACCCACTGGCTCTCACTCGAATAACAGCGGTCTTGTTATCGTTGTCCTCGATGCGTGCCATCGGCGTAAAACACCGACGTTGCAGATATGCCACTGTGTTGGGAATCTCTTGCACGCTGGCTACGGTTGTTGATTCCATCAGACCGATACGGCGTACAAAGGCGTCTAGCTCCTTGACTTGGATCCGAATACGTTCCCCTTCTTGCTCAACGGCCGCCAAGAATATTTTGTCCTTGTCTCTGAGCATCGCCTCAGGTTGCCACGGGAATCGGGTTGGCAAGGATCGGGCTACTTCTTTGAATCGATTCGCTTCGTTCTTAGGCACCAGTGCAGCAAACGTTTTACCGGTTCGTAAGTTTTCGATAAGAGCTTCGCCACTTGCTTCGCCCGCATCGAGTTTCGTCTGCATCTTGTTCCATTTTTCATCCTTTAAATAGGGGACGATATCCCGTTGCATCGCGGCGTACTGCAAAGGGAACATAGAAATCTTGGGGATTCGCTCAATGACCGAATCGAGAGTTCGGACGCTGTTTAGGCTCGCCGCCCGAGCCTCCGCATCCGCCTTGGCTTTTAACTCTTCTTCTTGCTGCTTGGTAAGCTTTTTGTTCTTTCTGAGTTCCTCGATGGCCGGATCAGCGACCGGTTTAGGCTGCATGGCCATGAAAGCGTCTTTGGCCGCTTCGCTCTTGGCCAACATCAGAACAAGCTCTCGAGAAAGCAACTGTTCGATCGTCAGATCATCGATGTGATAAAGAACCGATCCGAAAAGAGCATCTGGAGTTTCAACCACGTCGCATTGCATGGTCGCTCCAAACTCGATTTCCATGCACTCTGCGATCTTGCGTTCAATGAGCTGCTTGGACGCTTGGCTCAGCCCAAGCGTCGGTGAGATGCTCAGCCACACGCGAGCTTTGTAAGCGGAGTATTCCCAGACCTCGACCGGTTCGGATTTGCGAGTCTCAGATGGTTTGCTCTCGGGCGAGCTAGCGGTGCTGGCCCCAGGAGCTGGCGATTTGTCTTGCGCTGTGACATCAGCGATGCCCACGCCCAAAACGAAAACAACAATGCAAATCACAGGAAGGATGAATCTCATGGCATAGTTCACGGTGCTCGAACCCTCCATTTTTGGAGATCCTGGTAGAGTCCCAGCGGCTTTTTGGTCACTCCACTGATCTCACCTCGATAGGCGAATGACTCACCCACTTGCCACAATGGCAAGACAGGCAAGTGGGCGGCAACCAACGCATGCAAGTCTTGGCAACTTTGTCGCACCTCGCGCCAGTTCCTCGATGCACTCAGCCCACCGAGGACTTGGACGATGAACTGATTGTTCGACTGTGCAGGCCCACCGATTCCAAACAAACGCTCTGCATCGGTCGCAGGCTCCCAAATCGAAGCCGTCAGATAAAGGATGTCGATGTTAGGCATCTCCCCTGGCTCTGGGACTTTGTCCAAAACAGCCAAGTCAGCTTGAACTCCAATGAGTTTCCATTGCTCGACAATGGCTTGTCCGGCCACCCGAGCTGCCTCGTAGTTGGGAACCCCTAAAGTCATCTTGGGGATCGGCGGCAGTGGCTCTTTACGCTTCTCATACTGCATCTTGAGTTTGCTATTGGTGATGAGCATCAAGACCTTGGCAAGCCGCGGATCGTAAGCAAGATTGTCGACGCTGGTGTTGTAGGCATAAGCGATCGGATCATTCTCGGTCACCCCGCGTGGGAACGGGCCGCTGATGACTCGCGATTGCTCCGCATCGGCCCCACCTAGGATCTCTCCTTTGAGAATCCCTTCACGGTTGATTGCATACAAAAGAGCTCTTCGAAACTCGCGGTCGTCCAGATACGGATTCGACGTGCGGGGCACGAGCATGTGAACCGTCGGCAACGCATACGACTCGACGTTGATCGTTTTGGAAACAATCGATGCTTGGAGTTTCCTCGCATCGGCGGGGAACAATCGATCGATCGCCTCGATTTCACCTCGAAGTAAATCGTTGATGGCTTTTGACGGGTCTTCATAAAGGATTTCATGAATCTCCATCGGTTGGAAATCAGCCCCCTTGTTGTTCGGTGCCCATTCAAAGCGTTGGGTGTTTCCATCCTTGGACTTTGGTTTGTAGAGCACACCCACCGGAAGATTGCCATCGCCTATAGCCTCGATAGGCCACTGCAAGAACGCTTGTGGTAACACGTGGGGCCTGCGGAATCGCATTTTGAGCTTTTCGGGACCCGCTACCGAAACGGAATCGAAAATCGCGGCCCAGCCAGGTACATATTCATCCTTGCCGATGGTCGCTCTTCGAAGGAAAGACTGCGAAAGATCCAGACTGTTAGGGATGCCCGCTTGACCTGGATTTTGGATCGTCATCTCCAGTTCGAGCCGATCGTCGCTTTGCAGAAAGGAACCAAGGGAGAAACGATACTGCCCACCCTCAGGTCCTGTGCTGCGAAACTCAAAGAGCGGTCTTGAAATCAACTGACCGGATCGGAACGCAGGCCAATTGGCGATCGCCGCCGTGTCGGGTTTGTCGGCCGTTTGAAAAACACCCACTCGAACGATCGGATACTCCTTGAGCAACTCGCGTAGCAACTCTTTGCCACCTTCGATTTGCGGTTCGATATCGAGCATCTTGGTCGCTTCGCGGCGAGCAGCCAAGTAATCCTTCTTCTCGCGATATTCGAGAGCTTTGGCTTTGTACTCGTTGGCTAAATCCAAGAACTTACCCTTCCACTGCTCGACGACCGGCAAGGGGTCGTCTTGGTATTGCTTGGCCAACCTATTGATCATTGTCCTGGCCGACGATAGATCTTTCTTTTGGAAGTAGGATTCGATCAACTGCCCGGACACATCGGTGATCAATCCACGGACGCGTTCTTTTTGAAAGTTAGGGAAGGACTTTTGGAGTTCCTCCAAGACGGCCATGGTGTGCGCCAATCGATTTTGCCGAGACATCTCTTCGGCGCTTTTGAAGAGAAACTCCTGACGCAGAACTTGCAAACCAGGCGTCTGTGGATAATTGACAAACAAGAAGTTCAAATGCTCGAAGGCTTCGCCAAAATTCTTGTCATCCACTAGCTTCTTAGCCCGGGCTAAGATCATCTGTTCGTAGAGCCAAATCTTGCCGATGTCTTTCCACTGCACTTCATAGCGACGCGTTGGAAACAAGAGGATCGTGACCTGGACCTTATCTGTCTCCTTGACGTTCGTCGGTATCCTTCGATTCTCAAACTCAAGCGGTGCGATTTTGACACTCCGACCCGTCGCCTCAGGCTTGAGCGTGATGACATCAAAGGGTTCTTCGTCCATCAAGGAACCCAGAACCTCGATCTCCTCGAGAACCTTGTCCAAGTCGGTTTGAGCCCAAAGCGAACCGGTTGTCAAAGCAGCGCATAACAAGCTTAGAACAATGACGAACGCTCTGGACCGGATGGCAAACAAAGGTTTAAAACAAATGCGGATCATCGATTCGCCCCGCTGCTTGACGAGTTCGCTCCAAGCGTATTTTCCAGTGGAAGCGAAACACGAAGAATCGTCCCCTCGTCACCCGGGACTAGCAGTCCCTTGGGCGTGATTACCGGTGTGCCACTAATGGGCTCGCCCGCGGTTGTCTTTGCGATAACCTTACCGTCGGAAGCCGAAACGCGAATCAATTCTCCAGTGGTACTTGCAATCAAGATGTCCGAACCATCGAAGATCGGTTTGCCAACGAGTACCGTTTGTGGCATGGGCTGACTCCAAAGCAACTTGCCTTGGCTGCTGAAGGCGACCAAGCCTTCGATGTCGCTCAGTGCCAAACCGATGGCTTGTGAGTCGCTCGATGCGGTGTAGGGACCCCAAGCAAATCGGCCTTCGAAATTCAGCGAACCGATCTTTTTGAATTCACCCGATTCATAGAAGTCCAGGAAGTCACCCGATGGCCCTGGCGAAAGCCCCACGACCACATCGTTGATCGCATCGATGCGGCCTTTGATTCCACGCTCCAAAGGCTGTGCGTTGAGAAGTCGCAACTGCTTGCCCGTCGAGAGTTTGTAAAGGTTTCGGCGTTGGTCGGCGATGACCACCGACTGTTTGTCTCCAAGAAGCACTGGATTCATCCACACAGGCCGCTCGCCTGCAGAAATCGTCGGCTGAAACGCCGTACCAATCTGCTTGCCTGTTTCGGGATCCAAAAGCAGTAGCTGAGCGTTTTCAAGTGGTACCAAAATCGAATTGCCCACCGTGATCGCTTCCGCTACCGGATACGAACCGGCCAGATCCAAAACCACTAGCTTGGAGGTCGAAGAGGTTTTTCGAGCAGGATCGATCAGGAGCATTTGGCTACCTTGCGCCGAATTCAGGAGCAGATTGCGTCCGTCGGCAAGGGGTATTGGGTTTGAGAAAGTCATCGAGCGCTGATTGCGTCCCATGTTTTCGATCGACATGGTGGGTTTGAGACCGACCGTCTCGGTTGCAAAAGCTGCATCTGGAACGTCGAACGTAGCGGCTTGGCTCGTCACAGCAACAACACCTTGAGATCCACTAGCCAACGCGGTAACGGGATTCCCGATGTCGGTCTCCCAATAAGCATCCCCGGTCTTGGGATTGATTGCAGAAACTCTCACTCCGGCATTCCCACGAACGACGCGGGAGTGAAGGATCACATCTCCGAGTTTGATGGGCCGAGCGGTGAATTCATCGAGGTCTTCTTTAAGCCAAATCGAGTTTAGCTTTTGACCGGTGATTTGGATTTGGTAGTAGGAAAGACGATTCGAGGCCAACCAAAGATCGGTTCCAGACATCAAAGGCCAAGTCGCTTTGGGGGCGGCTTCATTGGAAACCAGATTAACCATCTTGAAGACTTTTTCTTTGGGATTGGTGACCTCGACATCCAAGATCGCGATTTCACCAAGGTTGGTAGCTACGGCCAAGCGACGGCCTTCGATCTGTGGTTCGACGACCACGTGACCTTTGAAACGAACAGGGGCCTGGGCCTGCTTGAGTTCGGTTCCATCATCGTTGGTCGAGTAAACTCGCATCAACGAGTGATCCGGGCCGGCGTTTTCAAAAAGGATCAATTGGTTCAAGACCCAAATAGGAGGAACTGCGATCGTGCCCGGATTGTGTCCAATGTAGACGACTTCGTCGCATTCACCATTGCCGCGACTCAGGACGTAAAGGTTTGAATGGTTACCCAATACATAGCGTTTTCGCTTGCCTGGCGCTCCACCGGTTGGCACATCGATCGGTTGCGGGAACTTCTTAGACCACCGAGGCTGGCCGCTGATGGCATCCAAGCAATGAACACTGCCTCCTGTGGTCGTTACGAAAACATCATCGCCATCGATACTCGGTTCATGGATCGGTTCCGGGAACTTCGACTCCCAGACGACCGCACCGTCCTTGGCCGCTAGCCTCGAAACGGTTCCCCGGGATGCGACGCTCACGAGTGTGTCGGAATCTGCGGTTGCTGAAATCCGTTTGGGATCTCCCGACCAATCGCGACCGATGAATTTGCGCCAAACGACTTTCCCATCAGCCACCGCGATCGCAACAACAGAACCTTTCACGCGCAGGAAAGCTATGTCATCGGGGTTCGACTCGATGGGGTTGCCAACACGGCTTGTCAGCAATGCTGTAGGTGCAGCGAATGCACTGACGGTGTCTTGAATCGTCGGTGCGGCATTAGACTTAGCCACCGAGCCTTTCTGAATTTCCGTCGCTTGGAGCATCAACTCTCGAAGCTTGCTGTTTTGATCCAGGACCGGGTATTTCTTGACGAGATCTTTTCGAAGATCGTAAGTCCTATCTACATCCTTAGACTCGATACTTGTAGCCATCGTCTTGAGGGTGCTATCGAGATCTTCGCTTTGCTGGATTTCTCGCACGACACGCTGCTGATCTTCTTCGATGCGTCGGATACGAAGTTCATTTTGAGTTCGTTCCTGAGTCCCAACATAGCGAGGATCGCGGATGAGTTCCATCTGTTGGTTCATCGTGGCAACGAGTTTCTTTCGATCTTCGATCCCTGCGGTATTGTCCGCTTTAGCGATGAATTTTTCGGCGATTCTAAGGAGCACATCGGTGATCTCGACTCGCATGCTGGACATGCCCGCCTCGTTGACCACTTTGGGCAAGAGTTCTTGGGCTGAAGTGAGCCCTACCGACGGGTCTGCATTTTTCTCGGAAGCCTCACGAACCTTGGCTAAAATCGCTTTGACCCTGGCGATGCTTGCGTTCTCGTCGGTTGGGAAACCAGAAGCAAACTGCTCGTACTGCCTGGCCGCACGTTCGTAATCGCGATTCTTATAGAAACTCTCCGCGTCTTCCCAACTCTCTTTTGCATTCCCTGAGGAAAACCAGATGTACAGCGGTACTAGAAGTGTCAACAGGAACAGGACGATAAAGCCAACTCCGATAATTCCAAATGTTTCCCAAGGACTTTTCTCTGGTATGGTTTTGACCACCGGAGCCTTGGCCATGGCCACATCCTTGAGCGAATCTTCGCCGGAAAAATCGGATGTCCGGGATCTTTTTTTCTTGGACTTGCTTGAGGATGTATCGGACTCCTCGACGACCTCGGCAACCTCGACAATTGGTTCTTCAACGACTTCCTCGACCACCTCGACGACATCTACCGGTTCGACTTCCTCGGCTGGAAGGAGGTCTTCGACCGAGTCGCTCTGGGCCTTTTTGCCACCAGTGACTGTCGTTCCTGGCGATCCCTTGGCGGCAGCCGTCGCTTGTTGCTGTTCCTTTAACTCTGTGACGAGCTTGGTCGCTTGGAAGCGGGTCAATTGTCCGTTTTCGACCAAGATACGAGCCAAGGCTTCGGGGGTTACACGAACCTTGGACTGCTCGACCATCTTCTGAAGTTCAAGGATACTCTCGGGATCGAGTAGACCTTTGCTTTCGAGCATTTGGATGAACTGCGATGCGCTCATGAACTACTCAAACTCCTCAACGACCTTCACACTGAAACTACCAAAGCCGGCTTCTGTGCCAGCATCTAGCGCAGCGACAACCGATGCGTAGATACACTCTTCGTGGGCGTCTATTTGCAATCTTAAAGCATCATTTTGCCTACCCATGGCGGCCTCGGAGCGGGCTTCACCTAAAGCCAGCAACAGACCTGGATAGCTGCCAGCGTCGTCCATTGCAGGATGCAGCACCATCGAGAACTCTCCATGCCTATCGTTCACTAAAGCGACGGTCACTGTCGCCTCTGGGACTTCGATCTGCGAGTCGCCTCGGTAATTTTCATGCTTGGGATCCATAAGTGTCACTAGGGTCTTGCGTTTTCGCTAGCCAGGCTGGCTTGGTTTTCTAGGCACGATGGCGAATGTCACGCTTCTGTTCTGGTGACGCACAGATTTTGAAAGCTTCCGGAACCTGAGCCAATCCGGAGCCGACCAGATCCCTACTGAAAACATCTGATGCATCCCCCAAGATCAGGGGCAGCGGTGGGAACGAGGCTAAAACTTCCGCACGAATATGCATGAGAATCGCGGTGCTTTTGAAGAAAAGTGAAACAAGACCAGCGGCGGGCTGGGACTGCACGAGAATCACGAACCAGCCACCACTACCTCTTTCCAATATACTCAGAAAAAAGGGGTTTGAGGACAGTCCATTTAACAGAATTGCAAAACCGACGGTGTTCCCTCAGTCGCCCCTAAAAACCTCCTCATCACCCACCCAAGAAACTGGGCTGATGCAGAAAAGCCAATTAGACGCTTTCAAAATTTCTAAATCGTCAGGTTGGCTCCAGGGGGCCAAGCTTCCAACGGCGTGCAAGGGTTTTACCTGAATAATCAACCGAATCTCCACAAACACCGCTGTCAAAATCGATTCGGTCGCTACCAACCGAACCGGAAAAATCATTCGGAAGATTTGTTTGGGATTTTTCTAAAGTCTTCCACAACGAGCTTTTTGTTATCGGGCATCTTTAGCGTGTCGGTAAAACTCGTCAGTTATGCGGATCGCACCGACGGAAGATCCTCATTGCCACCCTTCGTGTCCCCTTGCCAGAGTCCCATCGAGAAAATGTTCAAACCTCCCGCCAATCGAACCTACCACAAATCCTCCAAACGCAAACAAATTGACCCGACGACATGCGAAAGGGATTACTCGAGCGATGAACTGGAATTCATGCAAGCGCTCGAACGCTACAAAAATTCCAGTGGACGCAAGTTTCCAACATGCAGCGAAATACTCGAAGTCGTTCGTTCTATAGGTTACCAAAAAGTCGCTCATGTGGATGCCTCAAGCAGCCAGTGCAATGCCGTTACTCAAAGTGCCGAAGCGAATCTCGAAAAGATCGACCAAGCGATTCGCGATTTGGCTACTCAGTAAAACGGTACTCGTACTCGAAGGGAGGTGTTGGCGTGTAGTTGACATACGGTCCAAATACCGGGGTTCCAGCTTGCTTGAAAAAGTGATCGCCTTGAATCGATCCAGGCGTTTTCGAGCACGAGCACCGCGATGCTGAGTACGAGAAAACCGAATTACCCTTGGGAAATGATCTGGCCACCATCTGGACCGGCGCCCGGTCCAAGTTCAATGGTGTAGTCGGCAGCCGAGTTGAACATCTCGTTATGCTCGATCGCAATGACGCTGTTGCCTTTGTCGATCAACAATCCGATGCACTCGACGAGTCTGTCGACATCTTGGAAATGCAATCCCGTTGTCGGTTCGTCCATCACAATGAGCGACCCACTCTTGTCTTCTAAGTACGATGCCAATTTCAATCGCATCGATTCGCCGGCCGAAAGGGTCGATAGACTCTGGCCCAAGGGCAAATACCCGAGCCCAATGTCCCGCAAAGGCTTGAGCTTCTGATTGAGTTTCTTTTCCCCTCGGAAAAACTCCGCCGCTTGATCGGCGCTCATCTCCAAAACCTGGGCAATGTTGCGGTCTCGATAAGTCACTTCGAGAACTTCCGGACGGAACCTCTGCCCACGGCACTCGGTGCACTGCAACTGAACATCGGCCATGAACTGCATGTCAACAAGCGTAAACCCCAAACCCTCACACACCTCACATCGACCTTGCCCTGAATTGAAACTGAAATGACTGTCGCTTATCCCCGAGGCCTTGGCCATCGGTGTCGAGCCGAAGAGACTTCGGATCTCGTCCAAAACTTTCAAAAAGGTCGCAGGACAAGATCGAATCGATTTGGCGATGGGCGTTTGATCGATCGCAATGACCCG
>Ga0315904_10004655_pt1 | contig 19426 bp, 22 predicted proteins | sample LakEriMetagenome_6_FD_203529 | JGI IMG/M metagenome (GOLD analysis project Ga0315904, IMG submission 203529) | Freshwater fungal communities from buoy surface, Lake Erie, Ohio, United States - Buoy 12 MA120 | ecosystem: Environmental > Aquatic > Freshwater > Lake | place: USA: Lake Erie, Ohio...
AGATTTGTAAATCTGAATTAACAATGTCTTCTTATCTATTTTAAGTTTATCAATTTTCTTATTATTGTTAATTCCACAATTCTCTATCATATTACACACCAGAGACACCAACTCCATATTGTGTTTATTATCACGAATCTCGTGAGGAAGGTTCGTCAAGGTTTCTAAAATACGGCTATGGACTTTCGCAATCTTTGCTTCCTTCCAGAGACCATTCTGTGGTTTTATAAATGAAAACGATGACATTATATTTATTACAAAGATTTTAATTCTACCCAATTCTCGTCCAACTCGCGGCAACATTGAACTCCGTATTTGTTCCAGTATCTACTTCTGTTCGGGCATTTACATATAGTGTCTTTGCGCCGGTTGATGTATAGACTCCATTAATATTTTGATATTGTCTTTTACTTGCTCCACCTGCGTTATCATTTATCTCTTCATAATAAATTAATCCATACGCTGCAATTGCTGATGACCCACTTGTCTCACTTACAATTACTTCTTTTTGTAATACAGTATTGCCCGTATTGGTGGCAAAATACAACTGACATACAATTAGCCAAACTCCCTTGCTCGGTATATCAATAGTCATTCTACTTGCTAGTGTATTAGTCATTGGGTCTGTTGTTGCCGTCTTTGTATTTGTATATCCCAGTTGCGACGTACTCGCCATTGGCTGAGTATAGCTGTTTTGCTGTATCCTAAAATCGTGATTCATATTACTTAATGCCGTGCTTGTAAATCCACCATTCAAAGTTGCGAGTCCATCTGTTTGAGAGGCATTCGCTATATAAGTATTTGTTGCCGTCATATTAATCACTCCATTGACCGCTGACAGATTAACATCACCCGTTGTGCTTGTTATGTTTGTGTCGCTATTGGAAGTTGATGCAACAGTTGATGCCGAAGTTAAAACTATACTTCCACCCTCTATTGTATTTACGCCAAAAGCATCTATCGTAATATTTGAGGCAGCAGATGTCAAATTAATATTTCCACTTCCTGTCGTGTCAATATTTATATTTCGTGTTGATGCGGCTGAAATCAATAAATTATCACTACTTCTTAATTTAAAATTGGACTGGGTGGTATTATTTAAAATTATATCATAACCAGTAGTTGTATTTGTTGTAATGTTCATTGAATCAGTCGCACCCGAAAGGGTTGATGTTAGTTTTAGTTGCCCTGGCGTTGAAACTGTTAAGTCATTCCCAATTCCAGTATTTTGTATTACCGTTGGTTTATTAAAAGTCATACCGAAAGTCGCAGCCAATGTATTAAGCGCCATTGACGAACTTGTGCTTGCATTAAATGTATATTCGTTCGCCGTAAATGTTGTTGCATTCGCCGATGTAAATGCATTAGAAACCGCATCAATGGTAAGCGCACCCGTCGCATTAAGGTCAAATATCCCGCAATTGATTTCTGTTTCACCCGCACTTGTTGTGCGAATAATTCCGGTTGTTGCCGTTATATCAACATCAGTTGCCGATGCGATAATATCTGCCGCGCTTGTCAGTTCAATATTATTTACCGCATCCATATCAATGAGGTCGCCCGCATTTAAACGAATAACTCCCGATGTGAGAGCCGCTGTGGTATCAATTTCTATACGATTGAGTGTTGTCGCTAATGTCATTATTCCGCCAGAGTTAATATTCAAATCTTGCGCCGCGTCAATATTCAAATCAAAACCGGGGATAGTTGTTTCAATTGTCAAATTATCACCAGAACTAATTGTCATCGCATCTGTTGAATTTATGTTTGTTGTTCCAGCACTTGATAATATAAAAGGCACTAATGACCGAGCCTCAAATGTGCTGGTTGTTGGATTATTGAATACTAAATCATACGCTGAAGTGTGTGTTGTTATCACCACGCCATTTGCCACTAATTCACTGCTATCAATCGCCACAATCGGCGCGTTTATGTTCGCCTCCGTGTTTGCTTGAATTGTTATATCACTTGTTGTTGATGATAGCAAAATATTTGTTTTTGCCAGTAAGCGAATCGCCCCGAGTGTCTGTGTATTTAAAGTTATGTCTCCACTTTTTAAAGTCATCAGTCCTGTATTATCCGATATTCCAACCCCAGTATGAACTATTATTTGCGCATCATATGAGCTCACACTTGTTGTATCTCCTGTCATATCAAGTCGCACATCTAAATTGACGGGGTCTCTTACCATTGAGATTTCCTGTGATGACCCCGGCGATTTTAAAAATCTGCTTGTTGGCATATATCCCACCTCTTCTGTCGCACTCAATGTGCGCATCAATGTTCTCGCAGTTCCCAGTCCATTTCCAAAATACCACTGATATGTGCCACCTGACATAGCCTCAAAATTAAAATAACGTGTTGCTCCCGCATTATTCGTCCATATTCCCAAATAGTCATAATCGTCTCCTGTGCTTCCATCATATAAAACTATTTTCTTATCTGCTTGTATTGTGCGTCCCAAATAAAGCGTATCGCCCACATACAACTCACCCGTTACTTCAGCTGATTGATTCACCAACAATGTTTGAAATTGAGAAGTTCCGTTCGTGCATATTATTGGATTAGCCGCCGACAATCCATAGAGGAAAGATGAAGCATTTGATGAACCAAGATAAACCGCATCTGTTCCAGGTGCCATACCTGTATTTGTTATTTGCATTCTTCTACTGAATGTCGTTCCTGTGAAAGCACCCCACGACTGGTCTGAGGTCTTTATTTCCACAAGCAAAATGCGGTCTCCCAGTAATGCTATATTTGCTGTGTTTGCTCCTATAACCACATCTTGCGCAGCCTGGGACGCATTGTTGCTAACTATGTATGCTGATAATCCAGCCGCTGTCGCTGTTGCTAAAGCAAGCGCAGAATATGCCACTGGTCCATCACCCGCCGGTCCATTTGGTCCCGTTGGTCCTGTCGGTCCAGTTGAACCAGTTGGGCCTCCGCTTGGCCCTGTTGGTCCCGTTGCTCCTGTTGGACCTCCCGCTGGTCCAGTTGGTCCCGTTGCTCCCGTTGCTCCTGTAGAGCCGTTTAGACCAGACGCGCCAGTTGCTCCCGTTGCCCCCGTTGGACCCACCAACGCATTGGTAACCTGTTGAACCGTTATAATTGCCGATGGTGTTGCCGGTCGTGTAGGGCTTGTTTGTGCCGCAAAATGTTCCAATCGCATATCTATGTCTGCCGAGGCCCACGCCAACTGTATATAATCATTCGCTTTGAGATTAATCATCAAATTGAGCGCCGCGATTAATCTATCATTATTTCCTTCCAATGAGAACTCACTATTTGTATCTGGCACATTCACACTATTTTTCAATAACCATACACTGACTTCATCTTTGCCTCCATCTGTTTTATTGAATTGAAGAGAGAACTGAATATTATACACTCCATCGTGTAGAACCTTTATTTGCGACCCCAATGTGCCAAATACCACTCCATTATTGCTCGTATCCTGATGATTAAATTGGACATAATTCACATTTGTTGTTCCAGCATTTATTTGGTCGGCATCATACCAGAACGCTCCCCAATATCCAACAGTCTCTAAACCATTTATAATGCCGTCTATTTGTTGTTGAATTGTTTCATTTGTGCGAATCCCCTCTAATGTGTCAAATTGGGCATCGCTTATATCTGGGTCTGATTTAGTGAGGATATCTGTATTTACCTCATTGGCATTTACAGTTGCCAAATTGGTTAAGTAATTGTAAGAAGTGTAATCCAAATTATTTACGCTCATTTATTATAGTTGTATATATTATAATGATACATAATACCAACCAAACACAAATCTCATTGAAAAACGATAGTGTAGTTGAACTTATTAAAGAACTCTCTAAATTAGGCGTGTTTAGAGACAAGAAGAAGAAGAAACCAAAACGCCAAGTTTCATTGGATTCTTTGGATTCTAAGCAACCTTCTGATATGGTTGGATATGTTAAAACTATTGGAAGCTCTGGACTTCCTTTTAGGGTTCGTCCTGAACTACAACAAATTACACAAGGTATGACACAACAACAAATTGAGGATATTCAACAACGAAACATTGCTATGATTGAAACTTTACGTGGCGAAGTAGAACAACAACGCTTGGAAGATATTTCAACACTTGGAACTGTTATTAATCCACTTTTTGAGAGGTTTAGAGGCGCTCAAGAACCCGGCGCAGGACAGGCTCCTGACCCATTTAAAAGAAGCGAACCTCAAATTGGTGCTGTTGATATTGAAGAAGGTGGATTTACAGAAACTCTCAATGAAGGTGGTCCTCAAGCAGTTTCAGAACAACCTGAAGGTATTTTTGCAGAAGTAGAAGAAGAACAACAAGATATTCCTATACCACCACGATTACCACCTCGTGAGCCTATTAAAGAGGGTGGTGCCTCTACAAAACTCCAACCAAATGTTAAAAATGAGATAGCCGATTATTGGGGTATTCCACCATTAGATGTTAATAACAAAAAAGTTGGCTATTTGCGTGGATATATTACTCGTATAAATACTGCATTGGGAGAAGATTACTCTACAGACGGAGATAAGGGCGTCCTCTTAAAAACTATAAGAGAAGGTTTAAGAGTAGCATATGATAGAATACCAAAATAATTATAAGGCGAATAAATTATAAGGCGAATAAATTATAAGGCGAATAAATTATAAGGCGAATAAATTATAAGGCGAATAAATTATAGGTATATATTATATATGTCTGACTTTATTGAAGAGAATGAAAGAATCGTCTATATTGACCTTGAAGAGATTCCTGAATCTCTTACTTACAAAATACCTGAAATTGAATATACTTATAATCCTGAAAAGTTTGGCATTGGTGAATATCTTAATATTGAATATTATGCATTACGTTTTGAACGTGCTTATCCGGGGCTTTTAAAGCAATTTCCTGAACTTTTCTATATGGTTGAGGATTGGCATAGAGAAGCCACTAAACGAACTCCTTTAGAGGAACTTATGGAGAGAAGAGGTTCTGAAGAACCACCTCATAGATTACCTCTTGGCAAGACATAAATATATTATTCTTTATATATACTATAATGAATAATGCTAACAACAATCCAAATAAACCTGTTAGTTTGTATCATTCTCTACGTGTGGGCTATCTTGATGACGAAAATAAGCAAGGTAAAGAAATGGCAAAATATGGTTACCAGATAGACAAAAAACTTTCCAACGAAAATCAACAAGTCTATTACAATCCTGAAACTAAGAAACTACTTTACAATATTACTGGTTCTCATTCTCTACAAGACTGGGTCAATTCCGATTTGAAATTGGCACTCGGTATTCGCAAGAACGAAGGAAAACCAATTATTGAACGCGGGATAGAGACATTGCTTCCCCAATCTTGGAAAAAGGGTTTTGACCGTAGTTATGAGAACGTTTTTGGGGGTTTCAAAAACACTATTAGATACAAGGAGGCCGACGAAACTCTCAAAAAGGCAAAAGCCAAATATGATGAATCTGAAACTGTTATTACTGGACATTCTCTCGGAGGCCGTATAGCACAAGATATTTCCAAGAAGACTGACAAAGTCTATGCTTTGGATTCCGGACAAACAATCGGTCAGAAAGTGAAAGGTGGACCCAATCGTAATATTTACAGAACTGCCGGTGATGTTGTTTCTGGCGCTTCCGCTTGGAATCCAGCTGTTAAAACTCTCACAAATCCACATACTTTTAAAATCCTTCCTGCTATTGGAATGGTAACCAAAGACCCTCGTGCAGTTGCGGTTGCTGGTGCGATAGATGCTTATAACGCTCACTCAATAGAGAATATCAAGGATTCTGATATTTTTGTATAATTAGAACATTCTATTTTGTTTTAATTGTTCAGCTTGTCCTTCGTCCTCTGGGACGCCTACAATCGTAAATATATACATGTTTTCAAGAGGACTGTTTGTAAATGTTGGCGTTGGTGCCAGTTCGGTTGCTGTAAGTGTAAGACTTACAACATCTTCCATTTTGTAGAAAGTTGTCAAATAAGCACATTGATTTCCTCCAATATAAGGTGCGCCATTACCAATAAGTACAGCACCAAGTGTCGCCACTTGTGTTTGTCCTGATGATGTAATATATGCTGTTTGATTAATAAAATCTAATCCTTGCATCTGTAAAATGAAACTACCATTAGCTGCATTTGATGACCCATTGGTGCTTACTGTGGTTGTCAAGAAAATATTAAACTTTTTATACTTGTCCCACATTGAACGACATACTGAACGCAAATCAATATTGTTGATTGTCAATTGTGTAAATGCTGAATTACGAACGCCCAAATTGGTCTGCGTTGTTGTAAGAAAGAATGGGTTGATACATAGTGTTGCCTTTTCCACTTTGTAGATGGGTTTAATATAGAAAGTTATTACTGCGCGGTAATTGCTAAGTGATACTCCATTGTAGTTTCCGTTATTATCGTAATTCCGGAATGTAATTGTTAGATTTACATTATCTTTATCCTTCTTGAATTGGATTGGCGCAAATGGGACTTGATTTGCTACTTGATGACCAGATGCTGCGGTGGCGTGAACTATACCACCAATTATTGGACTTTCTGCGTTGAGTTGTAAGCGTTCAGTTGACGAACCCTGCTGTGTTCCATTATTTACAAAATTAAGACCATTCATTTGAAAAAGCATTGTTCGCGCATTACCTGATAATGTTCCAATACCAATACTAACATAAGATGACATCATTATTTCAAAATCATCGTGTTTATCCCAAAAATCACGACACAAATCTCTCATATCAAATGACGCATAATTGTATTCTGTAAATGATGATGTAATTGTTCTTCCAACTTGACTTGTTATTGTTTGAAGCGTATTAAATCCAAATATAGCACACTCATTCATTTCACCTTCTATGACTGGTTCAATTACAAAATGAAATGCCGCATCATTATAAATATTTCCTGCTGGAAACACTCCAAAGTTTTGAATACCTACTGTATTTGATTCTGTCATAGCAAATTCTAAATCAACAAATCGCTGTCCTTTGCGAAAGTTGAAACTCTGTCCTGTGTTTGTTGCCAACACATTTTGATTTGATGATGATGATGATGAAGCGCTAAATATAATTGGAGCATATTTCTTACTATTAAGTGCTGTATCATATTTTATATTTGTCCAATCAAGACCTGCTAAGTTATATGTAACAACACCATATGTTGAACCACTAACAATTGTTATGGTTCCAAATGTAATAAGATTTACTGGTTTCAAAGCAAAAATATCATATTTATCCCACATCTCTCCTAATACATTTTTCAAGTCAATATTTGAAAATGTAAATTGTGTCTTCTGTGCGTTAATCGTGCATGGATTAACAGTTGAACTTGTTGATAATATTAATGAACCACTTTGAGATAGCATTTATATTATCATTATATTTTATTCCTTAACTCCAACAACGATAAAACTCAATGTAAAATGATTCATTTGAGCATTCAATACAGTTGAATTATTATTTATAGACCACAATTGAAAGTTTAAATCCACAGTTTCCGATTCGGGTTTTCTAAATGTAGTTGTCCCAATTGGATTTGAAAATGATTCAGCGTCTGCTGTGTTTGTGTTTTGTGGATTAAAAATTGGTGTTACAGTATAATCTCGCACCAAATTATTACTATTAATTACCGACAATGTGTTTATAAATTGTAATCCGCTTACTTGAAACCATTGTAGTCTTTGATTTCCTGACAATGAGGTTCCTACACTTCCTGTCCCATAACTAGCGCATATTAAATTGAACTTATTATATTTGTCCCACAATGTGCCTATTATGCGTCGCATATTCACATTTGTAAATGTAAAATTAGTCATTGTTGAGTTCATTGTTCCAAAAGCATTTGTTGCACCTGCCGATAAAATGCGCGTTGATAATGTAAAGTTTGCCTGTTCATTTTGATAAAGCAAGTTCCACGGATTTTTGTATATTACATCTTTTTTGATGGGTGCAAATGTTAAAAACATTGGACAGTTTCCCACATTTGTAGTTACTCCACTATCTGCTATTACTGAAAATGTGAGTGATATTTTATTACTATCTGGTTTTATCATTATGAACTCTCGTGTTTGTGTTTGTTTTCCTATATTAGCATTTGTTATCGCAGCACTAGAACCTTGCGCTGCTACTGCTACATTTGTTGATGCGGTCTTTCCTTGATACGAAGCATTAATAAGATTCAATCCATTAACAAAAATAGTATTCATTTCTGTTGCGCTGAGTGTTCCTGCATATGTTATTAACACTTTGAATGTGTCATATTTTGTGTAGAGGGTCTCACCTAAACATTCTCTCAAATCTATAAAATAGGTGCAGTTTCTAAATGTCGTATCTCTCACTCCAACATTTGTTGTTGTTGTCGTTAATACTGACGGATTCAACCATAATTTCGCTACTTCTACGTCCATTTATAATAGTATAAGATTTATAAATGGGCTAAATAGTTTGTTTTGACTTAACTGTAATTACTCCATTCTTAATAGCGAGAATAACACACACCGTTTTCGTACACGAGCACCTGGTCATAGCAAGCAAAAGCAGTCTGGCGAACAGTGAAAGCAGAGTTAGCAAAGTAGTTGATGATGGCGAAGATATCGCTGGTGTTGGTGTTTGTTCCAGCAAAGATGGAACTCTTATCAGCGTTCTGGTAAATCTCCATATCAATACCAATGGTAAAAGCACCAGAATCCTCAATGGAGGCCTCAGTTAGACCAGCAACAGTGTTGGGAACGTTGAGGGTGAATGCGGTAAGGTCAATAGATGGTTGTAAGTTCATATCAGCCAAAGAGCCAAAGCATTTAACAGCCTCACTGTAAATCTCAGAGAATGTAGTAGGAGCAGTGGAGGGAAGGACCTCACTTCCAACTCTGAATTGGTATCCACTGGAGTTGGCAGAGCCAACGCCGAAAGCGCAGTGGGACGAGGGGTAGTGGGCAGTGGTTCCTGATTGAGGACCTCTAGTGACAACCAAAAGATTCTTAAGAGATGAGAACTTGGCAGGAATAGGGAACGAAACCTGAGTCTGGACACCGTTGGCAAGTGCCGCCGAGTTAGTGTATGAGCGCCACGAGGGAAGAACCATCTGCATAGGACTAGAAGAACCAGCCTTAATAGCAGCAACAGCACTATCAGGGAGCTCTAAGAACTCACCACAGTAATTTACTCCAGAGGCAGTAAAACTGAGACCAGCACCACCTTCAACCATCATAGCATTCAAAAGAGTAGATTGGAGAACAATCTCAACTCTTAAGGGCGCAGCGGTCATCTCCCACAAAGGCAAGTATTTCTCACCAGCCAAAGCACCAACAAGCGAAACCAAGTTGATGGCGAAAGAGAAAGGAGTGCCGACAGCACTGATAGGGAGCGCTCCAAGAGCACGGCCTCTATTGACAGAGCGGACATTCTGGAGGGCAGCAGCGCCAGTTCCTATACCAGAATAATCCTCGTTGGTTCCACTGGTAATGGAAAAGCGACCCTTAACAGCATCATCGGGAGCCTGGTAATCGTATAAAATCTTGGCAAGCTGGCCATAGTTATCAATATCCTCCAAAAGATTGGAGCCGTGGAAGACCCTCACTCTCTGGATAAACTGGTGCCAACCACAGGACTCTAATGTAGATGAAGTAGAAGCAGTGGTTGCAATTAAATTGAATTGACCCTTCAAGTATGATTCGGAGGGGATTAAAGCGGTGTTATTTCTGGTAGGAATGTTAATAGTAATAGTATCACCGGGATTGTAGTTGCCCGTTCCGCCCTGAGGCTGGATTTGGGTCAGATATCGGCGAGCAGGGGCAGACTCAACTTTGGACTGGTATTTGAGGTTCGCAGGAATCATTATAATATACTATGGGATTTTTTTCTGAGACAAACATTTAAACGTCTTTCTAAATGTTTTCCAAAGGCTTATTTTCTTCTTTCTAACCCTCCAGAGATTTTTCTTTGGAGAGCCTGTTCCACCATTTTGGCGACTGGCCTTTCTAATAAAGGCATCTTACCTCCAATTCTCACTTTACCTAAAGGCATCTTATGCCCCATCATTGCGCGTCCAAGTGGCATTTTATGTCCTATCATTTATAATAAATGCCTAGATTTTATTCTGTAAACTTAATACAATCTAATTGGAGCGTCATCTGATAATTAATTCCATTCATATCCACGAGCAAACCATTGTTGTCAATTATTCGGATTTGGATTTGTTCCAATTTATTAATGTATAAGTTAGTCCTAAAGTTATTCGGATTCTGATATGTAATTATAGAGAATGGCGCCACATATACCGGTATCGTTGCTAATATATTCTGGTTATATGGTTGAGCCACATTTACATTGTATGTAGGGAAATTAACTTCTATATTTAGAGCCCTTATTTGATTTAGATTAACACAGTCTCTTCCGTAGAGAACACGTGCTGTGCTTGTTGTATTTGTAGTTTTAGAGAATCCTAATACGTGATTTATTGTAGAGGCATATATTATAAAGTCTGAACTACTATGTGTAATGAGAATCTTACTTGTCGTTGTGCTATAACTTACGTTATAAGAGCTACCCATTGCTGTCTGGATAATATCTATAAGTTGGGTTATGTTGTAATTTCCGGGCTGAACATAGTATGTGTTTATAGGTCCGCTAACCAATCCCCAACTGAAGGTGTTATCCACACTGGTAATACTATAGAAACTGTAGGGGATACTAGCATTCTGTAATGATAAATAGATATGATGTCCATCTGGAATCTCTATCACTGGTAAGTAGTATATAGAGTTTGCTATATTTCCATCTACATATTCATTTGCGTATCTACTATTCAAGAATATTTGAAGCGATTCAATCAACATTTACAATAACAATAGATAATGTCCCCGCTAAACTGCTTCGCCCGCTTTTGTTATTTCAAGTAAGTTGAAATTACGATATAATTTGTTCTCTATCGTGTCGCAGTCTAAATGTGAATACTCCTTCTCAAATACATAATCATATAACTTCTTAGCATCATCCTCTTTCATTTGTAATAATTCGTGATTTAGTGTTTGCCATTCCTCTCTATTCTTCGGTTTGAAAATTGTCGCATATGTTGTCTGTTTCCTTAACATCTTTGGCATATACAAATAACTCTGTAATGTAAATATAAAACAAGTATTCAAATGTCGTGCTTTGATAAGCATTGTGTTTAATAACTTCTGGACGTCTTTCTCTTTCAGTGTGCTTGCCATATCATCTATGATTACACAGTTGTATTCCATATCATCATCTTCTTCTCTATCTTCCTTCCTACTTTTCAGTTCATCATACAATTCCTCCAATCCATCACGTGTTAATTCGTGATACACTCTTTCGTGTTTCTCAAATGGGTGGTCTTTCACTGATAAGAAACTTATAGACGGTGTATATAAATATAAGTTATGAAACTTCCTATGGTAAGCCCCGCCACGACGAAATTGATTTAACAGCAAACTGGTCTTCCCCGAACCTCCACTACCTATTAACAAATAAATCATTCCATTTCTACGGCTTACGCCCTCTACAATGTCTGGTATGTATTTGTCCATTTTCTCCTTTACTGGCTTTGTATCCTTAATATCCTTGTTTGGGATTTCGTGAATTTGCATTATATATTATGAAACTATTTAATTAAGAGACTTTAGGCTTTTTTATATCCGCTTACCATATAATGGAGGAATCGCTAAATGAAACTGAATCCCTTACCAAACCAAAGCAGAAAAAAGAAAGAAGTGAAGCACAAAAAAATGCCACTAAGAAAATGCTTTCAGCACTTGATGAAAAGAAAATGAAACTAAAAGCACTAAAGGATAAACTTAACAATGCACCACCTATTGAAACCACTGATGAAACTGAAATTGATACTGATGACTTAGAGTTTGAACCAGAACCTAAGAAGGCAAAACCTAAGATAGAGCCAAAGGCTCCTAAGAAGGCACCGGCTCCGCCTGCATCAAAGCCAAAGAAAGAACCAAAAATTATTTATGAATCAGCCAGTGAAGAATCTGAAGAGGAAGTCATTGTTGTCAAAAAGAAGAAAAAGCCACCTAAGAAAAAGACTATTATTTATGAATCTGAAAGTGAAGAGGAGGAATCTCCACCACCTCCCAGAACCCGCGAAACTAAAACTCAACAAAATAAGAGTAGTTTTAAAATTACTCCTTCTGAAGCAAAGAAACCTGAACCAGTTTATTATTTCGCATAATAGTATTAAAAAAGCAAAAATTGAAATATTTTTTTGCTTTTTTTCATAAGCACTAATATACAAACAAACTAACAAACAAATGAATAAACAAATAAGTCTTCCTGTTGAAGTAATAAACCATATATTATCTTTCAGACCAAGACACCCACTAGCAAATATTGTCAAACAAATTGTTGATGATGATGTAGAGAATAGGTCTTTTACATTTATACAACCAAAACGAGATTTATACAAGATATTCTACCATAAACTTAAGCATATTCAATATGCAAGATTAATAAATCGTAATATTTTACAAACTGGAACTTGGATTAGAAAATCAAATGGAGACCTTGAAACATTCAAAATTACAAGTTCAAAACAAATATCACAAATAGAGATTTACAAGTTCTATGGAGTATCAAAAACTAATGATTCTGATACAGAAACTACAGATGATGAAGAGATTGATTATACCGATAGTGATGATAGCGATGAAGAGTATTAAAATAATCTTATACCATATATGTCATACGAAAAGTATGTTGGAAGAGGTAGAGATAATGGAAAGGTTATATTAAAAACTGCTGGGTCAAATAAAAAGTGGAAGATTTTCATTGCCTCTATTTTTGTATCACTATTCTCTATAGATGTATTACTTACACGACAAACAAAAAAAAGCATTAGAACGGGACGATTATGAAACTCCTGAGTGGGTATGGGGACTTTTTTTTCATTACTTTAAAAACCGCGAAACTCGCATTTGGGCTCCTTTTTATTGTAAGGGGGCTTGCGCCCCCTTTATTGAGAAATACCACGGAACCAAGTTTATTCACTTAGAAAGAGACTTCTTCTCTTGGCAACCCGATCAATGGGATTGCATTGTTGATAATCCACCATATTCTTGTAAGCAGAAAGTATTTGAACGCTGTGTTGCTTTAGAGAAACCATTTGCCCTTTATGTGCCTATTGATACTTTAGAACGTGGCTATATTAAGAACCTTCTTGGTTCCTCTCCACACTTCCAAATTATTATTCCAAATCAAAGAACACATTTCATTACTGAATATGATGTGCTTCATACTTGCCCTCCTCACAAAACCGCTTGGTTCTGTTATAAGATGGAATTGGCTGACGGCAGACAATTGATTTTCCAAGAATAAATATCCTTTAATGTTATACTATGGATGACATTAAACCAACTTTAGATATGGAATGTAGAGAGGAATCAAAGGTTCCTGAATCATTTACTATTCCCCAAGAATGTAGAGAACCAAATGAATTGCCAACTCAGTTGCCTACTCAGTTGCCTACTCAGTTGCCTTGGAAAAGTTTTAATATCCCATCAGAACACGACTTAAAACGCTGGACTACCTCCATTGGTGTAGGAGCAGTTCTTGTTATTATGGGATTTGTAATCTATCAGGTTGTAGGGTAAATCATTACCATTTATGCAGTGGTTATGATTTAATTTTTGTGATTTTTATTGTATCGGGCTATTTAATTAAGGACAGAAAATAATATAATTGTCTAACCTTACACCCTATCAAAAGATTCATAAGATTTTGGAAGGTTTTAAAGGGGTAGTCATATTTTGGATTTTAAAAAATTGTATATAATAGTTTATACCTTTTTATTTCCTTGAATCTTTTAATACCCCCTTAAGGTTAGACATTCCTTATTAGAATTTCATATTATGGCAAACTGATATTTTTTCATTTATAAATAATTATTATTATGAAAGCATAAAATGCTTTGAAATTAATTTTATAGAATGTCTAACTTTTTGATATAACAAAAAGATTCATAATAGTTAGAAAGGTTATAATAGGGGTAATTGAATTAGATTTTAAAAAATTAGTATATAATAGTTTATACCTTTTTATTTCCTTGAATCTTTTAATACCCCCTTAAGGTTAGACATTCCTTACTATAAAATCAATTATTTTACTTGGATTAAAAATATCATTACCATTATTGGTAATGATACTTAATAATTAGATTAGGTTAGACATTTTCTATTTCATTTTGAATATCTATACACTTTTTTGTTGTTTTTTGATGCCTTGCTATTTTTGCTCTTACAACTATTGCTTTACAATAAGGACATTCAATTTTTTCACTTGCATGTTCTCTGCGATGTTCTTTATCTCGTTCTTGATTTGTTTCTTTTTTGATTTTATAATGATTTTTTATTTCCTTGAACTGTAAGCATACAAGTTTATAATATTCTTTTGCTATGGCAATAGTTTCATTTCTATAATGCATTTGTAAAGTGGCACCATATTCGGTTGGTAACCCAGTTTCTTTATTGATATTTCCAGTTGGTTTTAAGAGGCGTTTTGGAGTTTCAAACTTTTCACTTTCTTCATTATATTGAGATAAGTAGAAAAACTTCTTTATCCACTCTCTATAATCATTATCGTCTCCACTATTTTTCAATTCTAAAAGTTGATTAGCCATATCTTTTAATACAGCGCGAACCTTATTTTGGTGTTGATTTTTGTAATCAAAGTAAAAGGCACCCCACTTTGTAGAGGCAAAAGGTAAATCAAAGGGAAATCGTGAATCTTTGGTTAGAATGGTTGAGTTAGACATTTTCCTAAAGTATATACTTCTATGAGAAAGTTTTTTATACCCTTTTGAAAATAAAAAAGCCTAATATTTTGCCTTTTATCATAATTATGTAGATAAAAGGCAAAAAAAATATCTATCGTGAATCTTTTGATAGACTGGTTAGGTTAGTCATTCTTTGGCATTTTCCAATTGCTCTTTAAACTTCTCTACACGGTTTTGATTATTTTTTAGATTTTTTTCTATTTTCTTTCTTCTTGATAGGACACCATAATTTGATTTTTTTGTTTTTTGATATTGTGCGTTATATTTTTTTGTTTTTTGATATTGTGTGTTATATTTTTTTATTTGTTCTTCATTTTCAAAATAATAATAGCGTTGATATTCTAATTTGTATTCTTTATTGTCATAATAATATTTGAGTGCATTATTTTTTCGTTCTTCTTGATTTTTCAAATATCTTTGTTTGTCATATAATGCTCTCTGTGTCTTATCCATATCTATATTAATATATATGGATTATTTTTCTTTACTTTTTATATAGCAATTATAACATTTATTATATCCTTTTATTCTTTGTTCTATACATTTTTTACATTCTTCTATTATAGGAGGATTATGTTTCCAAACAGCATTAGCATATTCTACAAGTCGTTGGTCTTCCATTGATAAATATATAATTTTTTTTTGTAGTGAATAAATATATGATACATCTTTTATAACTTCATTAAATGGTTTTTTGTAATGTGTAGAGTTTGAATTATTATAAAGTTTTAAATGCCATTTTTGATATATTTTTAATATTTTTTTTTCTTCTTCATCAAATGTAAAATAATTCATACATTCGCTTCCAATTGGAAATAATTCATTATTATTATAAAAGTTTTTAATTGTATAAACATATTTACAACCTTCTTTTCCACATAAACAAGTTGTTGTTTCTTCATCTACATAATGTTTTATAATATACCATTCAGTTATTGCTATTTCTGTTATAGAACTTTTACTATATTCTAATATACAATTCATCAATTGCATATAATTATTTTGTTTTTTTGTTTCAGTCATTTTATTATTTTATATTTGTTTTACATTACACAAATATAAACAAAAAAGTTCAATTTTTTGATTCTAATATTTTACGAATCATATCTCTTTCGGCTTTTTGGATTTTCTTTTTATTGTCTTTATAATTAGCCATATATTGCTTCACACGGTCCTTATTGGCTTCTCTCCAAGCCCGAATATATTCTCTTTGTTTAAGAACCTGTTCTGTTGGAGCTCTGGCATTTCTACAATTTTGTGCATTCAATGAATGCGAAGCCCAACGTAAGTTGCTAATATGATTATTAGACTTGTCTCTATCAATGTGGTCTATTAAAGGACAACCTTCAACTGGTTCTAAAAAAGCGCAACCAACAAGACGATGTATATAACGATAATATCTTTCTCCATTAGGCATCTTTAAAGATATTTGTAAGTGTCCACCACCAGCAATACAAGGCTGTTTAATATTGTGGTTATAGCGTATGCGTCCCCAAGTAGAAATCCAATAATTTGGAATATCAGTCTCTTTCCATAATTCTTCATCTGTATTCATTATATATATAGTATCCAAAACATTTTTCTTTATATGGTTAAACTCCGAATTTTCTTTTGAAACTGGCAATATTTCCATCAATGCTTGTGTAGTCACCCCACGTGATATACCGTGAAAGCGTTGATGCCTTTTTGGGGTCAGTCCAATCTTCATTAACTCCGTGTCTCGCTAAATAGGCTTGTTTCTGTGCTTTAGTAGCTCCGTCAATATAGGTTTTTCCACCCTCCTGACCAAAATGAACTCTTGTTCCGTCCTTAAATGTGGCAACAAAGCGTTTGCCCTTGCGATTACTATTTGATACTTGCATTGTATATAGAAGGTTGCGAAAAAAACGGGGGCTAAAGGCGAAGCCTTACGGCTTAAAGCCCCGCCGGAGCCGTAGGCTCCGTTAATTCTCAAGATTATTTATAACCGTTTTAAAATCACTTTTGATATTCAACATTTCATCTATTTCATCAAGTGTCATTGTTTCTTCTATTTCATCTTCATCTTCTTCTCTACCCATTCCACATCTAGACATTGCGTATGAACTACTAGTATTTATACCAGTCATAATAATTGGTATAAACTTATCATCAAAATCCAACAAAATACATTCGCTATAGCAAACATTATTTTCATTCTTTCTTGTAATTGTAAATGCTTTATATTCTAATACTTCGTCTTCATTCTCTTCAAACCATTTTATTATTTTTTGATTCATTTTATTACTTGGCATATGATTTGATAAGAAGGTTTTGTAAAAGTCAAAACTAATACAACCATTCTCAATTTTATATTTCTTTTCTTCTTCGTCGTCGGATTCGGGGTGGTTTTTGTAGTAGCAGTCGTCGCAGGATAGTCCCCACCCACACCACTCGGTGATTGGGTTCTTTTCCCCTTCTGCGTTCTTCTCGCACTCCTCCTCGTTTCTCTTACAGTGGGGGCAGGTTTGTTCAATTAATTCTTCTTTTTTTTGGTATTTCTTTGCGTCCTCTACAATAAATGAAACAAGTTCTGCTTTTTTCATATTTTTGAACTCACGGCTATAGGCCTTATATCCCAAGTCTTTTAAGAACTTTCTAAGTTCTTCTACTGTTTTCTTTTTAATAGTTGTTTCGTATGTATCCATTGTTGTTGTTATTGTTGTTGTTGTTTGTTTGATTGCCTCTAACAATAAAACAAAAAAAGAGTTCAATTTTTGGAGACCGAACCGATTTTTTACTTTTAAATCCTTTTCAATGTTTCAATATTTTGCCGAACTCTTATTCTTCCTTCTCATTAATCTTGATATATACTTTGGCTTGTTCTGAACTGGAGCCCATTGCTTGCATATCTTGTTCCATCTTTTCATTCTCTTCCATAAGCGTTTTATATTTGGAAGTCAAATAAAAATGGCGCAAGGCATTGACAGAAGCCTTTTTTCTGAATATCATATTTAATCTCTGATTAAGGGAAACATTAGAAAGCGGTTCCAAGTTTGAATTGAAAAATAGGTTGTCAATCTCTTTGGGAATAACATCAACCCATTTTTTAAGAATCTTTAATAGAGAAGGTGTAATAGGTAGTTCTTGACGGCCTCGGAGGACTTCTCCCATTTTTGTTGCGGTTTTGTATTGGTTGAAAACGAGTTTCTTATTTTTGAAATCAACATAGTTGTCTTTCTCTGTATCGTAGTTTTTGTAAAGCATCATAACATAATCCATAGCACGGCGTGGAACAATGTGTCCGTAATATAGAGAAATCAGAACGTAGTTCTGAATATCCATTAAGTCTGGAACACGAAGGTGGTTCTTTTTGTAGAGAACAGTTGCTGTATGTTTAAGGTCAGAAACAATCTTATCAATTTCTTCTTGAGAGATTGCGGAGTTTTCCAATTTGTCAGTGAGTTCTGACTTCTTAATTTCTTTGTTGTATATAGAGACATCACTAAGCATAAGTTCTCTATACTTGTCAGAAGGAGCAACACAGAGAAGTGCTGCGAGATAAGTCTTTCTGGTATTATAAGGTTTGGATTCTAAAAACTTAAGAATGGGTTCTTCCTTAGAGAAGTTCTTAATATCAGAATCATCCTTACCAAAAGATGCTTTGTGAATAGTCTTCAATAGAGAATTGTAAGTCTTAAGAGAGCCTTCCGAAATCTTGGGCTTGCACTTTTTAATATCGTCACGAAAATCCATTATAAGATTGCTAAAGATTTTTATTTAACTTATTTTGTTAAGTAATAAACCAAAATTACGCGTTTAATTAAATATTTGATATGAAAAATCACTTAAGAAACAAATTAAAACGTTTTAATTTGTTTCTTAAGTGATTTTGGTTAATAAAATCCTTTAAGTAATATTTAATTAGTCTATAGTTTCTTTCAAAACGAAAAACTTTCTTACCATAATTGGTAAGGAAGTTTGTTAAGCGAAGTAAGAACTTGCTGGCTTACCAGTCTTACGTGATTCACTCAAAGCAATCGCAATCCGCTGTTTCTCTGCTGTGGCTTTTGGTAATCCCTTCTTGCTGAAACATTTCCCAGTGCCATCACAAACTTTAAAACCTTTTCCAGTTCTTTCAACAGTATAAGGCATTATACATTAATCACACAAATAATCCTACCCAAAATAGAAAATTTACAAACTTTGATAATCCAAACTTCTGTAATATAATTTTTACAATTGTCAAAGCATCAAGCGTAATAAGAGTATTCACTATTACTGCAACTCGTTTTGGTGCTTTGAAAAAAGAAAGGACTCTCTCCACTAAATAGTCCCGTATCCATTCTTCCAATTTATTATAGCACTTTTCTTTTTATCCAGTCAACAACAGAGAATGCACACAACTTCCAAGCAGGGTGTTTAATGATATGTCCATTGTCGTGTAAGAACTCAATATTCTTTTGGAGTGTCTCTATATCCTGCGGTGTTAAGTTTCCATAAAGAGATTTGTAAATCTGAATCAACAATGTCTTCTTATCTATTTTAAGTTTATCAATTTTCTTATTATTGTTAATTCCACAATTCTCTATCATATTACACACCAGAGACACCAACTCCATATTGTGTTTATTATCACGAATCTCGTGA
>Ga0315904_10004656_pt1 | contig 19426 bp, 17 predicted proteins | sample LakEriMetagenome_6_FD_203529 | JGI IMG/M metagenome (GOLD analysis project Ga0315904, IMG submission 203529) | Freshwater fungal communities from buoy surface, Lake Erie, Ohio, United States - Buoy 12 MA120 | ecosystem: Environmental > Aquatic > Freshwater > Lake | place: USA: Lake Erie, Ohio...
TCGTCAGCCCTCATCGTCAGCCCCCGGAGCGGCTGGCGCTAGGCCGGGCGTCGGGGGCGGGCTGGCAGCTGCGGCCTCCTCGTCGAGCCCGCGCAGCCAGCGCAGCTTTTCCGCGATGCGCGCCTCCAGGCCGCGGTCGGTGGGACGGTAAAACCGCGGTTCGTCCACGCCGTCGGGCATGTAGCGTTCGCCGGCCGCGTAGCCGTGCGTCTCGTCGTGGGCGTAGCGGTAATCGCGCCCATGGCCGAGCGACTTCATCAACCGGGTGGGCGCATTGCGCAGATGGACAGGCACCGGCTCGGAGCCACGGCCGGACACGAAAGCGCGCGCCGCATTCCAGGCCGAGTAGCCGGCGTTGGACTTGGCCGCGCAGGCCAGGTACACGACCGCCTGGGCGAGCGCCAGTTCGCCCTCGGGCGAGCCCAGCCGCTCGTAGACTTCGGCCGCATCGAGCGCCAGGCGCAGCGCGCGCGGATCGGCCAGACCCACGTCCTCGATGGCCATGCGCACGATGCGCCGCCCCAGGTAGCGCGGGTCGGCGCCACCGTCGAGCATGCGCGCGAGCCAGTAGAGCGCGGCATCGGGATGCGAGCCCCGCACCGACTTGTGCAGCGCCGAGATCTGGTCGTAGAAGGCGTCGCCGCCCTTGTCGAAGCGGCGCAGGTTCTCGGACAGCGCGCGCCCCAGGAACGCGGTATCGATGCGCGCATCGCCCTGCGCGAGTGCGGCATCGACCACGCTCTCGATGGCGTTGAGCAGCCGCCGGGCATCGCCGTCGGCCCAGGCGACCAGGCGCGCCCGCGCGTCGGCCTCGAAGACCGGCACGCCCGCCTGCTCCCCCGCCAGCGCTGACAGCGCGCGGCCGAACAGCGCATCGAGGGCCGGTTCGCCGACCGGCTCGAGCACATGCACGCGGGCACGCGAGAGCAGCGCCGAGTTCACCTCGAAGGAAGGATTCTCGGTGGTGGCGCCGACGAACACGAACAGCCCGCTCTCGACGTGGGGCAGGAAGGCATCCTGCTGCGCCTTGTTGAACCGGTGCACCTCATCGACGAAGACGATGCTGCGCTGGCCGGCCGCCGCGGCCTCCTGGGCCAGCGCCACCGCCTCGCGGATCTCGCGCACGCCGCCGAGCACGGCCGAGATCGGCAGGAAGCGGGCGCCGAAGGCATCGGCCATCAGGCGTGCCAGCGTGGTCTTGCCCACCCCCGGCGGGCCCCACAGGATCATCGAGTACGGCCGGCGCGCCTCGAAGGCCACGCGCAGCGGCTTGCCCGGCCCGACCAGATGCTCCTGCCCGACCACCTCGTCGAGCCGGCGCGGCCGCAGCCGCTCGGCGAGAGGAGCGCGCACGCCCGAGGCCGGACCGGCCGGGGCGGATCCGGATGGCGGGGCCGACGCGCAACCCGAGGCCGGACCGCTGACGGCGGTCGGGCCAGCGCTGGCGTCGTCGCCGAGCGACAGCGACGGCTGGCGCGGATCGGGCGACGTGCTCATCGACAGGCCTGCGTGACCGCCGGCGGCCGGCGCCTCAGGAGATCGCCCCGCGGGCATCGACCGACCACACGGCGACCACCCGCCCGCCGCGGTGCACGACATAGCGGTCGTGCAGGTTGACGGTGGGATCGCAGTGCCCGGGAATGAGGGCGAGCGTGTCGCCCAGCGCCAGCGGCGCGGGCGTCGCGTCGGCCTCGGGCCGCAGCACCAGATGCTCGTCGGAGATCGACACCGCCTTCCAGCCGGCAGCCATGGGCCTCGGCAGGCCGGAATCGACCGAGAAGGCCTTGAGGCCACCGTCGAGCACCACCTGGCCGGGCCGCTCGCTGATCACCTGGCAGCGCACGCTCAGCACCTGCCGCAGAGGCGGGGCGGCCGGGTCGGGTTCGTTGGCGAAATAGTCGGCATCCATCAGGACGTAGGAGCCGGGCTGCACCTCGGTATACAAGCCCGAGGCCGCCTCGAGCGGATAGGTGCCCGTGCCCGCGCCCGTGACCACCGGACAGGGGTAGCCGGCCGCGAGCAGGGCGTCGCGGGCGGCGGCGGCGCGCTCGCAGGCTTGCGCGATGGCTTCGCGCCGCTGCTGCGGGGTGCGCTGATGCTGGGCGCGGCCGTGGTAGGCCTGCAGACCGCGCAGCACGAGCGCCGGCGATGCCGCCGCGATCAGCGCGGCCAGCTCGACGGCCTGCGCGGGCGACGTCACGCCGCAGCGGCCGCCGCCGACGTCGACCTCGATCAGGACCTCGACGCGGCCGGCTTCCGCGCGGACCGCCTCGGCCAGCGCCGCCACCTGCGCCGGGTGATCGACGCAGATGCCGATGGTGGCCTGGCCCGACAGCCGGGCAAGCCGGCGCAGCTTGGCCGGCGCGACCACCTGGTTGGACACCAGCACGTCGCGGATGCCGCCGGCCACGAAGACCTCGGCCTCGCCGACCTTCTGGCAGCACACGCCGATCGCGCCGGCGGCGACCTGCCGGCGGGCGATCTCGACGCTCTTGTGCGCCTTGCCGTGTGCGCGCAGCACCAGGCCGCGAGCGGCCACCGCCTGGTGCACCGCGGCAAGATTGGCCTCGAAGGCGTCGAGATCGAGCATCAGCGCCGGCGTATCGACCTGCTCGACGGGATCGCCCGGACGGGCCGGCTCGATGGCGAGGCTGGTCATCGCTCACTGCTCCACGACGTCGGCGCCGCGCGGCACCGTGAAACGGAAGAGTTCGGCATCGAGCCGGGGATTGCGCTCGAGCCCCGAAAAGACGAACACCGAGGAGCGGCCGAAGGCATCGCGCACCTCCATCGTGTCGGGCAGGCCCGCGCGCAGGCCGACCAGGATGCGATCGAAGCCCGCCTCGCGGCTGCGCGGCGCGGCCGCGATCCAGTCGAGACCGTCGCGGCTGCCGTCCTCGCGCAGCTCGAAGCTGCGCTCGAGCTCGGCGCCACCGCCGAACAGCAGGGCCGCGGGGCTGGCGGTGCCCACGTCGGTCAGGCGGCGCACCGTGACCTGATTGAGGTCGCGATCGAGGAAGTAGAGCTTCTCGCCGTCGGCCACCAGCAACTGCTCGTAGGGCTTGCGCACCTCCCAGCGCAGGCGCCCCGGTCGCTGGAAGGCGAACACGCCGCTGAGCGTCGGCGCGGCGGCGCCCGAACCGCGCTGGGTGCGCTGGGTGAAGCTGCCGCGCGCGCTGCGGGTCGATTGCAGGAATTCGCGCAGCTGCGCGAGCGCGCCACCGGAGGCCGCCGCGCCAGACGTCGGCGCACCGCCCGCGGGCGCCTGGGCTTTGACGCAGGGCCAGGCGGCGAGCCCGGCGAGCCCGGCGAGCCCGGCGAGCACACACCTGCGCGCCATCGACGGCGGCTGCGCGGGCCGAACGGCCGGCGCCGGAGTCGGGATCGCCGACATCAGGTGACTTCGTCGCGCCGCGGGACCAGGATGTCGCGGTTGCCGTTGCTGGCCATGGGCGACACCAGGCCGGCCTTCTCCATCTGCTCGAGCAGGCGCGCGGCGCGGTTGTAGCCGATGCGCAGATGCCGCTGCACCAGCGAGATCGAGGCGCGCTTGTGCTGCACGACCACGGCCACCGCCTGGTCGTACATCGCGTCGGACTCGGCATCGACGCCGGCCTCGGCCAGCGTCTGCTGCAGGCCGCCGAAGCCGACCGCGCTGCCGGTGTCGGCCTCGGCAGGCACGCCGCCCTCGAGCACGCCCTCGACGTACTGTGGCTCGCCGAAGGAGCGCCAATGCGCAACCACCTTGGCGACCTCATCGTCGCTGACGAAGGCACCGTGCACCCGCATGGGCACCCCACCGCCGGGCGCGAGATAGAGCATGTCGCCCTGGCCGAGAAGCGACTCCGCACCCATCTGGTCGAGGATGGTGCGCGAGTCGATGCGCGACGACACCTGGAACGCGATCCGGGTGGGGATGTTCGCCTTGATCAGGCCGGTGATGACATCGACCGAAGGGCGCTGCGTCGCGAGGATGAGGTGGATACCGGCGGCGCGCGCCTTCTGGGCCAGCCGCGCGATCAGCTCCTCGACCTTCTTGCCGACGACCATCATCAGGTCGGCGAGCTCGTCGATGACGACGACGATCTGGGGCAGGCGGGCAAGCGGCTCGGGCGCGTCGGGCGTGAGCGAGAACGGGTTGGGAATGGTGGTGCCGCGCCGCTCGGCATCGGCGATGCGCGTGTTGTAGCCGGCCAGATTGCGCACCCCCAGCTTGCTCAGCAGGCGGTAGCGACGCTCCATTTCGGCCACGCACCAGTTGAGCGCGTTGCCGGCGTGCTTCATGTCGGTGACGACCGGCGCCAGCAGGTGCGGTATGCCCTCGTAGGTGCTCATCTCGAGCATCTTGGGGTCGATGAGGATCATCCGGACCTGTGACGGATCGCTCTTGTAGAGCAGCGACAGCAGCATCGCGTTGATGCCCACCGACTTGCCCGAGCCGGTGGTGCCGGCGACCAGCAGGTGCGGCATCCGGGCGAGGTCGGCGCACACCGGAAGGCCGGAGATGTCCTTGCCCAGGGCCAGGGTCACGGCCGAGGCGCTGTCGGCATAGACCTGCGACCCGAGTATCTCGGACAGCCGCACCGCCTGACGGCGCGGATTGGGCAGCTCCAGCCCCATCAGGTTCTTGCCAGGAATGGTCTCGACCACGCGCAGCGACACCAGCGACAGCGCTCGCGCGAGATCCTTGGCGAGGTTGACGACCTGACTGCCCTTGACCCCGGTCGCGGGCTCGATCTCGTAGCGGGTGATGACCGGACCCGGATAGGCGGCCACGACGCGCGCGGCAACGTTGAAGTCGGCAAGCTTCTTCTCGATGAGCCGCGAGGTGTACTCGAGCGTTTCGGCCGAGACCGTCTCCTGCACGGGCGGCGGCGGATCGAGCAGCGACAGCGCCGGCAGCCGGCTGCCGGCGGGCAGGTCGACGAACAGGGGCACCTGCGCCTCGACCGCGGCCCGCGAGGAAGTGACGATGGGCGCGGGCGTCTCGATGCGCACCGGCTCGGGATCGTCCTGGATGATCCGTCGCAGCTCCTCGACCTGCTCCTCCCGCTCGACGACCGCCGCCTCGCCGATGCGGCGGTCGCGACGGGCGGCCCAGGCCTGCGCCAGGCGCATGCAGCCGTTCTCGAGCAGCCCGCCGACGGTCTCGGCCAGTCCCAGCCACGACAGCCCGCTCCAGAGGCTGATGCCGGCAGCGATGATCGCGAACAGCGCAAGCGTTCCGCCGGCTGCGCCCAGCAGCTCGTGCAGAGGATCGCTGGCGAGCCGGCCGATCAGGCCGCCTGGTGCCAGCGGCAGTGCCGCACCGAGCGAGTGCAGACGGGCCGACTCGAGCGCAGCGCAGCCAAGCAGCAGCATCGCAAAGCCCAGCCAGCTCTCCCAGGCCAACCGCGACGGCGGCGGCGGCGGCGCAGTCTGGGCGGCGGCCGGGGTCAGCCGCAGCGAGCGCCGGCCCGAGGCTGGCGCCGGAACGGCCCGCGGCCCCGAACCGGCGCCACGCAGACTCGAGTAGCCGCGCCACACCCGCAGCCCGAGCAGCGCGACGAGCAGATAGGCCGACAGTCCGAACAGATAGAGCAGCAGGTCGGCGACCCAGGCACCGACCCGTCCACCGGCGTTCTGGACGACCCGGCCCGCGACCGCGTGCGACCAGCCGGGGTCGGCCCGGTCGTAGGTGAACAGGATGAGCAGCAGGAACAGCGCGAGCGCCAGCGAAAGCATCCAGCGGGCTTCGTGCATCAGTTGCACCGCGCGCTCGGGCAGCGCGAGCGCTGCCGCTGGCGGGCGTCGTGCGCCTGGAGAGCCGGCTGCCGTGCGGATCATGGAAGAGTTGCCGATCGGTGCCCGCGGGTCAGCTGATGTAGTTGCTCAGCTTCTCGCGAAGCAGCAGCTGGCCCTGAGGCATCGACACGATGTAGCCGTCGATCTCGAGCCCCTTCATCACCCGCGAGACCATCTCGCGCGATGCGCCTATCATCTTGGCGATCTCCTGGCGCGGCAGCTTGTTGCGCACCACGCGCTGGCCACCAACCACCTCGGAGAAATCGAGCAGCACCCGGGCCACGCGACCGTAGACGTCGAGCAGTGCGAGGGTCTCGATCTTCATGTCGGCCTCGCGCAGCCGGCGCACCAGGCCGCGCATGACCGCCATGCTGGTCTCGGGGCTCTGCATCAGCACATTCTTGAAGGCTTCCTTCGTGATCGCCATGAATTCGCAGGACTCGAGCGTGATCACGCTGGCCGACCGGGGGGCGTCGTCGATCAGGCTCATTTCACCGAAGAACTCACCCGAGCCGATGACGGCCAGGATCACCTCCTTGCCCTCGGAATCGGAGCGCTGCACCTTGGCGCGGCCCGCGAGCAGGATGTACATCGACTGCGACGCCTCGCCCTCGGCAACGATCGTGCGGCCCTTGGGATAGCTGCGCCTCGCGCTGCCGGCCGCAACGCTGTCGAGTTGCATCTCCGTGAGACTGGAGAACAGCGGCACCCGGCGAAGGAAGGCCTTGTTTTCCTCGTGCGCCATGACCACCTCCACGGTTGGGAATCCCTATAATTTTGCACGAAGACCGGCCCATTTGAAAAACAAACTTCAACAAAACACGCTAAGTCGATGATTTGTTGAGATTTCCGCAACGAAACGGTACCTGATGCCCACCCCTGTCCACCATCGCCTCCTCATCCTGGGCTCCGGGCCCGCCGGCTACACCGCGGCCGTCTACGCCGCCCGGGCCAATCTGCAACCCGTCGTGATCACCGGCATCGCCCAGGGCGGCCAGCTGATGACCACCACCGAGGTCGACAACTGGCCGGCCGATGCGCAGGGCGTGCAGGGGCCCGACCTCATGGCGCGCTTCCAGGCGCACGCCGAGCGCTTCGGCACCGAACTGGTCTTCGACCAGATCCACACCGCCCACCTGGACGAGCGGCCGGTACGGCTGGTGGGCGATTCCGGCGAGTACACGGCCGACGCGCTGATCATCGCCACCGGCGCCTCGGCGCGCTACCTCGGGCTGCCTTCCGAAGAGGCGTTCATGGGCCGCGGCGTGTCGGCGTGCGCCACCTGCGACGGATTCTTCTACCGCGGTGACGACGTCTGCGTGATCGGCGGCGGCAACACCGCCGTCGAGGAGGCGCTCTATCTGTCGAACATCGCCCGCAAGGTCACCGTGGTGCACCGGCGCGACCGCTTCCGGGCCGAGCCCATCATGATCGACAAGCTGATGGAGAAGACCCGCGGCGGCAATGTCGAGGTGCGCTGGTTCAGCGAACTCGACGAGGTGCTCGGCGACGACACCGGCGTCACCGGCGTGCGGCTGCGCGATGCCCGCGACGGCAGCCGCAGCGAGATCGCCCTCAAGGGCGTGTTCGTCGCGATCGGCCACACCCCCAACACCGCGATCTTCGCCGGCCAGCTCGACATGGCCAACGGCTACATCGTCACGCGCAGCGGTCTGCAGGGCCAGGCCACGGCCACCAGCGTGCCGGGCGTATTCGCCGCCGGCGATGTCCAGGACCACGTCTACCGGCAGGCCATCACCAGCGCCGCCACCGGCTGCATGGCGGCACTCGACGCGCAACGCTACCTCGAGTCGCAGCAGGCGGCCTGAGCGGTCGTGGCTCCCGGCGCATGGGCCTGAAGGACTTCAGCCAGCTTGCCGGCCTGCGCGAAGCGCTGGCCGATCGGGCCCGCGACGAGGCCCGCCGCCGTGAACTCGCCCGCCGCGAGCAGGAGCGGCTCGCCCGCGAGGCGGCCGTGTTCCGGGATGCGGTCGCCGACGCCGTGCCGTTGCGGCGCGAGCCGCGCGCGCCTGCGGCCCGCACGCCAGCCGACCCCCAGCCGCGCATGCGCGAGCGCGACGAACAGCTCGCGCTCGCGCAGTCGATGTCCGACGAGATCGACATCGAGAGCCTGCTCGAGACCGACGAGAACCTGTCGTACCGCCGCGAAGGCGTGGGCGTCGACGTCGTGGCCCGGCTGCGGCGCGGCCAATGGACCGTGCAGGCGCAGATCGATCTGCACGGCAAGCGCGTCGACGAGGCGCGCGCGGCCCTGGTCGAGTTCCTCGCCGACAGCCAGCGCAGGCAGCGCCGCTGCCTGCGCATCATCCACGGCAAGGGCCTGGGCTCGATCGCTCGCGAGCCGGTGCTCAAGGGCAAGGTGCTGCGCTGGCTGGTGCAGCGTGACGAGGTGCTGGCGTTCTGCCAGGCCCGGCCCAACGATGGCGGCGCGGGCGCGCTGCTGGTTCTGCTGCGTGGCGTCTGAGCCCGGCGCGGTTGCGCGGGCCGTTCAGCGGCGCCCGGCCGCCAGCGCCATCGCGGTCAGGTAGCCCGATGACCAAGCCCACTGGAAGTTGTAGCCGCCCAGCCAGCCGGTGACGTCGACCACCTCGCCGATGAAGTGCAGCCCGGGCGCCCGGCGCGATGCCAGGGTGCGCGGGTCGAGTTCGGCGGTGGCCACGCCCCCCGCCGTCACTTCAGCCTTGCGATAGCCCTCCGAGCCGGTCGGGCTGATCTCCCAGGCGCGCAGCGCCTGCGCGAGCGCCGACAGGTCGCGGTTGCCCAGCTCGGCAAGCCGCGCCTGGGCCTGCAGTCGCGGATGAGCCTGCGCGAGGCCCTCCAGCCAGTGGGTCACGAGCCGTCGCGGCAGCCGTTCGGCGAGCAGCGTGCCCAGCTGCTGGCGCGCCCCCTCGCGCGTGCCGCGCAGCCACTGCATCAGGTCGCCGCCGCCGTCGACGTCGGGCGCGAGGTCGATGGTCAGGCTGCCCCCCGGTCGCCAGAATGTGGAGGCCTGCAGGACCGCCGGCCCCGACAGCCCGCGATGCGTGAACAGCAGGTCCTCGAGAAAGACCGGCGCCTCGGGGCGCTGCGGGCAGGCGATGCGCACCGTTTGCGACACCCCCGCCAGATCGGCCCAGGGCGCCCAGCGGGCGGCGTCGAAGACCAGCGGCACCAGCGCTGGCCGCGGCTCGACGATGCGGTGGCCGAACTGGCGGGCGATCCGGTAGCCCAGGTCGGACGCTCCCAGCTTGGGGATGGACAGGCCGCCCGTGGCCACCACCAGCGACCGCGCAAGCAGGGTCTCGCCACCCGCATCCACCGCATAGCGGGCGCCGGCGGGCTGCTCGCCGCCCAGCGCGCGCACCGCATCGATCGTGCAGCCCAGCCGCCAGCGCACGCCACCGGCATCGGCTTGCGCGCGCAGCATCGCGACGATGCGAGTCGCCGGTTCGTCGCCGAAGAGCTGGCCGAGGTGCTTCTCGTGAAAGCCGATCCGGTGGGCACGCAGCAGATCGACGAAGGCCGCCGGTCGGTAGGCACGCAGCGCGTGGCGGGCGAAGCCGGGGTCGGCGCTGTCGTAGCGCTCGGGCCGATCGCCCAGCACGTTGGTGAAGTTGCAGCGGCCCCCGCCCGAGATGCGGATCTTGGCGCCGGGCTCATCGGCATGATCGACCAGCAGCACCTTCAGGCCCCGCTGGCCGGCCACACCGGCGCAGAACATGCCTGCGGCGCCGGCACCGACGACGATCGCGTCGAAGACCATCAGGGCAGCTCGACCCGCGGGGCGCCCGGCATCGTGGCCAGCACGGCGAGATCGTCGAGGGTGTCGAGGTCGGTGGTGCACGCGGCGTGCGCCACGGGCATCCGGCAGACCGCTTCAGGGTGCGCGTCGAGCCAGGCGCGCGGGCCGCCCTCCTCGGCGGCGAGCGCCGCGCACAGGCCTGCCTCGAAGATCACCGGGTTGCCGCGCCGGCCGGCGTGCCATGGCACCAGCACCCGGGCCTGCCCACGCGCCGCGAAGCCGGCCGCCAGTTCGCGCAGGTGGTCGGGCTGCAGCAGCGGCAGGTCGGACAGCGACACCACGACGCCCTCGACCCCGGCCTGCGCCAGTTGCGGCGCGAGCGCTGCAAGCCCTGCGCGCACCGAGCCCTGCTGGCCGTCGCGCCAGCGTTCGTTCTCGACGATGCTCACCGGCAGGCCCTCGAGCAGACCGGCGATGCGCCCGGCCGCGTGGCCCAGCACCACGACCAGGGGCGCCACGCCAGCGGCGATCAGGGTGCGCGCGGTGCGGCGCACCAGCGCCTCGCCGTCGATGCGCATCGCGAGCTTGTTGGGCCCGCCCATGCGGCGCGACTCGCCGGCCGCAAGCAGCACCCCGGCCAACCGGGGCTGCGGCTGCGGCTGCGGCTGGGATGCAGAAGGTACGCGCGGGTCGGTCATGTCAGCCCCAGGCCGCGAGCACCCGCTCCCGCGCCGACGCCAGATGCTTGTACGCGATCACCGCCTCGCTCATCGAGCGCAGGCTCGCCACCAGCCGCGCACGGCGCGCGGCGTCGGCCGCCACCTCGAGCAGGGGCGCGACCAGCACGCGGATCAGGAACAGGCTCGCGCCGGCCGCCGGCAGCGGCAGGGTGACCTGGCGCTCGGCGCGGAACCAGAGGTCGGAGAGATCGGCGAAAGGCTCGGCCGGCGGGGCCGGATCGCCGGGCCAGCGCGCCGGCGACGCATCGCCGGCCAGGCTCCAGACGTAACGCACGTAGGGCCCCTTGTCGACCATGGCCCGCGACAGCGCGAGCGAGGCCAGGCGCAGCCGGTCGCCGTCGCCCACCGGCGCATGGAGGGCTGCCAGCGGCTGGCCGATCCGTTCGGCAGGATCCCAGCCGCTGGGCGCGATCACGGAGCCGGCAAGCGCAACCAGCCCGGCGGCGGCAGCCGGGTCGCCGGGCTGCCCGGCGGGGCCGTCACCCGGCCAGCCCATGAGCACGAGATCTTCCTGCAGCGCGAGCGACACCGCCGCGAGCACGCGCGGCACCGGCGCCTCGTCGGCCAGACGCTGCGCGAGGGTCGCGGCCTCGGGACCATCGGCGCTGACGGCAGCGGCCTCGGGGTGCACGGTGAGGCCGGCCGGCAGCAGCCGGTAGGTGCCCGGCGAGGCCGCCTGCGCGACGATGTCGGGATGCGCGGCAGCCAGCGCGGCGAGACCGCCAGCGAGCGCGCGCCGCAGCCGCGGGTCGGACGCGCCCGCCGCCACCCGCACCAGGGGTCTGCGCCGATCGTCGAGATGCGCACGCTTGCGCCCGAGCCACAGCGGCCGCTGATCGTCGACCACGAGCAGCCCGGGGTGCGGATCGTCGGGGTGGCGGGCGTCGAGGCGCAGCAGGTCGGGGCCGACCCGGAACGGCGCGCCGACCGCGAAGGGCACCGCGGCGCCCGCGGCTGCAGGTGCCCGGAGAACCATCGACCTCAGACGGCCGACTCGCCCGTCTCGCCGGTGCGAATGCGGATCACTTCCTCGACGTTGGAGACGAAGATCTTGCCGTCGCCAATCCGGCCGGTGCGTGCGGCCTTGCAAACGGCGTCGATGGCGCTCTCGACTGCGCTGTCGGCGAGGATGACCTCGACCTTGACCTTGGGCAGGAAGTCGACCACGTACTCGGCGCCGCGATAGAGCTCGGTGTGGCCCTTCTGACGGCCGAAGCCCTTGCACTCGGTGACGGTGAGGCCGCTGACGCCGATCTCGGCCAGCGCCTCGCGAACTTCGTCGAGCTTGAAGGGCTTGATGATCGCGGTGATTCTCTTCATCGATGTCTCCTGGGGGCTGTCGGTCCGGGCTTCAGGCAGGGCGACTCCGGGCTGCGGCCTCAGTCGCGAAACCTCGAGGTGATCGGGTAGCGCCAGTCGCGGCCGAACGCGCGCTGGGTGATGCGTATGCCCACCGGCGCCTGGCGGCGCTTGTATTCGTTGACGCGGATCAGGCGCACCACGCGCTCGACGGCCGCGCGCGGATAGCCGGCAGCCAGGATCTCGTCGCTGCCGCGCCCCTCCTCCATGTACATCTTCATGATGCCGTCGAGGATGTCGTAGGGGGGCAGCGAGTCCTGGTCCTTCTGGTCGGGGCGCAGCTCGGCGCTGGGCGGACGGGTGAGGATGCGTTCGGGAATGACGGGCGCGACGGCGTTGCGCCAGGCGCACAGCCGGTAGACCAGCGTCTTGGCGACATCCTTGATGACCGCGAAACCGCCGGCCATGTCGCCATAGAGGGTGCAGTAGCCCACCGCCATCTCGCTCTTGTTGCCGGTGGTGAGCACGATGGAGCCGTACTTGTTGGAGAGCGCCATCAGCAGGGTGCCGCGGATGCGCGCCTGGATGTTCTCTTCGGTGGTGTCGGCCGGCAGGCCGGCGAACTCGCTCGAGAGCGTGGCGAGGAAGGCGTCGAAGACCTGACCGATGGGCATCTCGTCGTAGCGCACGCCGAGCCGGCCGGCCATCTCGCGGGCGTCGAGCCAGGAGATGTCGGCCGTGTAGCGCGAGGGCATCATCACGGCGCGCACCCGCTCGGGCCCCAGGGCGTCGACGGCGACGGCCAGCACGAGCGCCGAATCGACGCCACCCGACAGACCGATGATGGCACCCGGAAAGCCGTTCTTGCCGAGGTAGTCGCGCACGCCGAGCACGAGGGCGCGGTAGACCTGCTCCTCCAGACTCGCGAGGGGCTCGCAGGCACCGGCAGCGAGATCGGCCGGGCGGGCCCCGCCGCCCGACACCGCCACCGTCATCAGGTCCTCGACAAAGCCCTGCGCCTGCGCCACGAGGTTGCCGGCGGCCGACAGCGCGAACGAGTGCCCGTCGAACACCAGCTCGTCCTGGCCGCCGACCAGGTTGGCGGCGATCATGGGCATGGCAAGCGCGCTGACGTTGGCCCGCGCGACATCGAGCCGCACGGGCTGCTTGCCGGCATGGAACGGCGAGGCGTTGAGCACCAGGAGAAGGTCGGCTCCGGCGTCGCGCGCGGCCTGCGGCGCGGCCGCGAACCAGAAATCCTCGCAGACGACCACGCCGCAGCGCAGGCCGTCGGCATCGAACACCAGCGGCTGGTCGCCGGCGTGGAAGTAGCGTTGCTCGTCGAAGACGTCGTAGTTGGGCAGCTCGCGCTTGAAGTACTCGCCGAGCACCCGGCCGGCATGCATGACCACGGCGGCGTTGCGCCGCAGGCCATCGCGGCGCACGGGCGCGCCGACGACCAGGCGCAGGTCGAGGCCCGCGCAGGCGGCGAGGATACGGTCGAGGGCCGCCTGGCAGCTGGCATAGAATCCGTCGCGCAGCAGCAGGTCTTCCGGCGGATACCCCGCGAGTGCGAGTTCGGGCGTGAGCAGCACGCGCGCGCCCTGGGCTGCCGCACGGTGAGCGGCCTCGATGATGCGACGCGCGTTGCCTTCGAGGTCGCCCACCGTGGGGTTCAGTTGCGCGGCCGCGATCAGAACGGTCATGGAGCCTTCGTGCCTGAATGGAATGAGGAGAGCGGCGGATCGGACGACCCGGCGACGTCGCGCACGTTGCCCGATTATCGCACGCGGGTGCTCGCTGCCGTGGGCGAAGTCGATCCGCAACCGTGGGATGCGCTGCTCGGCGCCGACGGCGGGCCGTTCGTGCGGCACGCCTTCCTCGATGCGCTCGAGAGCACCGGCTGCGTCGGGCCCGGCACCGGCTGGACGCCCTGCCACCTCACGCTCTGGCGCGGCGCCGAGCTGGTGGCGGCCGCGCCGCTGTACCGCAAGACGCACTCCTGGGGCGAGTACGTCTTCGACTGGGCCTGGGCCGATGCCTACCAGCGCGCCGGGCTGCGCTACTACCCCAAGCTGCTGGCAGCGGTGCCGTTCACGCCGGTGCGTGGGCCGCGCCTGCTGGCGCGCGACCCCGCGGCCCGCGCCGCGCTCGCCCGCGAGCTGCTCGAGACCGCGCGCGCCAGCCGGCTGTCGTCGCTGCACGTGCTGTTTCCAGCAGACGAGGAAGCCGCGCTGCTGCGCACCCAGGGCTGCCTGGAGCGGCGCGGCGTCCAGTTCCACTGGCGCAACGACGGCTACCGCTGCTTCGATGACTTCCTCGCCGCGCTGGCGCAGCCCAAGCGCAAGAAGATCCGCGCCGAGCGCCGCAAGGTGGCCGAGCAGGGCGTGATCGCCCGCCGCATCCATGGCGCCGACATCACGCCCGAGCAATGGCGCTTCTTCGTGCGCTGCTACGAGGCCACCTATGCGGCCCACGGCTCGACGCCCTATCTGAACCTCGCGTTCTTCGAGGCGCTGGGGCGCACGATGCCGCAGGCGCTGGTGCTGGTGCTGGCCGAGCGCGACGGCGCCCCGCTGGCCAGCAGCCTCCTGATGCGCGACGACACCCGGCTGTACGGCCGCTACTGGGGCAGCATCGCGCCGGTCCCGTTCCTGCACTTCGAGTGCGCCTACTACCAGGCCATCGAGGCGGCGATCGAACTGGGCATAGGCACCATCGAGGGCGGCGCCCAGGGCGAGCACAAGATGGCCCGCGGCTTCCTGCCGGTGGCCACCCGCTCACTGCACTGGCTGCGCGAGCCGGCCTTCGCCGACGCGGTCGAGCGCTTCCTGACCCGCGAAGGCTCGATGATGAGCGCCTACCTCGACGAACTCGACGAGCGCTCGCCGCTGGCCGCGGCCGCGCGCGAAGACGGTGCGGGATGCGCGGCGGCCGCGCGCGAGCCAGGCCCCGGACAACCCGCCACCGACGGCGGGCAGGGCTAGAACTGCGGCTTGTCGACGGCCAGCCGGTAGGCCTCGATGCCCGAGACGATCTCGGCCCGGGCTTCGTCGGGGCCGCCCCAGCCGATCACCTTGACCCACTTGCCCGCCTCGAGGTCCTTGTAGTGCTCGAAGAAGTGCTGGATGGTGGCCAGACGCTCGGGCGCGATGTCATCGTGCCGGCGCCAGTGCTTGTAGATGGGCAGGATGCGGTCGATGGGCACGGCGAGCAGCTTGGAGTCGCCGCCCGCCTCGTCCTGCATCTTGAGCACGCCCAGCGGGCGGCAGCGGATCACCGCACCCACGGCCACCGGAAAGGGCGTGATCACCAGGACGTCGACCGGGTCGCCGTCGTCGGCGATGGTGTGGGGTATGTAGCCGTAATTGCACGGGTAGTGCATCGACGTCATCATGAACCGATCGACGAACAGCGCGCCGGTCTGCTTGTCGACCTCGTACTTGATGGGGTCCGCAGCCATCGGGATCTCGATGATCACGTTGAAGTCATCGGGGACATCGCGACCGGAGTCGACGCGATCGAGATTCATGGCGCGTTCCTGCGTGGCGGTGAGCAGACGGTCATCATAGCGCCCTCGCCCCCAGCCCGGACGCCCCGCACCCATCGACCATGAGCACCGACGACATCCAGGGCCTGCTTTACATCGGCAACGCCCCATGCCCGGCCCGCGAGGGCGAAACCCTGGCGGTGTCCGATCCGTCCGATGGCCAGCGCTTCGGCAGCATCGCCCGCGGCCGCGCCGCCGACATCGATGCGGCGGTTCGAGCGGCGCGCGCCGCGTTCGAGGGACGGTGGGGGCGCACCCCCGCCCTCGAGCGCGGGCGCGTGCTGATGCGGCTGGCGGGCCTGATCGACGCACATCGCGAGTCGCTCGCGCAACTCGAGTCTCGCGACACCGGCAAGCCGATCGGCCAGGCCCGCGCCGACGCGGCCGCGCTGTCGCGCTACTTCGAGTTCTATGCCGGGGCCGCCGACAAGCTGCACGGCCAGACCATCCCCTACCAGGACGGCTACACCGTCTTCACGCTGCGCGAACCGCACGGCGTGACCGGCCACATCATCCCCTGGAACTATCCGATGCAGATCCTGGGGCGCTCGGTGGCGGCGGCGCTCGCCGCGGGCAATGCCTGCGTGGTCAAGCCCGCCGAAGACGCCAGCCTGTCGGCGCTGCGGGTGGCGCAGCTCGCGGCCGAAGCCGGTCTGCCCGCCGGCGCCTTCAACATCGTCACCGGCCTGGGCGCCGAGGCCGGCCAGGCGCTGGCCGAGCACCCGGGCATCGATCACATCTCGTTCACCGGATCGCCCGCCACCGGCCGCAAGGTCGCGCAGGCGGCCGCCGCGCACCACTGCCCCGTGACGCTCGAGCTCGGCGGCAAGTCGCCGCAGCTGGTGTTCGAGGACGCCGATCTCGAGGCCGCCCTGCCCGTGCTGGTGGGCGCGATCATCCAGAACGCCGGTCAGACCTGCTCGGCCGGCAGCCGCGTGCTGGTGGCCGAATCGCTGCACGATGCGGTGCTCGAGCGGCTCGCCGAACGGTTCGCCGCGCTGCGCGCCGGGCCGGCCGGCGCCGACCTCGACCTCGGGCCGCTGATCTCGCGTCGGCAGCAGCAGCGGGTCTGGGACTACCTCTCCGACGCCCAGACCGACGGGCTCGCCTTCGCCGCGCAGGGCAGCGTCGTCGATGACGCCCCCGCTGGCGGGCACTATCAGGCGCCGGTGCTGCTGGCGCGGGTGCCACCGGCGCATCGCCTGTTCCAGGACGAGATCTTCGGGCCGGTGCTCGTGACCGCCGCCTTTCGCGACGAACGCGAGGCCGTTGCGCTTGCCAACGGCACAGCCTACGGACTGGCCGCCGGCGTCTGGACCCGCGACGGCGCCCGCCAGCTGCGGCTGGCGCGCGCCCTGCGCGGTGGTCAGGTCTTCATCAACAACTACGGAGCCGGCGGCGGGGTCGAACTGCCCTTCGGCGGCACCGGCGCGAGCGGACACGGCCGCGAGAAGGGCTTCGAGGCGCTGTACGGCTTCACCGCCCTCAAGACGGTCGCGATCCGCCACGGCTGAGTCTTCCCAACCGTCCACCCAGGAATGCCCCCATGAGACTGCCCGACAAGGTTGCGATCGTCACCGGCGCCGGCTCCGGCTTCGGCGAAGGCATCGCCCAGCGCTACGCCCTCGAGGGCGCCCGCGTCGTCGTCAATGACATCGACACCGCCGGCGGCGAGCGCGTGGCCGCCGCGATCCGCGCCGCGGGTGGCCAGGCCACCTTCGTGCGCGCCGACGTTTCACGCGGCGACGACGTCGCCGCCCTGCTCGCCGCCACGCTGGCGGCCTACGGGCGGCTCGACATCGTCGTCAACAACGCCGGCGTGTCGCACCGCAACCAGTCGCTGCTCGAGGTCGAGGAGGCCGAGTTCGACCGCGTGTGGCGGGTCAACGTCAAGAGCCTGTACTGGACCGCACGCCACATCGCGCCGCACTTCAAGGCCCAGGGGCGGGGCGTGTTCGTCAACATCGCCTCGACGGCTGGCGTGCGGCCACGTCCCGGGCTGGTCTGGTACAACGGCACCAAGGGCGCCGCGATCACGATCTCGCGCGCGATGGCCGTCGAGCTGGCCCCGGCGGGCATCCGCGTCAACGTGATCAACCCGGTGGCCGGCGACACGCCGCTGCTCGCCACCTTCCTCGGCGAGGACACTCCCGAGATGCGTGCGAAGTTCGTCGCGAGCATTCCGCTCGGGCGCTTCTCGCGGCCCAGCGACGTCGCAAGCGCGGCGCTGTTCCTGGCCTCCGACGAGGCCGATTTCATCACGGGCGCCTGCCTGGAGGTCGACGGCGGGCGCTGCGTCTGAGGCGTCGCGCGCTCGGTCGGCCGCGGCTCAGTCGGCCGACGGGCGCCAGCGCGCGGCGACGCGATAGTGCGCAGCCGCCTCGTCGGGCTTGCCCAGTCGCTCGGCGAGTTCGGCCAGCGCGAGGCGCGTTGCCCGATCCTCGCGAGCCGCCAGGCTGCTGCCCAGGTAGTCGGCCGCCTTGCCCCACAGCGATGCCGCCATGCAGATGCGGCCCAGCGCCAGGGTGAGATCGGGATCGTCGCCCTGCTCGGCGCGCCAGCGCTCGGCCTGTTGCAGGCGCTCGATGGCGGGCACCGCGTCGAGGGCGGCGTAGGCGTGGACCAGGCGCGGCGCGTAAGCCTGGCCGAGTGCCGTTTCGATCAGCCGCCGGGCAAAGCCGGGGTCGCCGGCCTGCGCGAATGCCGCCGCGGCCGCATCGATGACCTCCGGCAACTCGCGCTCGACGGCGCGCCACTGCCCCCACAGCGCCCGCAGCCCTTCGAGATCGCCCGCCCGACCGGCGATGAGTGCGCGGCAGGCGCGGGTGCGCAGCCCGCGGATGGCCGCCGGATGCAGGACGTCGCGCTTTTCGAGCAGGCGCAGGGTCTGGAGCACGCGCGGCCAGTCGGCTGCCTCCTCGTAGGCCCGCAGCGCCACGCGCAGGGCCTGGATGTGACGCATGCCCCGGGAGTGCAGCCGCTCGATGCTGGCGATCGCCCGCGGCGCGTCCTGCTGGTCGAGTGCCAGTTCGGCGGCAGTCATGAGGCCGGCCTGCAACGTGCCGCGGTCGGCTTCGGCCAGTGCGAGCCAGCGGTCGCGCCGCTCGAACTCGCGCATGCGGTGCGCGGCCCGGGCCGCGACCAGCGCCGCCGGACCGGCGAGATGCTCGTCGACGCGGGCCGCCTGCGCCAGCCTCTCGGCGCGCCCGTAACGCCCCTCGAACAGCGCGAGCAGCGCATCGCCAAGGGCGCCGATCGCGGCCTCGCGGGCCCGCCGCTGGCGGTACTGCCGCACCCGCGCAGGCAGATCGACGGCCTTGCCCACGCCAACCACCAGCAGATGGAAGAGCACGAAACCGCCGGCGAGCGCGACCAGCGCCAGATTCACCGAGACATCGATGCGGTAGGGCGGCCAGAAGATCGCGACGTTGCCATGGTTGATCCGCATCAGCAGCGCCAGACCCACGGCTGCCGCCACCAGCAGGAGGGACCAGATGATCGCGCGCACGCCGCTCTTCCTGCGGGGCCGTCAGGGGTTGTTCTCGAGCGCGCTGCGCGCGGCGCGCACCGCCACCAGCGCGTCGCCGAGCGAGGGCAGCTCGGGCGCGATCCGCGCGGTCTGGAGCTGACGCAGTGCCGCGACGGCACCGGCCACCGACCGCTGCTCGCGGTCGTAGTGCGAGCCCAGCAGGCCGACCGCGCGCTCGAGGTCGGCGCGAAACACCGGCTCGAGCCGCGCGAGCAGCGACAGCCTCGCCGCCAGCAGCGTCATGCGCAGGTTCTGCCGCACGAAGTACTGCTGCTCGGGGGCGAGCAGCAGCGCGTCGGGCATGTCGACGCGGTTGACCCGGAACAGCTGCGACAGTTCGGCGAACAGGGCATCGAGCCCGCGTCGGCCGCTCGAGGCGAGACTTTGCAGGCTGAAGCCGCCTGCCCGCGGGGCAGGCTCGGCGGCGCCCTGCCCGGCAGGCGTGGCTGCCGACGCGAGCAGCGGCAACTGATCGACGGTGCCGGCAACCGCGTCGAGGCGTATCGCCAGCCCGACGATGTCGACCGCCGGAACGCCCTTCAGGCGCTCCATGTCGCGCTGGATGAGGCGGCGCAGCCCGATCGCCTGGGGCTGGCGGATGCGCGCCAGACGCCCGTCGGCATCGGCCAGCGCCACCAGCGCGCCCTGCACGTTGCCGCTCACGACAAGCTGCTGGGAAGCGATCGCCAGGGCGTTCTCGACTTCGGCGAGCACCGAATCGAGTGCGTCCTGGGACATCGTGCGGTACAGGGTCTCGAGCTGGGCCTGCCTGCCGAGCGCCT
>Ga0315904_10004657_pt1 | contig 19425 bp, 15 predicted proteins | sample LakEriMetagenome_6_FD_203529 | JGI IMG/M metagenome (GOLD analysis project Ga0315904, IMG submission 203529) | Freshwater fungal communities from buoy surface, Lake Erie, Ohio, United States - Buoy 12 MA120 | ecosystem: Environmental > Aquatic > Freshwater > Lake | place: USA: Lake Erie, Ohio...
GGGACTGCTTTTCATTCTGACGATAAGAATCCGAGAGCTTTTGATAGTACTCCATGGGACGCTTGAGCAGGTTTCGCTTAAGCTCCTGGAAGTCCTCTGAGAATCGAAGTTGTGGGTGATGAGCAACGTCTCTCCAAAATGTGTCGATCGCTTGGGTTGCAAGTTCTTCGCGATTGTTGGCGAATTCCGCCCATTCGACTGCCAACTGCTTTTGCCTGGATTCCTGTCGAAGTGCTTCCTGGAGATCTGCCGACTTTTTGCTCAAGTCGAAATTGTATCGGTAGGTGATCCACGAGTATCCTACGGTTCCAGCGAGTGTTAGCAGAGTTGCGACAGCCAAGGTCATGACACTCGCGATGTTCCTCTTGACCATACGAGCGGCCCGATAACGCCAAGGTTCCCTCCAAGCTTGCGTGGGTTCATCGCTTAGGTATCTATTCAAGTCCTCTGCGAGCTCATTCGCACTTGCATACCGCAGCGCAGGATCGATTGCTGTTGCCTTTCTGCAAATGGCTTCTAAGGCTGGATGGATGCTCGGGTTGATTTGGCGAAGCTGCTCGACCAAGTTGTTGGCAACTGCCGCATGCATTTTCTCCGGAGTATGTTTTTGGGATTGGGTAAAAGGAGAGCTACCAACGCAAATGTGATAAAGGATCAACCCAAGCGAATAAATGTCTGAACGAGCGTCTGCCGATAGTGGATGATCGAGGCACTCAGGAGCTACAAATCCTGGAGTTCCTTCAAGGAACGCATCTGGCGATTCTAAGGCACGTGCTGGTTCACTCGCCGCGGGTTCTGAGAGATCCAGTGCAAGCCCCCAGTCGAGTACAAACGTTTCTCCAAACGGACCGACCATAATGTTCGCGGGCTTGAGATCCCGGTGAATGACTTTCGCATGATGTGCGAAAGCTATCGTTTTGCAAACAGAGACTAAACATAGAAGCAAATCGTGAAAGCGGAGCCTTTGAGTCGTTTCAGGATGTCCTTCACCCGAGTGGAATTCGTAGATTGCTTCATGCAGTGTCTTGGATCCTTGGCCAGAGATCCAACGCATCGCATAAAAGGGGCGACCGTCGGCGTGGGTGCCTTTGCTGTAGACGGGTAGAATCCCAGGGTGTTCAAGCTTGGCTGTGATCCGTGATTCTCTCAAAAAACGTTCTCGGATCCGAGGGTCGTTTGCAGCCTCAGGTAGGATCTCCTTAATGGCGACTTGTCGATCGAAATCATGATCGATTGCGACCCAGATTTTTCCCATGCCACCTTCAGAAACCGGTTCGAGCGGTTCGTATCGTGCGCTAATCGACGCGGCCGAGATCCATGGTGACGATGAACCTTTCGATTGCTGTAATTCCTCGAGTAGCTCTTTTGTTTCAGCCAGCGCCGTTTCTCGATCTTGCCCGACTAAATCTGGATAGAGATTATCTAGTTCGATCTTTTGGCCCTGTGCAACTGCCTGCTCGATCCGTTCAAACTCCATGGAGATGCGACGGAGCAGTTCTTTGTTCATGCCTCGGACGCCTCTTTCCAGATTTCAAAGATCAAGTTCAGTCGTAGTGCGACGGTTTTGCGAGTCCAACCCAATTCGTCAGCGATCCTGGTGTTGCTGTACCCTTTGATTTTGAGAATCGCAAGTTCACGTAGTCGTTGGCCTTGATGTTCGTTATCCAAAAGACTCAGGCAATATTCAAGTTCCTCATCGAATCTTAGGTCATCAAACGAGTTGTCGATCACCGATCGATCAGTGATGCCAGAGTATTCGATAGGCTTACGGTAGACAAAGTCCTTCTTTGCGGAATTGATTGATTTTCGAAGTCCAATCAATGTTAAGAGCTTCCACAGTTGGAATCGTCCATTGAGGCGGTGGAATTTTTCCTGGCTCAAACCATCGTGAAAAGCGATAAAAACATTGTGAGCGATTTCTTCGGGGTCGCCAGGTTCAAATCCCGGCTTGCCAGCAAGTTTCTCCAGGTGGCGGACAAGCGACTTGTAGTAACGATGCCAAAGCCACTCGAAGGCAAAGTCATCTCCAGTCTGGGCGCGACGGATGTTGCCGGTAACAGAGCCTGTGGGGATTGGATGAAGCATAGAGACAAAGAAGTACGAGTCGACAGAACAGACCATGGTTGGAAAGAATGGCATAGTCTAGTCGGTAGATGTCAAAAACGCAAAACAAGTCGGCAGCCGATTGCATCCAGGGCGAAAGCTACCATTCGCGATGAAGTCCAAAAGACAGGCAGCGCAATGCTACCTTGTCTTTGTGGACACAAAGAATAGGCTCGCTCGCAGAGCGGTTAGGCTTTGATTTTTCGGCGTTTGTGATAAGCAAGGCCCAATGCACCGAGGCCAAAGATTGCCATTGAGGTTGGCTCGGGAACGGCACCGCCGCTTGCTGTCTGAAGAGAAACGCTTGCAAATCCCGAGCCGCTGTATGAACTCCCTAGCGACATCGTTACGCTGTTTGCGGCCGCTGCCTCCAGAAGTGTTTGATAGCCACTGCTCAGGCTGGCGTAGCTAATATGCGTTCCATTTCCGGTGATTTGAAGATTTCGGTTTGTGCCGCTGGAGGCATCAGCAAATAGATAGAGACTCATATCTCCTGATTGACCGACACTGAAAAAGGAACTGAATACAAGGCCAGGTGGAGTTGTTGTTAGAGAAAGAGCCGACGCGACAGAGACTTGTTGACTACTCGTTACTAAACCAGGCGTCTTCCATTCCACGTTATAACTACCTGAATGAGAGATTGTTCCGCTGTCGGAACCTGTGAACCACAATTCCTTTTGGACTGGATCCACTTTCAGAATCATGCCAGCATTTGCTGGTTGAACCAACATCGAAAAAAGTAAGCCATACCAAACCAACGCTGCACTTCGAAGGCAAAGCGACACACACGACATCTTACTCACCTATACCATTAAATGGGGATCGAACATTTCGCCCTCCTGACAACTGCTCCTCTACCTATAAAGTCAATCGTCGACCGGGGTGCTGCGCCCTACGGTCACAAAAATGGGGAAAAAATTATCTGGTTATTCAGGTGTTTTTGTGGGTGGCTCGGAGTGTATTTTATTCAATGAGCCTACCACTGGCTTTATGCCAGTGGAGGCATAACTTACAGCTACAGGTGCATAAGACGCGTGATCGTGGCCTCCTTGCCCTGGCTGGTCTTCCCGCCAACTGGCGGGAAGACCAGCCAGGGTAAGGAGCTAGTTAGATTCTCTCCTTTTGTAGCCGCAAGTCATTGCCCCACCGGCGTGAAGCCGGGTGGTGGCCCATGACGTTTTACCCACAATAATTCCCGAAGAACCAATTATTTGCTCTCGAAGGCACCGCGGGGTTGGCCCGTCGAACGGAGTCGATTTCCAACTGGGATTGTTCCCATTTTTGTCTCACTTGGGAGATTTTCGGGTTTTGTTTTCGCTCAGAGCGCAGAGGGGCACCTGAGATTTGACTTTAGAGATAGAGGGAATGCATTTCCGCGAAGGATCGCTGCGAATGATACACGATTAGATTACGGAGAAGCAATCTATGGGATTCGTTAAGAGTTTCTTGATCCTGTTGGCAACAGTGTCAAGTTCGTTGGTAGCCAGTGCGGCTGCTATTCCAAGCTTTCAGGTCGGGGGAACGACGAGTAGTTCGAACTGGAGCCTAGCTTTGGTAGCAGCGCCTGATAATTTGTATGTTGCTGTAACCTTCGATCCGGCCACCTGGACCGTTTCGCAACTCTATGACGCTGGAAATAGCGGATTGGGATTGGGCGACTCTATCACGTTCGCCGGAGGTAGTGTAACGGCAGTTTTGAACTATGATGGATCCTACTATCTGAATTTCGTTAAGAAGGATTTAGCAATTTTCACTACAGCAGAAGGAACATTTTCCTTCGATAGCCAGTACCTTGGTTTGTACCCATATTATAACAAAAATGAAAATGTGTATTTCTTTGATCCATCTAATCCCGCCTACAGCATCTCAGATTCGGAATTGGTCGCTTATGCCACCGGAACAATCAACGGCCCAGGCGGGTCACGATCAGCGGATCTTATGATTTTTGCAAATCTTTTTGGTGGTGCAACACAATTTGATTTTGGTAATGTAGCTTGGGCGATCTATGCACCAGCAGTTCTTCCCGTTCTTCCTGCTCAAGTACCTGAACCGACTTCGATGGCAATCTTCGGTCTTGGTGCACGAGGTATTGCTTTTCGCGCTCGACGTAAGGCCAAGGCTTAGCCGAGGACTTCATTTCACGTCTTTCAAAAAACGCTGGCCTCGCGATTTTCTGAAACCGCAGGCCAACGAGGGTGGTGCTTTGGGTTATTGGAAAATGTTTACTGACTTGACCGGTTGCTCTGGCCGAACTAACTCAACGTCCAAGTCCTTCGACAAACTCTTGGACAGCAGTCAGGTACGCTCGGATGTTCGCTTGGAAGATTGTGTTGTGATTGCCATTGGGAAACTGCACCAGCCGTTTCTGATTTGAACTCGCCCACTGGTCGTTGCGCTGAGCATGCGACAGATCGATCAAGCCATCATGCTCAGCATGTAGGATCAGTAAGGGATTGAAGTAGTTTGAAAGTTTCAATTCGTGATTGAAGTACTTGGCTGCCTCGGCCCGAACCTCCGATTCGCTGATTCCCGAAGACTGAAGATCAGCATAATTCAGGAACCTTTCACAAGGATCCGCAATCCCGCTCTCGATAATCAACCCAGCCAAGTTCGGCTGCCGATACGCCAACTCAATTGCATACAATGAGCCAATCGATCGACCGAAGACCACTGCATTCTCGGGCCGAATTCCTGCGGCTTGCAAGACACCGTCCCCATCATCGAGCATCGCGACCAATTTGGCTTGGCCTGACGATCCACCATAGCCTCGATACTCGATGAATAGTTGGTTGAGCCCCATGTCTTGAAAAAGATCCGCAAAGAACGGTACATAGTCCGAAACTGCCTCACCATTTCCGTGAAAGTGGACCAGGGTCAGTCCATGGTTGCTAACGATTCTGTGATAGCAAGCCAACTCGATGGAATTGACATGGACCCAGTAGGGTTTTTTCAGTTTTCGATTTTGTGGGAATAGGTACTTGCCACTGATCGCATGCATATCGAGTAGGCTGGTCATATTCTTTGAGTGCTCGCTTCGTAAGGCTGTTTCACTGACGTATTTCAGAGAGTGGTATCTCTCCTTCATCGGTCCTGAATGGGTGGACTGGATAATTCCGTTCCTTGCCAGGATCGGATTGTAGCTGGGGACGGCCATCGTATTCTCAAAAAATGGCTACTGCGGACCGCCCGATGCTCGCGCGATGAGGCTCAAGGCTCCGCGGTCTTCTTTGCGTCTTGGCGTCTTGGCGTGAGACTTTTGTGTTGCGCATGGAAATTCGAAGTTGCAGCATCGTTGACGAACAGAAAGCCGTGACCATCGTATCTCCGAACCAAGTAGCGTCTCGTACACACACCTAGAACGCAAAGCGCACAAGTTCGTTTAAATCAGTCAAAAAAACGGTTGAAAATGTAAAATTAAATCGCTTTTTCCCTGCCACATCAAGATCCGCTTTGTTCAATCAATCAAAGCAATCGGCATCGACCTGCGACTCGTTACGGTAAGGCCTTACTGTCTAGCGAGGCTACTCCATCAGCGTTCATGAGTGTTCATTAGCGGTCGGCGTGTGCGTCAGGCTGGAAACCCAAACAGCCAAGAGGTTGGAGAGTGGAATGTAGATATCACTTCTATCTTGATCGCTCCCAAACGTAAACAAAATTGCTACGACCATCGCCTCAGAGTCGCGGTTTTTCACCTGGGTCGGTCAACATCCGCACTGCATCTGGGCATCCCACGCTCTACAAACCATGGTTGGGAATGATCACCGGTATACAGATCTAGGAGTAGTGATCGAGCCCATAACGGTTTGAATCAACGAGACGACTGCTTCTGGGTTTTTCCCCTTACAGTAAAGCTCAAGAAAGATGTATGCGAAGCGACGAGCCTTGGCCACGTCGCTGACCATGTCGTCGGGTCCGAGCGACTCAAGGAGAACCGGAAAACTCCAGTCGTTGGTAAAACCCAATCCGGAGTAGAACGCATCGCCCAAGACCAGCACCGGCTTGCCACGTATCGCCGCCTCGAGCCCCGACTGTGAATTGATGGTTGCAACGCAATGCGATTGTTGAATCAAAGCATAAGTATTGCATTCGTTTTGGTAATCGACCCTCACGTGGCTGTCCTGTAGAAACTCTTGAAAAGAATCCGAACCCTGTATCTTTCGCCAAGTCAGCCGGTCGTAGGGCTGAAGGGTTCCCGGTGCCAGCCCCTGATCCTCTTTGGGATGCAACTTGACGACCAAATCCAACCCATGGCGCTGGGACCACCGGTAGGTTTTCAAGAGCGGTTCCAATGGATTTCTCCAATTCCCAAGTCCAAACACCAGCGAGCTGTCGGTGTAAACTTGGCCTAGAAAAAGGCAATAAGGCCTTCCGCTGATGGTTTTGAGAATAGCATTGCCTGAGCTTTCGATCGTCGAATTTTCGCTAGACGCATCTTCGGCAGGAGTCGTATGCTGCAACGATTTGAGTGCCGCTGTGTTCGTGATCAAGCTCTCGATGTAGGCCTCGACCTTGCTCGGTTCGACGAATTCGGAATATCGCCAATAGTAGTTTTTCGCCAAATTACGATTGGGGGTAATCCCCGAGACGCTATCCCAGACCAACCGATCCGAAAGCATGGTGTTCTCGAGTGCCAAAGTGCCGATCCGCTGGCGAATGGCCGCCGCTCGGATGAACGCGTTGGTCGGCTCAAACCCTTGGACAATAACCGCAGCGTCGATCCGGCCTTGGATCTGAGTTGCGATGCGATCGATCTGTTTTTGGAAGCTATCTCCATGTCGATTGATGAAATTGATCCGTTCTGCAGCCGGGATATCCTGCCAATGCTCGGTGGTCACCAAACTCATGAAGTAACGAAGGTAGTCTGGGCACTGGGGCTCCGAATCGATCGGACGATCGGTTTTTTGCGGAGGGGATGCCGCTAGGTCCATCAAATCCACTTCCATCGATTCGCATCGAATACCATCCTTTTTGAGCAATGCGCGAACCTGATCGAAATCGATATTCAACCACGTCCCGGTTTGTCCCGGTAAAAGGATGGTCCTATCGCGCATTCTCAACTCCTAAAGGTTACGACCCCTGTTCGGTCAAGATCGATGGATCATCGCAACAAGTTCCGCCCATCGCCGATCTGATTTTCCGAAACAGTATAGATCGACCTTCGACCCAGTCGAATTGCATCTTACTCGAAACTTCGTCCTGTTATCCACGCCCGCCACCAGACGTATGGGCGATAGATCAGGAAGGTAAATAGACAATCTGAGCCCTATCAGACCAGTTGATGTATTTCATGGTTCGTAGGGGCCAGAGCGTAATTCAAAGTAAATCGCCATCAGGCAGGACCGTGTCGATGAGGATGGGTTTCATGGTGTTTGCCCGAAAAGTTGAAGCTGGATTTTTGGATTGAACGAGCGGATGCTCACGCCTTTGGGTGATTCGACCCGGGCTTCGATGGCGTCGCCTATTCGCTGCCATTCGACTTTGATCAGGCCGTGCGGGGTCGGAACGCTGCCTTTTGCTGAGGTGAGGCTACCTGCTCGCGGGTCGAAGATCGCCTCGCTGAAGCCGGGCTTTGCGGGGCGGATGTGAGCACAGTATTTGCAAGGTCATCAAGAGAGTGGAGAGTAGAAAGTAGACCGAGTAGCCAAGAGAAAGTGGGGTGTTTTGCAATTCTTAGTCCCTAGAAGGTCTCCAGGGGCTTCATGCTCTACTTTCCACTTTCTCTTGTCTACTCTCTATTGGCCTTGTGGCCAATAGAGGTTCTTGCGCAACTCGAAGAGCTAAGTCAGAGTCGCCACCGGGCGTATCAGGCAGCTCGGTCACTTCTGGACCTGAAGGATCCCGACGGACCGCTCGTGAAATCTGAGCTCAAACGCCTCAACGACCAAATGAAGAGTCTCGACGACTCGATTCGCAACCTTGAGGCTGCAACCTCACGCACTAGCACCGTCGACCTAGCGGAGATCACCCAAGCCTTACACCGACTCGATCCGATCTGGGAGGTTTTGTACCCCGAGGAGCAGTCGCGAATCCTCGAACTTCTGATCGAGACCGTCAGGGTATCAGAGAACAACGTGGACATTCGTTTCCGAACAAACGGAATCGAAAAAATTGTCGAGGAACCTACTTCACAGGGAAAGCGAGTCAATGGCTAAATCGAAACCAAACAAAAGTTCAGAGGCTGGCAAAAAGCGCGAAGCTGGTTCAAGGCTTGTCGTAACCGGAAAGCCAACCGTACCGAGGGAGGGAGAGACCGTGATCGTATCGGTCCCGATCAAAGTCTATCGGCTCAATGGTCGGCAGATGATCCTGTCTGAAGGTAGCAAGACAGAAGAAGCTCAGGCACCGAAAGCACTGAACGTTCCGCTGATTACCAGCATCGCTAAAGCCTGGCTGTGGCAAGACCAACTGGAGTCAGGCAAGTACCAGAGCATCGATGAGATCGCAGCTGCAAACAACGTGGACCGCACGCACGTTAGCCGAATCCTGCAGCTGACTTCTCTGTCGCCGACGATCGTCGAGCAGATACTAGAAGGAAAGGAACCCGAGGGCATGAGCCTACGCCAACTGCGAAAAGGGATCCCGTTGCTATGGAGCGAGCGGGGGAAGATAGCCGAAGCACAGAGACACGAACAAGTGAATCAATCAAACTAATAGCGTCGAGTTCTCGAACGATTTTTCCCGAATGTTCTGCAGCGCCGGACGGTTACATAACCCTGCAAAAGTCCGTGCCCCGGGATACACCAATACCCGACGCCCCCCTCTTTTGGCGTACCGAGCGAGAGCGAATCTAGGCCGCGAATCCCCCCTTATATTCTCTTTAATTTGAAAGAATCGTCCCTTGACGATTTGCACGCCCCCTCTAACATGTCTTGTGTACGGTATACGGTATACAATCCTCCCGGGTGAGGACTGCGATTAGGTGATCGATTCTCGGGTGGATCGTGCCAGTCAGAAAACCTCTACAGACGAGCTCGAAGTGAACGAATCCTCGACCGCAAACCTAGTAACGCTGACTATCGCCGAGCAGGTCTACAACTGCATTCTGCACAGAATTTCGACGGGTGTTTATCGATCGGGGCATGTACTTAGGGAACTTGAACTCAGCAAGGAATTGGGGATCAGCCGCACCCCGATTCGCGAGGCACTTCAGCACCTGGTTCAGTATGGCCTAGTCGAAGTATCTGGTCGCAGCATGCGAGTACGATTGATGTCGCCAGATGACGTTTTTCATCTATACCAGGTAAGAAGAGTCTTGGAGTTGGAGGCAGTTCGGCTGGCTTTCGGTCGACTCACCAAGGAAGACTTTGAGCGACTGGATGCTACTGATCCAGGCGAGCTTTCGGAAACTCCAGAGTATACGCGGGCCTGCCAACACTTTGATTTGGAATTGCACCGGACGATCGCTGAGCGTTCTGGAAACCCTCTGCTAGCGAACAAGATTCGCAAGCTTCATGACCGTGTGCAATTGGTCTGCAGTCCGACAACCGCGCGCCTCATTGAACACCGCGAGATCATAACTGCTCTCAAGGGAAGTGATTGCCAAGCTGCGATTCAAGCGATGGCGAACCATCTCGACTCGGCCTTAAAGTCTCAAATGGCCAGCGCGAAGGAAAAACTGTCTGTGGAGAAAGCGTCACCCAAGACGAATTCACCCCAGGGATCCCAACCGTTGATCAAGGATTTGACCACCCGTTCATCGAGTAACTGAGCGAATTACGATGAAACACTTAGCAATCTTATTGAGTCTATTGATGTTGCTGTCTTGCCTTGGTTGCGGTGGGACCCCGGATGGTCGCCTTCCCACATACCAAGTCACCGGAACGGTGAAGTATAAGGGAGAACCGCTTGAGGGAGCGGATGTGATCCTTCAATTCGCGTCACACAACAAAGCCAGTTTCGGTCGAACGAATGCTTCGGGAAAGTTCAAGTTAGGAACGTACGAGAACTCCGACGGTGCACTGGCAGGCGAGGCGTTGATCACCGTTACCAAATGGGAGCAATTGCCCCCGAGCAATGTTCCGGTAGCCGGCGATCCAGGGTATGACCCGTCGAAGGCCGAAGCTCCTGAACCAAGAGCGAAATTGCTAGTACCTGAGAAATACACCGATTTCAAAACTTCGGATTTGAAGGTAGTGATCAACGCGGATTCTAAAAACCCTCCACTCAACCTGGAGTTGCAGGATTAGGGCTGACACCGCTTTGGGCACACTTCGGCAACTCGTTCAACTTGATTTAATCGTAGGTTTTCTTTTTTTTCTTGGTTCTTTCATAGGGAGTCGAACAAATGTCGGTTCGAAGGATGAGGGGAGGATTCACGCTCGTTGAACTTTTGGTGGTTATCGCCATTATCGGCGTTCTAGTTGGACTGCTGTTGCCGGCAGTGCAGGCGGCTAGGGAAGCCGCACGTCGTATGAGTTGTTCCAACAACCTCAAGCAATTGGGGCTTGCCCTTCTCAATTACGAAGATGTTAGCAAATCCTTTCCCTCCCGCAGCAGTGGAACGCAGACCGGGCCGATCAGCAATGGTGGTCGCCGATCCGGTATTATCGGACTGCTTCCTTTCTTGGAGCAGCAGTCGTTTGTCAACAACATAAACTCTGGAGATCCGACGAAATCTCCCCCTCTCCCACCCGGAGGTCCCTGGCCTTGGTATCCGGTAGGCGACGGTCCGAACCAGACCATGATGTACGTTCAGCGGTTCGGTTTCCTACAGTGCCCAAGCGAACCATCAAGCCCTGCTGATATGGCCGAAGGACGTGGAATCAACAACTACGCGTTTTGTTCCGGAGATACGCTCATTAGCGTCGGGACGACCGGATCAGGGATGTTTTTCCGATTCGGTACGGTACGGCTTCGGTCTGTCGTCGATGGCATGTCCAACACCATTGCCATGTCCGAGCGAGTTGCGGCGAACTTCACACCCGGTCAGAGAAACAATCCCACCATTCGCGAAGCGTCTTTGATGAACGTGGTTCTCCTGGGTGCTGGTAACCCAGCCAACTGCCGTGCAGCCGCAGCGGCCGTAACACAAGGCGGTCGCTACTTACCGATTGCGAGTCCGAATCTGAAAGGCCGCTTCAGTTCGATCTGGATGGATGGACAGGTCGAGAACGTCGGCTTCAACACGGTACTCGGTCCCAACAGTCCCTCCTGTGTCAGCGGCAACAATCCAGGGTCAGATTCTCAACACGCAGTGCTCTCGGCGAGCAGTGAGCACGGCGCTGGCGTTCAAGTGCTTTTTGTGGATGGCTCTGTACGTTTCACGAGCAATGAAATCGAGACCGGAAACCCATCCGTCAAACCAGGCTTTCCGGCACCATCTCCGTACGGTGTATGGGGAGCACTAGGAACTAGGTCTGGTATGGAAGTGGTCGCTGCAGACTTCTAGGTCGGCAAGTGTGACGAGTCCCTCGCCCACCGGACGATTTCTAAGCCTGTTTGCATCGTCAATGTCTCGACGGGGCTCCTTATCTGAAAATGAGATAGGGAGCCCAGAGCAATTTCTGCGACAGTGATTGCTCAAGGTTCAAGACGAGCCTTCTGACCTGACAACCCTTTGCTTCTTGCGAAAATCGTCACGGTTCTCCATTACCAAAGAGCAAATCCTCAGAGCGAGGTTGGTCTGCTTCCTTGCGTTGATCGCAACTACAAACGTGCTTTGCTTAGGTTTTCGAATGAAGTAGTAGATCCATCGACTGCCGACAACTACAGAACAACTTGGCGATTCGCCTTGTTGTCGCACTAGATCGTCCAGTCGATGGAAAAAACGTCCTAGGTTTATTTGGCTTGTAAAACAAAGGGCGAGCAATCGCTGCTTGAGTTTCAAAGATGATGAGCTGGTTACTTCTCACGATAGCACATGCACTCTTCTGGGAAGAACAGTTGCCGCAACGGACGGCACGATTACCAGAGGGAAGCGACATTGAATTCGTTTTCATCACACCGGGCAACTTTGCGATGGGAAGCACTGGGGACGAAGCACATCGAGATACTGACGAAGGCCCCCAGCACACGGTTGCAATTACACGTGGGTTTTATCTTGGTATTCATGAGGTCACGCAACGCCAATGGATTGCGGTAATGGGAAGCAACCCAAGCGTTTTCTGCCAGCCCGCTGAAGGCGAGGATTTATTGGAGCGACCGGTCGATTCGGTGTCGTGGCAGGATACTCAGCGATTCATCGAAAAATTGAACACCATGGGACTAGGTCATTTTCGTCTTCCCACCGAAGCAGAATGGGAATATGCCGCGCGTGCCGGAACGAATACGCCCTATTCTTCCGAAGGCGATGTGCATCGATTCGGATGGGCGAATAGCAGGTCCATGGCTCGCACTCATCCCATCGGGATGAAGAGCCCCAATCCATGGGGGCTGTTTGACATGCACGGCAACGTTTGGGAATGGTGTAGCGACTGGTACGCGCCTTACACTGCCGAGAGCGCAGAGAATCCAACCGGTCCGGCCACGGGCAAAGACAAGGTTTTTCGCGGTGGAAGTTGGTACGACTTTCCCTACGCGTTGCGTTCGGCCAATCGTCATCGCCACCCGCCGGAGATCGGCTTTACATCGATTGGATTTCGCCTGGTTTGGGAGCCCTCGATGTACGACGCGAGAATCGCATACTTACCCGGGGGTGTGAGGATGGGATTTGTAGGCGTTCCGGCAGGTAATTTTCTCATGGGGAGTCCACAGTCGGAGGGTGGTAGTGCTAGTGACGAAGGACCACCGCATCGCGTGACAATCTCAGAGCCATTCTTCATAGGTACCCATGAAGTCACACAGACTCAATGGCGTGCGATCATGGATCAAAATCCATCGGTCTTCTCCGAGAACGAAAACAATCCTGTGGAAATGGTTTCCTGGAACGATACGGAAGAGTTTTTGCGCCGATTGAATGCATTAAATCTCGGAGGAACGTTTCGATTACCAACAGAAGCTGAATGGGAATATGCGGCTCGGGCAGGCTCAACGACTCGATTCGGTTTTGGAGAGGACCCAGATTTCGGCCTTCTGCAACAGCATGCATGGTTTTACTCGCGTGCCGAAGGTCGAAGCCATGCGATCGGATTGAAGAAACCCAATGCATGGGGATTGTTTGACATGCATGGCAATGTCTGGGAATGGTGTAGCGATTGGTATGCACCATACACGGACGATCAACCAATCACTGATCCGAAGGGACCAAACACGGGAACGGATCGCATCATTCGCGGTGGCAGTTGGTTCAATGAACCCGAAGCCCTGCGCAGTGCTAACCGTCACCGACATCCACCCGATTCACGGCAAACGAATCTCGGATTGCGAGTGGTTTGGGAACCTTGATCTATCACAACCGGACAACTTTGAACCTCACGATTGGAATTCGACGTCAAGATCCATGAGAACAACAATGAAAATAGTTCATCTTGCCTCGGCTGTATTTTTGCAAACGCTCCTCCTGTCGTTGGCCTACTCGGAGGAAACAGTCGACAAGTCTCAACGCAAATCTTCACGCGAGCCACGGATTGGAGCCCCTGGCTGGGTCTTTGACGAAAGCAGATACGACCCCCGCTTTCCGGAAATGCGAGAGTGGGCCAAAGCAGGTGTGGAAGGTGGCATTCCACAGCGTGAGTCGCTCACCATAAAATTCAATTTGAATGAAGGGGACGATCTCCAGTCAGCGATCGATGAGGTTGCAGGACAAGGTGGCGGTGTCATTTTGCTCGGCCCGGGCGATCACTGGATCGTACGGACGATCCAACTCAAGTCTGGAGTGGTCCTGAGAGGGGCCAGCAAGGACGAATCGATCATCAAGATTCGCATGAAGGCTCCGTTCTTTAAGATCTCTGGTGGAAAATCGGTCACGGCCATCGAGGTGAATCGTCAAGAGAGAGTCGGATTTGAGGATCTAACGATCCGCTACGCAGCAGTCGATTTTGAACCGATGGACAAAGAAGATTTTCATGCTCCCTGGGACTACAGTTCCTTTCATGCCGATGAAGTTCGCGATGATCAACTCTTCATTCATTCACTGATATTTTCCGAATCTCGTAACTGCTGGGTCGACAACTGCAATCTTCTTTGGGCGGGCGCACATCCGCTGGGACTGGCAAATTGTCAGCACATGACCATGCGAGACAATTTCGTCGATCGCGCCTACATCAAGAAGGGAGGGATGCACGGAGGCTATTACGGCGTTTGGGGAACAAGCTACAGCCTGTTCTACAACGAAAAGGTACGGCGCATACGGCATTTCGCACTCATGTCGCCAGGTTGCAAATACAACGTCGTCTATCAGTGTGATATGCAAGTCGATGTCAACTATCATGATGCCGACGATGGACAGAATCTGGTTGAGAAGTCGCGCGTTGCGACGCCAGTTTGGCACAGCTGGGATGCGATAGGGGTCGGCGCACAGGGTAAACATCGCTCTCCCGGACCGAGAAATTTTCTTTTTGACAATATCGTTATGTCGAAAGGCATTGATGGCTATCATCGTCGAGGACCACTGAGCGAAACCGGCAAGATCTACCAAGTGATGACAGAGTTTGGACAGCCCACCGTCTCCGTCATGGAAAACGAGTTGCCTCCAAAAGCCAACACACTGTACGCCGTAAAGCGGGAGTCGCCGTGATCCCCAAGAAAGCCGAGAGCAAGGCGGTCCGTGAAAAGGATGCATTGCAACTAGGGACCAGGCTTCTTCGTGACTGGCATGGCCATCCTCTCGCCAGAGCCGCTCGTGAAATCTGAGCTCAAACGGCTAAACGACCAAATGAAGAGTCTCGACGACTCGATTCGCAACCTTGAGGCTGCAACCACACGCACAAGCACCGTCGACCTAGCTGAGATCACCCAAGCCTTACACCGACTCGATCCGATCTGGGAGGTTTTGTACCCCGAGGAGCAGTCGCGAATCCTCGAACTGCTGATCGAGACCGTCAGGGTGTCAGAGAACAACGTGGACATTCGTTTCCGAACCAACGGAATCGAAAAAATTGTTGAGGAACTTACTTCACAGGGAGAGCGATCCAATGGCTAAATCGAAACCAAACAAAAACTCAGAGACCGCCAAGAAGCGCGAAGCTGGTTCAAGGCTTGTCGTAACCGGAAAGCCAACCGTACGAAGGGAGGGAGAGACCGTCATCGTATCGGTCCCGATTAAAGTCTACCGGCTCAATGGTCGGCAGATGATCTTGGCCGAAGGAAGTAAGACCGAAGAGGCTAAGGCACCGAAAACGCTGAACGTACCGCTGATTACCAGCATCGCAAAAGCCTGGCTTTGGCAGGACCAACTGGAGTCAGGTAAGTACAAGGGTCTCGAAGACATTGCTCAAGCCAATCAAGTCGACCGAAGCTACGTCGGCAGAATCCTTCAATTGACCTCGCTAGCCCCCGATATCGTTGAATCGATTCTTGAAGGTGGAGAGTACTCCGAACTTAGTCTGCGTGATTTTCGAAAAGGCATCCCTGTCTTGTGGGAAGAGCAGCGGCGCGTGTTCGGGCCAAAGGGAAACTCAGAAAACGCAGAGGTTCATTCCAGGGATGCGAACTAAGACAGAATACATAAAGCTTTACCACACACTCGCTACCGCTGTTCTCCTCTTCTTTGTGATTTAGTCATCTTTCGAAACGGTCCCAAGATTGCTCTCTCCGAGCGGGGATCGCGGGACCCGAACCTCACCAAAACATTAAGCTACTACCGTTGTGCCAAAACAGACCCAGGCGATTGTTCAGTTTGCCTGGATCGTCATCACAGGAAGGTTCTCACGCGACCCGGTGTCGGCAAGCGCCAGCATGATTTGCAGGTAGTTAAGTGTGCGTTTCGAATGGAAGTCACCTTTTTCGATCCAAAACCAATGTCCCTCGTAAGACACCGATACGAATGCGCCCGGTGGCTTCACGCAACCGCTCAAAACCTGGAACGGTTGAATTTCGCCGCTCGGAGGTTCTTCAAGCGGTGATGCGATTCCTGTTGCCAAGTGCTCTGGAGGCACCTCTACGTGACTGGCGAGCTCTAACAGAATCCGATAGGCCGAACGCGAAATCATGGCGATTTCAGTCTTATTGGAAGCAGCCGTACCGAACACAACTCGAAATTCCTGTTTATCGGGATCAAGGCCGAGGAGGCTTCGTACCTCGGCCAATCGAGAGACAAGTTCGTCCGAACCCCCTTTGTCTTGAATGAACATCACAACTGAGTCGGACTGGCCCTGCTCGTGTTGGATTCGAATTCCGATATGAGAGTTCGTTTGGGCCAGTCGGAGCGTCTCTACAAGCCTGGAGAATTCAGGGTCAGCTTCCCGAACCTCGCCCCCCAGGACGGTGCGGTTGCGAATTCCGTTGATCGAATCGACGGCCAAGTCGAAGATGACATCCGCAGGGTATCCGGATTGGAGCAGCATCAGAATCGATCCTGGATTGATCGGATTCGTCAGGTTTCGGACGAATTGCGCGCCGGTCTGAGGTGTGTAGGATATGGTAGGCCGATCCTGATAGATGTTCTGATGGTTGAGTGTAACACCCAACTGCTGCCCAAAGCTACTGAGATTACTTACCGCAGGGAAGATGCCGCCACTCATCCCCGTTTGTTTTTGGTAAGTATAGCCGCTGGTGATCTGGGGCACGTCGACAAAGAACGGTGGATCTGCATATCGCAGTTTGACAATGTTCAGCAGTGTCTGTTCTTTCCACGACTCTGCGATGGCCTGATTGTAGGGCAGGCGATCCTCAACAATGGAAGGCTTCGGGACATGCCTGCAGCCGACCTGTACCAGTGTGAGAGAGAGCAAAAGAACTAGCAAGATGGTGTAGTACCACCGAAGCAGGTTGTCCGTGGTTCTCAAGCGTTGCAGAGAGTGTCTTGAAACAAGAAAATTCGTTAAGCGGTTCGATGCTTGGGCAGGGGAAATGATTCCTGTTTTCAATCGGACTGCTGGAAGGGGCTGCATTTCTTATAATCCGGATGGGCGAGGCAGCGGTTGTCGAATTCAGGATCCGGAAAAGTTAATATCAAAACCGATATTTGAGCCTCGGGCTAACTCGAACGTTGAACGCTTTTAGAAAAAGCGGACCTGTTCAGGCAAGCCCCAAGCAAGGGGAGTGTGCGTGTTAAGAGCTCTGGTGTCACCTCAAGCTATCGAAAGATTTGGGGTGCTTCTTGACGGTTTTAGCGATTGAAAGACTGTTTTTATCGAATCTCCCTATTTGGCGTTCGGCGACCTTGGTTGGAATTGCCTTGGCGTGGATTGGCGGTTAACCGGTGAAATGTCCATCGAACCGTGATTTCAAGGGTAGTTTTCCAAACTCCAACACCATAGGATCACTTTAGTGGTTGCGTTGACTACTGTCGGATAGAGAAGAGGGGTTCTCGCATTGAATGCCATGCATCGATAGCCAACCCCCAAAAGAACTCATCATGAATGGTCGAACTATGTCACGTATCCTATGCGCGTTTTTCTTTGTCGTGGCCAGTCCTTCGTTTGCATTCTCGCAACAAGTCGATAGGCAAATTCTTCCCGTTGCCAATCCGGTGCTCGTACCGATCACCGAGGTTGATGCGAGAAAGGCGACAGCGCCTCGGCGTTTTGAAGTCCAGGCACCGCAGGGAGCTCCGAATGTTGTGATTGTCTTGATTGACGACATGGGGTTTGGTCAACCAAGCGCCTTCGGTGGTCCGGTCCACATGCCAACCTGCGAAAGGCTCGCCCAGAATGGTTTGAAATTTAACCGTTTTCACACAACGGCGGTCTGCTCGCCGACTCGTATGGCGCTGCTTACCGGGCGGAACCATCACTCGTGCAACATGGGTTCGATCACCGAAACAGCCACTGCATTTCCGGGACAAACTGGGGTTCGGCCACAGAACATCGCCCCCCTTGCCGAAATGCTCCGCCTGAACGGTTACAGTACCGCGCACTTTGGCAAGAACCACGAGACGCCCCCTTGGGAAATTAGCCCATCCGGCCCGTTTGACCGTTGGCCGACGCATAGTGGCATGGATAAATTCTACGGTTTCATGGGCGGGGAAACGAATCAGTATTATCCAGGTATTTATGACGGTGTTGCCAGGGTAGAGGTTCCGCGAGACCCGAATTACCACTTTACCACCGACATGACAAGCCAGGCCATTGCCTGGGCGCAGTACCAGAAGTCACTTACGCCGACCAAGCCATTCTTCATCTATTACGCCCCGGGAGCCACGCACGCACCGCACCAAGCACCGAAGGAGTACATCGACAGATACAAGGGCAAGTTCGATCACGGTTGGGACAAACAACGGGAGATTACCCTCGCGAACCAGAAAAAGCTTGGTGTAGTTCCGCAGAGCACGAAACTGGCTCCCAAGCCGGAGGCGATTAAGGACTGGGACGACCTTTCTCAAGACGAGAAGAGACTGTTCGCTCACCAGATGGAGGTGTTCGCGGGATTCGGGGAGCATACCGATCACGAAGTCGGACGTTTGGTCAGCGCCATCGAAGAAATGGGTCAGTTGGATAATACTCTCTTCCTCTACATCCTAGGAGATAACGGCGCGAGCGCCGAAGGTGGGATGGTCGGACTGTTTAACGAGATGAACTACTTCAACGGCGTCGAGGAGAAACTCGATGACATTCTTAAGAAAATCGATCAGTTAGGTGGGCGAAACGCCTACAACCACTACGCTGCAGGCTGGGCGGTTGCCGGTAACTCTCCGTTCACCTGGACGAAACAGATCGCTTCCAGTTTTGGCGGCACCCGCAATGGCTTGGTCGTTCACTGGCCCAAGGGAATCAAGGCGAGGAATGAGATTCGCAGCCAATTTCACCATGTCATCGATGTGGCACCAACGGTATTGCAGGCCTGTGGGTTGCCCGAGCCGAAAGTTGTCAACGGCTTTACTCAACGTCCGATCGAAGGCGTCAGCATGATGTACACCTTCGATGATGCCGAGGCGAAGGATCGCCATACAACACAGTACTTTGAAATTTTCTGCAACCGGGCGATTTACCATGAAGGCTGGGTGGCCGGTACGGTCCATAAAGCCCCTTGGGAATCCAGGCCCCGGGTCAATTCCTTCGACCTGGATCGCTGGGAACTTTACCATGTGGCCGAGGACTTCAGCCAATCCAACGATCTTGGGCAAAAGAACCCGGAGAAACTCGCTGAACTCAAGGCCCTGTTCCTCAAGGAGGCGGAGAAGTTCCAGGTCTTGCCACTCGACGACCGGGTTATTGAGCGACTCGACGCAAAGTTGGTTGGTCGACCCGATGTGATGCAGGGCCGCACGTCGATGACTCTTCACGAGGGTATGGCCGGGATGATGGACAACGTTTTCATCAACGTGAAAAACAAGTCACATACGAT
>Ga0315904_10004659_pt1 | contig 19421 bp, 7 predicted proteins | sample LakEriMetagenome_6_FD_203529 | JGI IMG/M metagenome (GOLD analysis project Ga0315904, IMG submission 203529) | Freshwater fungal communities from buoy surface, Lake Erie, Ohio, United States - Buoy 12 MA120 | ecosystem: Environmental > Aquatic > Freshwater > Lake | place: USA: Lake Erie, Ohio...
CTGGCGGCTGATATCGCATAGTCGAGTTGCATCTCCAGCGACGATTCCTGTTTCGCGGAACTGCGGCGGAGGTAGCAGCGGGCTTGGCCGAAGAGCCGAACTGGCATCAGAAAATCTCCTTGGCTTCGCCAGCATCACGATGCCGGCAGAGGAATGTGGCGAACGCATCGACTGCAGCATCGATATCGAGCGAGTTGTCCCAGCGGATCGCAACGTCGGCGTCGAGGTGGCCGCGGGCGTCTGGCGCGCATCTCTCGGTCCAGATCCGCAGCACGTCCGCCATGGCGTCGGTGCCAGCGCGGCCGGCGGCTACTGCTAGAGGGTCGTCCTTAAGCCGCTCCATCGCCTGGCTGATCATGTCGTCGATGGACAGACCCTCCGGGTCGAACCAGTCGATCAGGCCTGCAGCGTGCCACTCCCGTAGTTGGAGCAGGGCTGCCAGCTCGAGCAGGAACTCGCGGGGCAGGCCCGCGAGCGATATCTCGGTTGGCCCGAACGCGCCAACGCTGCGGAAGAATGCGGCAACGAGGTTGGCCGCATGATCCATCTGCCGCAGGACGGCTGCGATGAATGCCACGACTTCCGGGTCACGGGCAGGCGGGGAAGTGGCTGGTTGTTCGCGGGCGGGAGTGGTGCGGGGGCGGCGTTTCATGTCTCCTCCTTTGAGACAGCGGGCGGTCCGTCGAATCGTTCAACAAGCCCCCATTTTCGCCGTCTCGCCCTCAGAAAGCAAGCAATTCCGCGAGGTTGGATTCGAGGGGGTTGACGCAGTGACGCGTGGTTTCATTTCCGGGAGGCCCTCACGGCTTGTCGTCGTCGCCTGCTGACGGGTTCTTTGATCGCTCGGCGGCGATCTGACGAGCGATAAGTTCCGCGAGCAGTTCACGGAAACGCTGCACTGTTGCCGGGAAAGCCGGTCCGTAGGGTGGATCCGCGTCGATTCGATGCTTTGTGTTTGGGCCAATGTCATCAGGGTGTTCGGGATGGCTTGGGTGTTGATTCATGGGGTCTTAGAGAGAAAGAGGAAAAACCGGCGGCGTGCCCGGGAGCAACGTGAGCCCCAGTCGGCACGCCGCCGGTCGTGTTGGCCGGAGTGGCCGCTACGCCACCCTGCGACGGAGACGCCTGCCACTCAGCCGCCGCGCACGGCGGCAAAGCCGAGAGTCATCGCCGGCGTCCCAGTCGATGCCGTAGGCCGCGAAGTCGAGGGCATCGTCGCCGGCACCGACTTCTCGTTGGTAACGCGAACCAGCCGGCGTCGGCTCGTAGCCGGCGGAACGACTATCGATGTGAAAACCACGGCTACGCACGAGGGCGATCGTCTCGCCTAGTGCAGCCGCGATATCGGCGAGAAGACATTCGTCATCATGGACTGACATCTGCGCATTCCTTCCCCGTTCGGGGATCAAGGGAAACACCGGCGACGAGCGTCGCCACCGGCGAGAAAACCATGCCCGGCACGGCAACGTGCCTGCCGGGCAGATAGAGGCTTGGCCGCTACGACGCGGCTCGGCCATACGTCGGCTGGTCCGGCATCACCGGGCCAGCACGTGGAAGCTCGAGAGCAACTCGGCGATCAGCTTGGGGGCAACGCCCGGAATCATCGCTCGCACGATTGGCGGTAGCTTGTCGTACACGACGAATCGCTCCCGAAGGGCGGGCGGTTCATGGTGCGAGTCGCCGTACCGAATTGCGTATTCATCGGCACTCCAGGTCGTGCAGCCGAGGCCGCCGGGCATCGTGAGCGCCGCTGCGTAGACGATCTGCGTGTCATCGAACGCGGGCGACCAGCCCGCCGTCCGGGAATAGATTCGGGGACCTTCGAGTTCGAGGTTGTCGATCCCCATTTCGGCGAGCCCGTTCAACTGTTCGTTGATGAGCGGGATCGCCGCGTCGGCCAGCGACAGGCTGGTCCGAATCAGGTCTGTGAGATGGGCGAGCTCCGCCGCTCGCCCCGAAAGGCTGTCTTGCATGGGCACATTCCTTGGTGAGGCAGAGCGGCCAATACCAGTAGGCCGCTCAAGGAATATGCCGTGCTTTCGTCGATTATTTAGTCAGCGAAGGCTAGGTGGCCGACCGAATCATTGCCTCTTCTTCGGCCTCTTCGTCTCGCGTTACGTGTACGGCGAAGTGCTTGAGCGCTTCGGCCAGTCGGGAGTACAGCAAGAGCTTTCGCTTCTTGCTGACGCGCTGGCTGAATTCATGGCGGAGGTGGTCGTTCACGTAGCTGTGGCCATCCAGCTGCACGCCAAAGTCTGAGTCTCGTGAAACGATAACGAGTTCTGCGTTCTCCCGGACCGCGCAGTCCAGCATCCACTCCCAGTGGAACGCATCGCCAAAGGAATTGTCGCCGTTTTTGCGAGGAGGACAGCCATGGAAGAATCGTCGCATCGCTTTCCTGCGAATCGTGTACTTGCACTCGTTGTCCCGAGTCAGGACCAAAGGCGACCGCTGGTGGAAAAGTCGCTGGCAAGCTTTGTAGACAGGGTCGTAAGTGCCTGGATTCTTGAATGCTCGCTGCAGTCGGCGGCGCAGCACATCAAGGCGACTGGATGCATCGCGTATGTTTCGCTCCAGCGCCGCCAGGGCCTTGGCGTCCGAGAAGATGCCAGGGCGCTCGATTGCTGGAGGAGACTTGAGCAAGCCGAGCGCCATCTTGATCGCAGCTTGGCGATTCGTCTTGTATTCCATTTCAAGCTGGTAGCTCGCTATGAGCCGACTGCCAATGGACTCCACGTGCTCCAGCAAGCGCAACCCGGGCCCAGCGGATGCCCGGTAAAAATCCAGCCAAATATTGGTGTCGATGAAAAGCAGCTTTTTGATTGCCATCGGCCTAGCCCTTCAGCACCTCTACCAACTCGCCGACTATACGGAGATCGCCGTCATTTAGGTTCTCCAGCACGAGTGGTTTGAAACTCGGGTCGGTGGAGTCGGGCTTGAGGGTGACACGCGAGTGACGCCATCCGCGGTCTGCGTCCGCCGCCTTCTCGGACTCGTAGAGTTTGACGGTGTAGCGACCCACAAGATCGGCGTCGTTGATGTCGGGATGCGCGGCGATCACGACGGAGCCATTTCGCGAACCCGTGGGATTTGCCCGCCAGACGCACCAAGCGCCGTTGGGAATGCGGCGGTTCATGGACTCGCCTAGGACTTGCGCAACAAAGAGGCCTTCGGCGGGTTTTGTGTCGCCATTGATCGCGACCCAAGCGATTTCGCCGTCACCGAACCCTTCGGAGCCGTAGTCGACTCCCGCGTGTGAGTCGCTGAACATGCCTGCCGCGGTTTTCAGCGGCAGTAGCGGGAGGCACGTGCGGTAACGGTCCTTCAGTTTGGGCTGGACGACGCGGAAGGGCCGGGCTTCGTCGTGGGCCGCTGGCCGAGGGGCGGCCGAGGGCTGGTCGGCGGCGGCAGCGGCGAGGTCGAACCAGGCCGTGTCTTCCTTCAGCGACCGCTGCTTCTCCTTGCCGACGAGGTACTTGGCGATGCGGGCGATGGCTGACACGACTGCCGACCGATCGTCCAGCTCGAACGACCGCACGACGACGACCTCGTAGTTCATCGCGTTCAGCTTCGCCCGGATCGCGTCATCCTTCGCTTTCTGCTCCGGGTTGCCGTGGATGTGGCCGGCCATGCCGTCCACGTACACGCAGAGGCCGGGCTCGTCGTCGTCCGCCCCGTCGTAGAAGAAGTCAGGGATCGTTCCGCCGTAGCCTGCGCCGAGGTCGAGCGGATGCTGGCATTTGGGGTCGGGTAATCCGGCGGCAGCGAGTAGTCGCTTGAACCTCGCCTCGATGTGGGTCTGCGACTGGCCGGTCGTTGTGGCGGTCGCCGGCAGTTTCTCGGGGATCGGGTGCGACACGACCAACGGGCCGGTCGCGGCAGAGAGAACAGCCAAGGCCTTATGGCGATCGAGGAACTCGTGGTAGAAGCGATTGCGATACGTCTGCAGGCAATCGATGCACGACCGCTCGCAAGCACTTGGGCAGTCCTTGAGCAGCTCGAGCGCAGCGTCGCGAACCTCGGCCCAGCGCTCGGCCAGATGCTCAAGAAGCCCTGATCCACCCGGCATCGGGTCGTAGAGCAGAATGTCGCAGCGGTCCTCGCCGGCTTTTCCGAGGGCGAGTAGTTGCAGATCCTCGATCTCCATGTCCAGCACGCGGGCAGCGCCCATGCGGAGCGCTTCCATCACGCTGAAGCCCACGCAGCGATCTTCGACGTCGTGTAGGCCCAGGACGTCCACCTCCACCGTCGCATAGAAGCCTGTTGGCTGGACGACGTGTCGGCATTTTTCCTGATGGCTCTTCTCGAACTCCTCGCGGGCCGCACGGCTACTGAAAGGTGACAGCGATTGGCCGCAGGCCAGGCACAGCGGGAATCCCAGCCGCTGCTGTTCGACTTCCTTGCGCGGTCCGACGTTCACCAGCCGAAGCTCGACGCCGCGGCGAAAGCGAACATCGAGGTCGCCCCATGTCCACGCCTGGCCGCCCCGGTGGAAGCCGCGTTCCTGCCCGTAGGTGGCTACTGCCATCTGGAACCGGAACTCTTCCTCGTCGGAAATCTGCGACGCCGACGGCATACTCACGTCACAGACGGGGACGGCACGCAGTTCCAAGGCGCCGAGCGGCTGCTGGGCAGCGTCCACGCCGAGGTCCTGCACCACCTGCTGCTCGGCGACGACCCGGAACCGGATCGTGTCCTCTGCCGTCAGGTGAAACCGCCGCGGAACGAAGCGGAAACCGTTGGCGTAGATCGCGTTGCCAGGCACGTATTCCCGGAGCGCCATCGTCGGCGGCCGCGGCAGATCGAAGTCGTCGAGCCCCTGCGTCATTCGAGGCGGCTCAGCGCTGCCGATGATGCTGCCGGACTCGAGGCCATAGCCCGGCAGGAAACCCTCGCGGGCGAGGGCACCGAATGTGTCGGAGTCGTCGGGCCCGCCCTGCGCCTGCGACCGAGATCGAGGCTGCGTGCCCTTCAGCCGGGCGATGATCTTTTTGCAGCGACGCTCGTGGGCATTGTCTTCGGGATCCAGATCGCCCTGCCGCTGCTGCTTGGTGTGCAAGGTAGCCAGTTCGCTCCGTGCCCAATCCAACCGCCGCTTGAACCGACGGAGGACGGCCTGCAGGGCGTCTGACATCCCGTCGATCAGCTTTTCGAGTGTGGCCGAATCGACGGCCGCCTTGTCTTCTGTGGGCCACGACTCGGCGAAGGCCCGCGTCACGGCCGACACGACCGCGGGCCGATCCGCTCGAATAAGGGCTCCGAGAGGCGAAACGTCGAGCACTTGCTCACGCACTTCGCCGCCCGGGGTGAAAAGGTACGACCCGAGCGTCGGCGGGAAGCACCGCATTAGTTCTGCCTCGATGTCGCGTCGCTTGTCGTCTGCCGACTTCCGAGCGATGTCGTGGAGTGACGTCAGCACCGCCGCGTGCACGTGCTTCGCGATCATCACCTCGTTGCGAAGGTTGAACCGCGGCGGCTCGACCTGGCCGCCAAGCAGCCGCAGCGGATCGCGGAAGTACGCCTGATCAAAACCCGCAGCCTGGGCGTACGTGACGTCCACAGCCATGCGATGCCGCCGGCCGGCTCGACCAGCCCGCTGCCAGTAGTTCGCCGCCGTCGGCGGGACGTTTCGCATCAGCACTGCATCGAGAGCGCCAATGTCGACGCCGAGCTCGAGCGTAGGCGTGCAGACGAGCGTGTTGAGTTGCTCGCCTTTTCCTTTGAACTGGTTTTCCATCCGCTCGCGGACGGCGTGCGGCACCTGCGCCGAATGCTCGGCCACACGGAGCATGGCGTAGTTGCCGTCGAGCACCCGCAAGTCGAAGTCGTCGTCGGCCTCCGCCTCCCAGACGAGCCGCCCGGCGCACCGCCATGCCATGCACACGCCCGTCGGCCCTTGGCGAACCGTAGTGCGACGGCACTTCTCGCAGCGGTAGCGGCCAGAGTGGCGATGGAGCGAGATACGCGACGTGTCGATCTGGTGCGTGCCGGCGGAGCCCGGCAGTGGACGGCCCCGGCTTTCGAGCGTGGCCGGCACGAGGATCTTGAGTCGCTTGAGCTCGTCCCAGAGTTCCGTGAGGAAACGCTCCATTTCCGCCTCGGGCACGCCCCACGATGTCACGACGTTCCACACCTGCGTCGGTCGCGTCCCGATCCACTGCGACACCCTCGCTGCTTGATCGTCGCCCGCTCGCGTGAGCTTCGCACCGCGCGGACCACCGCTGAACTTCGGCACGTAGCCGTACTGCACCTCCTTGTCACCAGACTGCCACTTCCTCTCGAAAAGTTTCGTCTGGTCGTGGAGGATGCGAATACGGCGCAGGTGGTCGAGGAGCGCCGCGATGCCCTCGGAGAGAGCCGCGGGCTCCACGCCAAGCAGTGGCGCCCACCGCGTGGCAAACGGGATCTCCGCCGAAAGCCCCTTGTAGTCCACCTTGAGCCGGCCCCACGGTTCGAGGCCGAGCCGTTGCTTCACGCCCGTGGCCGCCTCGCGGAGCACCTGCAAGCGGAGGAAGTAGACCCGCTCCTCGCGATGCTTCACGCCGCTCTCGTCGAAGGGCACGACCTGCCAGACTTCCGGGATGAGGGCGCGGGAGAGGTCCTGATCCTTCTCGAGCATCTCCGACAGGCTGTGGACCACGTCGCCGATCGCGGCACCCGTGGGCGGAATGAACTGTGACATCAACGCCCGCAGGCGGAACCGCCGGGCGTGGTCGCGCATCCACCCAGCCTGAAACGCGGCGTCCTGCCGGTTGTCGGCAAACACCAAGAGCCGCGGCCGCTCGGAGAGGTGCACCATCGACTGGGCGAGCACGTGGACGTCTGACACGCCCACCGCCCGCACGGGCCTTGCAGGCTCACGGTACCGTCCGCCGCCCGGGCGCCGCCCCGGGGCCGCGCAGGCGACACACGAGTGCAGCCGCCCCGGGTAGTCCTCCTTGCAGCGAACGACGTAGACCGGCACCTGGGCGTTTTGGACCACGCACACCGGGCAGCGGGCCGAACGCTCCTGCTGGAGCGATCCACACTTGCTGCAGACGTACATCGGGAACAGCCGGCGATGCTCGATGTCGTGGTCGCCGTCGCCCGCGCCGCCGTCTCCATCGCCTCCGTCCCCGTCGTCATCATCATCCCCGTCGTCGTCTTCGTCGGGCCGGACGACGAGCCGGTCGATCATGAGCGCCCGGGCCCCGCCGCCTTCCTCGGGCAGGTGTTCCCACACCCGCACGTCACCCACGAGGTCGCCACCCGTTGGGCCCGTCCGCGTTCCCGCAAGCAGGGCGAAATCCTTGGCGAAGTTCTCGTAGTAGTGCTGGCCGCAGGTCGTGCACGTGATGATCGGAAACCGGCGGTAGTCCTCGCCCAGTTCCGCCTCGGCATCCTCGCCCGAAAGCCAGAGCCGTGCCGCCGCGTTGGGGTCCGAGAGCGTCACCACGGCGCCGCCTACGCCGCGGACGAACGTGTGGACGACAGGGCGGAGGAGTGGATCGTTGCCGCCGCGGCCCGTGGCCGCCCCGAGGGCCAGCCACGACAGAATCTCCTCCTCGGTCACAACCCGGCCCGCCTTGTCGGCGAGCATCTTGGGCAGGTCTTCCATCGCCCGCGGCTTCGCGAGCGCGTCGGCAAGCTGGTAGACGAGCTCGTTGCCGGCCAACTGATCGGCGAGAGCCTCCTGCCAGCCCTTGGCCGGCAGCTTCTTGCCGCCGAGCTTTTCGAGTTGCTTCGAGATCGCAGCGGAAACAGCCGCGTCGTCGGCATCGACGGCCTCGAGCAAGGCGGTCAGGATCGCGACCGGATCACCAGACGGGGTTGGCGGCACGGTCCTCGTCGAGTGCCAGCGGAGATCGTCGTAGGTCTCGCGAACGAGCGTCACGCGGCTGCCGTCCACGCCGAAGAAGCGGCGGGCGAAGTCCTTGGCGGCCTGGTCGCCACCGTTGGGGTCGGCCATCGTCGCGGACGTGGCGATGTGCCGAACGTCCTTGGCCGCCTTACCGCAGAACGTGCGGAGCCGACGGGTGAGCACGGCCGTCTCGGCGCCTTGAGCCCCGCGGAACGTGTGGGCTTCGTCGAACACGAGAAACTCAAGCGGTGCCCCGGCGAAGATGCCGACATCCTTGCCGCGGGTGAGCAGCAGTTCGAGCTGCTTGACGTTCGTGAGCAGGATGCGGGGCCGGCCTTCCTCCGATCGCATCGTCTTACGGCTGGCGCACTCCTCGGGCGGCAGGAGTGTGGTGGCCTGTCCGGCCTCGCGAATCTGTTTGAGCCGCTCCTGATATGCCGCGTTCGTGGTCCCCGCCGGCATCCGCTCCGCCCGGACCTCGGCCTCCTCCTCGGGCGTCTTGCCGACGTACATCCCGAACGGAATGCCGTAGCCGGCGAGCAGGCCGCGGAGTCGGTCGAGCTGGTCTTCCGCCAGCGCGTTCATCGGATAGATGAGGACGGCGACGACGCCCGGCGGTGCCCCGGCGTCTTTGAGTTCGAGACACCGGCTGATGATGGGATAGAGGAACGACTCGGTCTTGCCGGAGCCCGTGCCCGTGGAGACGAGCGTCGTGTCGCCCTTGTGGATGGCCCGGATCGCCTGCTCCTGATGGGCCCGCACGTGCGGGTAGGGCACGATCGACTGCATCGACGGATGGAAGACGCGGTCGGCGATCAGGTCGGCGACACTGGCCCCCTGCTTGAACGGCCGTGAGAGGCTGATGAACGGTCCCTTCCGCAGCGGCGTCTGCCGCGAGGCCTCCAGCTGCAGGAGGTCGCGCAGCTGCTTGTAGAGGTTGGTGTCGGCGAGGGGATACGTCGTGAGCTGGTAATGGAGAAAGTCGTCCACGACCTTCTCGGTGAACTGGATGGGATTGATCGCCATGGGCTAGTTCTCGAATCCGGGCAGGCTTGCCTGCGTGGTGGGCTTGGTCGCGCGAGTCTTCGCGGGTCTTGCCTTGGGGCTATCAGCAGCGGCGGGCGACGACGCGACGGCTGCTGTTGCCCCGAGGGCCTTCGCATGTCGTTCGCACTCGGCCCAGCTCTCCTCGGGCGTCTGGGCGAGCTGCCAGTCGAGGAACCGCTCGCCCATCCGGCTACGGACGGGCTGCGGCGTCTTGGCCCGCTCGTCATAGTCCAAGGCCACGGTGCGGGTCAGGCCGAGGTCGGCGATGCAGAGCGTCTCAGGGAGCATCCAGCCGTCGCCGTCGTTTTGGCCGCACCACGCCTCGATGCCCGCGTCGTGGGAGCCAGCCGCCGCGATCGCACGCTGCAGGTCGTCGAACGCGGCCAGCGACAGGACCGTGTGTCGGAGTTCGGGATCCTGATCCTTGTCGATTCGCCAGAAGCCTTTGGGGTCGAGCGTGCGACAGAACGCCTTATCGCCCAAAGCGTTTGCTGGATGGTCACAATCCCGCAACAGCCACGCGAAATCATCCCAGGCAAGCCCGTAGAGTGCTGCCACAACAGCATCGGCCATTGCGCGCAGGCGGAGCCGCTCATGCTGTGAAATGGCCCACGTCGGATGAATACCAACGCCATGCTCGCGAACCGCAGCCAATTGCGCCGCGAACGGCAGGCCGGCATAACTGAGTCGCGAGCCTACGCTCGACAACGCGGCCTCTGCGCCGGCGGGTGTTGGAAGCGCTGTCTCCTCCACGATGAAATAGTTGAGAGTGGTGCCGCCGAGCCTCTGCCGGATTCCCCAGTCGAAAGCGGTACTGTTGAGGGCAGCCGTGAGAACAGCCGGAGAGCGGTTCGTCCTCAACAATGGAACTTTGTTGCCCGCAGGGTAGTTCGGGATCACGGCGGAGATCATCGTGCGGCGATTGGTTGCGGAAGTCACGTCCATGAAGCACGTCCGAACCCCACCTGCCATCTCGATGCTGTGGGAAGCGAACACTGACAGCCGCATGAGAAACTGCGGTTCGATCTTCTTGTCGCTCCATGGAATCTCGCGCCAAACAGCACTACGGCCCTTGCCGCTTACCCAACCCTTCTCGCTGTAGTCGAACTGGCCAACCATTCGGCCTTCGTAAACTGGGAGCAGAACGTCGCCGTCGGCGTTCACCCAGCGGCCATACTCGTCGGGCTCGAAGCCTGATGCCTCGGCCTTGTCGCGGCCGATGAAGAGCTTCGAGTCATTGGTCATGTCGAACTCACGGGCATATGAAATGCCCCAGCCAGCTGGCGTGTCGTCGCCGAGCAGCACACTGTTCGCATAGATCTTCGTGAGCACCTCAAGATCCTTCTCCGACCGGATCTCCAGCACGCTCAGGCTCTTCGGGCTGAATGCGAAGACGCGTTCGGCGGGGTAGTCGAGCGTCGCCACGGCCTCGGCCCAGTCCTCGAGATCGTGCCGCATGAACGTCGCTCGGATCGCCGCCGTCACGCCACCCTTTTCCGCTACCGTTACGCAGAACTTGAAGCGGCTGTCGATGTCGAAGACCTTGTTGCGGTTCTCGAACCCGTAGAGCCACCGCCAGCGGCATCCCTGCAGCAAGAGCCGCCGCAGGTCGCCAGTGCCCTTGTCGGTGTAGAGGCCGCTGGGCAGGACAAGGCCGAGTTGACCGCCGCGACGCAGCACCGCGTGGCCCACCTCTACGAACATCTTGTAGGTGTTGAGGTCGGCCGAACCCTGATGCCGAAACGGATGGGCGGGATCGCTCATGCCGCGGTAGCGACCGCGGGCCCGCGACCACTGCTCGTGGAGTTTCACCGCCGCGTCCTTTCGCGAACCCAGCAGCACAGCAGGCTTGCCATCGGCGTCGGTTGCGTCGCCCGATGGCGCGGCCGCCCAGCGGACGAAGTTGCCGCGGTCCTTGAAGTCGCCGAGATAGCCAAGCCAGGCGGTTTCGATCGTCGGGTTGTCTTCGAAGAGTGCCTTCTGGACGGCGAGAGCCTGCTGCTTGCCGTACGCCCGGAACAGCGGATCGTGGTTCGAGAAGAACTCCTTGCTGTTGGGCTTCAGAATCTCCCACGGCGGATTGCCCACTACCGCATCGAAGCCCGCGTCAGGGCCAGTAAAAACGTCGGCAAACTCAAGTTCCCAATGCAGGAACCGGTAGCGGTCGCGGACTTCCTTCACGATGTCGCGGGCCTCCGCCGACAGCGAGAAGAACGTGGCCGGCGTGGGGAGCAGATCGAGCCGATCGAGCGGCCAGAACCAGACGGCGCACCACGCATCAAACGCCTCGCGGACTTTCTCCATGGCGGCGTCGGTGTGGATCCGCTCGCGCCAGATCCGGGCCCGCTCGTCGGGCCGGCCGGCCGGCACAGCCCGCAGTTCTCGATAGAGGCGGCGGACGCGTTCGACGGCGGCCTTCAGTTCCTCGTCGGTGGCGGCAACGCCGTCGATACGAAGCTGGCCCGAGAGGACGTCGGCCTGCTCGCCGATGGCGTCAGCCCGCTTCGCCTTGAGGGCGTCGTGCCAGGTGTTGACCGCGTGCGAGACGCCGTGCGTCCATTTGCCCTTTTTGTCGGGGCTCTCGCGGTCAAACGCCATCAGCGGGTAGTCACGGAACTGATCGAGCCACGTGCCGACGAGGGAGTCGCCGCACCGCAGCTTGTGATCGAGGAACGTGAACGGGAGCCGGCGGTCGAGCGTCTCGACCCAGAGGGCGACCCGGGCGAGTTCCACCGCGAGCGGGTCGATGTCTACGCCGTAGAGGCTGTGCTCGACGACGGCTCGCCGCACGATTGCCTCCAGCCGTTCCTCGAAGCCTTCGGTGGGGAGGGCTCGATCAGCCTCGGGCAAAAGGTCGCACTGCACGGTGGCCCGATTGCCCTGCCGGTCGATGCGGTTGTGGACATGGAGCGACTCGACGACCGACGAGGTGAGCGTGCGAAGGGCGGCGACCAGAAAACTCCCCGAGCCCATGGCCGGGTCGCAGACCTTAAGGGCGAGCAGGTCCTCGGGTGGGCGGACCTTGCCATCCGCGTCGCCGATAAGCGGCTCGAGCGTGCGGCGGACTGTTGGCATCGTGAGCTGCGGCCGCGTGTAGAACGTGCCGGCGCCCTTGCGGGTGCCGCCCCAGCGGACGAGATAGAGCTCGCCGGGCAGTTTGAGGTCGGCGATAAGCTGGTCGGCCGCGGCCGTGAGCGAGGCCTCGAAAGCGGCGAGGGCGTCGGCCTTCTTCGATGACGGCTTCTTCACGAGCTTGCCGACGACCGCGGCCCGCTTCGCCCACTCGACGGCCCGCGAACGCAGCTGCACGCGGGCGTCACCGGCAAGGTCTTCGAGGATGCCCGTTTCGGCTTCTGGTTCGGTCTCGGCGGCGGCTGGCTCGTCGGCCTCGGCCGCTTCTTCGGCTGCGTCTTCGTCCTCCGACTCCTCCTCGGCTTCTTCTTCGCCGCTGGCGGCTGCCTCTTTCTTGACCTTCGCCTTCTCAACGAGCGCGGCGAGCATGGCGTCGTCCATGCCCTCCAGCCGGTCGAGCGGCAGCGCGGGCTGGTCGCCGAGATTCAGAAACACCACCGGATGGTCGCCAGCCTGGTGGAGCTCGTAATCTAGAAGGCCCTCGTAGAGGATGCCGATGTATTCGCTCGTCAGTTCCGTGAAGTCCACCGGGGCGGCGACGGTACGCCAGCCGGCACCCTCGCGGATCCGCTGCGTCGTCCGCGTGAGCAGGATCAGGATGCGGTGGATGATGTCGTCGTCGGGTGGCTCGGCGAGCGATTCCAGCAGAGCCAGAGCCCGCTGCACGCCGTCGCCAGTGGGATCGCCCGCACGAAAGAGGTCACCGCCGTAGGCCGGCACGGCGATCGCCGGATGAGGCGAGCCTTGATGCAGGAGGCGGAAGAGGGCCATGAGCCGCGGGAAGGCCATCGTGCGCGACCGCCGCCGCTCTGCCGAGAGCCGATCGAGCTGGTCGATGAGGCCCCGCAGCCCGTAGGCCTGATGGTAGACGGGGTTGTCGCACGGCAGGAGCTCGCGGGCCTCGGCGAAGAGCACGACCACCAGCCGCATGATGAAGTGGCAGGCGGCGACGTAGAGGTCGGTGCCGTCGTGGTCATCCCACGCTGGGCCGATGAGCGGCTGCCGACTCTTGAGCAGGGCCTCGACCGCACGGCGGACGCGTTCGCCCAGTTCCTTCGAGAGCTTCGCCTGGCCGCGGCGGCTGTCGCGGATCGCCAGGAGCAGCGGCGAGAGCGGGGTGGCGGCACGGCCGAGCGAAAGCGGCGACAGGATTCGCCGCAGCAACAACACCTCGGGCGAGAGCTGATCGGCGTCGAGCCAGCGGTCAGCGTCCCACTCGGCCCAGGCGGTGTTGTCGGTGTCGGCCCAGATCAGCCGCCACTGTCGGCCGTTGGAGAGCAGGGCCAGCGGTAGCCCGCGACGTCGCATGTATTCGAGGGTCTGGGCTGCGGGCCGCCGGCCTTTGCCGACGCCAATGCGATCGACGGCGGCCGTAAAGACGGCGAGCGACTCGCCCGCGGGGCCGGTCCATAGACGCCGCGGCTTGAGCTCGGTGCCGTCCAGAAGTTTTTCAGCGTCTTCGGGGCCGAGGTTCGTTCCCTTCCGCCAGCCGGCCTGCAGCCCACAGATATCGTGCAGCACGAGATCCAAGAGGCCGCTGATGGCCGCGGTGGTCGGCTTGTCGGGGTCGAGGGCGACGAGGGCGGACCGGAGCTTGTCGGCCGTGCCGAATCGCGGTGGAGTGATCTCCGGCAGACCGTCGAGCGCGGCAGGCTCGAGGAGGTTGCCGCCGTGCCGCAGGCTCGTCCACGTGTCATTCAGAGAAACCGTGTCGCGGAGGTTCACGCAGCACCTCCGGGCAGACGAATCTCGACGGAGATGGGATAGACCTGCGCGTCGCCGCGGAGTGTGTAGCGGGCCGGGAGCACGTTCTTGAGCGTTCGCTCCTCTTCGATCTTCAGCCGCTCCTGCACCGTCTCGTAGTGGCTGCGGCGGAGGGCGAGCTCGGCCTCGAGGTCGGCGAGGCGCTTTTGCGTCTCGCGGTCGATCTCGGAGAAGAGCCCGAGTTGCTGCGCCTTCTCTCGCAACTTCGCCGCCTCCTTGGCGAGGCGGGCGAGCTGGTTGTCGCCAATTGCCTTTTCAAGTTCCTTGCGCCGCTTCTCGAACCGTTTTTGCTCGATGTCGCGGACGGACTTGCCGGCGATCTCCATGCGGCTGGCGAGCGAGGCTGTGAGCTGGGCCTTGAGAGCATTCACGTGCTGCTTGAGATCGTCATCCACGTCGTCCCAGATGTCGCGGGCGGCATCGCGGTCGCCGGCCTTGGGCGGCCCGCTCAACTCGCGGGCGGCTTGATGGGGCAGCGGGTCGCCGAGTTTGCCGCCGTGCACCGGGAAGGCGAGCGTGCGTACCCAGTGGTGGCAGGGCTCGCGGAGTTCGTTGACGGCCAGTTCCTCGATCGTGAGCAGCACGAGCGCGTCGGCACCTGCGGGCAGCTTGCCGGACCGCACAGTCCAGCGGGTCGCGGCTGCCGGCCCGCCGGGGAAGCGATACCGGGCGAACGTGGACATCACGCGGTGGTAGAGCATGTCGCCCAGGTGGAGAAGCCGGGCGTCGGGCTCGGGCGTGTAGACCGGGCGACCGTTCGGCGTGCCGTCGTGGGTCTGGACGAAGTGCTCGGGGTCGAAGACGAGCGAGACCATCGGGCCGGTGCGGTCGCCTTGGCGCAGCGTGTCGTCTACAAGCTCCTGCCAGAGGACCGGGATCGGATGGACCAGCCGGTCACGGCCCTGGCCGTCGGCCTGGAGCCGTGGCCTGCCGGCCTCGATCGCCATCGCGGTTTCGAGCGTCTCCCGCAGCGTGGACGGATCGAGGTCGAGCTCGGCCTTCAGTTCCTCGAGCTTGGCCTGGTCTTCGGCGCCGGGCAGCGGGGCTGCGGACGGGAGATCGTCGGCCACATCCGCGTTGGCAGCCTTCGCCGACTGGATTGCGGCGTCGAGCAGCGTGTCCACCTTCTCGGCGTCCTCGTCGAGCTCGAAGTAGGCGAGGATCGCATCAGCAAAAATCTCATCGGTGACGACGCGGTCTTCGCGGGTCTGGCTCCGCTTCCGCAGCACGCGGCCCATGAAGCCGAGGAAGGCATCGTCGTCGCTGTCGAAGTGGTAGATGAAGACGTCCCGCTTCTGGCCGTGCCGGTCGAGACGGCCGTTGCGCTGCTCCATCCGGGACGGGTTCCACGGGATGTCCCAATGGAGCATCGTGCGGGCGGCTCGCTGGAGATTGAGGCCCTCGCCGGCCGCATCGGTGGCGATGAGCACACGGGCCGGGCCGCGGGGGTCGTTGAACGCTTTCTTGACGGCGTCGCGCTCCACGTCGTTCATGCCGCCGAACATCTGTAGCAGCCAGGGGCCGTCGCCGTAGCGGGCTCGGAGACGGGCGGAGAGGTATTCGAGCGTGGCGAGGTATTCGCTGAAGATCACGATCCGCTCGTCGTCGCGCCATGCGTCGCCCTGCCGCAACTGGTCGTCGAGGAGTTTCTCGAGGGCAGTCAGGCGGGCGTCCGACTTCACCTTCGTTGCCCGAGCGGCGACTTCCTTGAGGCGGGCTCCGGGGTCGAGCTCGGCGGGAACGTGGGATACGCCGATGGTTTCGACCGCCTTCGTGACCCGGGCGATTGGCTCGGCCAAGGATGTCTTCCACTTTCGCAGCCACGCGCCGACTGTCTTGTCGGCGTGCCGCTGCCGGCTTTCGCGTTCGAGGTCGTCGTCGGTGTCGCCCGCTGTGGCGTCGCGCACCCGCGTGACCGCGGTGGCGGAGCCTTCGTCGTCAGCGGCGATGCCTTCCATAAGCGACAGCCAGCTCTGGCCGAAGGCCCATGGCCCCGAGATCAGCCGCTTTCGGAGCACCTCGGCTGCGAACGCGGCGGCGGTGCGGTCCTCGTGGCTGCTGTCCTTCGTGGCTTCCTTGAGTGATTTGCGGAAGTCGGCCAGGGCGTCGTGGAGGGCTCGCTCCGGCGGCGTGAAGGCCAGCTGGGGAAGCGCGGAGACGTGCCGCTCGGAAAACCGGGCGGGCTCGTTCATCCCGGTGTAGCAGGAGTTGATTTCGCTCTTGAGCCGGCGGATCACGGTCTCACTGACGCGGCGGCGGTCTTCGTCGTCGAGCTCGATCTTGCGGGTGAACCGCACGGGGTCGAGGGCTTCCAGCAGGCCGGAGAATGACCGCGTGTGGCCATTGTGCGGTGTGGCCGAGAGGAACAGGCGGTGCTCGAACCACGGGGCGATCCGCTGGAGCATCTTCGAGACGTCAGAGTCGGCGCCGAATGCCGCAGGGGCGAGGTTGTGGGCCTCGTCCACGATGAGCAGATCCCACTTGAGGCGGCCGTCTTCGCCGGGCTCGCCGGCACTCCGGAACTGCTCGAGCACGTCGGGCTGCTTGAGGTAGTCGTAGCTCGTGATGATCCGCTCGTGGGTTCGCCACGGATTGGCGTCGAGGCCGAGTTCCCGCTGCAGTTTGAGCGTCTTCGAGCGATCCACAACCTCGAACGGTAGGGCAAACTTCTCCGCCATCTCATCCCGCCACTGGCTGCGGAGTAGGGCCGGGCAGAGCACGAGCACGCGGCGGATACGACGGCGGAGCATGAGCTCGCGGATCACCATGCCGGCTTGGATGGTTTTGCCGAGACCGACAGCGTCGGCGAGCATCAGGGCTACTCGCGGCATCTCGAGGGCCCGGAGGACCGGCACGAGCTGGTAGGCCTCGGGGTGGATGGCGCCGTAGAGCGGAGCGGCAAGCGGCGGGCGGTCCTCGGCGAGGCCCGAGAAGGGGAGCGACGGCGTGAGGGCGGCCCAGCGGGCGGCGCGGACCATCGCGTCGAACTCCCGCGGGTCCATCGGTGGTGTGCCCGCGACCTGCGGCAGCGTGGCGGGCGAGAGCACGTCGGTGCCCGGCTCGACCTCCCACAGGAACGTGTCGCTCTCGACGCCGGTGCCGTCGGTGTATTCCACCTCGACCATGTGGAACCGGCCGGAGTCCTCGGCGTCGAACGCCTGCACGCCGGTGATCATCGCCCGCCTGTTGCGGACGACGGCCATCATTCCTTCGCGTGGGCTGGGGGTGGACATGGGCTACCTGAAGGGGCGCAAGACACGCAGACTACCAGTCGGCCCCACTCCTCGGGAGGGTTATACTACTGCCTCGTTTTTGAGTGCCTCGCTCGTCAGCGGCTGCGTGCGGCCGTCGCCGTTACGACCAGAAATTCGAACGGACATATTTTTGATGCAGGACGACAGCCTGAGCCTCGGTAGTGAAGCCACATTCGCTGGTTCATCCAAGCGTCGCTCGGCAGACGCGAGCCTCGGCGATGAGCGAACGCTCGGTGGTGGCGACGCCGCCGGCATCGACACGGTTTTCGACGACATCGAGGTCGTCGATCTCGCAGCCCGCTACAAGACCGAGGGCACGCTCGGCCGCGGCGGGATGGGCGAGGTGCTGCTCGCCCTCGACACCCGGCTTGATCGGAAGGTGGCGATCAAGCGGATCCTGGGCGAGGCGGCCCGTAGCAAGACGGCCGTGAGTCGGTTTTTGACCGAGGCCAAGGCCATCGCGGCCCTGAACCACCCCAACGTCGTGCAGATCTACGACTACGGCCGCGCCGCCGACGGGCCGTTCCTGATCATGGAATACGTGGACGGCAGCAGCCTCCTCGACCGGTGTCGCGACGGAGCATTGCCGCTGGAGCAGGCCGTCGATCTCGCCTGCCAGCTCTGCGACGGTCTCGCCAAGGCCCACGACCTTGGGATCGTCCACCGCGACATCAAGCCCGCAAACGTTCTGCTCACCAAGGACGGCCTGCCAAAGTTGACGGATTTTGGGCTCGCCAAGGCCGAGGCGACGGATCACCAGATGACGATGACCGGGGCCGTGCTGGGCACGCCCGACTTCATGCCGCCCGAGCAGCGGAAAGACGCGGCCCTCGTCGACCATCGCAGCGACCTCTGGAGCCTGGCGGCCTCGCTCTACCAGATGGTCACCGGCCGCAGTCCGAAGATCATCCGCTTTGACTTGCTTCCCCCCGGCCTGACGAGCGTGCTCGGCAAGGCGCTCGAAGAGTCGAAGGACGACCGTTACCAGTCGGCACGCGAGTTTCGCGACGCCCTCAAGACGAGTCTCGTCGCTTCGGCCCCGGCGGCTACGGAACTCGGCGAAGGGCAGTGTCCCGCATGCGGCGTGAAGAACGACTCCAGCCGGCGATTCTGCCGCGGGTGTGGTGAGGCGCTGGAGGCCCCCTGCCTGTCTTGCTCGAAGCCCATGCCGATGTGGGAACACATCTGCGGCCAGTGCGGCACGAAGCAGGCGCCGCTCCTCGAGGACCGCCGCGGCGAGATGGCGGCCCGGCAGGCAGAGGCCGAAGGGCTGCTCAAGGACTACGACTTCGACCAAGCCGAGCGGATTGCAGCGATGCTCCGCGATGAATCCGATCCTCGCCTGAATCATCTACGCCCCTGGGCAATCACCTTTCTGCCCCAAGTCGAAAAGGCTCGCAAGGAGCAGGTGGAGCGCGCTAATACGCTGGTTCGTGAGGCCCTAAGGCACGAGCAAGCATTCGATTATCAGTCGGGCCTTCACTCGCTTTCGCAGATCCCCGAAATACTGCGGACGAGTGTGGTGGGAGATGACGGAGATAGTCCCGCGCAGGTTCTGGATAGGCTGTCGGGAAAGCAGTCGCAGTGCATCTCGCTCGAAAAGAAGATCAAAGCCGCAATCGCGAGTCGCCAGTTCGGCGGCCTGCTGACAGAGGTTGACGCATTTCTCAAGCTGCGGCCGGATCGGCAGGACTTGTCGAAGTTGAAATCGCAGTTGCTCGAGCGCGACCGAAAGCTCGAGCAACAGCGAGACCAACTTTTTTCAGAAGCGACCAAGCTCTATGGAATGCAAGACTACGGCGGAGCGATCTCCACTCTCAAAAAGGTCGATGCGTCTGTCGCTACACCCGAGGTGGAGTTCCTTCTGCAGCAGGCCGAATCCGCTCATGGCCGCGTTGTGTCGCTGTTCGCGACGATCAAGGCGGCGTTGGCTGAGAAGCGGTACGACGGTCTTCTGGCAACCGTGAGTGACTTGCTGGAGCTCAAGGCGGCCGACGAGGAAGTACGCAAACTCCGGCAGTCACTGCTTGAGCGCGAACAAAAGATCCGCTCAGAGGTAGACAGCGTTGTAAAGCAGGCGAAGACGCTATGGCAAAAATGCCGCTTCGCAGAAGCAACGGCTGCGCTCGAAAAGATTTCTTCACAGCGACGGACGCAAGAAGCGGCGCGTTTGCTGGACTCCTGCGCGGACATGGAACAGTCGAGGCGTGCGGTGTTCGCGGCAATCGCCGAGAGCGATGCTCCGGCTTTTTCTTTTGAGGCGATAGATGCGGCCTCGGGAAAAGAAATTCGCGGCAGTGTCGTCGCTGACAACGAGAGTGACGCCAAAGCGCAGATCGTCGCGATGGGGTACATGATGACGCGACTGAAGCCCCGCAAGGCCG
>Ga0315904_10004663_pt1 | contig 19416 bp, 11 predicted proteins | sample LakEriMetagenome_6_FD_203529 | JGI IMG/M metagenome (GOLD analysis project Ga0315904, IMG submission 203529) | Freshwater fungal communities from buoy surface, Lake Erie, Ohio, United States - Buoy 12 MA120 | ecosystem: Environmental > Aquatic > Freshwater > Lake | place: USA: Lake Erie, Ohio...
GCATCGGTCCCCGGAAACTCTTCGGGCTCCACCGCCACGGCGTGCCGCACCAGCCAAATCTGCAACATGCTGATCCTCAATTCCCCGGGAGAGTGTATCCCTACCCCCAACGCAGTCTCCGGGATGACCGTCAGTCCCGCAGAGAGAGACCCTCAGTCTCAGACTCCACGATGGGGGCAGTGAAGGATGGCAGAAGTGCCCTGACTCTACACCATCTCGGGCCTTCGTGACCCCGGACCGCATCCATTTTCTTGAACCCTCTCCCGCCGTCTCGCTCGTGCAACGGACGCCGCGTTTCAACCAGGAGCCTCGTCTCTGCTGCAACATCCCTGGATGCTGCTGCCCCCGACAAGGTTCCTCATCTCAAGCCCGATGGGCGATTTTCGCTCGCCAGGAAAACAGCAAACCGCGGATCGGCGAGTGCCAATCCGCGGTTTGAGATCAGGAACATCTTACAATCGAAGCCCGTGACGGAACTGCGGTCCGCGGGAATCGACCAGCGGCGGTTGCGCCCGCTCTACTTCTTCGCCAGCTCGGCTTCGATCGCCGCGATCACTTCCTTGGCGTCGGGCTTGGTGCGGGGCGAGAACCGGCCCACCACCTTGCCATCGCGACCCACCAGGAACTTCTCAAAGTTCCAGCTCACCTCTCCCTCGGGACCACCGGCAATCTTCTGGCCGGTCAGGTACTTGTACAGATCGCACTTGGTGTCCCCCTTGACCGACACCTTCGACAGCATGTCGAATTTCACGTTGTAGTTGTCTTTGCAGAACTTGGCGATTTCCAGGTCGCTGCCCGGTTCCTGCTTGCCGAAGTCATTGGCGGGCACGCCGACGATGGCCAGACCTTTCTCGGCATACTTCTCATGCAGCGTTTCCAGTTCTTTGTACTGCGGGGTCAGACCGCACTGGCTGGCGACGTTGACGAACAACACCACCTTCCCCTGGTAGGCGGCCAGATCGACCTCCTTGCCATCGAGCTTCTTCATCTTGAACTTGAAGACGTCGGCCACTTTCGCCCCCTTGTCGTCGGCTCCCACCGTTCCCACCACCACCGCCAGGGCCAGGCCCAGCGCCACGCTGACAATTCGCTGCATCGAAGTTTCCCTCGGCTTGAAGTGATTCGATTGCTTTCCGGAAGCCCCGTGCTTCCGGAAAGCATCAACCTTTCTTGATAATAGGAACCCGGGTTGCCGTTTCCCAGTGGACTGCGCGGGCCGGGGTTGGGACAGCGGTGACTTCGTGCCGCAGATTCAGCCCCCCACGGGTCACTCAGGGGGAAGCACTTCTGCAGAATCCGCACGTTCCGGGGGAGGGACGGCATCGGAGTCGGCCGACGCAGGGGACGGCTCGCCATCGGCCGCCGTGAGTTCAATCCAGTCCAGCTCGGCCGATTGCTCTCCCTTGCCGAACCGCAGCGTATTGACCCCCGATTGCAGTTCCACCTGCAATTCCAGCGTCTGCCAGACATCCCAACCGGTAAAGGGATACCGCAGTCCCTGCGCGGGCTGCTCATTGATCGTCAGTTGGTGGGTGGCTTCCTTCCGCCCGGAAGTGCCATTGGCGAACTGCACCCGCAGGGTCCAGAGTCCCGGCTCCGCCACGCGGACCTGGAATTCGAGCGTGCTGTCCGCGGAATCGATGAACCCGACCTTCCGCCCGTCCGAGGCTTTCGCCTGGGCCACGCTGCGGGTCTTGCCCACCATCGTGCCCTCCTCGGCTTCCTTATGCCACGGGCCCGAGTCCCGATCGAGGGGGGGTTCCGGCAGATCGAGATGGTTCCGAAAGAACGAGACCACCCGTTTCATCGCCACGGGGCTTTCCCGGGGGTCATGACCAATGCCGGGCATTTCGATATATTGGATCGGGGCTCCCAATTGCTCCAGACGCCCCACGAATCGCCGGCTCTGGCGGACCGAGACCATCCGGTCCTGGTCTCCATGCATCACCAGCAGCGGGGGCATTTTTTCGGGAAGGTAGGCCATGGGACTGCCCGACTGCAGCAGTTTCTGCCGCGCGGAACTGGAGAAGGAATCCCGCAGTTTCAGGTTGTCGGCCGCCGGTCCCAGGTAGAGCCGCCACATCATTTCGATCGAGGCCTTGCGGTTTTCTTCGGCGGCATCTTCGGCAAATCGCAAGAGGTCGACCGGCCCCGACCAGTCACAGGCCGCCTGCACCCCACTGCGCTGGCCCGATCCGACGGTCATCGCCAGCATCGTGGCGAGATGGCCCCCTGCCGAGTGTCCCCACACCCCCACGCGTTCGGGATCAATCCGGTGCTTCTTCGCCGTCGAGCGCAACCACGCCAGGGCGTTCTGGCAATCCTCGAGCTGTGCGGGATAGGGGGCCAACGTGGCGGGGCGATAATCGATCGAGGCCACGGCAAACCCTTCAGCCACGAGCGCCTCGGCCGGGTTGTCTTCATCCTTGTCTCCCGTCACCCAGGCCCCCCCGTGAATCCAGATCACCAGGGGAACGGGACCGTTCTGGCGGTCGGGAAGCGACAGATTCAGACGCTGGTATTTGCGGTCGCGACCATACGCCAGGTCTTTCAGAACCGTCGGGCCGCCATCCTTTGCCGCGGGGCGACGACCCTGGGCGAAGACCATTCCGGGCAGCAGCCCCAGACAAATCCACCCGGCCAGCGCGATCGATCGGACCACTCTGGCAGACCACACACCGTGGCCCCCCCGGAGGGCGAACCCCATCGTCCGAAACATGGATTTGTGCATCGCACGACACCGGCTGCAGGGAAACAGACACCAACTCGATGATCAGCGTATCTCGGATGTTCACCCCCGGCGAACGGATTTCCGTCCCCCGGGCAGTCGGGTGACGACATCACCCTCCCGATCTCCGCAGAGCCCAACGAGTGGGCACAATCGCTGGAATTGTCTCTTTCGCCAAATCCCGACAGCGGGGGCGAAGACACCCAGGGTTCCCGCCCCGGGTTCCCGAAGGTTACAAACGCTCCAAACACCGTCTGGCTGGGGACTGAAGTCGGGTGCGCTGCATCGACAGCCGCGCCAGTCCGGTCCAAGTCGCCAGCAATCACAGTCCCATGGTGGCGACAACTGGCGGACTGGCCCGCCCCCGTGCCGCCCCCCAAAAAAACCCGGGATCAGGCCGACTGCCTGATCCCGGGTGGGTTTGACGGGGAGAGGCCTCACACCACGATCTCAAAGCCCTTCCGCTGCTCGCGCCCTTCCCACTGCGCGGCCTCGGCATCGTTGACGATGTGCTCGGTCTCGGGGTTCCACTCGATCTTCCGTCCCAGCCGGATGGCGATGTTCGCCAGGTGGCAGGTGGTCATCGCGCGGTGGTGCGTGTAGACGTCGGAGATGGGCTGCGTCCGGTCCTTGAGGCACTCGAAGAAGTTCCCCATGTGGTTGCCGGGCTTCTTCCCCTTGTAGAGCTTCGCGAAGACCTCTTCGGGGAGCGGGTTGGTCTTGAGGTCTTCCAAGGGCTTGCCGGTGATCTTCCCCCGGTTGACGAACAGCCGCGCATCGCTTCCCTCGATGAGAATCCCGTTGTCGAATTCGGGATGCGTGTCGACGATGTGCAGTTCGGCTCCGTTGGCGAAGACGCACTTGACGTGGAACTTCTCCGCCACGTTGTAGCGGTTGGTCTGCTGGGGAACGCCTCCCTTCATCTCACACGGGTGGGTGGCCGTTCCCTCGATCGAGACCGGGCCGGTGTTGTCGAGCCCCATCGCCCACTGGGCGATGTCGACGTGGTGGGCGCCCCAGTCTGTCATCTTGCCGCCGGAGTATTCGTACCACCAGCGGAACTCGTAATGGCACCGGGTCTGGGCATAGCCCCGCTCGGGAACCGGACCCGAGACATAGTCGGTCACGGGGGCCTGACCCAGCCAGAGATTCCAGTTGAGTCCCTTGGGGACCTCGGCCTTGGGAAGCTCGCCGCTGGTGGGGGCCGCACCGATCGCGCAGGTCACCTTCTGGATCTTCCCCAGCCGGCCGGCGTGGGCGAGGGCCACCGCCGTGAGGAAGAACTGCGGCACATCCTTGTTCCCCATTTCGCTGCGCTGCTGAGTGCCGACCTGGAAGACCCGCTTCGAGTCTTTCAAGACACTGATGATCTGCTTCCCCTCATTGATCGTGAGAGTCAGCGGCTTTTCGCAGTAAACGTCTTTCCCGGCCTTGAGCGCCTCGATGGCGATCTTGCTGTGCCAGTGGTCGGGGGTGACGATGGTGACCACGTCGATATCCTTGCGGTCGAGAATCGCCCGGTAGTCTTCGTGGGTCGAGACCTCGCGGTTGACGCCGCGTTTCTCCTGGGTCTTCTTCACCTGGTCAGCCGCCCGCCCCACGTTGTTGGCGTCGACGTCGCAGACCGCCGTCACATCACCAAACGCCATGACGTTGGGACCAATCCCGCCGCGCCAGCGGTCTCCCACGCCAATGCAGCCCACCACCGCCCGGTCATTCGCCAGGGGGAAGGCGGCGGAAACATCCGACGGATTGGCCCAGGGGAAGACACTTCCCGCCAGGGCCGCGAGGGAGGCCTGTTGCAGGAATTCGCGGCGGGAGGCCACCGATGACGAGGCACGGTTCACGCGGGACGAAGCAGCCATGGCGGACAAGTCCTGAAGCGGAGTTGGTGGGGAGAAACCCGGTGAGCCCGTCGGGACACATCCTGACCCGGGCCCACCAGCTTCCGCAGTCTACCGCAGCGGGTGACCCGGGTGAAATCCCGGGCCCCCGGCCGTCCCCGCGTGGACCCGGGGGGCGGCGGCAGTCCCCGGGGGGTGACTGACTCGATAGCGTCTTCCACGGCCCTGGCGGGTTCCTCTCGCAAGCCGGCTCGACAATGCCCGCGGCACACGGCCGAGAACCCCGGTCCACCCCGTCTGAAACTTTCTTCACCTGCGGGACATTCGCCAGACAAAATGACATAATCAATCGATCTTCGTTCAGGATCTTCCCGGCGTTCTGCCGGGAGGTGCGAAGGGTGGGGCTCGCTACGGCACCACCGCTGTTCGTCTCGACATCTCGATCTTCCCGATCTCCAACTTCCCGGACGATTGTTTCATGGCCTCTCCCGCGGCGAATTCCCCTGCAGACCGGTTGAGCGACAATGACGTGCAGGCGATCGACCGGCTGCGTGACACCTTCACCCGGCTGAAAGCCGAACTGGGACGCGTCATCGTGGGGCAGCAGCCGGTGATTGAACGGCTTGCCTTCTGCCTCTTCGCCCGGGGCCATGCCCTGCTGATGGGGGTGCCCGGGTTGGCCAAGACCCTGCTGGTCAGCAAGCTGGCCGAAACGATGTCGCTGCGGTTCAACCGCATCCAGTTCACCCCCGACCTGATGCCGATGGACATCACCGGGACCGACATCCTCCAGGAAGGGGGAGGCGGGAAGCGCGAATTCCAGTTCGTGCACGGGCCGGTCTTCGCCAACATCGTGCTGGCCGATGAAATCAACCGCGCCCCGCCAAAGACCCAGGCGGCGATGCTCGAGGCGATGCAGGAGCACCGGGTCACGGTGGTGGGGAAGACCTTTTCCCTCGAGCAGCCGTTCCTGGTTCTGGCGACGCAGAACCCGGTGGAGCAGGAAGGGACCTACCCCCTGCCCGAAGCGCAGCTCGACCGGTTCATGTTCCTGATCGAACTCGACTATCCGTCGGAGACCGAAGAGATCCAGATCGCCCGGACCACCACGGGGGGGGCCTTGCCGCAGTTGGCCCACCTGCTGACGGGCGAGCAGATTCTCGAACACCAGGCGCTGGTCCGCCGGGTGCCTGTCCCCGATCACATCTACAGCTTCGCCGCCAAGCTGGTGCGGAAGACCCGGCCGCAAGACCCCACCGCTCCCGCCTGGCTGAAGCCCCTGGTGGGGTGGGGAGCCGGTCCCCGGGCGGTGCAGTACCTCATCCTCGGGGCGAAGGCCCGGGCGGCGCTGACGGGCAGCTACATGGTCCGGCTGGAAGATGTGCAGGAAGTGGCGGTGCCGGTGTTGACCCACCGCGTCATCACCACGTTCACCGCGCAGTCGGAAGGGGTCGACGCCCGGCAGATCGTGCGGCGGCTGCTGAGTGAAACGGTGGCCGAGGGTTAATACCCGGGCCCGCGCTGGGCCGCGTTCCCTCTCCAGCCGGTTCCCTCCCCCCCGCCTGTCCCCGGTTCGACCTGGCATGCTTCCCGATCAACGTTCCCGCAGTTTTCTCGATCACCGCGTGCTGTCGCGGCTGGCGGCGATTCCGTTTTCGCCCCGGTTCCCGATGCTGGGGACCGTCTCGGGGCGGCACGCCAGCCCCCACCGCGGTTCCAGTGTCGAGTTCGCCGAGTACCGCAAGTACGTTCCCGGCGATGACCTGCGCCGTCTCGACTGGCGGGCGTTTGGCCGCAGCGACCGGTATTACGTCAAGGAATTCGAGGCCGATACGAATCTGCGGGCCTGCTTCGTGGTCGACACCAGCGGCTCGATGGCCTTCGGTTCGACCGGCACCACCAAACTCGACTATGCCCGCAAGATCGCCGGGTCGCTCGGCTACCTCGCCCTGCAGCAGGGAGATGCCGTCGGCCTGTCGTGCGTGGCGAAGGGGATTGTCAAGCACATTCCCCCCAAGCGCAACCCCGCGCACCTGATGGCGGTCTTCGACACGCTGGAACAGACACGGGCGGCGGGAGAATCGCAACTGGCCCCCGTGCTGCACGAGTTGGCCGAGACCACCCGGCAGCGGGCGTTGATGATTCTCATCTCCGATCTGTTCGTCGAGCCCGAGACCCTGCGCAGCTGTTTCCAGCACCTCAGATTCCGCAAGCACGATGTGGCGGTGTTCCACCTGCTGGATCCGCAGGAGCTCAAGTTCGATTTCCGCCGGCCGATGCGGTTCATTGACCTCGAAGGGGGTCCCCCGCTGTTCGCCGACCCCACCGAGATCGCCGCCCGGTACCTCGACGCCGTCCGGCAGTATCTCGAGGCGATGAAGCAGATCGTGCTGGAATCGGGGGTCGACTATCACCAGGTGTCGCTGGAGGAAGACTACGAACAGGTGCTGATGCGCTTCCTGATCCGGCGGACCCGCACGCGGGGTGCCCGATGAACTTTCAACAGGCGGCGATCCTCCTGGCCCTGCCGCTGGCCTCCATCCCGCTCATCATCCACCTCATCAACCAGCGCCGCTTCCAGACGCTGAAGTGGGGGGCGATGATGTTCCTGGTGGCGGCCAACCGGATGTCGCGCGGCTACGCCCGCATCCGCCAGTGGCTGATCATGACCTGCCGGATCCTGGCGCTGCTGGGGCTGATTCTCGCGGTGGCCCGGCCGCTGGCGAGCGGCTGGCTCGGCTGGGCGGCCGGCAGTCAGGCCGATACCACCCTCGTGCTGCTCGATCGCTCTCCCAGCATGCAGCAGACCAGTGCCTCGGGGGGCCTCTCGAAACTCGAGAGCGCCCGGGGGCAACTCGCCAGTACTCTGGCGACGCTGGGGTCGAATCGCTGGCTGCTGATCGACGGCATCAATGCCCAGCCGCGCGAACTGACCGGACCAAAGCAACTCGCCGATGCCGCCCTGGCCGAACCCCTCAGCACCCCCGCCGACCTTCCCACCCTGCTGGAACAGGCCCGCGGCTACATCGAGGCGAACAACACCGGGCGGACGGAGATCTGGATCGCGTCGGACCTGCGGTCCAACGACTGGGATGCCGAAGGGGGCCGCTGGGACGCCCTGCGGCAATCGTTCGCCGCCCTGGGCAAACGGGTGCGGTTCCACCTGCTCTCGTATCCCGAGACCGCCCCGGGCAATCTGGCAGTGCGGGTGACTGATATCCGTCGCCGGGCGGTGGGCGAGACCGCCGAGCTGCTGCTGTCTCTGCGGATCAGCCGCGAAGGGGAGACAGCCCCCACCGACCGGCAGGTGGTCCCGCTGCAGATCGAGCTCGACGGGGCCCGGTCGGAATTGACGGTCGAGCTGGCGGGCCCAACCTTCGATCTGAAGGATCACCGCATTCCGCTCGACAAGTCGCAGGTGCGGGGCTGGGGACGGGTGCTGCTGCCCGCCGACGCCAACCCGGCCGACAATGACGCCCAGTTCGTCTACGATCAGGCCGCCGCCCGCAAGACCGTCGTGGTCACCGAAAATCCCGCGGCCGTCCGTCCCCTCGAACTCGCCGCCCAGATTTCGCCCGAATCGCTGCCGGCTGGCCAGGTCGAATCCCTCAGCCCCGAACAGACCGGTTCTCTGGACCTCGACAACGTCGCCCTGCTGGTCTGGCAGGCCCCGCTTCCCGAAGGAGACACCGCCTCCCGCATCGAGCGGTTTGTCGACCGGGGCGGAGTGGTGTTATGGGTGGCCCCGAACACTCCCTCCGCCACCCGTCTGTTCTCGGCCGGCTGGACCGACTGGTCGACCGACGAACGGACCTGGCCGCTGGAGACCTGGCGGGCCGATGCCGACCTGCTGGCCAACAGCCTCGCCGGTCAATCGCTCCCCGTGGGGCAGTTGGAAGTACGGCGGTACTGCGGTCTGGAAGGAGAGCTCATTCCCCTGGCGTCGTTGAAAGAGGGCGGGCCGCTGTTGGCGCGGGTCGCCACCACCCGGGGGGGCGTCTACTTCCTCGCCACGACCGCCGCCCCGCAAGATTCGAACCTCGCCACCAACGGCGTGGTTCTGTATGTGCTGGTGCAGCGGGCCTTGGGGCTGGGAACCAGCACGCTGGGAGACACCCGCCTGGCCGCCGCGGGTGATCTGGCTTTGGGAGACTCCACCGCCTGGCAACGGCTCGCGGGAGGAGAAGACGCGATCGCCACCCCCTGGGTCTACCATCGCGGCATCTACACGAGTGACGACAAGCTCTTCGCCCTCAACCGCCCCCCCGCGGAGGATCAGGCCACCGTCCTGGCCGACACCCGGATCGATGCGCTGTTCGACGGACTCGAATTCCGCCGGGTCAGCGAGACGGTGGGGAGCCGGGCCGGGCTGGTGCAGGAAATCTGGCGGCTCTTTCTGGGGGCGATGCTGATCGCCCTGGTGGGCGAGGCGGCACTCTGCCTCCCCACGGCGGCCAGGCAGGCGACCATCGATTTGCGGGGAGGAACCAACCCGTCGGCGGCCACGCCCGCCGCCAGCAAGGGGGCCGCGGCATGAACAGCCTCTCCTGGCCCCATCTCGAATGGACCACGGTTTCGCTCATCGGCTCGCTGCTGGTTATCGCCGCGACGGCGGTGCTGGGCTGGCTCGCCTGGCGGGCCAGCGGCTGGCGCCGCTCGATTGGCCTGCTGGAACTGTTCCGCTTCGCCCTGGTCTGCCTGGTGGCGCTGCTGTTCAACCAGCCGGAATGGATCGAGCAGTTTCGCCCGCGCGAAAAACCGACCGTCTACGTTCTGGCCGACCGTTCCCCCAGCATGGAAACCCGCGATGTGCTCCCCGAAGAGGGAGACACCACATCTGGCAACCAGACGCAAACCCGGCAGGCAGCGCTCGCCCCGCTGCTCGATGCCGAGTCTTGGAAGTCGGTCGCCGATCGTCTGGAAGTGATCATCCAGCCGATCGCCGAGCCCCAGGCCGGCCGCGGGACCGATCTCACCACCCCCCTCGCCGCCGTGCTGGAACAGGGGAAGAACGTGCGCGGGGTGGTGCTGGCCTCCGATGGAGACTGGAATGAGGGAAGTCCCCCGGCCCAGGCAGCCGCGAAACTGAGGCTGGCGGGGGTGCCGGTGTTTGGCGTTCCCGTCGGCAACCGTACCCGCCTGCCCGACCTCGAACTGCTGACGCTCGACGTCCCCACGTTTGGAATCGCCGGAAAGAGCGTACGGATTCCCTTCACCATCGACAGCTCGCTGCCGCGCGAGCAGACGCTGACGGTGACGCTGAAGAGCTCCGATGGCGAAGAGGTGACGCGCGAGGTGCGGGTGGCGGCCATGGGGCGCACCACCGAGTCCCTCACCTGGAAGCCGCGGAGCGTGGGAGATTTCAACCTCACCCTCTCGGTCCCCACGCAGCCCGACGAGCTGTTGCCCGAGAACAACAGCCTCACCGCCCCCATCTCGATCCGCGAAGAAAAGCTGCGGGTGCTGGTGGTCGAGTCGGTCCCGCGATGGGAATACCGCTACCTCCGCAACGCCCTGTCGCGCGATCCGGGGGTCGAAGTCTCGTGCCTGCTGTTTCATCCCGGGCTGTCGAAGGTTGGCGGGGGAAACAAAGACTATCTCAAGCAGTTCCCCACCGGGCTCGACGAGCTGTCGAAGTACGACGTGGTCTTCCTGGGGGATGTGGGGGTCGAAGAGGGGCAACTCACCCCCGAGCAGTGCCGGTGGCTGAAGGGCCTGGTCGAACAGCAGGCGAGCGGGCTGGTGTTTCTGCCCGGGTTCTACGGCCGGCAGTTTTCGCTGCTCGAAACCGAGCTGGGGGAACTTTGCCCGGTCATTCTCGATGAGGGGCAGCCCGGGGGCTGGGGCTCGCGCACCGCCAGTCACTTCGAACTGACCGAGCTGGGGCGGCGCAGTCTGCTGACCCGCCTGGCCGACACCGCCGACGAAAACCTCGAGGTCTGGGAGGGGCTTCCCGGCTTTCAGTGGTATGCCCCCGTGCTGCGGGCGAAGCCTGGTTCCGAAGTGCTCAGCGTGCACAAGGATGCCTCGAACGAATACGGCCGGCTCCCGTTGCTGGTGACCCGCACGTTCGGCGCGGGGAAGGTGCTCTTTATGGGGACCGACGGGGCGTGGCGCTGGCGCAAGGGAGTGGAAGACAAATACCACTACCGCTTCTGGGGCCAGGTGGTGCGCTGGATGGCCTACCAGCGGAACATGGCCAAGGGAGAGACCATGCGGCTGTATTACGCTCCCGATCAGCCGCAGTTGCGGCAATCGCTGGCGCTGAATGCCAACGTGATGGATCGGGGAGGCGAACCGCTGACCGCCGGCGAGGTCACCGCCCGCATCACGGCCCCCAGCGGCAAGAGCGACACGGTGCAGCTCACCAGCGAGGGGGACGAATGGGGATTGTTCACCGGCCGCTACACGCCGGTCGAACCCGGCCGGCATGACGTGCGGCTCACCAGCAAGACCACGGGGGGCACTCTCGACGCCACGTTCTTCGTGCAGGGGGAAGCGACCGAGCGAATCGGCAAGCCCGCCCGCCCCGAAGTGCTGGAAGAAGTCGCCCGCATCACCCGCGGGCGGGTCATCTCCCCCCGCAAGTGGCGCGAGGTGGTGCAGTCGCTGGCCGACTTGCCCGAACCCCCGGCCATCGAACGCCGGCTGCAGCTCTGGAGCCACCCCGCCGTAATGGGCACCCTCATCGCCCTGCTGACGTTGTTCTGGGCTCTGCGGAAATACATCGGGCTGTTCTGATCGCGCCGCATCCCGGCCGAGCCCCGCCGGAGCGGGACCGGGTGGGGTTCAAGCGTGTTTCCCCCTTGGCCTGGCTTGCGTTTGGGGCCACCCACAAGAAACCGGGTGAAACGAGTGCTTACCGCCGCTGCAGCGGACGGTTGTCGAAGACCCCCAGCAGGCGCTTGAGGGCGTCGTCGAGCATGGGAATCGGACGGGTTTCGGGGCGGGGGTCCTTCAGCGTCCCCTCGACATGAATTCCCACCCAGCCCTTGGTCAGCTCGTTGGCCAGTTCCCGCACGACCGGAATCGGTACCTGCCGGCGACCCGAAGCCGAATAGAAGTCGAACAGGATCCGCTTGTCCGACATCCGCACGTTGCCCCGTCCAAACAGGCTGGCCGATTCCCCCTGCAGGTTGATCCGGTCGAAGACCACCAGCCCATTGCGCACATTGAAGTCGAACTGGGCGCGGTCGAACGCCGCCGCGTCGGCCCGCTGCAGAGACAACACCCGCAGCACGGCCAGAATCAACGGCAAGTCGTACAGATCGGCCGGTTCAATCCGCATCCGTCCATTCCCCTTGAGCTGGCGGAAGTCGGTCCCCCGCCCGGTGAGGAAGACCACGCCGTTGATCACCCCCGCCAGCCGCCCCTGCCCCGAAAGATACAATTCGTTGAAGCGTTCGAGCAGGCCGTTCCGCAGTCCCACCCGCACGTCGTAGCTCATCTTGTCTCCCAGGCGAATCAGGGCGTCGACCGCCAGCACCCCCTCGATGAACTGGGCGGTCAGCCGGTCCGAATCGGCCACCGACGTGGCGTTCCCCTGTTCGAGCACATTCTTCGAGCCCAGAATCAGCTGCCCATTGTCGATGCGAATCGGCCCCTGCACCTGCTGCAGCTGGTAGCCCAGCACCTTCACCGAGTTCAGCGCCAGTTGACCATTGGCGCGCACCGCCTCGCCATCCCACGTGCCGGTGAACTCGGTCTTGCCGTGCATTTCCTGCAGCTCCACCCCGGCGGTCACGGTGTTCCCCCCATAGACGGTGGTCAGGTTCCAGGCGGCCGTGATGGGGTAGTCTCCTCCCCGCACCCCGCGCAGCTCGAGCATGCCCGACAGCGAGACATCCCCCCGCAGATCGAACGCCTCGACCACCGAGCGCAGCCCCCCGGGCAACGCCCGCCGGAAGGAGGTTCCCGCGTCGAGATCATCGATCATCAGTGGCTCGGCCCGGAAGCGCCATTCGCCATCCTCCCCCAGGGTCGCCACCGCCTCGCACTGCAGCCGGGTCTCGTCGTGCCGGCCGCGCAGTTCCTTCAGCGTGATCTTCCCGGGCTTCACACTGACCCAACAGTGGATGTTGCGCAGCGGATAGGGGAATGACCGCAGGGCGACCGACGCATCGAGCATCTCGGCCTCCAGTTGCACCACGGGCCGCCCCTGACCGGGAACCCAGTCCAGCGTGCCATCGAGATGACAGCTCCCTTCGGGATTCAACTCGTACCACAGACTCCGCATGTCGTCGGGGAGCGCTTCGTAGAGGGCCCGGTCGAGCCGCACGTCTTCGGCCAGAAACTTCAACGCCAGCCGCGAGACCCCGTCTTCATCGGGCGCGAAACTTCCCGCGCCGGTCACCGGGGTCCGGTCGTGCACCCCCTTGCAGTTGGTGAAGGTCCACGACTTGCCCGAACCGCGGATGCGGGCCGACGCCTTCGACAGGCCGTAAGGAAACGCCTTGGGACTGAGCGACCCGTTCTTGAGCAGCACGTCCACGGTGGGAGTCGTCGGCTGTGCCAGTCCCGGCGGACGGTGCAGCGTCACCTTCCCCCCCAGGGTCCCCTGGAGCTGCAGGGCGTCCAGCACCTTTTGCAGCGGAGGCGGGGCCGCCTCACGCAACCGGTTGTCGATTGGCATCCCCTCGACGGTGATCTCGTAATGCGACTCGGCCTCGGGACCGGGGTTGAGGGTCTTGCCCGAAAACTTCACCGGCTGCCGACCCGCCGTGGCGTGCAACTCGGCCCGCACCACCCCCTCCCGCTGGGCAATCTCTCCCTCCACCCCCTCCACCAGGTAGGGAAACTGCACGTGCCGGGCGGTGCAGTCGCGCGGATTGACCGCCCACTCCACCTGCCACGGACCCGTCCCCGCTGTCTCGGCGGCGACATGCACATCGACCCGCCCCGTCGGGCGGCAATCGAGATAGATCTTCCGCGGGGCCGGGGGAAGCAGCGCCACCACCCGGTCATCCAGCGGCAGGTCGGTCAGATGCAGCTCGAGGTGGGCGGGGCGAACCTCCCCCTCATTCTCGATATGGGCCAGAGGAATCGAAACGCCAATCGGGCCGCTGCGCCCGGTCACGTCCCGGAACTCGATCTGCTGGTTGTTGATGGTCGCCCGGCCCTGCAGGTCGGTCAGCGGGAAATCGAGCGGCGGATGAGCAATCGCCCCGTCATGCAGCTGCACCCGCACGCGATACTCGAGGGGATCGTCCGGCCCGGATTTTTTCAGATCGAGATTGAGGTCCCCGAGTGCCGAGATGCCCAACCGCAATGGGAGCCTCGTCTCCTCCTGTCCGGTTTCGCCGCGCGCGCTCCCGGAGATCTCCCCCGCCGACCGCGCCCGGGCCTCAATCGCCTCGAGCGACCGCCGCAGACCGGCCTGAAATTCGGGCGAAAACTCGGTCAACAGGTCGAGCAGGCTGTCGTCGGCCCGCAACCGCGTCAGGTCGCCCGCCACGCCCCAATTGCGGGCGTCGAGGTGCAGGTTCCCTTCCAGGCGCAGATTCTCGGCCACGCTCGATCGCCCCCCCAGCCGGAATTTGTACTGCCGTCGGCCAATGGCCGAGAGCTGCAGCGACGCATTCTCGATCGAGTGCTCGAGCGGCTCCAACCCCTCGTCACGCTCGACGCGCAGCTGCACCTTGATGGGCGAGAGATTCCACTCGGGGAGCACGCCGGGGGTTCGCCGCGGCGGAGGCAGACCGGTCACATTCCAGTCCCCGGAGGCGTGGCGCGTCAGCCAGACGCGCGGCCGGACCACTTCCAGACGGCGGACCAGCGGGTTGCTGTCGGCCAGGCGGCCGCCGTCGATGGTCAAAATGACCTCGTCCGCATCGATGAACCGCTCGCGGGCCTCCCCCACCGTCCAGCGCAGCCCATGGGCGTGGATCCGCCCCTGGAAGTCGAGCCGGGCGCGGGCAATGGAGATGTCGTAATCGGGAAACATCTCCTCCAGCCGTTCCAGCACCGTCTTCCGCAGCAGTTCGTCACTGCGGTTCCACATGAAGTACGACCACGTCCCGGCGGCGGTGGCGCCAATCAACACCAGGAACAGGGCCAACAGCAGGGTGCGACGCATCGAAACCTACCCCCTTCCTGGTGAAACGGAGGTGGTTGACGACGGACGGCCGGTCTCGCGGTTGGCAGGGGTGGCCCCCCAGAGCCAGCGTGTCAGCCCCCCGAATCGGGCGCCCCAGTTTTCCAGACCGAGGTCGAACAGCCCCAGGGCGGCGAGCGTCAGCAGCGGATACTCGGCCGGCAGGCGATACCGCACCGACCCGATGAAAACGGCGTGCACCCCCCCCAGGAACACGATCGGCCCCGCGGCCAACACCCACAGCCGCACATCCCGCCAGCGGCGCACCAAGCCCCAGACGCTCGCCGCAAACACCGGCGCCGACCACAGGGCGAACATCCAGCGGATCGCCCCGTGCCCAAACTGCGCGGCATTCGGAATGGGATTCCAGTAGCGGGCCAACTTCACCAGCGCCAGCTCGACGGCTCGCGACGGATGCTCACGCACGAACTCCCGGGCGGCGGCGCGGTAGTACTCGTCGGCCTCGTATTCCGACAGGCGCTGGTAAATGCCGTCGTCCTCAATGAACTGCATGTCACTCTCCCCGGTCGCCTGGGGATTGAGTCCGTCGTACAGGCTCGGCCCGGCCCACAGCGTGGTCACCACCGGATGCCCGGTCACCCGCGCGTTCCGCATCACCCACGGGGCCAGCGTGGCCCCCAGTCCCGCCAGCATCAGCCCCGCTACCAGCAGTCGGAACCCCACAGAGGCTCCACTCCGCGCTCCCCCGGTCCGCAGCCTCTCGAGCCACGGCAGCCCCACCACCAACAGAGCGGCCACCAGAGGGAGAAACGGCAGCCAGCTCGGACGGATCAACGTCGCGACCCCCGCCGTCACCCCCGCCCCCCAAGCCACGAGCAACGTGCCGGTTGGGGAAGTGGGAGGATCGCCCTCGGGCGCAGCCGGTTGGTCGGCCAGGCGCTCCCACACCACCGCCAGGCACCACAGATGGACCACAATCGCCAGGGCGAACAGCGTTTCACTCAAAATCAAGACACTCAATCCGGCCAGGGGGGGCGAGAGGGCCGCCAGCCAGCCCGCCACCAGACCCGCCCGATCTCCCGCCAGGCGGCGGGCCAACAACGCCGTCATGGCACAAGTCGCGGTCCCCACCAGGGCCAACCCCACCCGGTGCCACAGCACCCGCTCTCCAAACAGCCGCATTCCGGCTGCCAGCCACAGGGGAAACCCCGGCATCCGCAACACCTGGCGGGGAGGATCGTAAATCGCGAATTCCCCCCGCTGCACCAGCGCCTGCGCCAACCCCCAATAGCCTTCGGCATCCCCCGCGATCAGGCAGAGCCGACCGGGCGTGCGGGACACCCAGGACTGCACGGCGAAGGCCGCCGCCAGGCGCACCCCCAGCGCGCAGACCACAAGGGCCGCGAACGCCAGTCGCCAACGTCCTGTCTCGACTCGCACGCCGTAGATCCCGGCAGTTCAGAAATCCCGAAACGGGAGAGGTCCAACCTCCCCCGCCTCAGCCCAGAAAAATGGGGGCGGATCCTACGCCCGACCTCTCCCGGCGGTCAAGATGAACCGGGCAATCTGGGGGGGCGGAACAGTCTGGGGGTCTCTCACAGACACACAGCCGTCGGCGGCTCGGCGTGACCCGAGGCCCGCCGGCGGAGGGTGGTCAGTCGTCGTCGAATTCCAGTTCGGCGGCCGGCTCATCCTCCCGAAAACACCGGCATTTGAGGCATCGTTCCTCATCACTGGGGTTCGTATTGCCACATTCGTCGCAGCGCCACGGACGGGTCAGACGCTCGACATCGGCGTCCGTCAGCTCCAGCACCGCAGTGTCAAATTGCCCCTCACACGTCTCACAGTGCACGAACTCTCCCACCGTTCCCAGCGGAAAAAGCGGAATGAAATACAGCGTGAAATACCGTTTCACCGCCCGGTGTTCACCGTCCCGGTGTTCGCGGCAGTGCGGGCAAAAGAACTCGGTCGATTCGAGTGTCTTTTCTTTGGTGGTCCAACCGTAGATGATCATGGCCAGCATCGTTCCAACCAATTGCGAATGCGGTGGGGCAGAACGCCTCTCTCCGGAACAGGCGAGTCTATCGGATCTCGCCACACGCTGCACCGGCTGAAAACCTCCGCGGTCAGGGTGTCCCCAAGGCTGGGGAATGGAGTCCCGTGACCGTGTCCGCCAGTTGGCTTTGGCCGTTGGTTACAATCGGCCTCATTCGCGAACCCGCCGCCAACCTCCCCTGCACCCCCTCCGCCATGCCCGTCAACCTCCAGCTCCACCGCCTCGGCAGTCCTCAACCCGGCCCCCACGTGCTGATCACCGGCGGGGTGCATGGGGATGAATGGGAGCCGATGGCTGCCATTCGCCGTCTCATCACCCGTCTCGACGGACGCCTGCAGAAGGGACAGGTCACGCTCATTCCCATCGTGAATGAAGGGGCGTTTGCCCGGGGAGCCCGCACCGCCGCAGATGGCCTCGATCTCGCCCGCACCTGCCCGGGCCGGGAAGATGGGTCCCTCACCGAGCAGACCGCCCACGCCCTTTCGGCCCAGATCGCGCAGGCCAACTTCTATATCGATCTGCACACGGGGGGCACCCGGCTGCAGGTGCTGCCTCTGGCGGGTTACGTGCTGCATCCGAATGCCCGCGTGCTCGAACAGCAACGCCGCATGGCCCAGGTCTTCGGTTTGCCCCTCGTCTGGGGGACCGACTGGCGTCTCAATGGCCGGTCCCTCTCGGTTGCCCGCGACCACCATGTGCCCGCCATCTACTGCGAATACCTGGGAGGGGGCCAACTCGCTCCCGAGGGGGTCGACGCCTACGTGCGCGGCTGCGAGAACATTCTCACCGACCTCGGCCTGCTGCCGGGCCCGGCTCCGCAGGTCCCCCCCGGCCAACGGGTGGTCGAAGATGACCGTCCCTCGGCAGGCCACATGCAGATCAATCACCCCACCCCGCAGGGGGGCTTTTTCGAAGCCGCCGTCAAACTGGGAGACCGCGTCGCCACCGGGGCCCTGCTGGGGACGGTCTACGATCCCCTGGGGCGGACACCCGTGGAGATCCGCGCGCGGTACCCCGGCCAGATCATCGTCCTGCACACCTACGCGCGCATCGAACCCGACACCAGCGTCGCCGTCGTGCTGGAAGAGCCCGCCCAATAACGCCGGTTCCAATAACGACTCGTCCAACAACACCGGGCTCGATAACGCCCGGCCCCCCCCGCTGACGCCACTCTGGCAGTGACCCGGTCGCCGGTCATCCGTGCGCCGCGGCCGCACCGGCGGATTCCCCGCCAGACTCCCCGGGCTGTGTGTGGAGTGCGCAACAAAAACCCCGGGCCAGTGGAACATTCCACTGGCCCGGGGAGGTTCGTCAGACTCGGCGGGGACTGAGCCCCCACACGAGAGGGTTTACTTCTTGGCGGCCTTCTCGGCGATCGCGGCCTGGGCGGCGGCGAGTCGCGCGATGGGCACGCGGAACGGCGAGCAGCTCACGTAGTTCAGCCCGATCTTGTGGCAGAACATCACGCTGCTCGGGTCGCCGCCGTGCTCGCCGCAGATGCCGATCTTCAGATCGCTGCGGGTCGCCCGGCCACCCTGCACGCCAATCTTCATCAGGCCGCCGATGCCGTCCTGGTCGATCGTCTGGAACGGATCGTTGCCAATGACGTCGTTCTCGCGGTAGTAGCCGATGAACGTGCCGTAGTCATCCCGGCTGATCCCCAACCCGGTCTGGGTGAGGTCGTTGGTGCCGAAGCTGAAGAACTCGGCTCCCTGGGCGATCTGGTCGGCACAGATGGCGGCCCGGGGGACCTCGATCATGGTGCCGACGAGGTACTTCAGGGTCACGCCGGTTTCCTTGAAGACCGCTTCGGCCTGGGCCCGCACGATCTTCTCCTGGTTCTTGAACTCGGCCAGGAAGCCGACGAGGGGAATCATCACCTCGGGCTCGACTTCGATCCCTTCCTTCTTCACCAGCACGGCCGCCTCGAAGATCGCCCGCGCCTGCATGGCGGTGATCTCGGGGTAGACAATGCCCAACCGGCAGCCGCGGTGACCCAGCATGGGATTGCTCTCATGCAGCGAGTGCACGCGCTCGGCCACCACCTCGGCGGAGATCCCCAGCGTCTTGCCGAGTTCCTTCTGGGCGGCGGCGTCGTGCGGCAGGAATTCGTGCAGCGGCGGATCCAGCAGGCGGATCGTCACCGGCCGCCCCTTCATCTCGCGGAACAGCCCCGCGAAGTCGTTCCGCTGGAACGGCAACAGCTTCTTCAGCGCCTTTTCACGGGCCGGCAGATCGTCGGCCAGGATCATCTCGCGGAATTCGCCGATGTGGTCGAAGAACATGTGCTCGGTCCGGCACAGGCCGATCCCCTCGGCACCGAAGGCAATCGCCTCGGCCGCCTGGTCGGGCTGGTCGGCGTTCGTCCGCACCTTCAGCTTGCGGGCCTCGTCGACCCAGCCCATCAGCTGGGCATACCGCTGGTAGATCTCCGACTGCTCGGGCTTGAGGGTCTTCTTCAGCATCACCTGGATCACTTCGCTGGGCTGGGTCTTCACCTCGCCCGCGAAGATCTCGCCGGTGAACCCGTCGATGCTGATGTCGTCCCCTTCCTTCAGAATCTTGTCTCCCACCGTCACCGTGCCGGCGTGGTAGTCGATGTTCAATTCACCGGCACCGACGATGCAGACCTTGCCCATCTGGCGGCTCACGAGGGCCGCGTGCGAGCTGGCCCCGCCGAACGCCGTCAGAATTCCCTTCGCCACCTTCATGCCGCGGAGGTCTTCCGGGCTGG